>Ga0308169_10000531_pt1 | contig 54909 bp, 36 predicted proteins | sample PhyBR1_2_FD_202139 | JGI IMG/M metagenome (GOLD analysis project Ga0308169, IMG submission 202139) | Phyllosphere microbial communities from UC Gill Tract Community Farm, Albany, California, United States - DLSLSB.R1 | ecosystem: Host-associated > Plants > Phyllosphere > Unclassified | place... | reverse complement strand
ATATGTCCCGAGAACTTAAGTATATGTGGAGGTACTTTGAGAAAGTTTGCTTGTATTTAACATGGATGGCCTCCAGCTTTCTATTGTACAAGCCCGCAAAATCAATTTTAAAAAGTGAAACTGAATTATAGGCTATAAGATCTAAATTAATTATTGTAAATAGTTCTTTTAAAGGCTGCATGTTAGTTTCAGCGGTCATGTTGTCGAAACTGATTCGGCTATTCAGATCTTCCAACTCTTTTTGCGAACATGAAATTAGTTGAGCAACTTTCGCGAAATCAATATTTTCATCAACAAGATAAGGTAAATAAATATGATCACCTTTCAACTGAATGACAGGGATCCAGAACTGCTGCAATTTGCTCACAATAGTATCATCAAACTTCTCTTTGATTTCATTTACACGATACAGCGGAACATCATATTTTACGAGAAATGACACCTTATCAACGGAGTTGAAAAACTCAGCTAACTGTACCCTTATTCTGCTGATATCTCTCCCTAAAACATCTGTCAGCAAGCTGTAAAAAATATCAGATTTTACAGCAGCTAAATGTTTATGTAAAGAAGTATGAATAAAAATTTCAAAGTCATTCTTATTTTGAATTATAAAGGGAACATCTTTTCGTATCCTTAGTAACTCGTTATCTCTGTATACAGCAACTGAATAGCCTGAACACAGGTTTATTTTTACTTTTCTTAACAGCGCAAAATTGTCAGTTATTTCGATTTGCAACAATTCTTCTGTCAATGCCAGAGCTTCTCCATAATCATGCATCCATTGGATAAAACTTAGTTGTTCATCTAAGACAGGGATTTCCACTTGCTGTGAAAATACTTTCTTAAAATCCCGACCTAACCTTTTGGCAATTTTACCGAACCGGTTCCTGTCCCTATTTGTAAAATGAGGCTGAATCTCTTTTTTGATCTCATCAGGAAGAAGATCATATCCTGCCTTATCTTCAATATGAAAAATATCTTTTGAAGGCACGAAACTGGAGGACTGCTCAAATTCATTTATTGCCAAAAACGCGACATCACCTAATTGTGTTACTGTAGACTTATCGAAAGCTTCATCATTGAATAAATCATATAATTTCCCTAAAATCTTATTGTAAAAATTTTCGAACTCTTTACTGTATTGTGAAGTCGTATCATTTTCAGAGGCAACTTTATTTAGAATCTTCTTAAAGTCTTCAATATAGGGGGTATCGAGGTGGATGAGACCTGTAAGTTTAATGAAATCCTCATGATATTTGTAGTCTATTGGAAGTAAGGTCAGGAATTTTTTAAGAATATATGAATGCCCTTGTTTATGCTCAATGTGACCAATACCAAATATCTCATCAAGCGAATATGTTTTATCGTCGTTTTCAAGTTTTATCCACTTTTGATCACTTAAAAATCGCAAAAATGAACTTATTTTTAAAGCATTTTCGGTGTTAATATTTCGATAATATGACCTTCCGCTTGTGTACTTAACTGAAGTTTGCCTATTACTATTGATTATACTTTTATATCTAGGCCAGTTAGTTATAACACTTTTAGTAAACCAAGGTGTGAAAGCCGCAGGCAAATCTATATGCCAATCACCAACAACCTCAAACTGATCTGTACTAAAATATTCAATGTTCATGAGTTTGCTGAAAACTGAATCTCTTCTTTTAACTTCATATTTACCAGCATTGTAGAAAACTGCTGGGATATCCCAAGCACCGAATTCTATTAGCTTTTTAGTTAATGTAGTGATATCAAGTCCAAAATCTTCAAACGCTGAAGTGTCAACAAATTTCTCATCAGGATAAAGCTGCTTTAGGTTCTCATTTTCTACATATACAGGAATATATAGAGGATTTACCCACTCCATTTCTGTCCGTACCGGCAGCAAGATTTGCTCTCTTATTTCTGGAAATTGACCTTCCGAAATATCAAGTGATAACAATACTTTCAATATGTCACAATTTGGAACTGTTTTATCGTTAAACAAGCGGAGCAATCTTCTTACAAAGAGGTCCGTTCTGAATTCAGTGAAGCCTATATCATAATCACGAGAATTAGAAATCTTTATGCTTGGATGAATAAAATGAATTTTTTTACTAACAGACTGTGGCAGTTTTAATTTTCCCTTAAAACCATGAAAAACATCATCATTACTAGTCAGCAATTTCATCGAACTCGTCAATAAAATTTTCCTTCCCTCTAAATTAAAATTTTTATGTTCAGAACTGTAATTGTATAAGTGAGAAAAATAGCCGTAATTTTTTTTCTTTTTTTGAGCGAGGCATTCTTGTTCAATACATTCTGCAATGCGATCATAGGATAAATATTCAACTTCAAATTCAGCCGATAGCCAATCTCGTGTTTTTTTTTCTGTGAAATAAACTAATCTTTTTCCACGAAGTTTGTGTTCGGGAAATAAACCCTTAGCGAAGCCATCAGCTATTATTACCTCATTCCATTTATAAAATTTCGGTTTTAATGGATCATAAATAAATCGTACTTTTTTAAGGTTTTCCGTAAGTTTATCATAGAGCTTATTAATAATAGGAAATTCCATATTCCTTGTATACGCCAATAAATCTAAATAACTTCCTTTGAAGTTTTTTTGAACTTCTGACAGCCATTCACCTGTGATAAAATCAGCTACCTGCTCGAAAATAAATTCATTAAGCCGTGAATCTCGTAATGCTTTCCGTTCGGGATTTACAATAAAATAACTGTGAATAATAAATCCAAAACCAGAAGTGATTTCGGTAGGATAGAATAAATATAACTTACTTTTATCGATCGGACATAGGCGATTTTTTTCATCAACGCTGAAAACCAGTGATATGTCAATAAAGGATTCTTTATCAAACATTTCGCGCTCTTTTCCTTCTAAGCTTTCAATAATTTCGTCCGGAATAGTAATTTCGTTGGTAGGTGTAAAATGCCTGAACCTAAAACGCTCTGCATTTTTATCTACTGTTATGATGCCTTTTTTTTCATCTTCGGTAATCTCAAATGTTGATTCGTACTCACCGTGTATGAATTTAACTATCTTTAAATAGCCCATTAAAACAATCTGTTCCACACTTATTTTCGCAAATGCGTTTCTGATATCCTGTGTGTCAACTTTTTCTTTAAATGGCAACTCGATCCTTGTAACGATATCTGAATCTTGAGCATCAACCGCTAATTTCATTGGACTATAATGTGGAATGAAAAACAGAGGAACGTTGTCTGCTCTTAATGTCCTATTTGCCAATAATTTTTTTGTCTTCAGCCTGCTAAATTCAATTGAACCTTCAGGCATTATTACAATTGGATTTTCCGAAATCTCCAAAATACTCTTGAATCCTATTCCTTTAAAACCAATAAATCCCTGAGTGCCTTTTGTGCTACTTCCAATAAGTGTTATACTATCTATTCCTTTTTCATCGAATGGCTGTCCGGTATTTGAAATAACTAGTTTGCTCTCCAAAACCTCAATGATTACACGTCCTCTAATATTTGCTAACTTATTCGCGTCTCGGCTGTTCTGAATTAATTCAAATAAATATCTCCCTTCATACGACTGCTGAAGGTATCGTTCTCCCTCCGCGCTGTTTTTCAAACCAGCATCAGAATCTGAAGTTCGTTCATTTTGCAGCTTCGATATAAAATCCTTTAATTTCATAAAGATAAACCTTGTATTTCAATTATGGTATAATGGATTTCTGCAAAAACCAAATCATCACTTATTTTTTTACCTACCAATGCGGAAGCAAAGCTCGACTCCGGTTTTATCTGTTTGTACTCTCCAGTGAAACTGCCTTTTTCAGCTTTTGGAGTAATGTGATATTTGAAAATTTTTCCGTCAGCATTTTTGACTATTACGCTGCACTCCTCTGAAACTGTAGGCTCTTGATTAAAAAGATTAGGTTCTTCAAAAAGTTCTAGTGATTGATAATCACTATCTCTACCGACTGCTTTTATTGTTTTATTTTTTACGGCAGATTCTGTTTTTGCGGATTTATTTTTTTCCCAGAGGCCGGCTGCGACTTCTTCTGCGTGGATCTTATGGTTTAGTTCGAGAAGGCGCTTGAGGATTTCTTTGCGGGCATCTGGATGGATGGTATAGCGGACGCGGTCGTTCTCCGGAAGGTAATCGACCTCGTAAAAATCGTGTCGTAGACTAATATCGCTCCAATCGTAGGCTTTAAGAACAGCTTCATCCATTTCCTTATGCAACTGGCGTAGTTTAATAATATCTTCCACCGTTTCTACAATAGAAACATTGCTTTTGATTTTTGCAAGATGTTTACTGAGGAATTCTACTTGTTTGTCTTTAACCTCGGATGTTTTGACAAGACTAGCAGAGTTGAATAAATTATATAGCTTCGTTATACCAAGTTGAAATTTAGTTATTAATTCACAACGAATGCTCAAATATAGATTCCCAAGTTCTATTAACTTCACAGTATCATTTTCAAATTTTCTTGGAAAGGTTTCATATGCGTCGGTGTTTGAGTACCTTAAATCATTTTTTAGTTTAGAACTATACTTTCTTGCCCATTCGTAATGTATTGTTGATTGGATTAAAGGAAAAAAAATTTCATCAGTACCTACATACACGCAAACACCATCGGTAAAAATTGAATCACTATCTATTTTTGTAATGCTTATATATTTGGATGTCCTTGGCCATACGTAGCAAAATTCCGTCTTTTGCAAATGTTTATACATTTCAATTCGAGGTCTGGCATACAACCACCAATTTTCCCTAGTAAGTTTATCTTTTTGTAAGTCTCGTTCAGGTTTCACTAATTCTTTCACTATTTGTAATGCCTCATCGTACTTCTTACACTTATTCAAATCCCAATCCTGAAAATATATAGCGTAATCTTTACTTTTCTTATCAAGCATACTTCCTAAATACTCCCCGTTAAAAATCTTTTTTATTACGTGATGATTTAATTTATTTTTATCCAGCAGTTTCCTGTATTCAATTTCTGAGATGATAAAGCCGTCCCCTAATAATTTGCAGCCCAAATATACCTGATTTTTATTGCCAGCTAAGGTATATGGTGGATCTTCATTAATATTCGAATCTAGAAAACTTGATACATTACTTACTTTTTTTCCATCTAAAATTTTAGGTAGAGCAAGCGAAAGTTTACTTAGTGATATGATAGATATATACAACTTTGCTTGCCCAGGCCATTCTTTGCTTTTTACAGCATGATTAATAGTAAATTCATTTTTGTTAAGAATAAAATCTAAACCTCCTGATCTTGTGTCTCCTTCACTGATTGAATTAGTAGTTATTAATGAAAAAGAATGTTTACTAATTTCTGAGATTCGCCTAACGAAATACGTCACAAAGTCCGCTCTATTCCGAGCTGGAGAATATTTAGTATATAGAAAATTGGTTAAGTTTAAATTATACTTTTTTGATATATCCGCACCTCCTAGAAACGGAGGATTACCGAGAATACAATCAAAGCCTCCGTTCATAAAGATGTGCGGAAACTCCAGAAACCAGTGGAAAAAACGTTTTTCAGCAGCGACTGACATGCTGGCGCCCTGGTCCAAGATCTGCTGGCCGGTGGTTACATAGTTTTTGTATTTGGAATAGGTGGTCAGGCGATCTTTATTTTCCAACGTTTTGGATATAAAGAACTGTGCGACTTGGATATCGGCCAACTGTTTCAAACGGAACCACTTTTTGCCAGTGATTAGTTTTTCGTAAGCACGTTCTTTTGCAGCAATCTGATCAGAAGTATCTTCCTTAAGTTGTGAGAATTCCGCAAAGGCTTTCTGGATTTCTTCAAGGTTGTGTTCAGCAGCATCTATGGCGAACAGTTCGCTTACCTGAGATTTGAGCTCGGCATCATTTTTCTTCCGCAAAGCTGCAGCGATTTCCTTATCGTCTCCTGGTAATGTTTTAAATGCTTCTGAAGAGATACCGTTTCGGATCTCGTCATAACTGGCAAGGCCTACAATGGCATTACCACATTTAATGTGGTGATCCAGAAAATTAAGAGGCTGGCCCGGTTCATGGGCTTCCAGCCAAAGGGCGACTTTGCAGAGTTCTACTGCTAAAGGATTCAAGTCGACACCATAGATGCAATTTTTTATCACATCTCTGATCGCAATACGCAATACAGAAGGTGTGGGCTGATCTTCTCCGCTTCTCAATTTTGCCAGTTCAAAGCCCACACGTCTTGCCGCTGAAAGGAGGATATGACCGCTGCCACAAGCAACATCGCAGATTGTGAGTGAGAGCAGACCTGTTTCTGGATCGGCTTCTTTCATTTTATCGGCGATAAGGTAATCTAAAGAATTTGTAATCAGTGGTTTTACGAGTTCTTCAGGTGTATAGTGTGACCCACTAGATGATCTCTCGGTTCCTTTTACAAAATTAAAATGGTCATTTTTTACTTCCGGTGCATATTCCAGCAAACCTTCGTAAATAGAACCAAATTCCTCCACATCCAGATCAGCATAGTTTACCCTAACCAGTTGTCCACTTTCATTCTGGAAAGTAAGCAAGTACTTAAGAACTTTCAGAAGTGTTTCGTTGCTCAACAACTGTTCTTCCATTCCTCCCAAAGCATAAGGCTGAAAAATACCCGAACCTAGGGCAGATATGCCCAGTTGACTTCCCATATCCTTGTATTCGAAAAGACGAAAGGTAGTTACTAGCGACTGCCAGAGGTCGGTTTTCTTCGAATCAATATAAATATTTTTCTCAATCAATTTTGAGAGGCGCTGTATGCTGTAATAGCGAAAATATATCTCTCTTTTACGCTGATAATCCGCGTCCAGTTTTTGTGGGTAGATCAGTTTGCGTTCTTCGATAACGAGTAAAAATAAAATTCGATACACAGTACGCAGTACAAAAAGATAATATTGCTGGGCAGAAATTTTATTTTCCGCCATCTGCGTTCTGAGTTTCTGGTTGCTTGGATGTTCTAATAAGCCATTGGCCAACAAAAGAATGGAATGTTCAACTGCGCTGCTCAGCTTCTCACGAATACGGGAACCGGACGATAATGCATCCTGGTGATAAAATTCGAACACAGAATCTCCATTATCCTCTTTTCTATTGGCAAATCTAGAAGCATGTAATGTTCTGTAAAGCAAAGCAAATTCTGCAAAGAGACCCTCTTCCATCATCTGCTCGAGATTAAACTCTACGTAACTTAATCTGCTAAGCCGCGTAGCGTCCCGCAAGATTCGCAGCATCACGCCATTGGTTGTTATACCATACAGATGTTCGGTATTATTAATGTACTCTTGGATAAGTGCATGGGGAGATAGACGTGCACCACCAGAGTCAGCTCTTTTATCTAGAGACTGATTAACTCCAACAATGTGTATAGGGAAACCGTCCTTATTGCTAGCGCGGTGACTTACCGCATAGGATTTGTTATTGATAAGCTCTGCTGCCGCAGTTCCAGCTTCGAACCCTAAGATATGAAGGAGTGGAAGCATCCAGTTTTTTCGGGTTTCCGATGTACCAGTATCTATAGGTCCAAGCGCTTCACGTTTCTGTTTGAAAATTTGCCAATTTGTTATGGCTAATGACCACGAATTATTAATCTCATCCCTTACAGAAGCGGATGGATTTAAGCCAAAGTCTTTGGCATTTTGAAATCGAGCATCCTCCAGCCTGATTTTCTCAAAAATTTCACTGGAAAGAATATTACCATGTATCGATATAGAAGTGTAGTTCATGTTTTAATTTTAGAAAGTCTTTGGCTTAGGAATCAAGATGTACACGCCCATCACATCGGGCGGTAATATTGGTATTGCCTTTTCAAATCTGCGGCCGCCGATGAGTTCCTTAAATCGTGAATGTGCTTCTACCAAATTATCAGCGCGTTCCTCTGCCAGCTTTAAAAATATAGGCTTAAGTAAATTAAAACGTCCCATTTCACTTTCTATATCCTGCATTTGCCTTTCTTTTGCGAGGTTGCTTAATGCCGGCGATTCCATTAATAATCGTTTGCCTTCTTTATAATCAAGAAATTCGCGTTGATCCCCTCTCGTCTTGTATCCCCAGAGGTACATTTCTTCTGCTACCGATTCTTTAGGTGAACCAGCCTCCTTAATAACATTCCTTACTCGAAACATCACCAATGTTGTTTTGGTATCGACCGTGTCTGTCTGAACTTCGCATACACGAGCCAATCGACCATAGCCTTCCTTTTCTTCAAATGCCATTGATACCATAAACTGACAGAGCTGTTCTACAAAACTGTGATTACGTCCTATGTAAGTATACCCTTTCGGTGTAGGAGATTCGAAACTGATTTTAATAGCTTCACTTGCTTTGAAAATGCGACTAATGTGCTTAGGTAAATTGGTGGTTTGCAAAAGAAACCCGGCACCATCTTTTCTTACTGCTGCACCAAGATGTGCGACAGCATTTACTACAAAATTTTCCACCGCTGCCTTGTCACCAATCGCTTCATCTACTTCTTCCAAGTCTCTTCGTATCAGTTCTGGATCTACAGTTTCGTGGGCAAATATAGATCTAAGCTTAAGCCCTTTTTCTCTGGCTTTTTCCAGTTCATTTGTTACAATTTCTTTTGTATCTGCAAATAATTTGGTCTGCACATCCTGTGGGTGGCTGTAAAGTATTCTCTTTGCAGCTTCTGTCATTAGCGATTTGTTTCCGTCACCAATGGGAATCGTCACTCCTGTGGCTTTTTTAATCTCATTAACCTTACGTATAAGGACTTCCATAATGAATTCATCCATAGGGTTATCTTCACCAAATAGCACATACGTTTTAATCAACTCTGCAGTCTGTCCAAAACGGTCCACTCGGCCTTCCCGCTGTTCAATACGATTGGGGTTCCAAGGCAGGTCATAATGTAGTACTGCTGTAAAATATTCTTGAAGATTAATCCCTTCACTTAAACAGTCTGTTGCTACAAGAACTTTTTTTTCCTTTTTACCGAGAATTTCAACCTTTTCTTTACGTTGCTCATCCGCAAGTTCGGAAGTGATAGCCTCAACAGTTACAGAAGAACCCAATTCTTTCTTGAGACTTGCCGCTAAGTGCTTTGCTGTAGATATATAGTGGCAGAAAATGATTGGAGAATCACCCGCTTTCAGCCATTCCTTAATGAGTTTGCTTGTGGTCTTCACCTTGTTGTCATCTACTGAATCAAGCAAAGCAATTGCTTTATTCTGAAGTGCCTCTATGGCATCCGCTTCATTCTCTTTGAACTCCAGCATTTCCAGAAGATCTGTTCTTGCATAATCACTTGAAAAATTTTCTTCATCAAATAAGGTATTTTCCAGAGATGGCTGCTCCATATCATCAGGGATCACTAGCTTATCTTTTCTTCTCTCTAACATCTCTACTGCCATAGCAGGAGAAGACATAGCACCTTTAATTAATGCCACTGCTGCCCAAGAACGGAGCATTTTTGTTTTATCATTATCTTTAATCTCTGCCGAAATACCTCGTGCAAACCTAACAAGATCTTGATAAAAATCGAGATGCGTCATCGAAAGTGCATATCCTATTTCTTTAGATTCTCTTTTAGGGAATAAGGTATCTTCGTTCAGCCAACGAATGATATTTTCGCGTTTACGCAGTATGAAGTGCTTAGATATTTTTCTACGTTGTGCTTCGTCCAGACTTTCAAAAATAAGATCATGAAACTCGGGTTTAAGCAGTCCCAATAATGAGGTAAATTCTTTATCCTTTCCGCTGTGCGGAGTAGCAGTTAATAAGAGCAAATGCCTATTTACTTTAGTAGCAATATCGTGAATAAGATTATAGCGTTGCTGCTGAGTCTTTGAAGTGGCACCTTCCGGCAGCGTGCACGTGTGCGCTTCGTCTACAATTACAAATTCCGGACAGTCGTTCACAAATACATTTCTTCTTTTATCGGCTTTTATATAGTCGATAGAAATGACCTGATAAGGAAAGTGGTAAAATGCAGATTGGTCGTCAGGTATTCTTCGATCTAATTGTGCAGCGGTACTTGAACGGATAATTTCGGCATCAATATCAAGTTTCTCCTTAAGTTCCTGCTGCCACTGCTCGCATAAGTGTGGTGGACAGATTACAGCAAAGCGCTTTATTTCACCTCTTTCCATCAATTCTTTCAGGATCAGTAATGCTTCAATCGTTTTTCCAATTCCTACATCGTCAGCTATCAAGAGCCTGACGGTTTCTTGCTTCAGAGCCATGACCAAAGGTACCAATTGATATGTTCGGGGACGGAAAGATAATTTGCCCATGCAGCGGAACGGTCCAGCCGCATTCCTAAAGGAAAGTCTGGAAGCATTAAAGAGAATCTTTGCTGTTTCAAAAGAACCAATTTCGTTGGGTTGTGGTTCGGGAAATTCAGCCAAGGAAATTTTTTCCTTGTGCAGAGCAAGTGGGAGATAAATTCCAGTTATCTCTTCTTCTGATCCTCCGAGGGGTTTCACGGTAAGAATTTCTGTATCGTCTGATGGCAGAACCATCCAGTCCCGATTACGATATGTGACTAATGTTCCAGGTTTATATATTGTGTTTGCTGGCATGCTAATAAATTTTTCTAAAAATATCTTTACGACGATTTACCAAATCTTCAACAGACTCTGTATGATGCCAAACTATGATATCGTGACCACTGTCATTCAGCAGATCGCGTTTATTCTGATCATCTGCTGCAACTTTTCCCAAATCATGCACGGAGCCATCGCAGAAAATATATGCGGGTGAACCTCCGTTTTTGTACACAAAATCTGCACTAACATAATAGTGCTCAAAGTTATGCTGTGCTAGATCTGGTAATGCATAGCCATTTTGATAAAGAAATTTGATCAGTTTATATTCAGTCGCGCTGTTTTTATCATAAGTTTCGAGCAGCAGTTTGTACTGCTCGTCGCGGTTTTTATTTCCCTGAACTACAGAAAATTCGCAGTCCATCAGGTCCTCGAGTGTTTTTCTGATGCTGTGGCGATCTAAAATATTGTGATGGGGCTGGTTATAGTATGAGAGCAGATCAGTATAAGAAGCTTTTGGTGTTTTTTTGCCTTCCTCCGTCTCCTCTCTGGTCTCGGGATCAAAATGCATGGCTCTGTAGCTCTCTTCAAAAACTCTTTGTAAAGTTCCAGGTTCCTGAACAAGTGTTGAGAGTATTCCCAAACTACCTTCTGAAGCTTCGTAAATTAAAATATTAGGTTTTTCGTGATTGCCAAGCACAGATACCCCAATTTCGTTTTCTTCGACTTGGAATACTTTTTCAATACCGCGTTTCAAAGCATAACTCAATGATACCGTTTGTTCGGCAGTCATTTCAAGGTTTGAAAGCGGCTGAATATAAAGTGTATCCGCAGAGTCACGGGCGAAGATCATTACTTCTTTCTTTGTTTCATTGATCTCCGGCTTTTCCAAATCTTTTTCTCTAAGCCAAACACCATTAGCGGGATTGATTTTAAATCCATTACCTTCTTGTGAACGACGCATTTTCCTATTCAGTTTGATCAATTCGGTTGCCTGGTCGTAAATTAGATTCAGCATTTTGTGGCCTTGGTTTGAGATGACCAAAGACTGTGTATTTTCAATTCCTTTTGTGTACCTGAAGTATTCGCTGACCTCATACCTCGTTGCAGCCCTTTCTTCTTCAATACATGAAATACGTTCTGTAGGGATGCCCTCACTTTCCGAAACCTCAATTAAGTTCGTACAGAATTCTACGGTATCTCCTTTGAGTTCGACATTTGTAATGGGATCGACATTGGAATGTGAAGCTTCCTCATCTAAAAATGCAAAGCCGGTATCTTTAGAAATTTTTATTTTACGCTGCATGTTTTCGGCATCAGGTACTGCCATTTTGGTAATGCGGTATTTGCTGCCATTATGATAAACGATATTTCCAGGACCGAATTCTCGAAGAGCCAAGCTACGAGGCCTTGAAATATACTCGCCGTCATCTTTGTATGCATAACCTAAGAAGGCCCTCACCGGCAGTCGAGTGAAATTGTAACCTGGAAGAAAGCCTTCAGCTGCCAAATATCTGAAAACATAAAATTCAGATTCATTGGAAAACGTGGATTTACTGTCGTTCATAAGCAATGCAATCTGTTTCCTCGAAATGGCTTCCTGTCTTTTTGCATCTTTTTTTTCAGGGCTATCTGATTTGATAATATGGTTGTCAATAATTTTCTGAGCACCATCCCTCATGATGCAGGCGGTGTGGAATAAAGTGATCCATCGAGAAAACGCTTTTGTGAAGCTGGCAGCGAAAGACTGTATCTTATTTTCGACCCACATTGGACTGAACCAGTATGTTTTCAGTAAATCTTTATGCAAAGGCGCGATCACCTTTGAAAACTCAGAAATATAGTAATTTTTATTGTTTAGTATACTGTTATCAATCTGATCAATAATGCTTTGCTTAATCTTAACTTTTCGTTCATCGGCGAGATCCAAAACATCTGCGACAGAAGTTTTTAATTCACCAATTGCCAAATTCATCAGCATCCATGAGTTGAAATGAGTATTGAGGAGTTCCTCATTAAATTGATCAATCCTCGGAGGGACTACGGCACCAGATACCATGGTATCCGCCGCTTTAAAATAGTTTTGGTCATGGGGAGAAAGCGCCGAGCAATAGGTAAATACTACGGCAGTTTGGCCGCTTCGTCCAGCCCGTCCACTTCTTTGTGCATAATTGGCGGGATTTGGAGGTACGTTTCGCATGTGTACAATATTGAGATCAGCGATGTCAATACCCAATTCCATAGTCGGTGAACAAAAGAGTGTTGATATTTCACCCTTTCTGAATTTCTCTTCCCGGTCAATACGATCGCTGTTTCCTAACTGCCCCGTGTGCTCCTTACCTACAATTTCCTTTTCGTATTTTGAAAAATCTACTTTATAGAGTTCCTGAAAATAAAAGTTTGGCTTAAGGTCAAATTCTTTATAAGCGTTTAGTCGAGTTTCGTCTTTTACAACAATTTTCTCATCTCCAGGCAGCCAAATTATACTATCTGACCTTAACTGATAAGCTTTAGTTTCCCCATTGAAAAGTTCTTCACAGAATAAAATATTTGCAGACTTCAAAATATCGCAGACCTCGATGATAAATTTATTATATTGTTCGGTGTTCAGCTTGTCATAGCCCCGTTCGTAAATTTTTCTGTTAATGTACCTGCCTAAAATAGACCGCACCCCCATTGATTCGAAATACCTACCATATATTTTTGTTTTTGGTTTTACCGTTACCAATGAGTTTGCCGCTTCAATATTTTCATTACGGTCAAGAGACCATAATTTATTTTCGTTTAATTTATTTTTTAGGAATGTTTCGGACTCTTGCCGATTAATTAACATTCGATGGTTTATTGCATAATGTGTCCTAAAGTAGTTGACGATCTGATATAAAAAAGATTTTCTTTCGTTAGCATCTATTTCTGAAAGGAAAAACATCCCGTTGAATTTATGATCCAAGCCAGCGAGTTTATCAAGATTTTTATATTCTAACTTTAATAATGCTGTCTGTTCAAGATTAGGGACTGTATAACGCCAACCGAATTTTAAATCCTGTAAAATTCTGTAAAAGATATAATCTTTTGCTGCTCGAATATTTTCATCATCTGGAAAATCTGGATCCTCGGCCGGGAATTGGGCATATTCAATCTCTTTTAGTTTTAATTCTCCGAAAATCCGTTCTGCGACCTCATGAACACTCAGACCTTCAGGATTGTTAAATAGTGCTTTTCTCAAGCCTGTTCTTAATCGTACTGAAGAAAGAAAATCATTGAAGTGACCAGCCTGTAACGAAGCATCCTGCCTGTTATCGGTAAAACTCAGGAGCTTTTGATTCCGCATCATTTCCTTTTGTTCAAATAACGCATTTACCACCGAGAAGGAAAGAACCGTTGTAGCGGTACTTCGACCCTCATTTCCAATTCTTGTCAGTTTGGTAAATTCACTTGTTTTGGTGTCGGAATAAATGACACCTGCAGTAGGATCAATACGAAGTTTTGCGGGAATAAAGTATCCTGTTTGGGGATAGATATCATCTTCAGAATAATTCCCCTCAGCATCAAAAAAAATTTTTTTTGGAATCAGCCATTGATGGTATCTGTCAAGCTCAGTCTGATTTTTGTTTAACCATTCTGCTGGATAAAAGGAAATATCATCATCTACTACAAATAATTCCGGATCGTCTAAGATGACATAGCCTTTAGAAAAATCTTCTTCGGAAGGCGGATGGGCTAAATTTTTAAACTGAGTGCTGTTCAGGTTTTCAAAATTCTTATCCGGATTTATGGGCACTAATTTGCCTTCTGCGACATTTTTCTCTACACATATAAATTCCACCCCTGAATATCTACTGAAAAGTATTGGGTATAAGAGTCTTTCTATGCCAGATTTATCTTTAAAATATCTCGCGGAATCAAGCGAGATTACCCTTTCTACTTTTGATTCTAACGTTACCGACACTGCACCGGTCTGCGAAATAAACTGGTGGAAGCGAAAAGGTAGATATGAGTTCCTAGTGACAAGCTGTCTGTTCTTTTCATTTAGCTTTTCAGTCCACTTTAAAAGACTGATCAAATGGGCTTTAACAATTTCCTCTTCAACATCCGCTTCTTCAGAAAGTTTGATACTGATTTCACTTATAGACAACGGCTTACCTCTTTCAAGCGTGCCATGATTATCCTTCAAAGCAATTTCCAATTCCAGCCAGTTGGTTACCGGGTGGTTTTCGAATTTGTCTTCTCCCCATAACTGATCGATATCTTCATTAATTGCAGAAGCTAATTCCTGTTTTGAGAATTTCCTGCCTATTGTACACGTTTCCAGATATTCACTTACAATCTGCGAGATTTCGAAGGGCTGACCAAAAAGTATAGATGCCACTTTTGCAACTTCTGACTTTTTATCATCGGGAGATCCTGCGGATGCCATCGTAGCCGATGTGCCGATACAAGTTAGTTCTCTTGTACAGTAGGCCTGAATTCTCTTATTAAGGTAACTAACATCAGCTCCTTGTCGTCCACGATATGTATGAAGTTCATCATAAACGAGAAATTGCAGATGATCCTTTATAGAATCCCTAAACCAGTTTTCGGACACCCTTGTCATTATTAACTCCAACATCATGTAATTCGTAAGAATAATATCTGGAATTTCACTTCTTGCTGCGTCACGTTTTTCATTATTCTCCTGACCGGTAAACTTGCTAAATGTTACAGGAAAACGCTCCGTGGTGAGAGCTTCCAGCTGTTGAATTATTTCGTCAAGCGTTTTGTTTTCCTTAAGAACCCTGCCCTCACCGACGATATTTTCAAGATAATTGATTTTATATTTTTTGATTTCCTCTTCCTGCGAGTTGATAAGCGCATTCATTGGATATACTAGTATTGCTTTAACTCCCTTTTTTTTCTCGCCCCCTAGGTTGAAAATGTAATTAAAAATTGTTGCTAAAAAGGTTAGTGATTTCCCCGAGCCGGTTCCTGATGTTACAATAAAACCTTTGTCAGAAGCACCAAGACGAATCGCTTCGATCTGATGTTTAAAAAGCTGATAATTCCCTACAGCTGCGGTTAAATCAGCATGCAGAATATTTTGTGAAATTAAATCGTTTAAAGTTTCGGATTTTTTAAATGAAGGATTAAACTGGATAAGTGGATCGGGAATTAAGGTGTTTGTGGAAAATACATCCTCGACCTTTTCCTTTATACGCTGATCTTGAATATTTAAAAATGATTTAAGATAATTTTTATAATTGGTGATAACATCATCGTGTATTTTAAATGCGTCCATTCTATCGGGTTTTGTCAGATAATAATATTAAAAGTGATAACGGTAAATATATAAAAAATAAAAACGAAAGCACAACAGAATTCCGTAAAGAAAATGGATTAAAAGTCAACTATTTATTAAGCTAATTAAAATTTTCATATAGTTAGTCACCCTTGTAATGCAAGAGTAAGTCATTGGGAAAGTTATCATTTTAAATGCCTAATATTTTCCTGCTATAGCATAACTATTCTCTTATCAAATAATTTTCATAAAGCCATTTCTACTGCTAATTAAATTTTACATGATCAATTTCGTAATTTGGTTAGTCGATTGACGAAAGTTTTTTTTAATTTTTTTTTTAATTTATGTCGAGTTATCAAAGGTAACTATGCTTATCCGTATTAAAGTAAGGTTTACCGTAAATCACCGTTATCTGATTCTAATAATTTTCTTCATAATGAACAAATACCAGCTCTCGCCGGCATTTATTCATGAGATAAAAAAATTGTTCAAGAGTAATTTTTCTATCCTCTTGTCGTCAAAATAAAAATAATTCCTTTAGAGAAATTACAATTATTCAGAATTTTTAATCAATTTTAAAGTTCAGCAAATCTTTAGGAGACACATTCAAACCTTTAGCTAAGTCGATTAAAGTAGTAAATGCAAAATTTCTTTTCCCGTTTTCAATGTCACTAACTGTACCTTTAGTTATTTTGCTGCTATTTAGTACAACCTCGTCTTGCGTAAGTCCCGATTTGGTTCTTAAATATTTAACGTGTTCTCCAAATTTTTTAAGTATTTCATCTTTTAAAACATCCATTTGCTCACAATTTATACAAAGGGCGTAATATTATTTGCAAATTTTGTTACAAGTTCTTGTAACAAAATGAAAATTTCTTATATTTGAACAAATTACTTGTTATGGTAATTTTGCGATAGTTCAAAGAAATATAGAAGCTATTGCTTAGATTATCGACTAGAAAACTGGCACTTTTCAAAAAGTAAAGAGTTGGCAAGTTGAGTTCCACGCCTTTTTTTTGGCATGATGTAGTGAGATAATATTTTGAATGGTGCGGAGAATGCATATAAAGATCTAAGCAGTTCCTTCAAGCAATAATTTTACTAAATACGCTACTTATGAAAAGAACAAACTGTTTGCCCCGGAAGTTGAGCAATCTTCAGTTATACGAAATGCTGAAGAAAGGCAATCCTGCTGCTTTGGAACATCTCCATCTGCGTTACAAAAGACTTCTTTTCTGGCTTGGATGGCAGGTGCTCAGGGATGATTTTGTAGTGGACACTATTGTTCAGGATACCTTTCTCAAATTGTGGCTGCATCGCGACACCATTGAAACGCCTAATCACATTACCGGCTTCTTACGGTTTGTGATGAAAAGGGATTGTATAGCGTATGTCACTGCGCCAAGGAATAAATTTATTCGCTTAATGGCTTCTCTTGACAGTTTTGAGAATTATCAGGAATATCTTGCAGGTTATGACCCTTTGAAAGATAAAGAGTATTTACATAGCCAAGAATCCGATCAAAACAAATTCGATGAAATCAAAAAAGTTTTACCCGTACTGAACCCTAAAAGAAAACACCTGATAGAACTTTGCCTAGAATATGGCTTTCAGTACAAACCCATCGCAGAGGCTATGGGAAGCAGCGTGACAGGCGTTAGCACGGAGGTGAGCAAAGCCATAGATGATCTTCGAAAAATTCTTAAGGTAACCTCTTTTGATCAGCCACAGGAAAAAGTTTTTAACAATGAAGAGCAGTCAGAAAAACTCAGCATTCAGCAGCTCGAGATTATCAAAAGACGATTTGAACAGAAATCCTCTTTTGAGGTAATTGCAAAAGAACTTAAACTACCTGAAAAGGAAGTCCATCGGGAATTTCTGTACGCCTATCAGCACCTGCAAAATCAAAACCGATCTGAAATACCACTTTGAAATGGAAAAGTCTACGATAACCCTGACCCGGAAAATTCAGCTGGTGATTGATGTTCCATCTGAAGATAAAAGCCAAATGTGGCAAAAGCTCTACCAGTATCAGAACCGCTGTTTCCGGGCGGCTAATCTGATTGTTTCCCATCTGTATGTACAGGAAATGATCAAAGATTTCTTTTACCTCACCGAAGAAATCCAATACAAGCTGGCTGATGAAAAAAAAGATGAAATGGGAATCTTCAACCGTTCGAAAACAAACACCACGGCACGCCTGGTTTTTGACCGTTTCAAGGGAGAAATCCCCACCGACATTCTGGGATGCCTGAACAATACAATTCAGTCCACCTTTTCAAAAAACAAAGCCGACTATTGGCAGGGATCACAATCACTGAGGAATTTCAAAAAAGATATTCCCATTCCACTTCCGGTCAAATGCATCAGCAAAATGAGATATGATTTAGTAAAGAAAGCGTTTTGCTTCAATATGTTTGCTATTCCGGTTAAAACTTATTTAGGGAAAGACTTCTCTGATAAGCGACTGATTATGGAACGCCTCTTAAGAGAAGAGATCAAGCTATGCAATTCACAGATACAACTGAAAGACGGTAAAATATTTTGGCTCGCCGTCTTTGAATTTGAAAAGGAAGACCACTGCTTAAAACCAGAAATCATTGCTGAAGCGTCCCTGTCATTAGAACATCCGATTGTGGTAAAAGCCAACAATGTGCGAATGAATATTGGATCGAAAGAGGAATTCCTCTACCGCAGGTTGGCAATCCAGGCCAGTAATAAAAGGATTCGAGCTGGAGTCGCGTATTGCCGTTCAGGAAATGGAAACAAACGCAAACAGAAAGCACTGAACAAAACAGAGAATCTGGAAAACCATTTTGTCAGTCATCATCTTCATCTGTACAGCCGAAAACTGATTGATTTCTGCATCAGGCAGCAGGCGGGCACATTGATTCTTAAAGATCAGGAAGACAAAATAGGGATTGCAAAAGAACAGGAATTTGTGCTTCGCAACTGGAGCTATTATGAATTGCAAACCAAAATAAAATACAAAGCAGAAAAAGCCGGTATCGAATTGATCATCGGATAGCTGAAAAAAATAACGAGGGTGCTTGTAAACCCGCAGGGTGAGGTCTTGAACACTCACTAAATACTAACTAGTATATACAACGGCGTGGGCTTCTTTTTCAAAGAAAATAAAAACTGGATACTTCTTTAAATAAGCCACTTTAATTTTAAGAATCTTATAGATTAAATGAAAAACCACCTTTTTTCAATTGTTTTAGAAGAGGTGATCTTGTTTTGTATAATACAATATGTCGTACGCACTTTTAACCTTTTTCTTTATCAGAGGATTTAGCAAGTTCATCATAATATACTAACTCATTTAATGATTGACTGAATGTAAAAATATTTGCAACATTATAAAAAATTAATAATATGCTATAATTTGTTAATAACGTAGCAACTAAAAGTAAAATAGCATTTAAAATGTCTATGTATTCCAACTCTATTTCAATTTTCAACTCAATTATAAACTTCATTAATAAAAATAGAATGACTGTCAATAGTAAAATTAATATTGCTAATGCAAATAGTGCAATCCCATTTTGATAAATCGAAAAAGTTGGTAATTTATTTTTTGAGGTAGTAATAAAATCCTTGTTTTCATTAATTTTCATTCTATACCATTTTTCAATAGTTGATTTAAAAACTCCATAGTTCAAAAATCCTACTACTAAAGAATATGCAGTCATAGTAAAACCACAAAATGTTATAAAAGCAGGCAAAAATGTACTAATATAGATTCTTAATATTTCAAAATAATCATATTTAATTAAGTTTTCTTTTACAAAAAAAAGTATTACATTTAATACTAAGACTATACTTCCACTCAGTATATAAGAAAACTTTCTGTGTAGTTTTCTTTCAAAAATTATCCTCCGCAGACCTTTAAAGGAATTTTCAAATTCTTCCATATTATAACCTCCAATTTTTAAGAGTATCTTTTAATATTGAGATTAGTGGGTTAAAGCCATTTTTAATTTTTAGAGAGTACTCCTCAAATTTATTTTTTGTATTTACGACCTCTTTATTACCGTATTCATTTTCGCCAACAGCAATCAATTCACCATTTTCTTTACTAAGCTCTATACCTCCTTTTATTAATTTAGCATCAACGTTTAAGGATTCATTTTTTTCAGCATTGTATTCAGCTTTACATTTATTAACATTAGCATCTTTTAATAATGTATCCATAAATATTTTTGCATCTCCACCTAAATCATCATTAGTGTAGCTAATAAATAACTGAAGTCTCTTTAAAGATGCAAATTTGTATATCTTTTCTATTGTTTCAATACTTTTTGCAATGTCAATATTGAAGTACTCTTCTGACTCATAAATTTCTAATAATGCTTTTTCAAAAAACAATTTTACTTGAAGAGGAGTAATCCTTGAGTTCACAGGTAGAAAAATTCTGTGAATAGCAGGAATTATATAAAATGGGATTTGAATTGCATTAGGTTTTTCGATTGCATTAGGGTCTCCAGGTTTTAATTCCTTACTTTTAGTATTGTAATGCTGATCATTTTCATCCTCTATTTTATATTTAACAAATTCACCTAAGAAAACTTCGTAATTTTCATATTCTAAATCTTTAAATTCTTGACCTAAATCACTTTTTGAGATAGAAAGTTTGTCTAATTTTTTTAAGTCTAATCCATTTTTATTTCCAATTTTAACAGTAAAGTCACTAAAGCCAAATACTTGTCTGAATATAGATGAGTAAAGCTCTTGCTTATCTGTATTTTCAGAATGTATTTTAACGTTAATAATGTAGGAGGGTAATTCTGTATATTCTTTCTTTTGTAGTTTCATCTTAGGTTATTACTTAATTTGTTAAATATAAATAAAATATCCAAATAATATTAGATATTCTATCAGTAGAATTTAAGAGCTTTAGCAAATCATTAAGGGATGAATGTCTTAATGAAAATTGGTTTATATCCTTAGAAGATGCACAGCAAAAATTGGATGTCTGGAGAGAAGATTATAATAGCTACAAACCTCATATTTCGCTGGGGAATTTAACACCAAATGAATTCATCAATAATAGTCAGAAAAAGCAAATTTCTTTACTTTAGACTGTTCCAAATATCGGGGGGAGGTCAAGGGAGAGTTGCTGGAAAATTGAGTACAACTTATAAATTTACGCTTGCGTAAATCTGATTTACATAACTTGCGAAAAGCTATTACAAGTGCTAATATAATTTTATTTTTGATAATCTGTTATTCGATGCTTAGAAATATTTTTATCGTCAGCTTTCTTTGGTCTGCATCATTGTTACTAAAACAAATACATATATTTATCTCTGCTCTACACTAAATAGAAATAGCGTTTACACCTGAGGCAAATGTTTTTTTTGCAAAATGAGAAATTCGTTTAATAAAAGACACATTTTGAATATGCATTACGAAATTACAATCGTTTTCTTTTTTTCTTATGTATCGCAATATCCTCAGCCTCATAATTTGTATTGTTATTACCGAATTGCAACAGAGAGAAAAGCTGATGTGTCATCTCAGTATCTTTAAAAATCTCATTGAAGGCTGAAAATGGAACCGTATTTTCTTGTGAAATTTTCTGTGCTATTTTTTCCATTTCCGATATAAGCTTTTGCTTATCAGTTCTGTCAAGATGTGGACTTCTAAATCTTGAAAATTTGATTTCTCTCTCAACAATATTAATAACAGAATCCAGATATTTTTTCTTTTCAGAAGCAAAAACTGTCGGGTTGGACAAGAGAACAGCGTTTTTGTTTTTGAATAGATGTACTTGTTTTTGTAAATCAATAACCTTTGTATTAAGCTCAGTAATTTGTTTTGATTTGGATTCTAGTTCAGTTTTATTTTTTAGAATTGTGCTTTTGTAAGTTCGAAATGCTTTTTCATAATTCTCAATGGTTTTATCAGTCTTAATTTTTTTAAAACCTAAAAAATCATTTTCCTTTACAACCAGCTCCTCCGATTTCTTCGAACCCATTTCAGATTTCATTATGTCATATCTTTCTTCCAGAACTTTTAGATCCTCTTCTTTCTGCTGAATCTTAAACTCAACCGCTTCTAATCTTCCTCTGGAACCAGAGATCCCTCTTTCCATATTTAGGCATTCAGCTGTCAGATCCTGCATTTTTGAATAATGGAAGGATTGGTGTTTAAGTGTTTTGCCAGTATTCAGATCCTGCCAGTCAGCTACCAGATGAGCGTGGTAATTTGGTTTCCATTCTTTCGTGTCTTTATCAGTGTGTCCTTCATCTTTGTGAATGGCGATCTGAAAAACACGGATATCCAATTCTTCTTCCAGTCTCTTGGCTAAGTTTTGAAGTTCCAGCATCGTTGTATTCTCTTTGATCACAACAACAGCTTCCCGAACTGGCATTGCATTCTTCTGTAATTTTCTGCCGGACTTTTCTTTGCAATATGCTTCTATCTTTTGGATTCGATCAGCTATTCTCTGTTCCATCCAATATTCATTCTTTGGCGTCAGGTCTTTACGGATGTAATCAAAAGTTTTCTTCCTGAAATTATGGGTTTCAGAATCGGATTTAACTGCTTTAAAATTAATAGAGGTTTTCACTATTTTTAAATCTTTAAAGTTTTACACTTTTATTGTTTTACTCTTTTAAATTTTTGTTGAAGGTGGCTGTAGTTATAATACTCAGCATTACTATTTACCTGTGTTTATTTTACACACCTTGGATAAAATAGCCTAAGGTTTTTTACATAGGTTCAAGAAGCTAATCTGATATTATTTTACGCAGGTTAAAAGCCTCGCAGAGCGTATTAGAAACTTTGTTGGGAGGCACGACCTTCAAAGTTGCGAATGCGCTCCTAACTTCGCGGGTAGTTGGTAAAAAATACAGCACGCCTTATCAACGTTTCCTTTTAAAACCATTTGAATTTTTGATTTCCGGCTCCTGATTTTTTACGTGTTGTTTATCCTGTTCTGGAAATTTTTCAGATTGTTTTCCTGCCTTATTTGATACATTATTTTTCATTCTGTGTATCAAAAATTCGTTGAGATCTTTATGGTTTGAATAGATACCGGAATGATCTTTTGCTTCCGGAAAGAATTTTATGATCTCAGATTTGCATTTAATTCCTGCATTGTCATTGTCCAGAAAAAGATGGATATCGGGATAGTTTTTCAGATGCTCTATGGATTTATTTAAAAGAGCAATGGAATTCATCACAACGATATCTCCTGTAAAAGACTTTTGCATTTCGATAAAAGACAACGCATCCATAAAACCTTCAAAAACAGCTACACCTTTGACACCTCTATCTTGAATATTTGATATATTCTGACCATTGATGCTAAGATCTATTAGTGAAACATCCTTTTTCAATAATGAACCTTTGTAAAAAGCATTACGCAATTCAAAACCGCCAGATAAGTTCTCAAAACCAATGGCGTAGAGTTTCTTACTTCCGATGGTAAATCGTACCTCCTTTATGTAATCATAGATTTTAGGACTTAATCCACGTCCCTGCAAATATTGTTTCAGGTTTGGATTCTGGAGATCCACTATTTCATCAATTCTGTAATTTGGTTCTGACTTTTTGATCTGTGGTTGATGATGAAAAGAAGAAAAATTTTGCTTTTCTGCCCAGTCCAGAACTTCATTGACTGAAGTGTTCAAATATTTTTTCATAAAGTCTGTATTGTTCCCGCCGACACCTTCTGAATGAAGATACCAGGCATTAATTCTTTTATCCAATTTGAAAGAGGCTTGGGATTCGTTGGCAAAGGGGTTGAGATACCAAGCTTCTTTTTCATTTTGTTTCGTTGGAAGGTGCCCGAGAGAAAGGAGGACTTCTTCCAACGGGATTGTATTAAATTGTTTGCAATTCATAGCTGTAAATTTTCCGTGTTTTGAGTGAGATATTTTTTGTTGAATTGTTGAGAAAAACCTTGTAACTTATTGATTTAATAATATTTAATTACTCAACAAATGCTCAACAATTCAACAAACTAGAGTTTTTCCGCTCAACAAACATTCAACAAAAACTTTGTTTTAAATGTTTGTTGAGGATTTTGTTGAGTTTCAAGTGTTTGATTTTCTATTCATTATCATCAATTCAACATTTCAACACGTTTATTAAGAATAAAATCCTTTTTTATGGTGAAATAGCGACCAACTGAATTGTTTTGATAGAAAATTCCTGCAAAATCAAGATCATATCTGACGTAGGTCAAACCATTATTTTGTGGATTCAATTTCCAAGTTTCTTTTAAAAGATTTCGGATATCATTTCTTGTCCAGTAAGTTGGGCGAAACATCCTATTCATCATATTCAGCAAGTCTTGCGGAACAACATTAATTTCTTCATCATTGTTACTTTCAAAAAACTCGTATAGCAATTCAATGATCTTAGATTCTAGCTTATTGTTGTTTTTGAAAACTAATTTCTGAAGTGCTTTTGTTCTGATCTCATCGGCAGAAAACCACATTCTTGTTGTCTTTTCCGTTGAAAATGGTCTTTCAATTAAGAACCGAAGAAAATAAGGGATTTCGGAAATGAGGTTATTCAAAAACTCAGTATTTTCCGTTTTGATCGGATTGATTTTCAGAATCCAAAATCGGATTTCGTTTTCGTCGATTTGAATAAAATTCTCTTCGTTATTGGAACACAAAATAAACTTGGCGAAAAAATCGATTTCTTCTCTGTCTTTTCCTTTGGATTCGAGTTTATCTTTATTAGTTGTCGATAGATATTTGAGTCTTTCTGTAATTTCTTTTTTGTCGAAAAAAACTTCATCGATTGCCACCAACAACATTGCTGCCCAATCGCTGTTGAATTGACTTCCGAACGAATCGCCTTTGATATACGTCATATTCAACCCGAAAATCTCTCTCAGCCACTTGATAAAAGTTGATTTACCGGTTGCTCTCTCTTTGGACACCAAACATAAAATAGGAAGAATTTGTGTTGGAAATTGCAGGAGAATTTTCAAATAATCCAAACCCATTTCCAGTTGTTCACCGAAAATGTGCGCTACAAAATTCAAAGAAAATGGAATATTATTTTTTAAATTTTCCTTTTCGGATGAAGGAGCAAATGGAATTTCATTGTAAATATTATAGAAACCTTGAACGATTTGTTGATAATTTAAATGCTCCGGAATGCAACAGAAACCATCAAATTTTGGCACATTTGACACATATGTTTTTCCGTGATCACTCACGATTGTTTCACGATTCCAGCGAACCAAAACTGAAGTTTTATCGCCAGAAATTAATGGCTTTTCTATCACTTTATAATAGGTTGTTCCAACTCGGATGTAGGGAATTTTTTGGCTCATCTTTGTAGATTTTGGTTAGAATCCATATTTGCCTTTTTTGAATTTTTTCTAAAATTGGCTTCCGCTTCAGATTGGATTTCCTGTAATGTTTTCTTCTTTCCTTTAGAAATCCAATCCAATAATTCGTCTTCAAAGAAGTAAAGTTTCTTGCCATTTTTATAACAAGGAATCAATCTTTTACGCACGAGAGTATAAACAGTAGGTTTCGCTTTTCCAATAATTTGGCAAGCTTCTGCAATATCAATCGGAATTCTTTTTAAGGGAATTATCGGAGGTTCTTTCCTTTCTACCAGAAATTTAATTTCTGCTATTTCGCTAACCAGATGCGCTACTGCTCTTGGCAGGTTTTCAAATGAAATGTCATTGCTATCCATAACTATTGTTTTTAATTGTTATGGTGCAAAGAAAAAAAGTGATTCCTCTGTGATCGCTATAAACACGCAATCACAGAGGAATCACTAAACATACACTTCGTTTTGTGATTTTTTATGTTTTTTGGTAGTCTGTCAAGTCTTCTTGAATTTTGATATTACCTTTTTGAGGTTCATCTTTCAAATGTGACTTGATACTATCTAAATCAATATCATCAAGCGAAACAAATATAGTTTTTAATAATTTTGAAATTTCTTCCTGTTTTATTGGTCTAAAATAATTCCAAATATTCCAACCGAAATGATAAAGGTCAAGATTAGTTAATTCTTTTGTGTGGACAGAAATATCGTGAGAAATCCCTTCTTTTTTTGAGTATAAACTTACAGCATTACAAAGTGCATCAAGATCTTCATCTGTTACATATAATGCAAATTGATTCCGAGTATAATCCAGAGCGATTTGTAGTTTTACACTTTCATTCTGTTGCTTTTGCTGGAGTTGAGTTTTTCGTATAGATTCCAGATTTACGGATTCAGTAGTTTGATTCACAATATTTTTCTCTGAATTTTCAACCAAATAAATTGGTGTATTTTCATCAATTATTTGTTTTTGCTTCTCTCCTACATTCTCAGGATTTTCAGATGGAATAAAATTTTCAGAACTGCCTTTTTTAGGGAAAATCTTTCTGAATAAAACAATTATCCCATCGAGAAATAAAATAATAAGCGCATAAAATAATATACTTAATGCTGTGATTGACCAAAATACAATATTTGCGGTATATTCGTCACCACCTTTTCCAAGAAAAGAAATTCTTGCTAACGCTCCCCCTACTACACATACTAATAGAACGGAAAGGTAGATGACAATATATTCGAAAAATTTCAAGTGCATTTTATAAGTTTTTTAAATGAATAGCGGTCGAAGCTTTATTTTTCTTTTCATCAACAACCTTTGCGTAAACCTGCGTAGTTTTTACGTTCGTATGACCGAGCATTTTACTCACTGTGTAAATATCAGTTCCACTCGAAAGTTGAAGCGTTGCAAAAGTGTGTCTAAAATTATGAAAAGTTATTTTTTTGGTAATTCCAGCACTTTCAATCCACTTCTTAAGTGGCCGGGAAATCCAAGCCGGATTAGTCAGATTTTTAAAAATCAAATCATTTGGAAGACCTACTTCACCACAAAGTTGTAATGCTTGTTTAGACATCGGCATATATTCTACACTTTTTGTCTTTTTTTGAGTAAAATTTATTTTTGCCTGATCGTTTTCAATACTTATTTCGTTCCACGTTAGTTTCTGAATATCGGAATGGCGTAAACCTGTTAACGCTGAAAAAAGTGCTGCTCGTTTAAGAACTTCAGGTTCGCAGGGAGTTTCAACTAAAGTATTAAGTTCATCAAGTGTTAAATATTCTCGTCTTGATTCCTCGTGCGGAATCGCTTTTATTTTAGCAGAAATGTCAGTCGTAAAATATCCATCAATAAAAGCTTGTTTTAATGCAGCTTTGAATACAGAAAAATAAGTTGAAGCCGTATTTTGAGAAATAATCTCTTCCTTGTTACTACCACTTTTTGCAGTCAACAAATATGATTTAAAGTGTTCACAGAATTTTGTGTTGATCTGCGAAAACATAATTTTTTCGCCTCCAAAATCTTTTAGAAATTCTATCGAGCGATACCAATTTATTTGAATAGATTCGGAATTGTTTTTATGTCGTTTATTAACCAGCAAATCAAAATATCTAACAAAATTCTCCTGCGATTTTTCTTTTTGTTCTACTTGAATTTTGTCGAGTTCGCTATAAAGTTCAATATTGTCATATTCTCTCTGACGTAATTTACGCATAGAATCTGCATAGAACATTGTTTCCCGATCATTTTCGCTTTTGCAAACGATAATACCATTGTCATCTCTTTTAGGTTTAAATGAAACGGATTCTTGGGTTGTTCTTGCAGGTCTTTTCTTATCAAAATCTACGGTTGTGACACTTCGGTTTAAATATTCCCTGATTCTTTGAACTTTATCTTTACCAGGAATCATCACAGGATAACTTTCCAAATAAATAAACCATTCTTTTCGGAATTCGGATTTTCGCAATCGTACGGTCACTTTGGTTTTTAATAACTCTTTCATTTTCCGTCAAAAATTTTATCAATTAAATTTTTAGGAACATACACAAAACTTCCAACTTTCTTTGTCGGAATTTTGTTTCTTTTAATTAAGTTTGTTACAGTTCCTGGATCAGCGTAGAATTTTGAACTAATTTCAGAAATTGTGTAACAATTACCAACTTCAAAATTGGGTTTCTCAATTATTATTTCCTCTTCTTCCGGCATTTCAACTGCTGAAAATAAATTTTCCAGATCTGATCGCTTCACGCGAGTCAATCTTGAGCCTAGATTAGTTCCAGTAATAATTCCTCTTTTTATATATCTGTGCACTGTATCTTTTGAAAGTCCAAACATAACAGTCGCTTCTGCAACTGAAATAAATTCTCTATTCTGAACTTCGGCAATCTTGTTCTTATATTTTTGTAAAAGAGTGTCTTTTTCTACTTTTTCTTTTTCAAGTTTTTTCTTCTCTTTTAATGCTTTATTATTACAAGATAAAGTGCAAAAACGAGTCATAACTGTTTTTGCTTCAAACGGTTTGGAACACTGCTCACACCCTAGGTATTTTCAATTTACTAAATCCCATTCTGAAATAACATCCTGAACATTCTCCGTTTTTTTACAATTAAGGCGCATAAGACGCACATACTATCTAAATAAAAAGCGGTACAAGTAGGATACAAAATTACAACAAAAATTGATTAAAATCAACTATTAACAAAAAATACAAAAACAAAAAAAATCGCTGTAAACATTACGTTTACAGCGATTTACTAATTTATTTCGATCGATATTAATCGATGATAATTGCTACTTACTTGACTTCTTCAAAGTCTGCATCCTGAACATCTTCTGCTCCGTTTGCCTGACCTTGAGTTTGTTGAGCTCCTGCATCTGCACCTTGTCCTTGTGCATACATTTCTTCTGAAGCTGCCATCCAAGCTGCGTCTAAAGCTTCTGTTTTAGCTTTTACATCGTCTCCATTCTTAGCTTCGAAAGCTGCTTTCAATTCTGTGTGAGCTGTTTCGATAGCTGCTTTTTTGTCAGCAGATAATTTATCACCGAATTCTTTCAATTGCTTTTCAGTCTGGAAGATCAATCCGTCAGCTTTGTTGAAGATTTCAACTTCTTCTTTTCTCTTGTTATCAGCTGCAGAGTTTTCCTGAGCTTCTTTTTTCATTCTTTCGATTTCTTCGTCAGAAAGACCTGAAGAAGCCTGAATTTTGATTGATTGCTCTTTACCAGTTCCTTTATCTTTAGCAGAAACGCTTAAGATTCCGTTTGCATCGATATCGAAAGTTACTTCAATCTGAGGAACTCCTCTTTGTGCTGGTGGAATATCTGTAAGGTCGAATCTACCGATCTCTTTATTATCGTTGAACATTGGTCTTTCACCCTGTCCTACTCTGATGCTTACAGCCGGCTGGTTGTCAGAAGCTGTAGAGAATACTTCAGATTTTTTAGTTGGGATTGTAGTGTTTGCATCAATTAATTTAGTAAAAACAGAACCCATTGTTTCGATCCCTAAAGAAAGTGGTGTAACGTCTAATAAAAGAACGTCTGTCACATCTCCAGTTAAAACTCCACCTTGGATTGCTGCACCAATTGCTACAACCTCATCCGGGTTAACACCTTTTGAAGGTTTTTTACCGAAGAATTTTTCAACTTCTTCCTGAATGATTGGGATTCTTGTAGAACCACCTACCAAGATTACTTCGTCGATATCCGAGATAGAAAGACCTGCATCAGAAAGCGCTTTTTTACAAGGCTCCATAGATCTTCTTACCAAGTCTGCAGATAACTGCTCAAATTTAGCTTTAGTTAAAGTCTTCACTAAGTGTTTAGGACCTGTAGCTGTAGCTGTGATATAAGGAAGATTGATTTCAGTTTGAGGAGAAGAAGACAATTCGATTTTTGCTTTTTCAGCCGCTTCTTTCAATCTTTGTAATGCAATTGCATCACCTTTAAGATCTACCCCTTCTTCAGATTTGAATTCGTCTGCCATCCAGTTGATAATTACATCATCAAAGTCATCACCACCTAAGTGTGTATCACCATTCGTAGATAATACTTCGAAAACTCCGTCACCTAAATCAAGGATAGAAACGTCGAAAGTACCGCCACCAAGGTCATAAACAGCGATTTTTTGATCTTTGTGAGATTTATCCATACCATAAGCCAAAGCTGCTGCTGTAGGCTCGTTGATGATTCTTTCTACTTTAAGACCAGCGATTTCACCAGCTTCTTTTGTAGCTTGTCTCTGAGCATCATTAAAGTAAGCCGGAACAGTGATTACCGCTCTTGTTACTTCCTGTCCAAGATAATCTTCAGCAGTTTTCTTCATTTTCTGAAGAATCATTGCAGAAATTTCCTGTGGAGTATATTCTCTGTCGTCAATTTTTACTTTTACCGTATCATTTGGTCCGCTTACCACTGCGTAAGGCACTCTTGAAACTTCAGAAGCATCGTCTTTGAAATGTGTTCCGATGAATCTTTTGATAGAATATACAGTCTTAGTAGGGTTTGTTACAGCCTGTCTTTTTGCAGGATCACCCACTTTTCTTTCACCATCTTCTGTAAACGCTACGATAGAAGGTGTTGTTCTTTTTCCTTCTGCATTAGGGATAACTACAGCATCTTTACCTTCCATTACTGCAACGCAAGAGTTGGTTGTACCTAAGTCAATTCCGATTATTTTACTCATAATATTTATATTTTTTCTAATTTTTAAATTTGATTACACTCTCACTTTCTCAATATCTGTACCATTAGAATTTTTGTGACAAATTGACAGTTTCAATTATTTTTAAATAAAACCGAGACAAATTTTAAACATAAAATATTATATGATGACAGTAATAAAATTATTTTTTACCGTAAAAAGAGACAAAGATTTTTGATATGTTTAACAGATATTCAAAAGTTTACAAAATCCTTCGACAAGTTCAGCATGAAATTACTTAGAATTTTTTTTAATCATCGACGGTGTCATGCCGAGCCTGTCGAAGCCTTCAAAACTGATATATTATGTTGCTTTTAAATTTTTCTGTAAACCTAAGTGACTTATGTGTTTAAAAATAATTTCACTGTTTTACTTATTCCTTCAACTAAAAATTTAATTAAGAATTAACTTTAGAATCTTCTGAAAGAACAGTTTTATTAGTATTTTTGATAAATTTTATACACAAATATGTCTTTACATTTTAATCCCAGAGATGTTACCTGGTTAGCATTTAACGAAAGAGTATTACAGGAAGCGATGGACGAAAACGTGCCGCTTCATCTTAGAATTCGTTTTCTTGGGATTTTCTCAAATAATCTTGATGAGTTTTTCAGAGTACGTGTTGCCGGTCTGAAGCGTGCGATGGATTTTAAAGAAAAAGTAATTGCCGAATCATTTTATCAGCCGCCTTCGAAAATTCTTCAGAGAATTAACGAGATTGTTATGACTCAACAAGCTGACTTCGATAAAACCTGGAAAAAAATTCAGCTTGAGATGGCAGACCAGAAAGTTTTCATTAAAACTTCAAGAAATCTTACTGCCAAACAGAAAGAATTTGTACGACAATATTTTGATGAAGTTGTAGAAGCCAACGTTATCCCGATTCTTCTTCACGAAAATACTCCAATGCCCTACATGAGAGATAAAAGTCTTTATCTGGGTGTTGCAATGAGAAAAAAAGACTGGAATTATCACAGCAATTATGCAATTATTGAAATTCCGTCGCGTTTTGTAGGAAGATTTGTACTGTTGCCAACAGAAGATCCTGAAGAAAAAAACGTCATGCTGCTTGAGGACGTTATCACATTCAACTTACCGCATATTTTTTCTTATTTCGGATATGACGAGTTCTCTGCCAATGCTTTTAAAGTAACCAAAGATGCAGAAATGGATATTGATAACGACATCAAAACCAATTTTGCCGAAAAAATAGAAAAAGGACTTAAAAATCGTAGAAAAGGAAAACCGACCCGGTTTGTTTTCGATAAAGACATGGATAAAGCAATGCTCGAATTGCTGATCCGAAAATTAAATTTAAGCAAAAAAGACAGCATTATTCCTGGCGGAAAGATTCACAATTTCAAACATTTTATGGATTTCCCTGATGTCATTGAATACAGCAAAAAACCGGTAGAAAGAACTTCTTTTACGCATCAGGCTTTTGAGCATGGCGAAAGAGTGACAGACGTTATTCAGAAACAAGATGTTTTACTGAGTTTTCCGTATCACACTTACACACCGGTAATCGACCTGTTGCGTGAAGCTGCAATGGATCCGGATGTGAAATCAATTCAGATTACCGCTTACCGTTTGGCAAGTAATTCAAAAATAAGCAATGCGCTAATCTATGCTGCCAGAAATGGTAAGGAAGTAACCGTAATGCTCGAGCTCCAGGCAAGATTTGATGAAGAATCGAATTTGATGTGGAAAGAAATGTTTGAGCCTGAAGGAATCACTGTTTTAATCGGAATTCCTGACAAAAAAGTACACGCCAAACTTTGCATTATTAAAAAACGAGCACACAATAAAACTCTGCAATATGGTTTTGTAAGCACCGGAAACTTTAATGAAAAAACGGCTAAAATATATGGTGATCATCTGATAATGACTTCAGACAGAGGCATTATGGCAGATATTAATAAAGTATTTACCGTTCTGAAGAAACCAAAAGAAGATTATCTGTCGGTTCTGAAGACCTGCAAAAACTTGCTGGTTTGTCCGCTATTTATGCGCGAAAAAATTGAGCATTATATTGATAAAGAAATTGAAGAAGCCAAAGCCGGAAGAAAAGCAGAAATGATCATTAAGGCAAATTCGGTAAGTGACCGTGCTTTAATTATCAAAATGTACGAGGCAGCGCAAGCCGGTGTAGTAATAAGAGTGATTGTAAGGGGAATTTATTGTGCCATTAATCAAAAAGATTTTAAACAGAAAATAAAAGCAATAAGCATTGTTGATGAATATCTGGAGCATGCAAGAGTAATGTATTTTTACAATAAAGGCTCTGAAGATATCTATATTTCTTCTGCCGACTGGATGAATAGGAATTTGGATCACCGAATTGAAGCAGCGGTAAAAATTTCCGATAAAAATCTTAAAAAAGAGCTGAAAGATATTCTTGATATTCAGTTAAGGGATAATGTAAAAGCAAGAATTTTAGACAAAAAACTGAGCAACGAATACATCAGCAACGGTGAAAAAGAATGCCGCTCTCAGATTGAAACGTATAAATATCTGAAAGCAAAAACTACCTTAAAATAGCCTCAATAAAAGGGTACGAAATAATATTTGTAAATTCGTCCGTAAAAACACAAATTTTAAAATTTTAAACAACTGAAATTCAATAAAATACAATCAAATGATCATTGCAGCGATAGACATAGGAAGTAATGCGGCTCGACTTTTAATCAATGAGGTAAAAATTCAAAACGGAAAGCCTGAATATATTAAATTAAATCTACTGCGAATACCTCTGCGATTGGGAATGGACGTATTCACTCTTGGAAAAATCGGCAAAGAAAGAGAAAAAATGGTCTTAGATTCTATGAAGATTTTCAGTGATTTGATGAAAGTTTACAAAGTAGAACATTACAGAGCCTGCGCTACAAGTGCGATGCGTGATGCCGAAAATGGGAATGAAATTATCGAAAAAGTAAAAAATCATGCAGATCTGACGATAGAAATTATTTCGGGAGACGAAGAAGCAACTTTAGTTTACGAAAATCACGTTGCAGAAGGTCTCGACAAAGATTTCGCTTATCTTTATGTAGATGTTGGTGGCGGTTCTACCGAGCTTACGTTTTACGAAAACGACACAATGATCTACGAAAAATCTTTCAATATCGGAACAATTCGTCTTCTCAATAATCTTGTAACAGACGACAACTGGAAAGAAATGAAAGAAGAAATAAAGGCAAATATCAGCAGTAAAAAACAAATTGTAGCCATCGGTTCCGGTGGAAATATCAACAAAGTTTTTTCGATGAGCAAAACCAAAGACGGAAAACCAATGTCTATTGCCTACCTAAAAAAAGCCTACAAAGAATTCAACGATCTTACTGTGGAAGAAAGAATGACAAAATATGGTTTCAGAGAAGACCGGGCCGATGTTTTGGTTCATGCTTTGAAAATCTACAATTTTGTGATGCATTGGGCAGATATCAATAAAATTTTTGTGCCGAAAATTTCTGTTGCGGATGGTTTGATTCATAATATTTACGAGAGGGTTTCGGGAGAGAAATAACTTTTTTGATTTTAATTTCAATTGCGTTTATCTAAAACAAATTATAGCTTAATAACATAAAATTCAAATACTTATAATAATTCTTAAACTACATTGACGCAATAGTATATAATTTATATTTGTGCAATTTGTATATTTGGATGTAATGTGAAATATTAAAAAGCATAGTACATAAATTAAACTCAACTAGATTTTAAATGAAATTTTTATTAACCTTAACTCTTTTATTATCATTTTATTTTGTCAGTGCACAAAATTCAGAAATTAAAAAGTTTTCGATTAAAAGCAATTCCTTAAATGAAACTCGTGATTTAACATTATATTTCCCGAAAAAATTTTCTGCCAAAAAAAAATATAATTTGATTTTCATGGCTGATGGTCAATTTCTAAATGAAAGATATAAATCGAAAATTGATAGTTTAATAGATAATAAATTGATTTCGGAGTTTATTATAGTTGGTGTAAATTCAAATGAAACAGGTATACCAAATTCATACTTACAGCTAAGAAATTATGAATATATAGAAAACAATGATGCTGAAATTGGTTCGGATCTTTATTCTAGATATAGAAATCACCTTGAATTTTTCATAAGTGAAGTTGATGAGTATGTTAAAGAATATTTGAAAATAAAAGTGAAGAAAAGATTTTTTTATGGGGTATCAAATGGTGCAGGTTTTGGAATTAGTTTACTAGACAAATATCCTAATTTTTTTAAATCTTATATTTTATATTCAGTTGCTGGAGCAAATAAAGATAATTTAAAAAAATCCAATAATAAAATTTCAAATATCATCATTCGATATGGAAATCAGGAACCAGAACCTATTATTGACTACAATATAGCTTTAGCTGAATTAATTAAATCAAAAAATTATAAAGTAACTTTTTCAAATTATAAAGGTGGACATAAAAGAATTGATTGGTTAAATAACTTTATAAAAGATATTCAGCTAATTGGATTATAAATACTTCTCATAACATCGTATTGGCGAAATGACGGGTTTATATGAATCCTGAACTACTAAATTCACTTAGCCACCAATACTTTCGTCATCATCAATGATAAAAAAAGACACAACAATGAAAATCCCAACCATCCACGGATATATAGATCGAAGAATTTTAATCAATTTTACAGCTGATCCAAAATCTGTGGAGAAGATTATTCCATTTCCTTTTAGACCAAAAATTTATAAGGACAAAGCTATCGTTGGAATTTGCTTAATCAGACTGAAAAACATAAAACCAAAAGTTCTACCTGACTTCATTGGAGTAAATTCTGAAAATGGTGCTCACAGAATTGCGGTAGAATGGGACGAAAACGGTGAGACAAAATCAGGAGTTTACATTCCTCGCAGAGACACTTCATTAAAATTAAATACATGGGTTGGCGGGCGAATATTTCCTGGAAGACACTATCATGCAAAATTTAATGTAGAAGAAGAAAAAGGAAATTATCATATTGATTTTAAGAGTTCGGACGGCACTGAAATACTAATTGACGCTACTGAAACAAATTTGTTTAGCGACACATCTATTTTTGAAACATTAAATAACGCTTCTGATTTTTTTGAAAATGGCGACCTTGGTTACTCTCCAAACAAAGATAAATTTGACGGACTTAGATTGAAAGCATATAAGTGGGAAGTTAGGCCACTTGATGTTTTGAAAGTAAAATCAAGCTTTTTTGAAAACGAAGAAATTTTCCCAAAAGGTTCGGTAACTTTTGACAACGCATTATTAATGACAGACATTGAACATGAATGGAAAAGCGAGACGGACAAATGACCGAAGTATAAAAGTTCTTGGTAAAAATTTCTAAATGGAGAGTGCGCCTCAATTTCCGTAACATAGCACTCCTAGAAAAACATTATCAACAATATTAAACGCCAATAAATAACAAAATGGACAATACAGAAATTATGAGAGAACATGTTGTTGAAGCGGAAAACAAGCTTTTTTCGGCTCAACGTGTAAGCAATGTTGATTTACTTGACCAACTGTTACATGATGATTTGATTGCAGTTTCACCGACAGGGCAAATTGTAACTAAAGAAATAGATCTCAACTCACACAAAGCGAAAACAATGATTATTGAAGAAGCCTCAACAGAAATTGACGACATTAAAATATCGGGCGACACCGCACTTTCAATCGTTACAATGACAGCGAAAGGAAAAATGATGGAAACACCAATTGAAGGAAAATTTAGATATTTCAGAGTTTGGAAACGCTTCGACGGCACATTGAAAGTGATTGGAGCAAGCTTTATGCAATTACCCTAAATTAAATAAAAACACTGTTTATAACAGCAATTTTTCAATTGATCTTTAATAATACGATAGCAATTTCCTCATAATTAACAATTTATTAAAGAATCTCCACAATAAGAACAAATTATTAATCAAATCTTAAGATTCGCTTAAAAGCCTCACAACTTTCAAACCTCATTTTTGCACAAATCTATAATTGAGTAAAAATGAAAAACAAATACCTTTTGAGAGGCTTATTACCTATTGCTGCTTTATTTCATGGCGCAGTTTCAGGGCAAAGCACTTTAGTTCACTATTGGAACTTTAATAACAATGCATCTGTTTCCGCTATTACAACACCTACATCAACACTTTTGAACGGTTCTATCACCGCTGTTTCTACAGGAACAGGAAGTACAGACACTTTTATTGATTTTGCTGGCGGAACATCACAAAACTTTAATGTTGAAAATCTTAATGCAAGAAACGGAGATGCTTCCGGAACGCATTTGAGATACAATTATCCTATCAACGGAAATGTGCAATTCAATCTGCCAACCACAGGATATAACAATGTTGTGGTAAAATTTTCTACAAGAAGATCAGGTTCGGGTGCAGGAACTCAAAACTGGTCTTACTCTTTAGACGGAACTACTTTTGTCCCGTATCAAACAGTTACTTCACAAGACGCCAATCCACAACTCATAACATTTGACTTTTCGAATGTGACAGGAGTTTCAAATAACCCTAATTTTAAATTAAAAGTAGAATTTACTCAAGGCGGTGGCGGAGGTGTTGGAAATAACAGATTCGATAATTTCACACTAGATGCAACTTCAGTTGGCGGAACCGATACTACTCCACCAACCATTGTTTATTTACCTGCAAACAACGTCAATAATGCTTCTACAACAGTAAATCCTACGATTACATTTAACGAAAACGTAAGATTAATCGATAATTCTGCGATTACTTCTGCAAATGCACAAAGTTTAGTTGAATTACGCTTAGGAAACTCTACAGGAAATGTTGTTCCGTTTACAACAACGTTCGCAAATAATGTAATTACAGTAGTTCCTACAGGAGGTTTGGTTCCGAATCAGACTTATTATTTAGCTTTAAAACCAAATATGGTAGAAGACACAAGTGATAATGCAGCAACGACAGCAACTTCTAGTATTTTCACAACAGCAGGAACGAGCATTTCTTTAGATAAAACTTTAATTAAGGTTAATGAAAACGCAGGAACTTTAGCATTTAAAATAAATGTGACCAATCCTTCCAATGCAACCGCAAATTTGGTTGTGAACCCTGCTTCTTTTAACACCGCAAACAGTAGTGATTTTACATTTACAAGCCAAACAATCAACATTACGCCTTCTACAACAAGTGTTACGGTAAATATCCCGATTCTTGATGATACTTTAGAAGAGCAACAGGCAGAATATTTTGTTTTAGGATTAGAAAATCCTGTAGGAACAACGATTACCGGAGACACTACTTCTACCGTTTATATTATCGATAATGATAAAGCGGCTCCAGTTCCTTCCAACCAAATTTCATTAAATTATATCGGAAGTTTTGATCCTTCAGGAAATAATAACAGTTCTACAGAAATTGTAGTTCATGATCCTGCAACTCAAAAATTGTTTACAATCAGTTCTTTAACAGACGTTTTTGATATCATTAATTTCACCAATCCATTAGCTCCGTCAGTAATCAACACCGTGAATATGACTCCTTATGGTGGAATTACAAGCATTGCCGTGAAAAACGGACTCGTTGCTGTAGCCTCACCAAACGGAACAAACGCTCAACAAAACGGATCGGTAGTTTTCTTCGACATCAACGGAAACTTCCTGAAACAAGTCACCGTAGGAGTTTTACCGGATATGATCACATTTACTCCAGACGGAACAAAAATAATGACCGCAAATGAAGGTGAACCAAACGATGCTTATACGGTAGATCCTGAAGGTTCAATCAGTATTATTGATATTTCCGGTGGAATTAATAATTTAAGCCAGTCAAACGTGACAACACTTGGTTTTACGGGTTATAACAGTCAGGAAGCTGCATTTATCAGTTCAGGCGGAAGAAAAGTAAAACCTACAAGCACTTTGGCGCAGGATCTTGAACCGGAATATATTGCCATAAGCCCAGACAGCCAGAAAGCATGGGTTTCTTGTCAGGAAAACAACGGAATTATCGAAGTTAATCTTAGCAACAATACTTTAGGAAATATTTGGGGATTAGGCAAAAAAGATATGAGTCTTCCAGGAAACGGTTTTGATGCTTCCGATAACAATGGTGAAGTTTTGATCGCCAACTGGCCTGTCAAAGCGTATTACAATCCTGATGCAATGGCTTCGTTCAAAGTGGGAAACACCAATTATCTGGTTACCGCAAACGAAGGTGACGAAAAAGACTTAGGAGGATTTAGTGAAAGAACGACCGTTGGAGCGAACGGTTATACTTTAGACTCAACTATTTTCCCAAATGCTTCTGTTTTAAAAGCTTCGCATAATTTAGGAAGGTTCAGAGTGACCAATGTAAACGGAAATACAGACGTAGACACAGATTTTGAAGAAATTCATGCTCTAGGAGCAAGATCATTTTCGATTTTCAATGCCGATACAAAACAAATCGTTTACGACAGCGGTGACAGATTTGAAAGATATATTGCAGCCAATCATCCTTTGATTTTCAATGCTGATAACGAAGCCAATGGAGCAAAAAGCAGAAGCCGCGCAAAAGGACCGGAACCGGAAGGCGTAACTTTAGGAACAATCAACGGACAAACTTTCGCTTTCATCACTCTGGAAAGAACAGGCGGTGTGATGGTTTATAACATAACAGATCCAAACAATGTAACCTTTACAGATTACAAACATTCAAGAATGACTTCTGCATTTGGTGGCGACAACGGTCCGGAAGGAATTACCTACATTCCTCCCGCAAATATGAATAACGGAAAAGGTTACGTTATCGTTGCCAACGAAATCAGCGGAACTTTATCAATGTACGAAGTCGTACTTTCTCCAACATTAGCAACCGGTGAAGTGAAAAAAGAAAAGGCAATCTTCAACATCTTCCCGAATCCTGTAAACAAAGGAAATACTCTTTATTTCAACAGAGCTCAAGGTTATGAGTTGTACGATATGAGCGGTAAACTTCTTGGAAAAGAGAAAAACGCATTAACCATTGATACTTCAAAACTAAACACCGGAGTTTATTTAATTAAAACTTCAGAAGGTGAAGTGAAGAGATTCATCGTAAAATAATTTTTTTACTTAATAATTTACTTTTGTAGCCTCGGAATTTTTCCCGGGGCTTTTTGCTGCAAAAAACCTTTGGCTTATTAAAAGCCTTTAAGTAAATTAATTAATTTTGAAAAACTATCATTAAAATCTTGATTGTAATCGATATTAAATATTTTCACTCCATTTTTTAATGATTTTTCTCGCTTGTGATTATCCAAAAATTGTGTTTTAGCCAAACCTTCATCCCCACCAAAAAAATCTATTGACTTAAAATGTTGAATACCATTATATTCAATTGCTACATTTAATTCTTTAATAAAAATATCAAACCTTTGTCCTTCCAGCCATTTAGGAGAATATTGACTAATGATGGTGTAATTTGGAAACTCTTTTATGACTAGTTGAAGCAAATGCTTTTCCATAACATAACTCCCAACTTCTTTAAATCCTTTTTCTTGCCGAATATGATTTTCTAAGCTCCTATAATTATTCTTCAAACGCGAATAAAAAGTCTTTTTAACCTCATCAGAACCATATATTTTTTTGTCCCAATCTATATATTGTCTCGTAAAACCAGAATTAATGCTTAGCATATCACCTAACAAAGTGTACGAGATTTTATCAACTTTTGCATGACTACGCAAATAATCTAAACAAAAAAACTCTTCAATTTCGTCTAAGTTTAGTTGATTCAAAAATGTTAGAAATTCGTCATTACTAATCACTGTTTTCGTTCCAAATGACAAACTTCGCAAAAGCGAATGAATAATTTTTTCGGTTTTTAAATTCTCTTTTTTAAAAAGAACATATGTCAAATATTTTCTTGGAGAAACAAGACCTTCAGCTAAAATATTATCTATCTTTTCTTTTTTACTCCAAAATTTCACATTACGATAATGACTTAAAATGAAGTTATTTTTATTAAACCATTCATTTTCAGAAAATGAAAATTCAACTGCCTGCATAAATTTTTTAAATTCTTCCTCCGTTTTAAATTTTGTGATAACTTCGGAAAAGTAATGAAGAATAATTCCTGATTTTCTTATATCTGTTTCTCCATAAATCTTTTGCTTATTTGGTAATGCAAAACAAATAACCCAATTCATTCCATTTCCAATTCTGATAATATCTGAACAAGGATATGCTGTTTTATCACCGACTAAATAATTTAACCCATTATAATTTATTAATTTAAATTCTTTACTAATTCCATCTTGGAATATGATTCTATCATTTTCATTTATCTCCTTAAGAAGTCTTTTTTCATTCGCATATTGAGGTTTCTTCGAACGATGAATTTTCTTTAAATCTATTCCAAAATCATTGTTGTATGAGATCTCAATGAGATCATCAATATTGTTTGATAGTTTATCGGGAATTTCCATTTATTTTTTAAGATTTGAAAAATAACAATAATTCTCTAATATTAAATCATTTTCGTTTAACACAAAGAAAAACCCACAAAAAAAGGCAGACCTTCAAGATCTGCCTTCAAAAAATATATTGTCGTATTTTTTTACTCTACATTTACTACCTTTTCAATTTCAGGAGCATGTTGTTTGATGCTGTTTTCTACGCCTAATTTCAATGTTGAGAAATTAAGAGAACAGGCCGAACAGTTACCTAAAAGTTTTACAAAAACAGTATTGTCTTTTACGTCCAAAAGCTCAATATCACCGCCGTCTTTATTCAAAAACGGACGAATGCTTTCCAGAGCTTCCATTACTCGGGTTACAGTGTCTTCGTGTGTTGTATTTGTCTCCATATTTGGGTTTGGTTTTCAAAAATGTATTTGAAATTATTTTTAATTATTTTTTTGGTGAGCAACCAGCCATTGTTGAAATCTTCACGGCTTCAGTTGGAGGAAGAAATTTATTTCTTTCTAATAAACTCTCAACCATTTTTTTCGCAGTTTCGGTATAAATTTCAGCAATTTTAGAACCTTCCTGCAAAGCAGCCGGTCTTCCTACATCACCTGCTTCTCTGATACTCTGAATTAAAGGAATTTCTCCTAAAACAGGAATATTTAAATCTTCAGCTAAATATTGCGCTCCTTGGTTTCCAAAGATATAATATTTATTGTCAGGTAATTCTTCCGGAGTAAAATAGGCCATATTTTCTATCAACCCAAGAACAGGAATGTTAATACTTTCCATATTAAACATCGCAATTCCTTTTCTAACATCCGCCAAAGCAACGTGTTGAGGTGTACTTACAATCACAGCTCCTGTTACCGGAACTTCCTGAATAATCGACAAGTGAATATCACCCGTTCCCGGAGGAAGGTCGATTAATAAAAAATCTAATTCTCCCCAAGCTGCATCTCTGATCATTTGGTTCAGAGCTTTTGAAGCCATTGGGCCTCTCCAAACGACCGCCTGATTTGCTCCTGAAAAATATCCGATAGAAAGCATTTTCACACCGTAATTTTCGATAGGTTTCATCATGCTTTTTCCGTTTACGTCAACAGAAATTGGCTTTTGACCTTCTGTATCAAACATCGTAGGAACAGATGGCCCGTAAATATCGGCATCTAATAAACCTACTTTAAAGCCCATTTTTGCTAACGTTACCGCAAGATTGGCAGCAACGGTAGACTTACCAACACCTCCTTTTCCGGATGCGATCGCAATAATATTTTGAATTCCAGGGATTTGCTTTCCTTTGATCTGGCTCAGCTGAACCTCACTTGGCTCCGGAGAAACTATTTTAAGTTTCAAATTAATCTCTTCGCCAAATTCGCTTGTAAAAGCCTGCTTCATTGCTGCTTCAAGCTTTTTCTTTTCGTGCATTGCCGGTGAATGCGCTGTCATATCTATATAAACGTCATTCCCCATCACTTGAAAATTAGACACCAAGTCATCAACTTCAATTTCTTTAAGGAAATCCTGAATCTTTTCTTTAGTCAACATAAAAATATAAATTGAGCACAAATTTACGGAAATTTTAGCTATTTAGAATCAATAAACATGCTGATAGATAAATTCTTTTGCTAACCTAAAATTTATGTATTTTAGGGGCGATTTTAATTTATATCCATGAAAAAAATATTATTCGTTCTTTTAGGATTAATTGCTCATAATTCATTTTCGCAAAATTATTCGCAGTATGTAAATCCTTTTATAGGAACGGGCGGTCACGGCCATACTTTTCCGGGTGCCATCGTACCTTTCGGAATGGTTCAGCTTTCTCCGGACACGAGAATTGACGGAAGTTGGGACGGCTGCAGCGGTTATCATTATTCAGATTCTGTGATCTACGGATTTTCTCACACCCATTTGAACGGAACAGGAGTTTCAGATTACGGAGACATTATGCTGATGCCGACAATGGGGAAACCGGGTTTGACTCCCAAAGAATATTCATCAAAATTTTCTCATAAAAACGAAAAAGCAACTGCTGGATTTTACTCCGTTAAATTAGACAAAGACAATATCGACGTTCGTTTAACAACGACAAAAAGAGTCGGTTATCACGAATATAAATTCAACAAAGCTGGAAACGCCAATATTATTTTAGATTTAAATCACAGAGATAAACTTCTGGAAGGTGAAGTACGAATAATTGACAGCAAAACGATTGAGGTTTTCAGAAGAAGTGAAGCTTGGGCAACCAACCAATACATTTATGCTAGAATTGAGTTTTCAAAACCAATGAAAATTTCCGGTAAAAGCTTTAACGGTAAAAACGAAAACAATACTTTTTCGGGAACTAAATTAGCTTTAGCATTTACCACAGCGGTAAAAAAAGGTGAAAAAATCGCTGTAAAAGTAGCGATTTCTCCGACAGGTTATGAAGGTGCCGGAAAAAACATGTTAGCTGAAGGTAAGTCTAATGATTTCAATGAAATTCATAAACATGCAATTGCAGACTGGAATAAAGAACTTTCAAAAATTGAAGTTAAATCTGACGATAAAAACAAACTGGCAATTTTCTACACCGCAATGTATCATGTTTTCACGCAACCGAATATGAATATGGATGTTGACGGAAAATACCGCGGAAGAGACAATAAATTTTACACGGCAAATGATTTCGGATATTATTCTGTTTTCTCGCTTTGGGATACTTTCAGAGGAGCGCATCCTTTGATGACCTTAATTGACAGAAAAAGAACAGCTGATTTTGTAAATACTTTCATTAAACAACGTGAGCAAGGCGGAAGGATTCCGGTTTGGGAACTGGCTTCTAATGAAACTGAATGTATGATAGGTTATCACGGAGTTTCTGTAATTTCAGACGCCATGGCAAAAGGAATCACCGGTTTTGATTATGAAAAAGCCTATGAAGCCGCAAAAAATTCAGCGATGCAGGATATTTTTGGTTTAAATGCTTATAAACAGAAAAATTATATCAGCATTGATGACGAGCATGAAAGTGTTTCTAAAACGTTAGAATATGCTTATGACGATTGGTGTATCGCTCAAATGGCAAAAATTTTAAACAAAAAAGAAGATTACGAATACTTCATGAAACGTTCTCAAAATTGGAAAAATCTTTACAATCCAGCGAACGGCTTTATGCAGGCAAGAAAAAACGGAAACTGGTACGAACCTTTTGACCCAAATGAAGTTAATAATAATTATACGGAAGGAAATTCCTGGCATTATTCATATTTCGTTCCACAGGATATTCCGGGATTGATTCAGGCTCATGGCGGAAAAGAAAAATTTGAACAATTCATTGATGCTATTTTCTCGGCTTCAGATAAAACAACAGGAAGAGAGCAGGTAGATATTACCGGATTGATCGGACAATATGCACAAGGAAACGAGCCGAGTCATCACATCGCTTATCTTTATAATTTCGTTGATAAACCTCAGAAAACAGAAGAGAAAATCAAATTTATTCTTGACAACTTCTACAAAAATTCGCCGGATGGTTTGATTGGAAATGAAGATTGCGGACAAATGAGTGCGTGGTTTATTTTAAGCTCGATGGGAATTTATTCCGTAACTCCGGGGGAACCTGAATGGGAAACGGTAACGCCATATTTTGATGAGGTTAAATTACATTTGGAGGACGGAACGACAAGAACCATCACTAAAAACACTCCGAAAAGTGAGCTTAAATATTTAGGTTTTGAAAATGTAAAACCAGTTAAAGATATGAAATATGCAGAGCAAACTGCTTCGCCTGTTATCAGTGCAGACCGTCTTTTTGAGTTTACCACTCAGGTAAAAATTACACCGCTGAATGCAAAAGATAAAGTGTACTATATGACAATGGATGAAAATGATGCCAACGTGAGAAAAACTTTTAAAGTGTATAAAGAACCATTCACCATCAACAAAACAACGCAGGTTTCTACCTATGCTGAAAGAAATGGTGAGAAAAGCGGTATTACCACAGCCAACTTCAACAGAAGACCTAATCATTGGGATGTTACCATCAACGCAACGGTGAATCCGCAATATACAGCCGGTGGAAAACTGGCAATTATCGATGGAATCAACGGTGATGTCAACTGGAGAAAAGGTGAATGGCAAGGTTATCAAGGTCAAACCGTGGAAGCAATAATTGATTTTAAATCTCCACAGCAGATCAACGAAATTTCGTCAACCTATTTACAGGACAGCAGAGCATGGATTTTAATGCCAAAAAAAGTAGAATATTACGCTTCAATGGACGGAAAAACGTTCATTTTACTGAAAACTTTAGAGAATGACATCGATCCTAAAGACACCAATGTACAGGTAAAAGATTTCAGAACAACGGTTCTTCCAACTGAAGCAAGATATGTAAAAGTAAAAGCGTATCACTTCGGTAAACTTCCGGAATGGCATCAAGGTGCAGGAGGTGAAGCTTACGTTTTTGTGGATGAGATTTCTGTGAAATAATAAGTTTAAAATAATTTAAACCTCTTTCGTTTGGAAGAGGTTTTTATTTTGTGACTAGAGATTTATAAAATAAATGAAAGCAAAGTTTGTCATTCTGGAGGAATCTAGCCGCATTATTTTATTCGACTGTTGAGATTTCTCCAGAATAACAAACACACTGTAAAAAATTACATTTTAGTACGAATAATAAACAGATTATATTTTTATATCTGTAGAAATCCTAAATAATTAAGGTTTTACACTTAAATGTAAATAATATTAATTCATCCTCTCCGACCAACATAATTGTTCCTGCAATTCTTTATCTGAAAATTCTATGTGAATCACTCTTCGTTTCTTTCCGTTTGTTGTTCGGTTGGAACCATGAAGAAGTAAAGGTTTCATAATCATTATTCCGCCTTTTTCGACGTTGCAGATATTTTCTGTTTCTACACTCCAATCGATGGTTTCGGGTCTGTAGATTCCTTTTGCGTGAGATTTTGGAATTATTTTTAAAGCGCCATTATTTTCATCGGTATCATCAAGATGGATTCTGATGGTAAAGATATTTTCAAGAATTTCTAAAGGCGGTTGTACAGCAAATTGATTCTGTTTAGTTGTCCACGGTCCGAAATTTTCCAGTTCAACTTTTTTATCAACTGAAATGGTTAGATCCTGATGATAGGCAACGTACCAGTTTGATTTTTCAGGTTTGTCGAAATAAATGCTTTTTACCGCAAAATACTTTTCGCCGAAAATTTCTTCAATGATTCTTTTTAAATTTTCATTAAATATCAAATCTTTTACTTCGGGAACTTCCTTTAAAAATTGTCTGATTGCAAAGAGATCTGCCGATTTTCTGAATGTTTCTTTTGAAGTATCAATATTCTGAATGGCTTCACTTATTCTTTCAATTTCTTCTTCTGAAAAAATGTTATTAATTACTGTGAAACCGTTTTCCTGAATTAGATTTTTATGATTTTGTAAATTCATTATTCTAAGTTTTTACTTCCATACGTTTGTCATTCTGAAAGAAACGCAGTGGATTGAAGAATCTATTTTAAACACAAAGATCGCAAAGATTTTTTTTAAAATGTTTGAAAATATTTTCCGTTCGCAAAGGCGTTCCACTCAGCAAAGGAATATAATATTGATCATTCTGGAGAAATCTTAATTATAGTATTAAAAAAAATGAAAAGATTTATGCTTGGATTCTTTCAGAATGACAAAATTTGTGGTTATTTCTATAAAGAAAATAACGACTGCAACCCTAGCCCCGATTGCAATGATATCCTTTTTGGTGGCGGGTGGAGCGAAGCGGAACCCGTAACCAAAAAGATATAATGGAAAGCGGGATAAAGCTTCAAATAAAAAAATGGTCAATAATGAAGATTAAAAACTCACTATTGACCATTCATTAGCCTAAACTAAATAAATTTATAGAGAATGAATTGTCAATTGTGAATTCGCTTTGCTTGTGAATTTCACATTAATAATTCACATTTTCACTAACGAAGTTAAATTGACATTTCACCATTAATTACATATCTCCCCCATGATTATCCAGTTGCCCTTCCCATTTCGAAACGGCAGAAGTTGCTAAAGCATTCCCTAAAACATTGGTCATACTTCTCGCCATATCGCAGAAGTGATCGATAGGAAGAATTAAAGCAATTCCTTCCGGTGGAATTCCAAACATGGAGCACGTGGCAACGATAATTACCAGTGAAGCTCTTGGAACTCCGGCAATCCCTTTTGATGTTAACATTAATACCAAAAGCATTGTAATCTGTTGTCCGATAGACATTTCAATTCCGTAAATCTGAGCGATAAAGATAGATGCAAACGTCATGTACATCATACTTCCATCCAAATTAAATGAATATCCTAACGGCAAAATAAAAGACACTACTCTATTATTACAGCCGAATCTCTCTAATTCTTCAACCAGTTTAGGGAAAACAGCTTCTGAACTTGTGGTGGAAAAAGCAATTAACAAAGGTGATTTTATTCTTCTTAACAATTCGAAAAGACGGTTTCCTAAGATTAAATATCCTACAATCAATAAAACAAGCCACAAAACAGCGATCGCAAAGAAAAAGTCTCTTAGATAAATGGCATATACTTTAAAGATTTCAAAACCATTCGTCGCGACAACAGCTGCAATTGCACCCAGTACACCAAGCGGTGCAAACCACATAATATAACCTACCATTTTTAGAATCGCATGAGCAATCACATCAAATAATTTAATAACAGGCTGTGCATATTCGTCTCCCAAATTAGCTAAAGCAACTCCAAACATAATCGAGAAAACGACAATCTGAAGTACTTCGTTCGTCGCAAAAGCTTCAAAAATACTTTTAGGTACAACGTGCTTTACGAAATCTTCCATTGAAAACCCTTTGCTCGATTTTAAAAGCTCTTCGGCAGAAGCAGCATCCTGTATCGGAAGTTTGGTTACATGTCCCGGTTCAAGCCAGTTTACCAAAATCAAACCGATGAAAAGAGAAACAAGAGATGCAGAAATAAACCAAAGCATTGCTTTTGATCCTACTCTACCAATCATTTTAATATCGCTCATTTTCGCAATTCCCACCACCAAAGTTGTAAAGACCAGAGGAGCAATAATCATCTGAACCAGTCTGATGAAAATAGTTCCCAGGAGTTTTATGTTTTTTGAAAACGGCTCTGCGCTGTCAGGATACTGTAAATGAACGAAGCCTCCGATTGCTACACCCAAAATAAGTGAAACAATGATGGCAATAAATAGTTTGTTTTGTCCTTTCATATCTATTATCAATTGCCACAAATATAATAGTTTTATAATTGTGGATAAAAGTTTGTTTACAAGCGCTTAGAATTTAATTATTTTGAAATTAAACCACACATTATGAAAAACTTAAAAGACCAACTTTTGTATAATTATTATTTTTTTAGATAATTGGTATAGATTTTATTATTACATTTGAGTCTAACGAAAACATTAAATTATCTTAATTATGAAAAAAACAATCACAATGTCTGCCTTAGCTTTGGCAATATCATTTGGAGCTATTTCGTGTAAAAAGAAAGTTTCTGACGCTGAACTTCAGACACAGGCAACAACTATTGTTGCGGCTAGTCCTACTGCAACTATCGAAGTGAAAGAAGGCGTTGCCCATCTTGGCGGAACCTTTGCAACTCAGGCTGAAAAAGACGCTGCTATAAAATCTCTTAAAGAAATAAAAGGAGTAAAAGATGTACATGATATGGCAACTGTTGAGGTTGCTCCACCACCACCGCCTGTAGAAACTGCATCTGCTGTAGATCCTATGATTCAGCAAAAAGTGCAGGATGCAGTGAAAGATTTCCCTTCTGTAAAAGTAGAAGTTGTAAACGGAGAATTAACGCTTACAGGAAATGTATCTGCTATTCAGGCAAGAAAAATTAAAGAATCTGTAGATGCTTTAAAAGTTGGAAAATATAATAATAACTTAGTTGTAAAATAATCAAAGATGAGCACATTACAAGATAAATATTCAAGCGTAGTTGCTGCTGCTCAGTCTGCAGGAGTTTCTAATCTTCAGGTTCAGGAGCAGGATGGCATTCTTTATGTTTCCGGAAATGCATCAAATACCGCTGCAAAAGACGCAGTCTGGAACGCTCTAGGTACCATTGACTCTACCTATTCTGCAACTGATATTAATATTGATGTACAGGTTGCAGGTCTTGCAGCAGGTGCCAATCTTACAGTAGCTACTGAAGATTCTAATCTAAACATCAGACAAGAGCCTTCTACTGAAGCTGCTGTTGTAGGAAAAGCGGCTAAAGGTGCTTCTGTAACTTTAGTTGAGCAAACTTCAGACGATTGGTGGAAAGTAAAAACTGCCGACGGACAGGAAGGTTATGCTTACTCAAGATATTTGAAGGCATAATTTTTAACTTAAGTTTAAAAAAACACGAAACATCCCTTTGTTGGGATGTTTTTTTTGTTACTTTTGCGACTTAAACATCAATAATGAGAAAAAAAATTTGGTTACTGTTCTTTGTAGTCAGCAATTTATTACTAAATGCACAAAAATTTAGCATAGACGGAAAAGTTTTAAACTTTGAAAAGAAACCAATTGAAAATGTAACCGTTTATTTACTGAAACAAAAAGACTCCTCTATAGTCAATTATACACCGACTAACAGTGAAGGAAAATTTTCTCTAAAAACTGATGAACTCTCCGAGTCAACTATTTTGAAAATTGAAGCTGACAAATACATATCGTATTCAAAACGTTTTGATATAATTAACCAATCGGTTCCGTTGGGAGAAATTGAACTTGAAAAAAACTTCTTTCAAAATATTGAAGAAGTAAAGATTACAGCTTCGCCTGTTAAAATTAAAAAAGATACGATTGAATTTAATGCTTCGTCCATAAAAGTGCGACCGGACAGTAAAATTGAAGAACTTTTAAAGCAAATTCCGGGAGTTGAAATTAGCAATGACGGAAAAATAACCGTTAACGGAAAAGAAGTTGACCAGATCATGATCAACGGAAAACCATTCTTCGATAAAGACGGGAAAATAGCATTGCAGAATCTTCCGGCTGATATTATTAAAAATATCCAGTTTACTACTACGAAAACCAAGGAAGAGGAGTTGAGTGGCAAAGCTGCGAAATCAAATAATACAACCATTAATTTTAATATTGACGAAAAGAAAAACAAAGGCTTACTATCACGCTTAACAGCTGGTTACGGTTCTGATGAACGCTATGAAGGCAGTTTGCTTTTAAGTTATTTTAAAAAAGATACCAAAATCAGTCTTTTGGCTTCGTCAAACAACATCAATTCGCAAGGATTTTCTAATGATGAGGTTTTCGACAGTATGGGACACGGTAGAAATTCTTGGATTATGCAGGGCGGATCTGTGATTACAGACGGCGGAAACACCTATTACACACAAGGCGGAAACAACACAAAAGGCATTCAGAGAAGTACAACGATTGGCTTTAATTATAGTGACAAATTTGATAAAAATGCAGACTTGGAGACTTTAAGTTTAATGCATGTCAATAATAATTTAGAGACAAGATCTAAAGTTTCCAGAACGACATTACTTCCTGATTTTACTTTAAAGACCAACTCTGAAAACAATGGTGAAAACGAAACGCAGCAATATAATTTTGACACCTCAGTTAGAATTAAAATTGATACGCTTACCAATATTTATTTCTCACCCAATTTTTCAAGAACGGAAGGTTTTAGTTTTAATAATTCAAAATCGTCTACTTTAAGGGATAATTTACTTCTTAACGAAAGCGATTCTTACACTAGCAATAAATCAGAAAACAATAATTTCTCGCCAAATCTATATTTCTCAAGAAAATTTAAGAAAAAAGGACGTGTGGTTTCTGCCAATATGAACACCACTATTTCAGAATCAAAAAAAGAAAATACCAATACATCTTCAACGATTTTCTATCAAACCACAGATCCGAATGATATAAGAAATCAGCTTTCCAAAACAAAAAATCAAACCAATAGATATCGATTTACGACTGCATATTCCGAACCGATATCTGATTCATCGAATATAACTGTAAACTTGACGTACGAAAATAAATTGAGCAGAAACTTACGAGACGTCAATGATTTTGATTTGAGTAACGGTCAGTATTCCGATTACAACGATGCCTTATCAAATACGATGAGTCAAAAAATTAATCAGCTCAGCCCTGAAATAAGTTATGAACTCAATAAAAAGAAAATCAACTTTTGGGCATCGGCAAGTGTAGATATTACAGATATGAATGTGAACTCATTCTTCAATAACCAACGATACAATCTGCAAAACAGTTTTACATTGCCAAGCTTTAATATGAATTTTCAATATCAGTTTTCAGACAACAAAAGACTGAGTATTTACAATAATGGCGACTTCTCAATTCCGACAGCAGAACAGTTGAGTCCGTTTACAGACAACATCAATCCTTTGGTGAGCTATCGCGGAAATCCGGAACTAAAAAACAAATGGCAAAACTCTACTTACATTTATTACAGTAATTATAATATCGTGAAAAACATGAATTATTATATGAACTTAAGTTTCAATTACTATAATAATGATGTGACCAACTATTCTTACTACGACGACTCTGGGAAGCAGTTTGTAACGTACGCCAACGTCAGCGGAAACAAATATGTAAACCTGGGTGGTGGTTTTTCTAAAACATTCAAATGGAAACAGAATAAACTGATTTTAAGCCCAAGATTTAATATGAATTACGGTTACAACAGAGGCTTCATCAATGCAGATCAGTTTACCAGCGAAACATACAGCATCAATCCAAGCTTCAACTTTACGTATGAATTAAAAGATAAAATCACCATCAAACCATCCTATTCTTTGGGTTACAATTTCTCAGAATACAAAAATTACAGCGTTGGAAATGTAAAAACCAGCAATCAGATTTTAAAGATGGAATTGACCAATTATGTTTTTAAAAGTAAACTTGTTTTTGGAAATGATTTTGAATACAACACAACGTCAAACATTGCGCCCGGCTTCAAAAGAGATTTCTACTTCTGGAACACCAGTTTAGGATATTCATTCTTTAACAAACAGTTGACTGCAAAAGTAAAAGTGTACGATGTTCTTAATCAAAACCAAAGTGTAAGACGTACCATTACCAATACTTATTTTGAAGACCGTGAAGATTTAATTTTGAAACGTTATGTAATGTTTTCTTTAACCATGAAGCTTAACAAGTTTGCAGGAAAGAAAGCAGAAGTAAAATAAATACGATCATTTATTGAAAAATGAAAAATTTTGATTGTAGATTCGTCAATTCGAGTGTCCCGATGAAATCAGAATGTATCGAGAATCAGTGAACGGAAGCACAAAACCTGTTCCATCAGAAACTCTCCGATACGCTTTTGAAAAATCTAATCGAGCTGACGAGAATGAACCAAATGCACAACGAATTATTATTCAGGATCATCTGCACTTTTCTTCCTGTCAATTGATGAATTCTTTGCAGCTTTTACCAGTTCATTTACCTCAGCGTAAGCATCCTTCCAATCGGAAACCTCTTTCATCGCAGTGAGTATATTAAAATAAGATCTCAATGTTTTTTCTAAACTTCGACGCACTGATGATGCACTTTCCATTTGCCGAAGACCCGCATTAGCTTCTGTCTGTTCCTCAAAAATATCTTCAAAATATTCATGCCTGGTTTTCATTTCAGCAAAAGCAACAGATAAAGACAGGTTGGCGATCTTCTGAGTATTTGCAGGAAACTGCAGCTCTTCAATCAGTTTTTTCATCTGCGCCGTTTGTGAAGAATAGCTCATCCGGTCAAGGTCTAAACCAAACTGCACAAAAATCTGATACAAGTCTTCCGCATCCTGATAATTCGGCACCGAAAACACCTGTCGGTATCCATTTAGAAAAGCTTTAAGGCTGCTGAAAGCAATATCTCTGTCGTGATCTGCCGCTGCAACATCTTTTCCTTTTCCGCTGAAAGATTTTTTGGTATACACCGCATCATAATCTGCATAATGCGTCGTGAGCTCGTTCATCAAAGGATGATTGGCCAACATTGTATATTTTCCGGAAGTCGAAACGGTGATCGTTCTTTCTGTGAGTGTCGCCAAATCTTTGGTGCTCACTCTTTGTAGTGAAATTTTCATACGTCAAATGTGTTTTTATTATTAATAATTTAAAAATTACTTTAATCAAATATAAAATAAATTGTATTTAAATACAAACACTGTTGTTTGAACTGAATGTATGTTGATTTTAAGTACAAACACCCCTGTTTCAATTCAATGTCAATTGATTTTGAATACAAACACCCCTGTTTGTACTTAATGTAAATTGATTGTGAGGAAAAACATGTGTGTTTGGACTCTTTGTATGATGAGTTTGAATGGAAATTGAAGTTTTTTGGTTTAAATGCTCTTTTATTTTATTGTACGAATGAGGAAAACCGTAAAAATAGTTGATATGAGTGTATTATATTTACAAGACAAAAAACTATAAAATTTAACTTTATGAAAACAAAATTCTTTCTTTTATTCATAATTATTTCAACACTTTCATTTTCGCAAAACCTTGAGTCATCAACAAGGAAATTTATTGATCAAGCTCAATTTACACAAATAAACAAAGATTGGAATGTGATAGCAGAGTTTGAGTCTGGAATTGGTGAATATGTAAATTTCTACCCAATTGAAGTAATTAATATTAAATCTAATACAAAAGTAAAAGCATTACAATTAGATATGTATGTTAAAAAGCCAGAAGTAAATAAAACTGCATGGGTTGGGCTTGATGAAATTGATGAGTTTATAATTTTCATTGAAAAAAATGTCATTCCTAATCTTGATTTAAAATTAAAAAAAAAATCAACGGAATATATTTTTAAAGCTAAAGAAATGACATTTTCTTATTTAGTTGATGAGAAAAGAAAAAGAATATCTATTACTTTAAATAATTATGATGGAAATGGAATTCCTAATTATTATTTTTGGACAGAAACACAAGTTACTAAAATTCCCAAACTGTTAGAGGTTCTGAAACAGATTAAATAACTACTGAAATTTGAAAATTTATACTATGAAAATCAAAATATTATTTTTAGCTTTTGTTTCAAGTTTTTGCTTTTGTAAATCTCAATCTTGTGATGAAATAATAAAATATGTAAAATCAAAAAATTCAGGAATAACATATTATAGTACAGGAAGTAGTGCTATTTCACAAGTAACTTTCTATTCCATATATGATAATTATAAAACTTATTATTTTGCAATCGTAAAATTTACAAGTAATTATTATCGTGAATACATATATCAAGTTGGATCAAATACAGGCTATAACTATTCAATGAAATACATGAACAGTGCTGGAGAAGCATTTTGGAAATTTATTCATCCATATAATAAAAGTTTAGGATGTGCTCCTACTTTTGATTAAAATAATTATAGGTAAATCCCCCACTGGTGCGAGCATCTTGCTCGTACCTTTTGTTAAGAGCGGACACAAGCGAGACGCTTGCGCCAGCAGAAGAGAAATTATAGTAAAACCTTGTCAAGGTTAATATTCAGAGTAAAAATAACCTTGACAAGGTTAATCAAAAACAACAAAAGGCCAGAAGAAATTCCGGTCTTTTTCATTGCCCAACATTTCATTTTTAAAACCATAACAACCAAAACTATTTAATCATTAAATTAGCATCAAAATTTTTATCAATGAAGAACTACTTTTCAATGTTGTTGATGTTTTTGTTTTTTGTAGGAACTGCACAAAACAACCAGCAAAAAGACACGTATGTAAAAGACAATTTCACAAAACAGGAATTTTATATTCCGATGCGTGACGGAACAAAATTATTTACGGCAGTTTATATTCCAAAAGATATTTCGAATAAAAATAAATATCCTTTTCTGATGCAGAGAACCTGCTACAGTATTGCGCCATACGGTGCAAACGAATACAAACAGAGAATTGGCCCGAATCAGTTTTTAATGAAAGACAAATATATTTTTGTGTATCAGGACGTGCGCGGAAGATACATGAGTGAAGGGATCTTCACCAATATGACACCACAGGTTGAGAGAAAAACCAAGAAAGATGTCGACGAAAGTACAGATACCTACGACACGGTAGAATATTTGGTAAAAAACATTAAAGGCAACAATGGAAAAGTCGGTCAGTTCGGAACTTCATATCCAGGATTTTACACTGCGGTAGGAACTTTGGCGCAACATCCGGCTTTGGTGGCATCTTCACCACAGGC
>Ga0308169_10000530_pt1 | contig 54932 bp, 57 predicted proteins | sample PhyBR1_2_FD_202139 | JGI IMG/M metagenome (GOLD analysis project Ga0308169, IMG submission 202139) | Phyllosphere microbial communities from UC Gill Tract Community Farm, Albany, California, United States - DLSLSB.R1 | ecosystem: Host-associated > Plants > Phyllosphere > Unclassified | place... | reverse complement strand
AGGCCTTCTCGAGCGAGTGGAGCTCCTGCAGCGTGTGGAAGCCTCGAGGGGCGTTGGCGCGAGTAGCCGTCGGCGCCCAGGTGTATATCGAAGGCTGTTCTGCAAGCTGAGGGCGGGCGGGAAGATCAGGACGAGGATCGTGAGAAGAAAAGGCAGCGGACGACGCACATAGTAAGTCGGCGGCGGTGCGAGCGCGAGCTGCGCCGTCACTGCATCGTGCCCGGTCGACAAGTAGAACTCGCGAGCCTGTAAGAGCGTCCTCGAATCAGGGCGGGCCGGCGAGACGAAGGCGAGACCGAGAGTGCCACGCACGATGTCCTCGAGTTTCGGCAAGCGCTGCGCCTGCGCATAGCGAGTGCACGCCGTGAAGAGCCATGCTCGTGCAAGCTCGACCGCCGAGGTTTGTACAGCGACGTCGAGGCGCCGCTCGAAGCGCTGCTCCTCATCCGCATGGAGGAGGACCGAGCGCACTTGCTCGAGGTAGGCGGTGCGCCCGGCTCGCGAGACGTGCTCGTCGAGACGCGCCGCCGAGTGCAGGTGCAAGAGGTCGTCGACGCAGCGATGGAAGATGGCGTAGCGCTCCGAGACGGTCTGCGTCGCCCGGTAAGCCGTGTCGAAGAGAAGGTCGACCGAGGGCTGTTGCGGAAGGAGGCAAGGTCAGCACAGCCGCGCGGGCATTTCACGCGCTCCCTGAGTACGAGGAGCATCGCTGAGTGAGGTGGAAAGAGAAGAGGTGGACGCACCAAGGCTTGTTGAGCAGGAACGCCCTCGCGAAGCCAGGTGAGGCCCGTGTCGATCGTCTGCTGGGAGAGGTACCACGCGCTCTGCGGCACTCGTCGCAGCTTGGCGGTCGTCACGCCGTAACGGCCGCCGACTGGGAAGAGGCTGACGAACCACGCCTGGACGTTGTCGGTCGGGTAGAGGTGGAGGATGCTGCGCGAGAGGGCGAGCAGTTTGACGTGCTCGGCCTCGGCCGTGTGCAGCTTGATCTGCGCGCGGGCGAGCGTCGTCGTCAGCGAAGCTCTGAGCAGTGAGTAAGAGCCAGAGAGGGAACGTGCCGTCGGGAGAATGTGCTTGACCTCGCCGCTCAGCTTCGCGTAGCTCATCTGCGAGCTCACGGTCGTCAGCTTGGGCCTCGAGGCTGGTCGTGAAAGAGGTAGACGAGACGTACGACGACTTCTGAATCCACTTGGCTGCGATCAGCTTGCCAAGAGCACCAGGTCGAGACGAGGAGGTCGAGCGCGCGCTCACGCTCCGACGGCAGGAGGACACCCCACCCCTTTTCGAAGCCCGCGACGGCACTGCTAGCATTCTTGCGGTAGCTAGTGTACTCGGGACCTTCCAGGCAGCGGAGCCACCAGCCGTAGGCGAGGACGAGGCGATGCAGGACCGGGTCCTCGAGCGGCGTTGTCGAGGTGCCGTGGACGTTCTGGTTGCTCGCCGTCGAGGTTCGTTGGACCTCCATGCTCGATGCTGTAAGGAGTCGGTCGTGCGAGTGCGAAGAGCTCGATACGAGAGAAGCGGAAGCGAGCTTTGCCTCCTCGACCGTCTCGCTCGCCCGCGGAGAGTCCGAGGCTGCTCCGGTTCCGAGACGTTCGTGCGGCGCCTCCTAGCGTGTTCACCGGTACGTCTGTTCTCGATCGAGCCGCCGAGCGACACCGAGCGTCCGCTGTCGCGCCCCTTGAGCGGGGAGGGCCAACTTGAGAAGGCCGACGGGATCCCGTCTGCGTGGAGAGGCCCGTGCGCCGCGCTCTCGACGGCTCTCTTTCTCGCAACTCTTGCGCTCGGCCGCAAAGACACACGAGTTCCAAGCTCTAGTATTGCACAGTTCTGCTCGCCGGGAAGAACACGCTCCTCGGACCGGGTCGCCCGAGCGAACGGCTCGGAGCGTCGTCGGGCGGCGGGTCGTGCGGCGTGTGCGGCGTGAGCCAGACGAGCGGGGCCGTGCCAGTGCCGAGAGAGGCCTGCGGGTGCTGCGAGGAGTCAGGGTCGAGCGTGCATGAGTGGGCAAAGCGCGAGGAAGGAGGACGCACGGCCAAGTCGGCCGCGCGCGAGAGGCCGTGCTGGCTCGTCGAGTCGTCCGGGCTGAGCGCCTCGCGCAGCTCGCGCACCTGCAGGAAAGGACTCAAGTCAGTCGACGAGCACGTAGAGACGTCCAGGCCTCAAGACGAGCGCGACGAAGAGTAAGAGAGAGCGGACGCACGATGACATGCAGCGACGGCAGCCTCCCCGTCTCGTGCCCCGTCCTCGCCGCCTCAAACACGACGTCCCGACCGAGTGCGACCGCCGCCACCTGCCTCTCGGTCCCGAGGCGCCCAAACGCCGCAGCGTCGTCGGCGAGGCCGAGGACCGTGCGCACGAGCGCGGCGTGCTCGTCGTGCGCCGAGAGCGAGAGCGCGTCGGCGCGCGCGGGGAGGGCGCGGTACAGCGTGACGAGGTTCTTGAGCGCGCGGGAGAAGATGTGGAAGCGGTCGGCGGGGGACTGCGAGGCCGTGTGGGCTTGGCGGAGGAGGAGGTCGGCGGACGGCTGCGCGCGAGGAGGGAGGGTCAGTCGGGATCGGCAGTGCGCTCGACGTCTCATGAGCTCACCGTCCGTCGAAAGAAGGCGAGCGAGGAAGAGGTAGAGAGCAAGGTGACGCACGAGCGCAAGTCCAGGCGGGTCCCCCACCTGCACGAGGATCCCAACGAGCTCCGGTACCGACTCGAGCCCGTGCCGCAGCGCGTCCCACCCGCCCGAGTCGCTCCTGACGAGCTTGCTGACCGTGATGCCCGCGTCGCCGAGGAGCGCGCGCTTCCACCGCTCGACGACGACGCCCGCCGACGACGCCGAAGCCGGCGAGCGCGGGAACGCGCGCTCGATGGCGACGGCGAGGCCGCGCAGGACCGAGAGCTCGTGCACGGCGGTTGGGTGGGCGCTCTGCGGACGTCAGGGGGCGGCGATGAGCCGAGGGAGGGCGAAGAAGGTACGGGCGAGAGGAGCAAGGGGGGACGGACGCACCTGGACGACCTTGATCGTGCGGCACATCTTCTGGTACCCCAGCTGCGCGCGCACGCACCGTCAGCTCTGCAGTCTCCCACCTCACGTACGAGAGAGAGAGAGAGAGTTAAACGAGAGCGACGCACCTGCGCTTCGTCCAAGCTCCCCGAGTCGGCCCTGAACGCGCACCACCTCGCAACAAGCACATCAACCGCGCGCTCGCGCTCGTCGGGCAGGAGCTTGCCCCACTCGTTGCGGCAGCTGACGCCGGCCGACTCGACGCGTTGCCGGATGCGCCACTCGAGCGAGGGGAGGAACCAGGTGTAGAGCGCGAGAAGGCGCTGCAGGAGCGCGTCGGGCGCGAGGGGCACGTGCGGTGCGGCGTGCGGGCTGTGCGCGAGGTGGGACATGCGGAGTACGAGTCGAGCCGTGCGAGAGCAAGAAAGAGAGAGCGGAAGAGAGAGCGAGAGAAAAAGAGAGAGAGAGAGAGACGAGCCGAGCAGCGACGAGCCAAAAGTGGGACGCCAGCCCGAGCCGGCCCTCCTGCCCGGCGCCCGAGCGCCGGCGGACGGACAACCGAGCAGCCCGGTCGGTGCGGCGCGTCTCCTCTCGTCGTCTGCCGCTGCGGCGGCGGGGGCACTGCGGCCGAGTGCGGTGCGAGCGCGGGTTGAGCGAAGCGGCGCGCGCGGCTCTCGAGGTGCGCGAGGAAGGCGCCGAGGAAATGACGAGGCGAGGCATAACGAGGCGGTAGTTGCAGGTGCGGAGGTAGGGAGGGTGAAGCTGGTGACGAGAAAGGGAGGGTCAAGAGGGGGAGGCGGCGAGAGGGCGAGAGGAAGGAGAGGGAGGGGGGGACGAGCTACTTCTTGTCTGCGGGCGAAGGACAGGGGCGAGGTCAGCGATGATCCGGACCACCCGCACGCTCGTTCGACACTCGACGAGCGAGCCCTCGGCGAGCGAGAGGGAGGACAGAGAGAAGGCAGCGACGCACGGGCATCCTTGCCGCCCTTCATCCAGCTCGGCGTCACGCCTCCCCGGCCCTTGCCCGCCCCTCCACCGCCGCCCAGCAGCCTCCGGAGCTTGTCCTCCTTGTCCCTCTTCTTGCGCTCCTCGTCCGTCTCGCCCTTGCCCTTGCCCTTGCCCGCGCCCTCGCCCTCGTCGCGCCCGTCACCCGTCGGCGGCGGCGGCGCGGGCAGCTCGGCGAGCGCGCCCAGGAGCTCGTCGACGAGCGGCGGGGCGCTCCGTGCGTCGTTGAGCGCGTCGACGCCGTCGCCATCGCCCTCGAACTTGAGGTAGAACGCGGACGAGGGCGCGAGGTCGAGGTCGAGGAGCGTCTTGCCCTTGAGGTGCGGCGCGCCGCGGCGGTACTCGGTGCGGGGCGGGGTTTGGTCTGCGGGCGGGGCGTTGGGGAGAGTCAGTTGTGGAGACGTAGGGAGTGTGAGAGGGAGGGAAGGGAAGCGGGACGCACAGAGGACAAAAGGGACGTCGCGCACGTCGGGGCGCAGGGCGATGCGCACAAACTCGTACAGGTGGACGACCTTGTCGGTCGAGGGGAGGGTGCCCTCGAGCAAGGAGCGGTCGGCCCAGCGGATGCGGATGCGCGTGTCGGGCCACCTGTGGGCCCTGTCGCGGTCGTGCGCGCGCTGGGTCTGGTCGCGCAGCTTCTGGGTCAAGAGGGGCCGGTCGACGAGGTGCTCGCGGCGCTTGACGGACGCGGCGTGGGCGTGCTGGAGCTCCGAGGGGAGGGGCTGGAGGTCGGAGTCGGACGAGGGGAGGGCGAGGAAGGAGCGCGTGGCGGCGTCGAGGGCCGAGGACGAGGGGCGGTAGTAGCGGTAGGCGAAGGCGCGCTGCTTGGTCGGGTCGGTCGGGTGGACCGAGGTGAGGGTGATGGTGCGGGCTGGGCCGGGTGGAGGTTGGGCGGTGCTGGTGGATGCGACGGGCGCAGGAGGAGGAGGAGGTGGGGGCGAGGGGGATGGCGAGGGCGAGGGGGACGGCGAGCTGGCGGCGTCGCCTGGGAGGCGGGACAGCATCGAGTGCGACATGGTCTAGCTGGAGCCTTCCAGTCGGAGAGAGTGGCTGTGCGAGAGGGAGGGAGAGCTGCGGCCGTCTCATCGTTCGGGAGCTTCGTCACCTCTGAAGACCTGCGACCAGCTTGTGCCTCTCGCTTGCTGCTGTGCATAGCCCCGCCATGCCCACCCTGGTCTGCACCGGCTGCTCGTCCGGCCTCGGCATCGGCGCCCTCTCGCAGTGGTGCCGCCGCCTCGTCTCTCGCTCGCCGCCTCGTCCTCCTCGTCCAACCCGACCGTGGCGCATCCTCGCCGGCCAGCGCGCGCCCCTCGACTCGACTCCGACCCCCGAGCAGCGCGCCCTCGCCGCCCTGTGCGCCGCCCACCCGCACACGCTCCGCCTCGAGTGGCTCGCCCTCGACCTCGCAGACTCGCACTCGGTGCGCGCGTTTGCACAACAGGTCCACGCCCGCACCGACAAGGTCGACGCGCTCGTCCTCAATGCTGCCGTGTGGACCGCAGACGCTGACGAGGCGGGCGTCGAGGCCGGCGGGCAGGAGTGGACTCAGGAGGCCGTCGTCAACGCTCTCGGTCCGTCTCCTCCTCCTCCTCCTCCTTGCGCCAGTGCACTGACTCCCACCTCCTCCCCGCCTTCACCCCCTCCACGCTCCACATGCCCCTCCACCGACCGCAGCGCAGCACCTCCTCGTCGACCTCCTCTCGCCCCTCCTCGTCGCCGCCCAACCCGCCTCCTCGTCCAGCGCGCGCTCGCGCATCGTCGTCACGACGTCCAAGCTCCACTCGTCCGTCACGTCGCTCGGTGCGTCGCGCTCTCGCTTGGCTGTCGGTCCCGCCTCGCCTCGCCCGGGTGGGGACGCTGACTCTTCCAGGCGCGCTCGCTCGCAGACGAGCTCGTCGCGCAGCTGCACCCTCCCACCTCGACCACCTCGAGCACGGGCAAATCGCGCTACGCCGCGTCCAAGGCGCTCCAGCTCGTCTCGGCGGCGTACTGGGCGACGAGGCTCGCCGACAGGGGCGTCGACGTCGTCGCCGTGTCGCCCGGTGCGTCGGCGCAGCTGCTCTCTCTCCTCCCCTCTGCGGTGTCGAGGAAGGAGATGGGCCGGGACTGACGCTCTTGCTCTTCCTCCTCACCCTCCTTCTCACCTCGACCGCTCGGACCCTCACCTCGACCGCTCCGCCTCCTCTCCTCCCGCCGCGCCGCCGCGCCGCCACCCCCGCCGCACGCATCGACCGCCATCCACCGCAGGCTTTGTCCCCACCACAGCCCTCTCGCGCGCCCAGTCGCCCCTCGCCCGCTGGGCCATGTGCAACCTCGTCGCCTGGCTGCCGTTCGCCGTCTCAACTGAGGAAGGTGCGTGCGCTCTCCCTCACCCCTCTCCCTCTCCCCTCTCCCCTCTCTTCTCCTCTGCGCGAACGAGAGCGCAGAGAGCTGACGCTGGGTGTCTGCACGGCGACAGGCGCAGCACGCATCGCAAGGTGCTTCCCGCTCGGCGCCGACCCGCACCCGCACGCACCGCCCTTCTCCTCCTCCTCCTCCTCCCCGCCCGGCGCGCCCTCGTCCCCCTCGCTCGACGCCGCGACGCCCAGCCCGCCGCAGGACGAGCTCCTCCCGCTCTTCGACGCCCTGCGCACCTCTTCCTCTCCGACCGCGCCGGGCCCCTCGAGCTCAGCACGCCGACACGCCGCACCCCGCCCGCCGCCAAGGCCAACGCTCCTGTACCTCACCGCCGCATCGACCGCGCCGCTCGCTGCGCCGTCGCCTGCCCGCCCTCGCGCCGCCCTCGAGCCTTCCTCTGCGCGACTCGACTCTCGAGCCGCACCAACGCCCGCGCTCGAGCCGCCGCACGAGCTCGACCTCGACCTCGACCTCGGCGGCGGCATCGCGCAGGCGCTCATCGCGCGCGCGTGTGCGGTGATGCTCGAGCGCGGCGGCGGCGGTGCGGGCGAGGAGGCGGCTGAGGAGGAGAGGGAGGAGGAAGGGGACGGAGCGGCGCGTGCGCGAGGTTGGGACGAGGTCGGGCGGGCGCTGCTCGGTCGGCGGGCGGGCGAGGGCGAGGGAGAGGGAGAGGGCTGGGGCGCGGTCGGGCGGTGGGAGTGGGGCGCGGGACGGGCTGCGGCGGACGAGGAGGGCGAGCGAGTGCGCGACGAGCTGGGCGTCGACTGAGCGGGCTCGCGGGCGCTCTCTCTCTCGTGCAGCTCGAGTGCAGGACTTGGAAAAAAAGAGTCTATCGCACGCGCTCCGAGTCTACACGTGAGTCTACAAGAGAGAGGAAGCGCCGAGGAGAGGACGAGGAGAGAAAGGCGTCCGGCGCCCCTCGCGAGCTAGTCCTTGTCCTTGCCGATGCGCTGCTTCCACCACGATGCGGCGTGCTCTGCGCGCTCGAAGGAGGAGCCGAGTCAGTGCCTGCTGCTGGGAGCGAGCGCGCGCGCGCGCGCGTGGGAGAGAAAGAAGAGAGAGAGGGAGAGAGGGAAGCGCACCGTGCACGACGACCCCGCCGCCCCATCCCCACTTGTCCTCGGCGCCCGCGCCCGCGCCCGAGCGCATCCACGGCGCCCACCCCCTCCCGAGCGCCCAGTCGAGCATCTTCCATCCGACCTGGGCGTCGGTGCGGGCGTTGAGCGCCTGCATGGGGAGGAGGAGGACGTCGCCGATGCGGATCGGGCGCGGGGTGCGCGAGAGGGCGCGCGCGAGGAGGGGAAGGGAGGCACCGTGGCGGGTGCGGAGGTAGCTGCGGGCGAGGGGAGGGCGCGCAGGGGAGGTGAAGAGGTGGGAGAGAGGCGGGGGGGAGCGGGAGAGGGGAGGGAGGGGGGAGAGGAGAGGCGTCAGCACGAGGAAGGGGAGGGGAGCGAGAGAGAGAGAGAGTGGGCGCACCGGGCGACCGAGTCGGTGAGCACGGCCGGCCCGCTCCACTCGAGCACCATGCGCTCGGCCCTCGGGTCAAACTGGAGCGGGCCCTCGTCGACCCCGTCCTCCTTCCACCTCTCCTCGTCCCCACCCACGCCCTCGCCCTCGCCCTCGCCCTCGCCCGCGCCCTCGCCCTCGCCCTCGAGCGCCGCGACCCGCTCCGTGTGCCTCAACACGCGCCGCACCGCATCGAGCAGGACCGGGTGCCCGGCCGCGGCGCCAAACGTCCACTGGACGACGCCCGCCTCGCGGTTGTACAGCGCGTTGCGCGCGTTCTCCTGTGCGCGTGCAGGCGAAGACGAGGCCCACTCGAGGCCGATGACGAGCGCGGGCGGGGCGTCGGCGTGCGCGGTCGAGTTGCCCGAGAGCGAGGACGAGGCGAGGCGCAGGGCCGGGTCCGTGCGGTCGTCGACGTCGGCGGGCCATTCGGCGCGCGGGAACGGCCGCAAGAGGCGCGTGTCGGCGTCGGTGTAGACGCCGCCGCGCGCGGCGAGCACGACGAGGCGGAACAGGTCGTACCGCAGGATCGGGATCGGGAGCGCGGCGTACGCCTGCGAGAGGGCGGGGAACCGCCGCGCGATGAAGGCGACGATGGCCTCGGACGAGAGGAGGTGCAGGCGCAGGGGCGAGGCCGAGGCGCCGCCGCCGAGCCAGGACTGGAGCGCCGAGGGGACGGGCGACACGGTGCGCGCGGTCGCGTACAGGTCGGGCGGGATGGCGCGCGCGGCGGCGGGGCACTCGCGCCCGTCGAGCGCGAGGCGGCACTCGAGCGCGTCGACGAGCGCGTCGTCGTCGACGAGCGGCGGCGCGAGGCCGTCCCTCTCCTCGTCGTCGTCGTCGGGCATCGCGCCCTGAGCCCGCCCCTCGCCGCTGCCGCGCGCGAGCACCTGGGCGAGCGTGCGCCGGAGGCCGGCGGCGTACGCGCGCAGGTCGGTGCTGCCGACGCCGTAGCCCTCGCGGTGCGGGTCGTAGTCGGAGTTGAGCTGGGCGAGGCGCTCGGCCGGGTGGGCCGCCGCCGCGTGGTGCGCCTCGAGAGGTGCGAGGGCGGGGGTCGAGCGGGTGCTGCTCGGCGCGGCGAGGAGGTAGAGGGTGAGGGTGACGGCGGCGAGGGCGAGGAGGGCGCGGGTCGTGGTCGAGAGCGGGCGCGGGCGGTGCTGCTGCTGCTGCGAGGGCGTCGGGCTCGAGGCGCGTGTCGGCAGCAGCGGCTCGTCCTGCGCGGTGGACAGGGTCAGCGGTGGGTCTGGCACGGGGCTAGAGTGGACTGAGGAGGGGACGCACCACGCTGTCCTTGCGCGCGAGCATGGCGACGAGCTCAAGTCCCTCAACTCGCTATCGGGCGAGAGGCGCGACGAGGACGAGGTGGTGGACGGCAGTCGCGTCGAGCTGGGGCGAGTCGGTGACCAAGCAGCAAGCAGTGCTGGTGTGCGTGCCGCTAACGCGCTGCAGACAAGCAGGAGCAAGGTGTGGGCGAGAAGATGGAGCGTGCGGAGACTCCGGCCGTACGCGTGGGCGAGCTTGCTGCGGCCGTCTGGGCGCGCGGCCGGGGAGCCGGCGAGCCGCATGCACGCACACGCCCTGGTCGCTGCAGCGCAATTGCTGGAGCGGCAGCACGAGGTTGGTAGCACTCGACGCGTAGTCAAGCACCAGCAAGAGCCGCGAGCGCTCGAGGAGGACGAGCGGGACGAACATGCCGAGGCTGGTCTCGCCAATTCCGCGACCGCTTTGAGCGCGTCGCCTTTCGCTGAAGCATAGCCAAGCTCTCCAAGGATACGTAGCTTACCGGAAGCAGCGGCCGTGGCAACGAGACAGGGAGCGGCAGGTTTTCGGCAGCGCGAGATCTGATTGTCCATCTCCCTGATCTCGCCTCGTTTCCGCCCTCGTCACCCGCTCTACGCGCCGGTTGAGGGGCTCACAGCCCAGCAGCAGTCCACAGCTTTGCCCTGAGCCACTCGAGCGGCCCGCCCACAGCCCCGCGCCGCCACGGTCCTCCTCCCGCCCTCGTCGCCTTCCGCCCCGGCTCACACCTCGCACCCGGCCGACGAGCCCGCGCACACCCTTGGCCGCCGCACAAGGTCACCTCGCGCACCAGCTCCGCCTTCAGCCGCACCCTTACCGGCCCTCGACACCTCGACTCGGTCCTCGTCGTTCGACCCGCGGCCCCTCTCCTCGCTCTTTCCCCCTCGCCCCCGCCTCACCTCTCTTCGCCCGGCATGGCCCACCGGCGCGACTCGACCCCGACCTCGGACGGCCTCGGCACCAAGCGCAAGCGCCTCCCCGCGTGCGACTGCTGCAAGATGCGGCGGCTCAAGTGCGACCCGGTCCCGCCGCCGGCGAGCTGCTCGAGGTGCAAGACGACCGGCGTCGTGTGCACCACCACGCCTGTCGTACGCAAGAAGGCCGTCCCGAGGTCGGGCAAGCGCATCGAGGAGGCCAAGTGCGTCCCCCCTTCCCTCCCTCGTTCCTCCTCCTCCTCGCCCGACAAGCTGACTCTCGCCGCACCCGCAGGGCGACCTTCGGCACGGCAGACCCCGACGCGCCCGACTTCATGGGCGTCTCGAGCACGCCCTGGATGCAGCCTCGCCAGTCGAGCGTCCCCGAGGCGCTCGCGACGAGCGTGCGCGAGCCGTCCGTGTCGCAGCACGACGTCGACGCCCGGCTCGCCGCGCAAGAGCTCGACGGCGCGCTCGTCGCTCACCTTCTCGAGTGTGCGTCCCTCTCTCTCTCTCTCTCCTCCTGTGCGCCAGAGGGTCGAGCTGACGAGCTCGTGCGCCGCGCTCGCAGTGTATCAGACGTTCCCGCAGTCGTGGCTGCCCATCAGCGCTCGAGGCCGCATCGCGCACCAGTTCGAGGCCGTCGGGCGCCGACTCGATGCTCTTCCTCCACAAGCCGAGGTGCGTCGACCTTTCCTCCTCCCCTGTGCGCCGCCGCAGAGCTGACGTCCCCGCCGAGCGAACAGGTCCTCGCCCTCGTCACCATCGCCCTCTCGTCGCGCCTCTCGTCCCACCCAGCGCTCTTCTCGCCCGGCGCGAGCCCGATCCCGTCCTGCGCATCCCTCACGCCCGACGTCCTCGCGACCCAGCCCGACCTGCGCGAGTTCGGCCACCGCCGCGAGTCGGCGTGCGAGGACCTGCGCCGGCGCGCCGTCGACCTCGCGTGGCGCCGGGGCACGCTCGTCGAGACGTGCGACGAGTCGCTCGCGAGCTGCTACTTGCTCGAGATGCTCGAAGGCTGTGCGTCCCCCTCTCTCTCCCTCTTCGCGCTCGAGGAGGAGGGTCGACGCTGACTTTTGCTGCTCGGCGCGCGCAGGCAAGGACGCGGCGGCGGGCAAGCCGTACGGCAGCGCGTTCGTGTCGCATCTGCAGACGATCCTCAACGGGCAGGACGCGCCGGGCGCGACGACCAAGGTCATCAACATGTCGCTCGGGTGGAGCGCTCTCATCGTGCGCTCAGACCTCTTCCTCCTCCTCCTGCTTCCCTCCTCACCGCGCTCGACTGACCCCTCGCTCCCCCCCGCAGATGCGCGAAGCGCTCCTCGCCGCCAACACGGGCCGCACGTCGCACTTTACGGCGACGGACGACCTGCTCCTGTGCGGCGAGGTGCCGTGCTCGGTCGACGAGGCGCTCCTCAAGTCGGTCGACGACGTCGACGTGCGCGACTCGGTCACGCTCTTCTTCTCGCCGATGCGTCCCTTCACGTTCCACGTCGCTCGGCTCGCGAGGGAGTGCGGCGAGAACGTCTCGGGCAGTGCGTCGTCCCTCCTCTCCCTCCTCCTGGCTCCCCTTCTCGCTCTCGAGCTGACGCTCGCCCCTCCTGCAACAGCCGCCGCCCGCCGCCAGCCGTTCAACGAGCCCTTCGTCGCCAAGTACCTCACCCAGCTCGACCACCTCCTGCACCTGTTCGCCATCCTCGAGGCGCGCATCGCCTACGTCCTCTCGCCCGCCGCGAGCGCCGCGCACGCCCTGCCCGCCCCCTTCGAGACCGAGCGCACCTTCATCATGCGCGCGTGCCTGCACACGCTCGGCCTCGCGTGGGCCGCCCTGAGCCTCCCCGTGCATACCGAGCTGCGGCGCCGGCTCGCCGCCCTGCGCGACGAGGACGGGTTCCCGCCCGCGGCGGCGAGCGCGGGCGCGGCGGCGACGCAGGCGGGCGAGCGCAGGCGCGCGATCGAGCGCCTCGAGGTGCTGCAGCGGCAGGTGGGCGCGACGGCGCTCAAGGCGGCGAGGATGGTGGCCCAGTGCGTGCACGAGGCGCCGAGCTTGGCGTTCTTGACACAGCTGCGCAGCGAGTACCTCGAGCGGTGGGTCGAGGTGCTGCGCGAGGCGAGGACCGAGGAGGACGGCGGCGGCGAGGGGATCTCGAGGGAGCAGAAGGAGCGTGACTTGAGCTGGTGCGTCCCTTTCCTCTCTTCCTCTCGTCTCTCCTCGTCACTGAGCGCTGACTCTTTCTCTCTCTTGTCGCGCGCAGGCTCCTGGGCGGGCTCAAAACGATGGGTTGGGCATGGAGCGACGGCGCACCGCTCATTTCGACGATCGAGCACGCGCTCGACGACCTCGCGCACGACGGTCAACGACGGCGAGCGAGCGAGATGGGCGCGAGCATGCACGACGCGCACCACCTCGACGTCAAGGTGCCCTCGCCGTCGGCCGCGTCGATGCAGCCGACGCCGTCGGGCCTTCCCTCCGTCTTCTCCGCACCGCCGTTCGCGACGGGCTCGTACGCCTCGGCCGGCACGCCTGCTCCCACCCCTACGCCCATCTCGTCCTACTCGTCGGCACCTCCACCACAGCCACCTCGAGCGTCCGTGCACAGCCCCGGCATGGGCTCCTTCTTCAACCCTCCCCCTCCCCCACCCTCGGCACCTCCCGCCCGCCCTCAGCACCACCACTTTCACCAGCACCAGCAGCACTCGGTCGCCCGCTCGTCCGCACCTCCCCTCTCGACCGTCTTTGCCGGCGCGCCCACCCCGCCTTCGCACCCGCACGCCCACTCGCACCCGCACCCGCACGCTCAGGCCCTCCCTCACCCTCCGACGCCGTCCTCCGCCCACCCGCCTCCGCCCGCCCCGCCGCTCCAGCCCTCATCCGGCATGCCCGACCTGTTCGAGCTCGTGTCGCTCTACTCGGCCGGGTCGCTCGACCCGCTCCTCGGCCAGGCGACGAGCGCCGGCATGGACGTCAACGCGCTCGCGGCGCAGTACCTCGACGGCACCTTCGACCTGCCGTCGCTGCTCGGGCCTGCGCCGAGCTTGGCGTCGGGCGTGCCCATGTCCGGGTTCGTGACGGCGTCGGGCGCAGGGAGCGCAGCAGGAGGAGCGGCGCAGCCGGACCCGGGCGAGTTTGACCTCGCGAGCTTGCTCGCCGAGCCGGTCTTTGCGGCGACGCCGAGAGCACAAGATGGAGGAGTGTGATCTAGACGTGCAACGAGCAAGTTCGTGCGCAACGTCAGAGCGAGCGAGAGCCACGAGTTCCTGCGCGAGGCCCAGCGAGCGTCCACGCTCCCCGCTCTCGAGACCGCCAGGTCCGCAACAGCTCTGCTCCGACTTCTGTCGCTCTCTCTCACTCTCCGCTCGCTCGATGCGAGGCCCAGAAAGCGCCAGCGTGCTGCACTGCAACTCGCATGAAAGCGCTCGACGAAAGCCGGTATCCAAACCGCGCCGCGCAGCCCATCGAGATCCGCCCGCCCGCCCGTCCCACCTTTGCTCCCCCGACACGGATAGGGCTTGAGTGTGCGCGACGGCGAGTCGCAGATGAGGGCGTGGAGGGGGAGAGGAGGGACAGGTGGTTGGTGAGCGAGTCGATGTCGAGGCGAGGTGCGAGGTGCGGTGGCCTGTGCAGGGTGGCTGTGCCAGTGCATCGACTCATGCCGCGGTGGTAGGCGTTTCACGTGCCGTGCGCGACGAGGGAGCGAGGACAAGGTTGGAGGCGGGCGGGGGAAGGTGACGAGGTGAGGTGGGCGAGTCGGTCGTGGGCGGCGGACTGCCGGTGATGCTGATGCGCTGTGGAGCTGCTCTAGCTGATCAAAGAGCAGCTCTGCGCCAGAGCGGGAGCTTGTGAGGAGCGAGAGGAGCAGGCGAGAGATGAGAGCGAGGTCCACCTCTTCCAGCTATCAGCGCACCGCTAGGCCTGGCTTGGACTGCAGTCAGCGCATGCTAGAGCTACACAGCTAGCCCATCGCACCCTCGCCTGCCGCCCCGCCGCTGCCTCGTCGCCCTATTCTCCTCGCCGCTCGCCTTGGCAGGCTCGCTCCAACCGCCGCTTCGTCACGACGCGGCCCCTGAAGCGCCCGGGCTCGTTCGCCCTCCATCTCTTTGATGTGAGAAGCGCGTGCGGGAGCGCGAGCAGGCGCTCAGCCTTGCGCTCGCGCTCCTCGGCGCAAGACTCGGCGAGGACGAGCGCGCTGTACGCTGCGCCGTTCCTGGCGTACGCTGCGTCTGCGTGCCCGCGAGACGGCGCGAAGACGGAGCTGGAGCTCCGCGCCGGTAACAGACGTCCGGCCGGCGACGGCGCGCTCGCTGCACCGGTCCGCGGAGCTTCCGCAACGCTCGAAGTCCGCTGTTTTGTTTGCTCTCTCGCTCGCGCTGCATTCGCTCGTCCTGCTCCTCGCCGCCAACAATGAGCTCGTCGACCACCGACCACCCCTCGGAGCTTGTGCCTGCCGCCACCGGCGACACCTTCATCGAGCACACCGCCGAGGTCTGCGAGTGGCTCAGGGCCCGAGCGACCACCGCGCAGACAGCGGTCGACGCGCACAAGAAGCGCTGTCGCGAGCTCGCGAAGCACTTGCGCCAGAACAACCGCGAGTTCACCAGTGCCGAGCGGCGTGCGCTGTACGAAGTCGTGCTCGGCCTGTGGCTGCGACTGCTCGAGCACGGCGAGCTCGAGGATGAAGAGTGGAAAGAGGTGCGCTCTCCCTGCGCATCGACGAAGACGAGCACTCGCCCAGGAACAGAATGTGCTGACGTCTCCTCGTCAGCTGACCTACAGAACATTGGCGCGCGAGGTCGGCAAGACGGCCAAGGTCGAGAATGGGGTGCGTCTCCACTCTCTTCATCTTGCCCAACCCATCCTGCACGACCCTCAGCCTGCTGATTCAGTGTACCCTTGTCACGCACAGAGCCGTTCACGCCCGGACCGCGTCGCGCTGCGCCGGTACGCGGAGCTCGAGGCGGTGGTCCGGATCATCGCTCGCACGTACTTTGCTCACGACGCAGAGGCGCAGTCGGCCTGGGCAGAAGACTTCTTTGCCGACGGGCGCATCACCGACGTCAAGCTGCACCGCCTCGCTCAAGCCGAGTACGACTGCCTCTTCGCCGAGCTCACCCACGTCCCGGGCCGACTCGCCGCTCGGTGCGCCCGGCTGCGAGCTGCAGGTCTTCCTGCGTCTCTCTCACTCGTGCGCCTTCTTCCTCCTCTCGTTCCCCAAGAGAGTCGAGAGCCAAATCCTGACACGTCTTCCCCGTCCGCAGCCAACCGCCGATCCCCTCTTCCTGCACGCTCACGACGCGCAGCAGTCGCCCTCCAGCCGCTTCGCTCGGTTCCGCGCCTTCATCCACGGCCTCGTCATCGTCTACAAGGTCGAGGCAGCTTCCTGCAGCCACGATCCCGGCGCCGTCGCCCGCCTGAAGGCCGTCGAGGACGCGCTCGCGAGCCCGCAGCAAGCGCGCGCGTTCGCCGCCCTCGCGCTCGAGCTGCAGGTCTCGGCCGTCGACAACGTGCGCGAGCTCGTCTTTGATGCGTGCAAGCGCGTGCACGCCAAGGAGGAGCTGCTCGCCTCGGATCGCTTGGTGCGTCCCTGGCTCTCCTCGTCACCTCTTCCTTCTCGCCTTTCCTCCGCTCGACCCGAGACTGACGCTCGCTGCGCGCAGGTCAAACTAATTGAAGCAGCGTTCCTCGGCCACGAGCCGGCCGTCGCCGCCCCTGCCGGCTTCGTCTCGGTGCGCTCCTCTTCCTCGCACGGACCTCTTCTGCTCGTGCTCGACCTGCAGCGCGCTCGCTGACACTGTCCTTCTCCTCGCACGCTCGCAGACTCACGCCTACCCTTTTGCCGACGAGGCTAACCGCAACGAGCTCCTCGGGGCGTTCGCGGGCGGCGAGCACGTCGCGCCCTCGCGCTCGCGGGCGCCGCGCTCGCTCGGCAGGGAGCGCTCGAACCGGTTCTTCCCCGCGGCGAGGGCCGCACCTTGGTAGCTCAGCATGTGAAGAGGTGCAGTCGAGATGGGCTGCGAGCGCGTACGAGCTTGCGCCGTGAGAGTAAGAGAGCGAGAGCTGCGGGCGAGCACCTCTCGAGCGCAGCAGGATAGTGCCGAGGAGCGCGAGCAGGGCTGCCGTCGCAGAGCAGGCTCTCGTCGCAGCAGATGCAGGGCGCGCTTTGGCTCAGGCAAGCAGGCATGGCGCCACAGCCGAGCATCGCCGTCGTTGCACTCGCTCGGGCTCTACGAGTGGGACCCTGCCTCGTCCCTCGCTCCCGTCTGCACCCCTCTGGCTCAACCAACCTTCTCCAGCGATCCACGTTGAGCTGGCGAGATGCTGTCCGCGACAGGTTTGGGCGAGTCTGCTCGGGAGAAGGACGAGGGTTGGCAGGGCGAGTAGAGAGGTGCGGTCGGGGTGCGAGTGGTGGTGCTGGTGCTGGGTCGGCAACTGCTGGATGCAGCCAGAGGAATCGGGGCTTCTGAGCCTGCTGAACGTGTGCCGAAGTTGCTGAGCGGGACGACGGTGTGGGAACGAGGTCGAGGAGGCGAGGAGGGAGGTGAACAGGGCGGGCGAGGTGCAGCGGCTGGTTGGACTGTGGGTAACCGGCAGTAGCTAATGCCGATGCGCTACGGAGTCGCTCTAGCCTGTCGAAGATCAGCTTTGCGCACGAGCGACAGCGGGGGAAGAGCGAGAGGAGCGAGGGAGAGATGAGGACGAGGTCGACCTCCTTCAGCTATCAGCGCACAGCTAAGACTGGCTTGCACTGCAGTCAGCGCATGCTACAGCTACACAGTCGCACCGCTGCACCCTCGCCAGCCGCCCCGCTGCCGCCTCGTCACCCTCTCCCCCTCGCCGACGTCCCTCGCTCTGCACCGACACGCCCTCACTCGGCACGAGCAGCCTTGAGCGTGAGCGCGCAATGACTCGCCAGCAGGCTTCCAGCCCCGTCGACCTGTCGGCCCCGCCGTCCAGCGTAACCCGGCTCAGCCTTTCTCTCCCGCTGCGACTCCGCCTCCTCGTCCTTGGCTCGCCGCAGTGCGCACAACGCTCAACGTTCAGCCGCGGCTCGATCGGGGCGGCCGAGCTCGAAAGCTCGAAAGCTCGGCCGGTGCGCACGAGCGAGAGATGCGGAGGCCGAGCACCACGGCTTGTCCGCGGACGGTCCGTGAGCTCGCAGCTCTGTTGCCGTGCGCGGACGCTCGCTGCGCTTCGGCTCGCCTGCTCTCTTCTGCTGCCGCTCTCGCTCACGCACGCTCTTCGACTCGGCCATGAGCTCTCCCGCCAGCCCCGAGCCGCCGCGCACGATCCCGTGGCAGCGACCCGAGCAGGACCCGACGTTCGAGCAGGTCGCGGTCCTGAGCTCCTGGATCGTCGTTTTCGCCGTGCATCCCTTCAAGAAGTACATGCTGTCCCTCGAGAGCAGCCTGCACAACGCCTGGAGCACGTTCATGGCGTTTGAGCAGCGAGCGGTGCTCGAGCTTCTCCTCGAGGGCTGGCTGCAGCGGCTCCGAGACGGCGCGCTTGAGGGCGATGCGTGGAAAGAGGTGCGTCCTCGTCTTCTCCTCTCTCTCAAGGCATTCTAGGAGCTGGAGCGAGAGCTGACGTTGCCGTCGTAGCTCTACTTCTCCGCTCTGGCTCGACGGGCCGGCAGGATGCAGGACATCAAGGACCAGGTGCGTGAGCCTTTCGCTCGACTCTTCGGAGCACAGCCGGCTCAGACGCTCCTAACGTCGTGCAATTGTGCTCGCAGCCCCGCAGTGTCGCCGGTCAGCGATACGTCGAGCTTCAAGAGGCCGTGCACGAGACGGCTCGGAGCTGCTTCCCCGCCGACCGCGTCGCCGGCGACCGGTGGGAGGAGGCCTTCTTCGCCGAGGATCGCGTGACGACGGCCAAGCTGCGCCGGATCAGCGAGGAGGAGTTTGAGCACGTCGTCGCCGAGCTCAAGGAGGCGCCAAAGCAGCTTGCCTCGCGCCGAGCGATTTTGACCTCTGCGGGCCTGCCGACGTCCTTGGCTTTGGTGCGTCACTTTCTCCTGATCATCTGCAGCATGCTCGACGCCGGGCGCTGACCCTGCCAAGCCTCTCCACCGCGCAGCCCACCGCCGACGACCTCTTCCTCCACGCACACGACGCCCACTCCCCGCCCTCGTCGCGCTTCCAGCGCTTTCGCTTCTTCGTCGGCGCCCTCATCGTCGTCTACCACACCTCGCGCGTGCACAACGACCACGACTCGGGCGCCGTCGCGCGCCTCGAGGGCGTCAAAGGCTCGCTCGAACGCGTGCAGCAGGCGCACGCGTTTGCCGCTTTGCCGCTCGAGTTGCAGGTCTCGGCGGTCGCGCATGCACGGGAGCTCGTGTTTGACGCCTGCAAGAGGGCGCAGGACGGGCACAAGCTCCTCGACTCGGGGCGCGTGGTGCGTCGCCCAGTCCTTCTTTTCCCCCTCCTCTCCTCTCGTCCTCCTGCGCAGCCCGGCACTGACGCTTCCAGCTCGCAGGTCGGTCTCCTCGAAGCAGCGTTTCTCGGCCACCAGCCCGCCGTTGCCGCTCCTGCCGACTTCGTCTCGGTGAGCTCCTCTCCCTCGCTCGGACCTCCTCCTCTCGAGCTCGACTCACTCAACCCGGCGCGCTCTCGCTGACGCCGCCGCTCTCTCCCTTGCTCGCTCGCAGACTCACGCCCACCCCATCGCCGACGAGGCGTACCGCAAAGAGCTCGCTGCGTTGTCGCGCGGCGAGCACGTTCGGGCCTCGCGCTCCCAGGCGCCGCGCTCGCTCGGCAAGGAGACGTCGAGCCGGTACTTCCCGACCGCGAGGAACATGTTTGCGTAGCTAAGCGTGTAAAGTGCTGCATCTGCATCGAGGGACGTGCATGCGGCAGCTTGCGCTGCAGGTCCGAGAGCGAGAGGTGCGGTCGAGCAGCTCCCCTCGAGCGCGAGCAGCAGCGCAGGCCCGAGCAGAGCATGACGAGCGTCGCTCGCTGCAAACCAGGGCTGCTCGCACAAGAAAAAGAGCACGATTCCAGCTCGAGGATGCGGTCATACCGCCATGTTTGAGCACGACCTGCATTGCACGAGCCCTCCCGAGCCGAGCACCTCCTGCACACCCTGCTGCTCCGCTCGTTCACTCCCGTCCTGAACTTGAACCTGGACCTCCTGCCGAGCTGCTGTTCCTGACGAGCGAGGAGCGAGGGCGGGCGACCCGGCGGGGAGGGCCGAGAGGTGCGGCTGTTGGTGCTGAGGCGGGCGGTGCGTCGGCGCAGCTGGAGGCGGGCCGATGGTTGAGCTGACTGGGCGAGTATGCAGATCGTTGTGCGTAATGTAGGGCTGGAGCGAGGTCGAGGGGGAGAGGAGGGAGGGAGACGAGGGCGAGCAAGGTGAGGACGACGAGCTGGCGGCGATTGGTCGATTCTGCGCAGTAGGCCGTTGCTGAGTAGCCGCTCTGGCCTGTCGGAAGGCACGTCTGGGCGAGTAAGCGAGCTGGGGGGGCGAGAGCAGCCAGGGAGAGATGAGGACGAGGTCGGCCTCTCACAGCTATCGGCGCACCGCTAGGGCCAGCTTAGACTGCAGTCAGCGCATGCTATAGCTACACGGTCGCACCGCCGCCCCCTCGCCAGCCGCCCCGCCGCCGCCTCGTCACCGTCTCGTCCTCGCCGACGTCCCTCGCTCCGCCGACCGACACGCCGACGTCCGGCACGAGCAGCCTCGAGCGTGTGCGCACATGCCCTCGCTAGCATGCTTTCAGAGCATGCCGACCTGTCGGCCTTACCGTCTGGCGCCACCCGGATCAGCCTTGCTCTCCCGCTGCGACTCTCAGCCTCCTCGCCCTCGCGGCGTCGGCCTCGACTCGCCGCACGACCGCGCTCCGATCTCGAGACCGAAGCGGGCGAGCTCGCTCTTGCGCCTCGAGAGACGCAGACGCCGAGCGGACGACGGCGCGTCCGCGGACGACCGGCGAGCTCGCAGCTCTGTTGCCGCACGAGAGCGCTCGGCGCTCTTTGCTTTGGTCTTCGCTTCTGCTTCAGCCCTCTCGCACGCGCTCCGACTCGCATGAACTCTCTCGCTGGAGGCGAGACGCCGCCCACGGTCCCCTGGGACCGGCCCGAGCAGGACCCGACGTTCCAGCAGGCCGACGTCGTCACCTCCTGGCTCACCGTCCGCAGCATGTACCCCTTCAAGAAGACCGGCGACACCCTTGCGAGCAGCCTCCAGCGCGCCTGGAAGACCTTCTTGGCGCACGAGCGGCGCGAGCTGCTCGAGCTTCTGCTCGAAGCCTGGCTGCAGCTGCTCGAGGACGGCGTGCTCCGAGGCGATGGGTGGAAAGGAGTACGTCCTCCTCTCGCCTTCGCTCCCTCGTGCACGCGATACGCGACGAAGTGATGTGCGCTGACGGTTCCTCGGCAGCTCGGCTTCACGGCGCTCGCTCGGCGGGTAGGCAAGACGTACGAGGTGCGTGAGCCTTCCGCTCATCTGATCGGCGCCGAGCTCGCTCACGCTCTCCTTCGTGTCGCGCAGCATCGTTCGCAATACTGGCAGGTCGGCTCGAGGTGGTACGAGGAGCTTCAAAGGGCCGTCCACGACACCGCGCGTCGCTGCTTCCCGGCCGATCAAGCAGGCGCCAACGCCTGGGAGGACGCCTTTTTCGCCAACGACCGCGTGACGACGGGCAAGATGTGTCGTCTGAGCGACGAGGAGTTCAAGCACGTCGTCGCCGAGCTCGAGGCGGCGCCGGCGCACCTTGCCTCGCGCCGAGCAGCTTTGACGGCTGCGCGCCTGCCGACGTCCAGGGCCTTGGTGCGTCGTCTCCTCCTCATGAGTCATATGCAGCACGCCCGGCGCCTTCTCTTCGCCCTCGTCTCGGTTCAAGCGCTTCAGCTCCTTCGTCCACGCCCTCCTAGTCGTCTACCGTCGCGCCGCCGCCGACCGCCCACACTACGAGCCCGCTGTCGGGCACCTCGAGAGCGTGCACGGCGGGCTCGCGAGCGCTCAGCAGGCGGGCGCCTTTGCGGCCCTGCGGCTCGAGCTTCAGGTCTCGGCGGTAGACCATGCGCGAGACCTCGTCTTCGATGCGTGCAAGAGGCTGCAGGAGGGGCACGAGCTCCTCAGGTCGCAGCGCTTGGTGCGTCGCGAGCCTCCCTCCCCCTCCCCCGCGCTTCCTCCAAGGGTCGACGCTGACGCCTTGCACTCCACCGCGCAGGTCGGCCTTCTCGAAGCAGCGCTACGCGGCCGCCAGCCCGCTCTCGCAGCCCCTGCGGACCTCGTCTCGGTGCGCTTCTCTTCCTCGCTCGGACCCCCTCTCTCGCTCGAGCACTTCTTACCGGACCGCCCTCGCTGACGCCATCTCTCGCTCCCGCCGTCGCAGACGCTCGCCTTTCCCTTCCACAACGAGGCGCACCGCCAAGACGTCGCCGCCGTCTTTCCGGGTCACGAGCTTGTCCTGCCCGAGCGCGCGCCGCGGTCGCTCGGAAGGCGCGAGACGAGCCGGTTCTTCCCCGAGTCGAGGAGCTCGGCGTGGTAGGGCATTGTGCAACGAGATGAGATGAGCCGAGCGACATGCCCTGTCCTGTCGAGAGCGCGAGAGACTCGAAATGCGCCGTCAGCGGCCTTCTCAAGTCGACGAGCAGGCTCTGGAAACCGTCTCTCGTTCGAGCATGCGCAGAGCTTCGAGCAAGACCATCTTGCACAGCTCTACAGCCCTGCACTCGCCGGTCTCGCTCATCGCCAGCCTTCTCGCCCGCCGTCGACCCTCCTCCCCTCGCGCTCGAGCCCCTCCCGATCCAACCGCTCAACCTCGACGAGCGCTTCCTCCCACGCTCCGCCTCGCCGGCGGCCGCCCTCGCGCTCACTCGACCGTCGTCACCTCGACCCCTGCGCGCTCGAGCACGCCGGCGAGCGCGCCGAACCCTTCCTCCTCCCCGCTCAGCGCCGACCCGGACCCGTCGCCGTCGCCGCCGTCGTCGCGGCGCAGGATCGCGCCGAGCCCGCGCCCGACCTCGTCGCCGATGCGGAGCGTGCGGAGCGCCGTCGGGCGGCGCGCGCCGAGGAGGAAGGCGGCGACGTCGGCCGGGCGGAGGAACGAGGTCGTGAGCGAGAGGTGCTCGAGGTGCGGGGGGAGGGCGTCGAGGATCTGGGCGGTGAAGGAGGGGATGTCGTCGGGGCCGGCGAAAGTCACACAGTCGTCGGACTTGTCGTGGTGGAAGAGCCGGCCGCGCAGCTCGAACGACTTGAGGGTCGAGTGAGAGGTAGCCGAGGTGAGGCTGCCGACGACGAAGGGGACGATGCCGCGCAGCGAGAAGGTGTACGAGCGAACGCTTACGCCTGCGTAGAAGGCGAGGTGCTCGAGGCTCGGAAAGAGGGCGAGATCGATGATGAAGGGGATGCCGACCGAGATGCGAAGGTTGACGAGCGTCGGGCGGAACGGCGCGGTGAAGAACCCAAAGTGGCTCTGCGTCGCGTCGAGTTCGGTTTCCAGGGCGAAGGAGGTGACGCTGGATAGGCGTTGAAGCGTGTCGGCGGCGGGTAGAATTTTGGGCAGCCTGCCAAGGCCGAAGACTCGCACCGCCTTGACGACCTCGGGGTACTCGGCCAAGACGATGAGCGGATACGTGGACTGGCTTTCTTCAGTTATCAAGCTCTGGAGCTTGATGCCGACCTGCTCGAGGACGACGGCGGCCGACGGGTCGTCGTCGCCCGAGGCAGCGCAGCTCGACGACGTTGGGCAGGTCGCCGAGCGCAGCGCGTACTCGCGGCACCTCGAGGACCGTCGTCGAGTAGTACGAGACCCCGACGGATCGCACGAGGCGCCGCAGCGACGCCTTCCGCACGAGTGCATCGACGAGCGAGCCCGGCTCGAGCCACACCACGTTCTCGTCGACGAGCTCGATGCGCGAGTACAGGACGCGCTGCGCGTGCGCGTGGTACCGCCTCGCGAGGCGGCACAGGGCGGCGAGCGCGCGCGTCCTCGCCGAGTCGGGTCGGAGGTGGTCGCACTGGTCGACGACCATGAGGATGAGCTCGTCGGGGAGCGGGCGAGGCGGCGCGGCGGCGGCGGCGGAGGCGGTGGCGGCGGCGAGGTCCATCGTGGGCGTGTCGTGCTCGAGGTCTAGGTCGAGCGCGAGGACGGCGAGTGCTGGCGCTGGCGAGTGTCGCCGACGAAGGACAAGGGGGAGAAGGGCCGAGGGAACAAAGCGTCGCACGCGGTCCGTCGGCGACGGGGAACGGCGAGCTCTGCGCGTCGCCGAGCTTCTCCTGGACGAGGAGAGTGCCGAGAAGACGCCGACCGTCCATCTCGGTCGCAGGAGCGTGATCGAGAGGAGGCGAGGAGCGAGGCGAGCGAGGAGCGAGAGGACCGCGAGTACAGCACGCGCGACTGCGGGACCTGGAGGGAACAGCTCAAGAGGTACACGGAAGCGCAACTGAAGCTGCAGCATAGCCTCACAGCGGTGCGGGTGAGCGTGGCGGAGCGCAAGAGGCGAGTCCGCCGCCCGCCTCGCCCTTTCTCCTCCACACACGACCCGCCAAGCCCGCCCAACATGAACCCGGCCGTCGCAAACATGGTGCTCAGCCTCGGCGCGATGCAGGCGAGTCCGCCTGTTCCTTCTGCGGCTCTCTGTGGGCGGGTGCGAGCGGCTGAGGGCGCGACACGAGGAGCGAGGGGAGGCGGCGTGGTCGCTCTGGGGCGGCGGCTCGCTCTGGGAGGGCGGTGGACGGGCTGAGGGCGTGCTGGAGAAGCTCAGGAGGAGCCACACGGCCGCACACGCCCCACGATGCTGTCGTCGTCGTTGCCGAGCCGAGTACTGACGAGTCGCCTCCTCCCCTCCACCACCTCGCTCCTCTCGACCACGACACCCGCTGGACGCGCCACTCCGCCCCTCTGCGACCTCTACGTCTTCATCCCATGCCCTCCCGACCACGCGCTCTCCTTTCGCCGCCGCCGTCGCCTTCCCCGCCACCCTCGACCGCCCAACCTCCTTGCCTCGCCCCCTTTCACGCGACTCTACCGCCCCGCCGTCCTCTCGCTCCACCCTACTCGTCTCGGCTACCCACCCTCGCCTCACCGATCCTGCCGGATCCCCCACCTGCGCGCTCGCACGACTGCAGGTCGCCCGCAAGATCGACTTCAACGACCCGGACGTCCTCCTCTACGTCCGCATCTTCTACGTCGGCGTCCAGGCCCTCACCCTCGGCATCTACTACTACGTCACGCTCAAGGTGCGCCTCCTCGCTCTCTCACTCGGTCGCGCATGGGGCCCGTCCCGCTGACCCTCGCTTCCGCCTCGCTCGCTCGCCGCCCCGCAGATCAAGCAGAAGAACGACCTCAAGGTGCTCAAGTACACCGAGCCGGCCAAGCCCATGTCGGGCGAGGGCCCGACCCAGGTGACGACGACCAACCGCGACTACGACCTCGCCGAGACGAGCAAGGCGATCCGCAGCGTGCTCATGGGCTGCCTCTTCGTGCGTCGCGCTCCCGCTCCCTTCGGTCTCTCTTGCGTGCTTCGTGCGTGCACGAGACTGATACGAAGTTGTGGTCGCGCGCAGATGGCCGGCATGCACCTGTACATGAAGTACACGCAGCCGCTCTTCATCCAGGGCATCATGCCCCTCAAGGCCCTGTACGACTCCAAGGTGCGCCCCCTTCTCTCTCTCCCTCCTCCCTGGCCACTCAGGCGCACCCTCTGACGCGCCCCCCCCCCTCGCGCCCTCCTCGAGCAGATCCTCAAGATCCACCTGTTCGGCAAGCCCGCGGCGGGCGAGCTCAAGCGGCCCTTCGAGGCGCCGCCCGGCATGCTCGCCGCGCTCAACCAGAAGGCCGAGGGCGCCGCGGCGGCCGTCGACGAGCCGGCCAAGGTCGAGGCCAAGAAGACCAAGTGAGCGGGCCCGAGCGAGCGAGAGAAGGGACGATGGCGAGGGAGCGCGGTTTAGCTTCTGTAGTCGGCGCGTGAGGGGTGAAAGGAGCAGCTTGCTGCAGTCTGTGCGGAGCTGTCTGCCCCTTGAGAGTACGGCCTTGCAGAGAGAACTTGCGAGCAAACCGGGCTCCACCTTAACCCGCTCCTCCTCGGCGTGGTGGTCCTCCTCCTCACCTCGCTCATCTCGCCCAGCTCGCGCTGCTGCCGGCTGCACGTGCTCCCACACGCTCATCGACCACATCGCGCCGATCATGCCCGCCATGGCGCGCACCAAGCAGAGCAGCGCCGTTGCCGCCATCGAGCAGGGCCTCACGCTCGAGCAGGCCTCGCAGCGCGCCAACCTCTCGGTCGACAAGTGCCGCGCCGCGTGGGTCCAGCACACTGAGCGCCAGGAGCGCGCCGAGCAGGAGCAGGCGGGCGGCGAGCGGGCGGCGCAGTCGGACGAGGAGTCGTCGTCGGACGAGGAGTGGAAGCAGCGTGCTGTGAGGCGGGACAGGAGGCGCGAGAAGCAGGCGGCCATGACAGACGAGGACGAGATGGCATCCGGCGCGCTCCTTCTTTCCCCTCCCTTGTTCTTCCGTGCGGTAGAGCGCCGCGCTAACTCCTTGCTGGACCTCGACGCAGATGATTCGCGCCGACGACCTCGCCGCAACCACTACTACTCGGAAGACGAGACGTTCTCCGACGAGCTAGAGCCGGTAGTACGTACGGCGAGGACCAAGCCAGTGCGCTGCGAGCCGCACGTGAAGCCGCGCCGACCTCTCGTCGTGGACTCCGACTCCGACTCGACCTCGGACCTCATCGTCGCCCGAGCACCCGCCAAGCTCAAGCGCACCCTCACCGCCTCGACTTCTACTTCGACGGCGACGCGCCAGCCTCGTCGGCCCCCTCGCCGCGTGCAGTACGCCGACTCGCCCACCCCCACACCTTCGCCTCCTCCTCCCGCTCCTCCTTCCGCCGTCGCCTCGCCCGCCGCCGCCGCCGCCGCCGCGCCCATCCCCTGCACCTGCACCTGCACCTGCGCCCGCGCGCCCGCCCCGCCGCCCGCCCCCGCCCCAGGCCCTCGCCGCCCGCTCGCCGCTTTCGAGCGCTCGCGCGCCGCACGGGCCGCCCTCCCGCGCGCGCTCGAGGCGCTCGAGCGCTTGCGCGAGCCACTCGTCGTCGATTTGAGCTGGAGGGGGAGCGAGGGCGGGGCTGAGGGGGAGGCGCAGCGAGGGAGCGAGGGCGCGGCGGCGGGAGGGCGAGAAGAGGAGGCGGAGGGGAGGAGCCGCGCGGGCGGCGTGGCGCAGGGCGCGGCGGCCGGGCCGAGCGAGGGTCTGGCGCGGGCGTTGGACTCGCAGGGCGCCGAGGAGGACGCGCAGGCGGATGCAGCGCGCAGGGAGGAGCAGCGGCGCGCGGAGGGGAAGAGGCGGCGCGTGCGGCTGCGAGCGCTCCTCCTGAGCGAGGCGATGGAGTGAGGCAGGGCGGGCGGCTGTAGGGCTCGTTGTGCAAGAGCTGTCGAGCCAGGATGTGCGAGAGCTGCAGCGCGAGCAGAGCTGAGCGAGCGGCCGGCCAAAGTTGGCCGCGGCGGCGGGACTTGGCGCGATTCGGGACCTCGTCCGGGTCGCGCTTCGGCTCGACACAGCTCGCTCGTCACACCACTAGAGCACGAGATCGCTTGCCAGGTCTGCTCGTGCATCTAGCGGCTACACGCCAAGCCGCGCCGCGACCGCTCGTCGTCCACGCCCGCCCCGTCCGCCTCGTCAACGCCATGGAACAAGATGAAGACGAGCTGGCCTTGCGCAGCCCGGACGAGCCGCCGCAGAAGCGCGTCAAGCTCTCTCCAGACCCAGATACAGCAGGTGCGTCGTCTCTGCCCCTCTCTGCTGCGCTCTTGAGCTGACGCGCTTCCCCCTCCAGCAACGACCGCTCTCTCGACCCCGACCGCCCTTCCCGCCAGCGACGCGCCCGCCCTGACAAGCTCAGCAGCCCGACCCGACCTCCACCACGTCGCCGCCGCGAGCCTCGCGCGCTTCGGGCGCGGGCCGTACTCGTCGCACGAGCTCGACGAGTGCGCCGTCGAGCTCGCCGCACAGCGCTACGCGCCGGGCGACATCGCGCGCGAGCTCTGGCGCGCGCACACGACTGCGCAGGCGTTCGTGAACGCCGCCGCGGCGTCGACCTCGGCGTCCCCGATGGCCGCACCGCCGCAGCCGCAACCGCAGCCCTCGCCGGCGGCGGCGTCGCTCTCGAGCAGGCCGTCGACGCCGGGCGCCCGGTCGCTCTACCTCCCCTGGACGAGGTACGACAACCAGCGCCTGGTCGACATGCGGCGGGAGAACCTCCGGTTCAAGGAGGTCGCCGAGCGGCTCGGCAGGACCGTGGCGGCGGTAACGGCGCAGTACCACAAGCTGTGCGACCGCGACCCGACGCTGCCGAGGGCGAAGCGAGGCCGACCGAGTGCGTCCTACTCTCTCTCTCTCTTTCCTCTCGTCGGGCTCGGCCTTCGAGTGGGCGGTTCTGACAGAGCCCGGTCTCGCAGGCTCGGTTGCACCGCAAGCTACGACGTCCGCCTCGCCCGCTTGGTCCACGCCCGCCGCCGCCTCTCCCTCGGCACCTCCGTCCGTCAAACCCGAGCCTCGCACCCTCGACGTTCCCTCGCCCCTCGCCGCACCAGCCTCTCGTCTCGCCGACGCCGCAGCCGCGCCTCCCGCACCGACCCCCTCCTCCTCCTCCTCCTCCGCGCCCCACCTCGCGCCTGCAGCAGCACCTCCACCCGCAGCAGCAGCCGCTCGTCCACCTCGAGCGCGGCCCCTGCGCCGCCGCATCGGCCTCGCCTTCACCGGCCCGACGCTCGAGCGCGCGCTCGCCGCCCTGCGCCGCCTGCGCGAGCCGGTCGACCTCGGGCACGCCCTCGATCTCGACGCACGAGGGCCGGCTGAGGGCGCCGCGCGCGGGCGTCGACGAGAGGAGGAGGAGGCGGGGCGGGTGGAGGAGGACGAGCGAGGACGCGCTGCGGCGGGTCCGAGCGACGTTCGGGCCGCGGCCGAGCGCGAGGAGGGCGACTCGACCAGGCTCGGGTCGTAGCGCGAGCGCTAGCTCATCTGTGCCTTGTCGTACATACTCTCGATGCGTGCAGAGCGAGCGAGAGAGGACGTGCAAGATCGTTGATGGCACGGAAGAAACGCTAAGCCCGCTCGGTCCTCCCCCTCCTCCCTCGCGCCGCCCGCGCTCCTCCCGCCGACGCGCACCCGCTCCTCAGTACCCGACGAGCCTCCAGAAGCTCTTCTTGACCCCGCCGAGGAAGCCCGACCCGGCCTCGGCGCGGCCCTCCTCCTCCCCGTCGACCTGGGCCGGGTGCGCCGTCTCGGCAGAAGCGACGACGCGCGCGAGCTCCTCGGCGGGCGCGACCTCGACGGGCTCGACGTCCATCGCTGCCGCGTCTGGTGCGCTCGCCTGCGCCGAGAGCGGGCTTGGCGGCTCGTGCGCGGGCTCGCCGAGCTGCACATCCTCCATCTCGACCTCCTCGCCCGCCTCGCCCGCCTCGTCGTCCTCCTCCTCCTCGCCCTCCTCGCTCGACGACTCGGAAGCCGCCGCAGCAGCGACGCTCGCGCGCGCCGAGCGCCGCTGCGGCTGCGGCTTGCCCGCCGGCGACGCCGCCGCCGACGCTGCGCTTGAGCGCCTCGCCGGTGACGGCCCGTGCACGACGCTCGTGCGCGTCGAGCGGCGCCCACTCGCGCTTGCGCTTGGGCCCTGGCCCTTGCGCGCACTCGAGGCGGACGACGCCGAGGTCGGCGGGCCCGACTGGGTGTGGAACGCGCTCGAGGGCGTCGGGGCGGTTGCGGTGCTGCGCTGGCGGCGGGAGGCGGAGGAGGGAGGCGCGGCGGGCGCGGGTGCGGGCGCGGGTGCGGGCGCGGGAGCGGGAGGGGGAGCGGCGGTGGATGTGGACGTGGACGGGTGCGGCTCGGCCTCGGAGTCGGTGTCGGCGTCCGAGTCGAGGTCGGTCAGGTCGCTGTCGTCGTCGTCCCCGGCCTGCGCCTCGCTGTCGCTCGACTCGGGCGAGCCCTTCTTGCCCTTCTTCACCTCGCCCGCCTGCGCGCCCAGGCGCTTCTTCTCCTGCTTGCCCGCCGCTCCCCTGCTCGGCGCCGCCTTGCCCGCCCTCGCCGACGCGGACGCGGGCGCCGCCGTGCGCCCTGGGCGCTTGGCGCGCCGGTTCTCGCTCTGCGCCGCCTTGTGCGTGTCCGGGTGCAGGTCGACGCCGAGGAGGGCGGACCAGCGCGTCGCCTTGAAGACGCTCGGCGCGAGCGGGTAGCCGACCGTGAGTTGCGCGACTGCGAGGTGGGAGAAAGAGAGGAGGCGCGGCGTGAGCGGGCTGAGCGGCGCCGGGAGGAGGAGGACCGAGCGGGCGGCGGCGAAGGGGGAGGGAGAGAGGAGGAGGAGGAGAGGGCGACGCACGCTTCTTGTCGTTCGGCCGGGTCTTCTTGAGCGTGGCGATGTGCGACGCGACCTGGGCCTTGTTGCGGACGATGCCCGTCTGGCGGCGCAGGTACTCGGCGAGGAGGCCGTTGCGCCCGAGCGACTCGTCGGTCGTCTCGAGGCGGATCGTGCGGCTGCCCATGGCGGGGAGGAGCTCCATGCCTGTTGCGGGAGAGAGTGAGTCAGTGCCCGGGCGGGTGGGAGCTGTAGGGCGGGCCCTGCGAGCGGAACGACGAGAAGGAGGGAGGCCGAGCGGAGAGGTGGAGGGCTGGGCGAGAAAGGGAGGGAGCTCGAGAGGCGGGAACGGAGATGAAACGCACCCTTGAACAGCACGGCGTCCATCTCAGCGTCCCACAGCTCGTCGCCCTTGCCCTTCTTGCCCCCTTCTGCGCCCGCCTCGCTCTCTCCCTCGCTCTCCTCGCCCGCGCGCGATGCCGACGCGGACGCGGCGACCGAAAGGCGCGAGCGCTTGCGCGGCGTCGGTACGGATGCGGATGCCGATGCGGGTGCGCTGTCGTCGGCGGAGGAAGTGGTCGAGCCCGAGGGCCGCAGGCGCTTCGAGGCGCGGCGCGAGGGGGCGGTCGAGGTCGAGGGCGCGTCGGCGGTGCTGGCGGCGGACGTCGTCGCGGGCGAGCCGGCGTTCGAGGCGACTGCGAGGGCTCGAGGCGCGTCAGCTTTGCTGGGCGGCACGCTCGAGGCTCGAGAACGGGGGAAAGGGACGCACCGCGAGGCGAAGAGCGAGCCATGGTCGCGACCGGGCGGTTTGTTGGTTCGGCGAGGTCGTAAGCTGCTCGAGCGTGAGGTAGTGCGCGTCTCTGTACGTGCAGGAGTACGCGCAGAGCCGTGTAGGTGTCGGAAGAGGATGAGGAGGGAGGGGAGGAGGGCGAGCGGGAGATGAAGGTCAGCAGAGCTCAGGGAGAACGCCCGGTCCGCGAGAGGAGAGAGACGACGCACAGGAGTGCTTGTGCAGACTCTGGGCTGTCCTTGCTGCGATGGGCGAGGAGAGCAGCACGGAGAGCGGTCGAGCGGGGACGGCGCACTCGGGCCAGCTTGTTGGCTCGCTCACTCTGCGCTTTTGTGTAGGACTAGCCCGTACAGTACGCTCACCATAGTCTCAGAGGCTAGCTGAAGCTACAGCAGAATAAATCGCGCGACGACGCCGCCTCGTCGTCTTCCTCCGCCCCTCTCGAGCTGGCGGTCAGCGAGCTCTCGCTCGCCGCTCGTCGCGCTTTTCGGCCCGAAGAGGCCCTCGAGACATAGGACGGCGCGGTAAGTCACCGCCAGCGCAAGCAGGCGGTCGGCGCTCGCCACTTCGACGCATAGTGAGCGGCGGAACGAGCACCAGCTCCTCGTCCAGCTCGACCGCGCGTATCGCACGGCCAGCGACGGTCTGGGTGACGTCGCCTCGAGCTTCCTAAGAGGAAGACCGAGGGCTTCGGGCCCTGCGCGCGACGCAGCACGTGCAGGCGAGCAGGAAAGGCCGCCGTTGCACCTCGCGCTCGAGCCCGACGACGCAGACGGCGCTAAGCTCAAGGCCACCCGCGGGCCGCCGTAGCGTGAGCTCGTTTGGGCCGCCTGCATCTGCTGCCGGAGGGCGCCGGCCGGCACATCGCATGGCTGCAGCGTGCGCGCACGCCGCGCGAGGCCCGAGAAGCGAGAAGCTCGAGGCAAGGACGAGCGAGGGCGGCCGGATGTAGGCGGTCCGGCTCGAGCAGCCGTTCTTCAGTAGCCTGTCGGAGAGCGTAGAGCCTCGCCCAGTGCCCCACGAGGCGAGCGAGGAGCTGGAGAGAGGTGACGACGGGGACGAGAGCGCGAGGAGGCACAAGAGCATGGGCTGCGCCTGGTGCCAGACGGCGAGCTGCAGAGCTGGCTGTGCAGTCGCAGGAGAGGCAGCACGTGCCCCACAAGCAGAGTCGCTGTAGCTGGCGCGGGCGAAGCCTCGTCGTCGTCGTCGAACTCCTTTCCCGTCGGTCTCCGCTCTCCGCACCTCTCGCTCTCGCCCTCCACCACCACCAAGCTGCCCAGTCCTTCCCGCCTAGGATGGACCAGCTCCCCGCGCAGATCTCTTCAGCGTGCGCCGTCGCGCTTAGCGCCGACCCAGCGGTCCCGCAAGAGCAGCGGCACCAGGCGTACGCCTACCTCCAGAGCGTCAAGGAGGCCGCGGGCGAGACGTGGCAGGCCTGCTGGAAGCTGTTCCTCGACGGCAGGGACGAGGGCACGCTCGCAGGCAGCGGGCTCGCGCCTGAACCGAGGCTGTTCGCCTGCCAGGTCGTCGGAGAAGCGTCAGTCCCTTCTCCTCTTCCCCTCTCCCCTCGTGCGCCGGTGGGCGGCATGTCAGCGTCACGTGGAGCTCTCGAGTATGGGTGCGAGTCGGGCAGGGGGCGCAGGGCTGCGGTGGGACGGTCGGCGGGCCTCTTGACCTCTTCCTCCTCGAGACGGGCGGTAGGAGGCGGTGCAGCAGGCCAACCTCGCCCCAGGGGGTCGCGAGCGCACCCCTCGTCCACTCGGGCATCCTCTGCGACACCGTCGAGTGTATGCTCGAGCGGGCTGCTGGACGACGCGACGGTGCGGCCGGGTCGTGTGCGCGGTGGGGAGCGACGAGCAGCTCACCTTGTCGACCTCTTCTCGGCGCCAGCACACACTCGAACATATCTCGGACAACCGTGCTGACCCTGCTCTCCTCGTCGCGCAGCCTCCCGTCGTTGAGTCCAGAAGCGCTCGCGATGCTGCAGACGAGCCTGTTCGAGTACTTCTCGACCGAGTTCGTCTCTGGCAATGCAGAGAACGGCGTCACGTGTGCGTCTCCTCTTCCCCTTACTCTTCGACACGCGACGCCGAACCTGTGCTGACGAGCGAGCCGGTCTTCGCAGTCCTCAAGAACGCCATCGTCCACCTCGCCGCCTCCGTCTTCGTCCACGCCTACCCTCACGTCTCGCCCACCTTCTTCTCGACCCTGCTCGCCCTCCTGCGCACCTACCCTCCCTCACTCGCCGTCCCCTCGTCGTCGACCGGCGCCGCGCCCCTCAACCCGCAGACGACCGACCTGTTCCTGCGCATCCTGCACGAGGTGTCGCTCGAGATCAGCGACGCCCAGCTGCGCCTCAACAAGCCGACGAGCCGGCTCCAGAAGGACACCGAGCTGCGCGACGCCGTGCGCGAGCGCGACGCGGCCGGCATCGCCGAGGCCGTGTGGAGCGTCATCGGCGAGGCGCTCGAGGGCGTCGACGCGCCCGACCAGGAGCTCAAGGTCGGCCTCAAGGGCAAGACGGCGCGAGAGGTGGCAGAGATGGCAGTGCGCGTCGCGGGCGACTACGTCTGTGCGTCCCCTCTCCCACCCCTCCTGCATGCTTGAGCTCCCACCCCGCACGGACCTGCTGACGCGCTCCTCCCTTGGCGCGCTCGCAGCGTGGATCGACATCAACCTCATGGTGACGCCGCAGACGATCGGGCTCCTCCTGCGCTGCGTCAACCTCGCGTCGCCGCACGCCATCGCGATCCGCACGGCGACGGCCGACACGCTCATCGAGACCGTCTCGAAGGGCATGCCGGCGAGCGACAAGCTCAAGCTGTTCGAGGTCCTCGACGTCGGGACCGTGCTCGCCGCCCTCATCGACACGGGCCGCGAGGGCGGCCGCAAGGAGGCCGACAGCGACGAGGTCGAGCTCTTCCGCGAGAAGCTCGCAAAGCTGCTCAACGGCGTCGGCGCAGAGCTGTGCAAGATCCTCGACGACGTGCGTCCCTCGTCTCTCTCTCTCTCTCTCTCTTGTGTAAGAGCTCGTCGAGGGCCGTGCACTGACGCTTTGACCGCTCGCGCTCGCAGACGGCTTCGGCGCCCGAGGCCAAGCAGACGGCGCACGGCATGGCGACGTCGCTCCTCCCGCTCCTCCTGCGCTTCCTCGTCGACCCTCGCGACGACATCTCGATCGCCGTGTACCCGTTTGCGACGGCCATCCTGTCGGTGTACAAGAAGGAGAAGAAGCGCGCCGGGGCAGGCGCCGCCATGCCCGACCCGACCATGACCGACTCGAAGCGCGCCTTCCTGTCCGAGCTCCTCGCCGGCACGGTCGGCAAGATGGCGTACCCGGCCGACGCCGAGTGGGAGCTCGCGCTCGAGGGCGACGAGGACGAGGACCAGCTCCTGTTTGCCGAGATGCGCAAGAACCTGCGTGTCATCGGCGACGGCATCGCGTGGATCGACCCGGACCTGTACGCCCAGGGCGTCAGGAGCATCGTCGGCGAGACGCTCGACCTGTTCGAGGCCGGCGGCGCCAACGACGGCCGCCTCACGTGGCAGCGACTCGAGCTCGCGCTCGCCATGCTCTACGGCTTCGGTGCGTCGCCTGTTCCTCCCTGCCTTTCTGCGCGGCCCTCGAACACTCGCTGATGGTCTTGGTGACGACCCCCCGGCGCAGGTCAAGCCATCTCGGCCACCGGGCCCGGCGCGTTCGTCCTCGTCCCCGACGCCGACTTGCAGCGCGCAAAACGCGAGCAGGAGTACCGCATCGACTACACGCAGTTCCCGCTGTCGCAGCTCGGCGAGCTCATGCTGCGCGCGTGCCGCGCAAAGGTCGTCAACTTCCCGCACGCCGCCGTCAGCCTCCAGTTCTTCGAGGTCGTCGTCCGGTACCACGACTTTTTCCGCCTGTGCCCCGAGTTCATCACCGAGATTCTGCCGAGCTTCCTCGACGAACAGTGCGTCGCCTCTCTCTCTCTCTCTTTCTCGCTGCGCACGAGCGCACGTCCCGCTCGGACCGCCGCGCTGACGCACCTCTCCCTCCCTTCTCGCTCTCTCGTTCTTGCAGCGGCCTGCACCAGTCCGAGGAGCCCGTCCAGGCGCGCGTCTTCTACCTCTTCAGCCGCTTCATCTACCAGGCCAAGGGCATCGTCCAGTCGCAGGTCTCGGGCGACCTCGTGCGGTCCATCTTGACGGGCATGCAGGTGCGTGCGCAGCTTCGAGCTTCGTCGAGTCGTTCTCGACCCTCGGACACGTCACTGACTCTCCTTTGCTCGCGCGCTCGCAGGACCTGCTCATCATCAACGCCCAGCTGCCCGACCTCGAGCCGCCGACCGAGGCGATCCTGACCAAGTCGGCCTCGACGCCCTCGTTCTTCGACGCCCAGCTGTACCTGTTCGAGACGGTCGGCACCCTCATCTCGATCCTCAACCAGGTCCCCGACCAGCAGGTCGTCCTCCTCAAGGCCGTCCTCGACCCGCTCCTCGCCGACCTGCAGGCGAGCGTGCGCCCGACGGCCTCGAGCCCAGAAGACCTCAACGCGATCCTCAAGGCGCACCACCTCATCATGGCCGCCGCGTCGGTCGCCAAGGGCTTCCCGGACCTGTCGGCGCGCATGCCGACGGCGCAGGGCACCTGGGTCGCCGTCTTCACCTCGGCGACCGAGACGATCCTCGCGAGCGCAAAAGTCATGGCCGGCTTCATCGTCGTGCGCGACGCGGCGCGCTTTGCGTTCAACCGGTTCGTCGCGACGACGGGGCAGGCCGTCCTGCCGCTCATCCCGACCTTCATCGACTGCCTCGTCGGCGAGATCACGTTCCCCGAGCTGGCCGACCTGTTGAGCTTCCTTGGCCTCCTCGTCGCCAAGTACAAGGTGCGCCCCTGTCTCTCTCTCTTGTCTCCCTCTCCTCGGCTCGCTCGACCGTCGCGCTGACGCTCAGACTCGCCCGCGCGCAGACCAACTTCCTCTCGATCCTCGACACGCTCCTCCTCCCCGTCTTCAACCGCGTCTTCCACTTCCTCCAGCTCCCGATCGCCGGCACCGACGACACGGTGCAGCACTCTCACCTGCGGCGCGCCTACTTCAACTTTATCCTGTCGATCTGCGGCGCCGGCCTGCAGGAGGTCTTCTACTCGGAGAGTGCGTCGGCCGTCCTCCTTCTGCGTCTCGAGCCGCCGAGGAACAACGATGCTGATGGCACGCGCGCGCCCGCAGAGAACAAGGCGCACCTGCCGTCGATCCTGCAATCGATCACGCACTACATCTCGCACGACGCGCTCGCGCCCGACCAGCGGTACGGCTTTGGCGTCCTCAACAAGCTCCTCGCGCTGTGGGTCGAGCCGTACCGCGCGCCGACGGCCCCGGCACCGGTTCCTGCGCCGCCGCCGAGCCCGGTGCCCGGGTTCGAGCGCTTCCTGTACGAGGAGGGCGTCAAGGTGTGCTTCGAGGTGCCGCTCCAGGCCGACTTTGACTACTCGGACGCGCAGAGCTTCCAGGTGCGTCGCGCGCTTCCTTCCCTCGAGGTGCGGGCCGCCTTTGCGCGGGCCCCTCCCTCGTTCGAGGCAGGCGAGCTCGACGCTGACGCTCACACCCCCTCGCGCGCGCCCGCAGGTCATCGGCGAGATCGCGACGTTCCTCAAGGCGCTCCTGCAGAAGCGCAGCAACGAGTTTGTCGACTTTATGACGAACCAGTACCTGCCGGGCATCTCGTGCCCGCCCGAGGCGAGCGCCCAGTTCATGACGGCGCTGCAGGACGCTCCCGAGTGCGTCGACCCGTCTCTCCCTCTCTTTCCCTCTCCCTCGTGGGCGTGCACACGAGAATGTGAGGCTGACGTGGGCCCTTTGGTGATGCGCAGCGGCAAGCAGTTCAAGAAGTTCCTCGGCGAGTGGCTCAGGACGAGCCGCGGTCCGGCCACGCGCTAGACGCCCCTCCCTCTTCCTCGCCCTCGCCTAACCCCTCGCACCTTCGCTCCACCCTCACGTTCTCGCCGATGCCTCCCCACCTGTCGTCCTCCCCCTCGCACCCCCGCTCGCCCTGTCCCTGTCGCCCTCCCCTCCCCGCCCTCGCACCGCAGCACGCGCACGCCCCTCCTCTGCTTCTCGCCTCACTCGCAACGCCCGGCTCACGACGCCTCTTCTCGACACCTTGGCCCCTCCCTCGCAACCGCATACCCCTCGACTGTCGACGCTCCAGCTGTGTAGGATCTCTTGTCGAGCGAGGTACGGGCGGGCGGCATCGGCGCCGCCGCTGAAAATGAGGAGCAGTTCCAGCTCTCGACGTTGCGGCGGTTGGTCGGCGCGGGACGGGCTTGCGAGAGTGTGCTCGAGAGAGTGCACGAGAGAAATGCTCGCACGCTGCAGAGCTCGGGAAGCGGACCTTGGGCCTTGCACCGCCTCGCCGCTGGTCGGAGTTCCCGCCTCCGCTCGCCTCTCTCTCCCTCTCTCGCTCTTCCCACCACGAGCCCAGCGCACGCCATGGCCACGCCCTCGCCTCACGCCCTCACGCAGCACCTCCTCTCGCGCCTCGAAGCCGACCTCGCCTTCCTCCACTCGCAGCAGCTCCTCTCGCTCCCCGACCTCGACCTGATCCGCTCCAAGCTCGCGCCGATCCACGCAGAGCAGGGGCTCGCCGCGCTCTCGGTGGCCGCCGCCGCAGCTGGAACGAGCAGCGCGTACGCCCAGCAGGAGCGGCAGGGGCAGCAGAGGATGCCGCCGCCGCCGCCGGTGCGCGCGCAGCCGCCGCCGATGTGCCGCGCCGTGTGGGACTACGCAGGAGGACAGGTGCGTTCTCCTCCTCCTACTCTCTGCAGTGAGCCCGTGCGCGCAGAGCTGATCGCAGCTTGACCGCGCGCAGGCCGACGACTTGAGTTTCCGCCAGGGCGACGTGATCAGCGTCGACGAGGAGGTCAACGCAGACTGGTGGAAAGGCTCGCTCAGTGCGTCCTGCTTCCCTCTCACTTGGTCTGTTCAGTGCAGTCGAGGCGAGAAAGAGCTGACCCCGAGTCGTCGCCCGCTCGCAGACGGTCGCACCGGCCTCTTCCCACGCAACGTGCGTCTCCCTCCTCCCCTCGCGCTCGCTCCCCGCCTCTCGAGCAAGCTAGCTCACACGCTCCTCCTCCTCCTCCGCAGCACGTCGAGCGCATCTCGTCCCCCGCGCCCTCGCCCGCCCTCGCCCCCGGCCCCGTCCCGCTCCAAGGCTACCACACCGGCTCGTCGTCCTCGTGGGCCCCGCCCGCGCCCTCGCCCGCCTCGACCGCAACCGCGCCCGCGGCCGCCTCGTTCGCGTACCAGCAGCCGCAGGCGTACGGCGAGAAGAACGCGTACTACGGCCCCGGGGCGCCAGGAGGGTACCAGCCGCCGGCGCCCGCGCCCGCGCCCGTCGCGCCGCCCAAGAAGCAACACAAGTTTGCGAAACAGATGGGTACTGCGATGGCAAGCGGTGCGGGCTTTGGCGTCGGCGCGAGCCTCGCGGTGCGTCTGCCGCGCGCTCTCTGTCTCTCTCTCGCTCTCTCGCGATGTCGGACTTCCTCGGGCTCGTCGGCTCAGAGGGCCGGCGTGCGCGAGTTTGAGCGCATCGAAGAAGACAGCCGCACACTGAGCTGACGATACTCTCTTGCTCTCTCGCGCGCAGTCCGAGGCCGTCCACGCCATCTTCTAGGACGGCCGCTTCTCTCGAGGGCTCGTGCGGCTGGAACAAGGGCGCCGGCGCTCCCCTGCAGTACATCTTTCATCGCTCCGTGCATTTCACATCCATTCCGACGAGCAGCTCGTGCGAGGGGGAGAGAGAACGAGCGAGGCAGAGAGAGACCGAGAGAGAGACCGAGCGAGCGAGCGAGCGAGCGAGAGAGCGCGACGGCGGAATCAAATCTACGCTGCACGTGAGCGCTACTGCTGTCTCTCAGATCCTCTCGCACCTCCGAGAACGTCGAGCTTGAGCTGGTCGCACCGCGCTGCCGCTCGTGACGGGCGCCGCCGGCTCGACCTCCTCGTCGGCGCCGGCTCAGAGCACCGGCATGAGCCCCGTCCCGTCGATCCTGCTCGAGCGAGAAGAGGGGGAGCGTCAGCACGCGCAGGCGCATCCGCAGGCTCGAGACGCCGCTCGAGATAAAGAGAGAGAGAGAGAAAGGGGAACGCACCCCGCCGCCGCCCACACGTCCCAGAACCCAGCGAGCTCGTCGTCGCCCATGGCCGCGACCGTGTTCCACAGGGGCTGCTCGCCCGGTGTCGGGTGCGCCGCGAGCCCGGGCATGCCCTGCATCGCCGAGTGCGCGAGGTCGACCGTCGCGGGCCCGAACAACGCCGGCACGTGCGCGAGCGGCGGGGGCGGCGGGTCGAGCGCGCCGCCGAGCGGCTCGGGCCAAACACTCGACGGTGGCGGCGGCGGCGCGCTCGGCGGGTCCTGCTGCGCGGCGCTCGACGGCGGCGAGACGTCGAGCGCGGCGGGCGGCGCGAGGACCGAGTCGCGCAGCCTGCACAGGGCCGTCACGCACGCGAACGTCGACGGCCACGTCTGGGCGTGCGAGACGAGCCCGCCGAGGAGCGTGTCGGCGGCGGCAAAGTAGGTCGACGACGAGGGCGCAGGTGCGGGTGCGGGTGCGGGCGGAGGAGGAGCGGCGGCCGAGGGGAGGAAGGTGGAGGAGGGGTCCGTGCGCTCGCCGGGCGACGGCTGCAGCGCGTTGTGCGCGAGCTTGAGCGCCATCGCACCTGCGTACATGACGCCGCTGTGCACATGCTGCGAGTCAGCAGCAGGCTCGTCGGGCCGGTCGTGACGGAGCCGGGACTGGGACGCACAGGTGCGCCATCTTGCTCGAGAACCGCATCGTCGGTCCCTCGCGCTCGTACCGCCCGACGAGGCCTGCGAGCCGCAGAGTCGCGGCAGAGCACTGCTCGGCCGCTGTCGTCGAGATGTCGGCGCACGAGCACGGCTTGGCGTGGAAGGGCTTGAGGAGGAGGATGACGAGCGTGATCTGCGGGACGAGGCGGCGTCAGCTGCTGCGACGGTCGGCATTCGGGCAGTCACGAGTAGGGCGACGCACGTAGATCGAGATACTGCAGAGAAAGAAAGGCCGTCAACGGTCAGCTCACGTTCCTGGGAAGAAGGAAGAGAAGGAGGGAGAGGACGCACAGATGAAGGACGTCTGGGCTCGCGACGACGTCAGGCGCGTCCCGCAGAGTCGGAGGAAGCTCGTCTTGCCTGTTTCGGTGCGGCGTCAGCAAAAGCAGAGGAGCTCGAGGGAGTGGAAGAGAGAGCGAGGACGCACCACTCTTGCAGTTCTCCCCAAAGCTGCCTCACTCGCTCGTGCTTGACGCCGTCCTCGAGGCCGACGCCCTCGCCCGTGTAGTTGAGCCAGCACACCTTGAGCCCGATGCGCTGCAAACGGATCTCGTACGGCCACGATGCGCCCTTGCTGACGAGGGACGAGGGCGAGTCGGGCAGGGGCGGCAGCGGCTGGTGCACCTGCTTGAGCGAGAGGGCGCTCGGGCGGCCGAAACATATCGCGTAGTTGACGTGGTGGACGAAGGCGGCCCAGCTGCGACGAGTGCGAGCGTCAGCTTCTCCTCGAGGAGGGGGGACGAGGAGGGCGAAGAAGGGCGAGAGGAACGCACAAGAGCTTGCGGCGGACCTCGCGCATCTCGATCGACATTGGGTCGTCTGCTGGAGGGTCGAGGTGCAGGCCGACTGCGGGCGTGGAGGGCGTGAGCGCGAGAGCGGGGCCGAGGTTTGAGAAGGCCGTGGACGCACAGTCGATGCAGAGCCCGTGCGCGACGCCGCTGTAGAGCTGCGCGCGAGAAGCGGTCGTCAGCAACAAGCTAAGAAGCTGAGAGAAGTCTTCGTCGATGAGCGAGAGGAAGAGAGACGCACCCAGCCCGCTCGAGGTTGGCCGATCCCACCGAGGAAATTGGCCAGGAGGAGGAGGCCGCGGATCGTGCTGAAGTCGGGCGCGGCGATCTCGCTCGTGAGGAGGTCGAGGGCTGCGCGGTGGAAGGGGTGGCCGCGAGTAGACGGGTCGGCGAGGTTGCTGCAGATCTCGGGAGGCGGGTCGTGCACTGCGCGTCGAGGAGGCGGCCGAGCGAGTCAGCGTCGAACGCTTCATCGAGACAGAGAGAAGCAGGATAGGTGAGGACTCACTATAGCGCGATCCAACAGCGAGAACGGCGAGGTGCACGAAGGGCGAGTAGGCGTGCGAGCGCTTGCCGTCGAAGGTGCACTCGTACTGCTCGACAAACTGCAGTGGAGGTAGCGTCAGCGCGACGCTCTGCCTGTGTCCGCCCTCTATAAGGAGACGAAGAGAGAGACCGACTCACGCGCACAACGTCGAGATGCCAGGTGAAGGCCAGGTGGATGAGCTCGGCGTGGAGCTCGTTCGAGAGCGGCACCGGCAGGAACGCCGCCCGAGCCAGCTTGGTCGCATCGGTGCGGTCGACGGCATCGTCCTTGTAGAGCTGTTACGATACGGCGAGTCAGCTCGCGATCGAATGTAGGGAGAGACTTAGAGACGCTGGACGCACCGCCGTCTCGGTGTGCCACCTCAGAGCGCCGTTGCCGTCGGGCCGCAGCTCGCCGTGAGGAGCGAGCGGGTCGTCGTCGAGCTCGAGGGTCGAGATGCGCTGCGCGAGCAGGTCCTCGCGCGGCGATTGCTTGAGCGACGACGGCGAGTCGTCGGTCGGCGCGGGTCGACCTTGGGCTTGAGCGAGACGCGCCTCGAGGTCCTTGACGCGGTCCTGCAGCGCCATGACCTGAGCGAGCGTGTCGTACCGGTTCCTGCGACGGTCTGGCCCTGCACGGGCGGAGGAGGAACGTCAGCTTGCAGCGCGAGCGCTCCCTCCGGCGGCCTCCCGAGTCGCTGAGAGAGGTCGACGCACCGCTCTCCCACTCGCAGTCGAGCCCTTTGCGCTGGCACCGCTGACACACGTCGTCGGGACCCGATGTCGAGCTGGCCAGGCACCGGTTCTTGGCCCGTTTGCACTGGCGACACGCGCGAGAGGCGCGAGGACTGTTTGCGACGAGGGACGAGGGGCGAGGTCAGCTTGAGAGCACGAGGGGGGCCAGTGAGAGCAGGGGCGTACTCGTTGCGCGCTCCTCGATGGCTATGGGGCATCTTGACGGCTGCAGAGCGGGCGAGTGTCGAGAGAACGAGCCGGGCCGATGTCGACCTTGATGAGGAGAGGCGGGCGGAGCAAGCCTCGCGGGCGATGACTGGTACAACACCGGGTCGGTCTGGTGCAAGCTAGAACTGTGCGCAGCTGTGCAGCTCAGTAGCGGGGCTGTGGACGAGCGAGACGGCCAAGTCGATGCTTCCCCGCTCGGAGTTGCGGCTTGGTCGCTCTCTTGCTACTCTCGCAGCAGTCAGACGGCCTGGCTTGGCCGTCGTGCACTCTTGCTTGCACTCTGCTTCCTGTCGCCGCGCTCAAGAGTCGCCCGAGGCCGTGCCCGTTCCTCCACCCTCGCCTCGACGACGCCAACAAGCCGCCGCGCCCACCTCGCCGCAGAGCCGCTGGGCTAGTCTCTGCGGTGCTCAGAGCACTAGGTGTGCTCGCAGAGGGCCGGCTGGTCGAGCTGCGAGCTCGGGCCCGCGGCGTCGGCCTGCGGACTTGCACTTCCGCCGCTCCCTCAGCTCGATCAACTGGGAGCGAGATCAGCGTTTCGCAGGCGGCCGACTCAGCCACGCCAGCGCAGAGCGCTCCGTGACGCAATCGCGCCGATCGGACGCTGTCTTCCGGCTGCTCAAGTAAGGCGCTCGGGCGCTCGACCCGGTCGACTCGTCCGCCGGCTCTTTCCCGGCTCTCGCCCTCTCCTCGACCTCCTCGCGCAAGTCGTCGACGCACTCGGCTTCTGCATCGCCCGATATGCCGTCCGCCATCGCCTCGGCGCTCCTCGACACGCCCATCGGCGACGCCGTCCGCCTCCTCACGCAGCACCGCCTCCTGCGCTATCCCGAGGAGGAACCCGGATACACGCCTCGAGCCGCCGCTTCGGCCGTGCAGAAGTCGGGCGAGAAGGTCGGCGAGCACGAGTCGGCGCATCGAGCAAGCTCGCCGGCCGACCCGCAGTCGACCTCCTCCCCGGCCGTCGACGACCGGCCGGCGGCTTCGACAGCGTCAAGCAGGTCCTCGTCGCGCACGCTGTACCCTCCAGAGCGCTCCAGGATCGTCGACTGTGCGTCCTGCTCTCTCTCACCCAGTCTCGGTGCGCGTTGCTGACATTGCTCGAGCGCGCTTTCTCGCAGGGCAAAGTGCGTCAGACCCGGCCAACCCGCTCAACTGGCCCCTCGGCAAGAAGCTCTGGGTCTCGTGGTGCATCGGGTGCGTCTCTCTCGCCCTCGGCTCGAATTCGGTAGCCCGTTCGGCGAGCGCTGACTCGCTCGTCTCGCAGGTTCGCAACCTTCGCCGTCTACGTTGGCGGCGGTATCACGACGACGTCGTACTCGTCGCTCATGGACGACTTTGGCATCGTCGAGCAGGAGGCGTTCGCGACCATGTCTCTCTGTGCGTCCCTCTCCCCCTTCCTCATCTTCCTCGGCTCCCTTCTTGCGCCGCGCTGACCTCGACATCCCCCTCGCAGACATCTTCGCCTGTACGTCCACCTTCGAGCTTTTCGACGGCGAGACTCTGGCTGACAGAGCGTCCCTCGCAGATGGTGCCGGCGCCCTGTTCTTCTCGCCGCTGAGCGAGATGCACCAGCTGTACGTCCCGTCACACACTCTCTCTCTCTCTCGCCTCCGCAGCTTCTCGAAGCTGACTCTCTTCCTTCCCCTCCTCTCTCTGCAGCGGCCGCAACCCGCCGTACTATATCCCGCTCCTCGTCGCCGTTGGGCTGCAGGTCGGCGCAGCAACGACCCCGACTTTCGCCGGCTTGGCCATCCTGCGCACGCTCGTCGGCTTCCTCGGAGCGTACGTCCACTCTCTCTTTCTCGGTCGCGCGCTGGACGTCGGGATCGGCACGTGCGAGGTGCGTCTCGGCTGACAGAGCGCTCGCGCCGCCCGTAGACCTCTCCTCGCGACCGGCGGAGCGAGCATCGCCGACGTGTGGGGCATCACCAAGCTCCCGGTCGCGCTCTGCTTCATCTGGGTCTTACCCTCGTTCTCGGCGCCGGGCCTGGTGCGTCACCCTTCCTCTCGGACAGCTCGAGCGCCCCGAAAGCCGACCTCGTCCTGATCTTCGCATCCCCTGCAGGCGCCCATCTTTACCGTCAACGCCGTCGAGCGCTTCGGCTGGCGCTGGAGCATGTGGATCCACCTCATGTTCCTGAGCGTCGGCGCCGTCCTGATCCTCTTGTGCCCCGAGACTGTGCGTCGCGACCTTCCTAAGCGCACGGACCCTCTCTCTCGGGGACCTCGCTGACGCCTCGCTCTCGTGCTCGCAGTCAGCCGACAACCTCCTCTATCGTCGTGCGCGTCGTCTGCGCCGCCTCACCGGTGATGAGACGCTTCGCACGCGCGCAGAGATCCTCGGTGCCGGCAAGACGACGAGCGCGTTGCTCTACGAGGCGCTCGCCATCCCCTTCAAGGTCGCCCTTCTCGACCCGTCGATCCTCTTCTGTCACCTCTACATCGCACTGTGCTGTACGTCTTCTACCCCGGTCGTGCGTGCGCGCCTTGAGACTCGACCTGACCCTCTCCTCGCTGCCTGCAGACGCCGTCTTCTTCTCGTTCTTCGACGCGTTCCCCATCGTGTTCGGCGAGGTCTACAGCTTTCCGACCGTCAGCCAGGCCCTCATCGTGCGTCTGCGCTTTCTCCTTCTCTTACCGCTCGGCGTGCACTTCTCGAGCGAGCTGACTCGTCCCCCGCACCTAGTTCCTCTGCGACGTCGCCGGCTCGGGTATCGGCGCCGTCGCCTACGCCACGTACCAGCTCCTCTACATGTTCCCGCTCGTGCGCAAGAAGGGCATGCCCGTCGTCGAGCGCCGACTCGAGCCGGCTCTCGTCTCAAGCGTCACGGCGTCGGTCGGCTTGTGGATCTTCGGTGAGCCCCATCTCGCTCGAGCGCTCTCTCATCGGACCCAGCAGCTCTCAGCATGCACGACCGACGGCTGACGAGGCTCGAGCGCAACAGCATGGTCGGCGTACCCTCAAGGGCACTGGATGGGCCCGACCGTTGGCGCGACGCTCTTCGTCGTCTCGAACATCGCTACGTTCCAGTGCGTCTTCTACTACCTCATCCTGTCGTACCCCAAGTACGCGGCGTCCGTCCTCGCAGGCAGCGACTTTGTGCGCTCGACCGTGCGTCCTCCTCTCCCTTCCTCGCTCTCGACCTTTGACCTTGGGCCGCTCGAGCTGACCTTTCTCTCCCTCTTCTCCTCTTGCAGTTCGCCGCCGGCGTCGTGCACGGCGCGACGCCCCTCTTTCGCTCGTCGGCGGGCATCCACGGCGGCGTCTCGCTCCTCGCCGGGCTCGCCGCAGTCGGCATCGTGGGGATCTGGACGCTCTATCTGTACGGCGCCAAGCTGCGCGCCAGGAGCCGCTTCGCCGGCGGGGAGGGAGCAGAAGAGAGCGGGCTGGGACACGTCGCAGAAGAGGCGAGCGGGGTGGACGAGCAGGTTCGAGGAGAAGCGCAGGCGTAGACGAGAAGGCGGACGAGCTCGGGCACTCATAGAACTGCAACCTAGACCAGAATATCTACACAAGAACATGCTCAGGCGCAGGCTGCGACAGCGAGAGCCGGAGGAACGAACCCTTCGTCCTGGTAGTACGGCTGGCCCTCGACTCGCTTCGGGTTCCACGGCTCGTCCGACGCCTGCAGGAGCGAGAGTCAGCTGCGAACTGACGGCGCGCAGGGAGAGGGGAACGCACGATGAGCTGGAGCTGGTGCAGAAGGCGAGGGCCGCGGCTGGGACGGAGAAGAGCGTGAGCTGACGAGCCCGCGCAGGATCTCGAGCGGGCGAGGAAGGAACACGCACGAGTCGGGGAACTCGACAGCCGAATGGCGAACGCCGCTGCGAGGAGGACGAGTAGATGCACGAGAGTCAGCAGCGTGCGCGGCGGCGGAGGGTGCGACGAGCCTGAGGACGAGGTCCGTGCGTCGGCCTTCTCAAGTCGACGGACCGGTTGTGGAAGCACAGCAGATCTGCGAAGGGCGTGCATGTCATCAGTTGGGGCATGCAGCGTGCAATGAGCGAGCGAGAGGAAGACGCACCTCCCTCCTCGGTCGGCGCAAAGAAGACGTTCTCGGGCTTGAGGAACGGGCGCTGCAGGCCGTCGAGCAGCTCGCGCACCTCGGCGACGTCGTCGATGAGCTTGTAGTCGTCGGTCGGCGATGTGCGGTAGTGCAGCTTCCAGGCAATGATGGCGTGAACTGCGAGCGTGAAAGGAGCTGTGAGCGCTTGTCGGCGAACGAGACAGGGAAGGCGGTCGAGGTGGGGCGCACCTTGGAGAGCCTTCTCGCCGGTGATCGGGTTGATCCAGACTGCGAGCGTGCAAGAGAGAGAGCGTCAGGACAAAGCTGCACACTGCGCAGAAGAGAGCTCGGGACGCACCCATCGGGCACCTGAGCGGCTCGCCCTCGGCCAAGTCCTCGAGCGCCGTCTCGTTCCCCTCGTCGTACATCCGCAGCCCGAGCCCGTCCGCCTTTGCTCCTCGCAGCCACTGGTAGGGCGAAGGCGGGTACTCGACGAGCGAGTTGTCGACCCAGGCGCGCTGCGAGGGCGAGAGCGAGCGGTACAGGGCGAAGCAGTCGATGAAGGCGGTCTGCGCGGCGAGGCGAGGAGGGCGTCAGCGCTCGGCTCTCCCGGAGAGGCCGGCGACGAGGCTGCACATAGTGCGCCTCGAGAACGCGCAGGCGGCGAGGAGAGGGCGGCCGACGCACCTGCCCGGGCTTGCTCCTGACGCACGTCCCCTCGCCGTCCTCCCAGTGCACCGTCACGTCCTCGCCCTTGGGCAGCGTGTGCGCCCAGATCGTCGTGACGGGCGCCGGGTTCGAGCCGACGCACGCCGGCCAGTCGATGTGCCATCTGCGCGCGTCGAGTCGAGGAGGGTCAGCCGAGGGGCTCGAGCGCGCGTCGCTCCTCGCAGCCCGGCGAAGACGTGGAAGAAAAGGAGAGACGAGCGCACCTCTGGAAGCGCACATGCCCGCTCTCGACCTGCTCGGGCGTCAGCTCGTCGCGGTGGAAGCCCTTGCTGCTGAGCGCGGTGAGGACAAAGTCCTTCGAGACGCCGTAGTGGCCCGCCTTGAACGAGCCCGAGCCGTTCAAGTTGATCAGGTGCCCGCCGGGCATGGTCGGCTTGCGCTCGGTGACTGTGTGAGGAGGACGAGGGGAGGAGCGAAGAGTCAGCTTGAGGGGGAGAGCGAGCCGGACGAGATGGTCGAGGACGCACCGCCGGCGCCGAAGATCGTGTTGAGGCCGCGCACAGCTTCCATGTCTACGTGTACGTGCTGCATCAGCTCATGGACCTACTGAGAAAGCCGAAGGCGAGGGGGGAGGGCGAGAGAGGGACGCACGGCCGAGGTTGGCGGGCGTCTCGGGGTCGAAGAGGACGCCCATGCGCTGCTGCGTCTCGGGCAGCAAGCCCTTCTGCCCCTTGACGACGACTACCTGTCGGCGCGTAAGGGTCAGACAAGGCTCAGGGAAGGAAGAAGAGCGTCGAGGAGGAGAAACAGACGCACCCGGTGAGTGTAGATCGCGCGCTCGAGCTCCTTGAACTGCTCGGGGCTCATCGTGTTGAGGTCGATGCCCGACACCTGCGGTGCTTCCTCGAGCCCGTCAATGGTCTGTGCGCGCGCGACGAGCCGAGGGAGAGAGAAAAGGAGAACGCACCTCAGCGCCGAACCCCTGCGAGCCCTCGTACGGCTTGACCGTGATCGTCGACAGCGTCGAGGTGGGCACAGGCATGACGAAGCTAGCGTGCGAGGCAGGAGAGAGTGAGGGGAAGAAGCAGAAGCGGCGAGAGCGCGATCCGAGAGGTGGAGGAGCCCGGCCGAGTCTCGCGATACCGCTCGACCGAGGCCGTCGAGAAGCTGAAGCAGCGTGAGCCTCTGCGCAGACGCACTCACGACCACCGAGGACACCGTGAGTGCAGGCGAGACCGCAGTCTACTGCAGTCGGGCGATGCTCGTCTCGACAAAGTCGTCGAGGTTCCACCCGCTCTCGGGCGCGGTGAGCACGCCGGCCTTCTCGAGCGTCCTGCGTGCAGCATCGCGCTCTAGTCAGCTTCACTCGGTGCAGCGAGAGCAAGCGGGCGAGAGGCGGAAAGTGCGACGCACGAGAGCGTCTTCTCGACCATGTCCTTGCTGACCTCGACGACGTCGCCGTGCGGGTAGTCGACCTGGGCGAGCCACGCCTCGACGTCCTCGGGCGGGTAGCCAAAGTGGCCCTCGATGAACTCCTTGCTCGAGCCCTTGCGCGCCTCGGGCGCGTTGAACGCCTGGATCGAGGTCGTGAGGTTCGAGAGGAACGACTGGAGGACGGGGAGGAGCGGCGAGGAGGGCGAGGTGGTCGAGGGAGGGGCGACGAGGACCCAGCTGTGCCAGGGTGTCGGGACCGAGCCGATGAAGCGGACCTCGGACAAGTAGGGCTGCAAGTGGAGAGGGAGGGTCAGCTCGACCGGACCCAAGATGAGGTGCACAGAGCTGATGAGAGGCGGCGCACCTTGGTCGTGAAGTGCTCCCACATCTGCGACGACGACGACGAGACGACATCAGTGACTCCTCGGCATGAGAGAGGAGTCCGTGAATGGAGAGCTGTCGACGCACGAAAGCCGCCGCCCGCCCGTCATTCACGCCGTCGCGCAGGTTCTTGAACGTGTCGAGGACTGCGAGGTATCTCGAGTCAGCTCACAGCTCACATGCCGAGAGAGAGACAGAGAGGATGGGCAGGCAGGGACCCACCCTCGAACTGGACGGGCTCGACGTTGCCCTCCTTGTCGGTCCAGCCCTCGCGCAGCGCCATGTACGAGGCCATGACCTGGCTCCCGCTGTTGCCGCACGACAGAGTCAGCTCACCGTCTTTGCTGTGCTTCGATCGTGTAAGAGAGAGGAGGGCGCACCTGCCGATGCGCGAGATGCCGATCTTCTCGCCGCGCAGGTCGTCGAGCGTCTGGTACTTGGTCTCCTTACCGACGATGACGGCCCAGTTGAGCGGGCTCGTGACGTATGTGCCGACGAGCTTGAACTCGGCCGTCTTCTTGGCGATGCCGGCGATCAAGGACTGCAGGCGGGCGAGCGAGAGGTCAGCGAGGCGCAGCGACGAGGAGGGGAGAGGGAGAGAGAGCGAGGCGCACCTCGGTCAACGCGATGGCGAGGTCGACCTCGCCCGCCTTGATGGCCGACATGATCTGACCCGTGCCGCCTGCGCGCACAGGAAGCCGACTACATCAGCTCAACTCGGGCGACGAGCGCGAGGTGGGGGGAGAGCAGGAGGAACGGCGCACGCACTCGGGCAGGGGACCAGCTCGATGGACGAGTCCTTTGCGGCGAGCTGCAGCAAGGGCGAGGCGAAGTGCTCGGGCACGTAGGCGATGCGGAGCTTGGGCGACATTGTGCTGCGCGGACCAAAGTGGAGGTGGGACGAGGGAGGGTCAGCGAGGACTGCTCGGGGAAGGGTGCAAGCTGCTCCATCTTGCTACAGCGCGATTGCCTGCTCTTGCGCACTCCACGCCCGCCTTTCCCGAGCTGGTGCCGTCCGACACGAGCCGGTGACGGGCCGAGGCTGATGAGGTCGACGAGAGGGCGACAAGCCGCCCGGCGACGCAGACGGCCGGCCAGAGAAGCTCGAGAGAGACTACAAGCTCACTGTATGAGGTTGAGCAGGCAGAACGGTGTGTGAGGGCGAGAGGACGGCGGTCTGAGCCGCTCACCTCGCCTCGTCGCCCGACTTTCGTGCACCTCGAAGCCGATCAGCCTGCGCGCCGTTCCCTCTTTCTCGCTGCCTCTACGATCGAGCCCTTCTCAAAGAGTATGCGCAGCGGATCGCCGTCTCGTTGCAGCAAAGAAACCCCCTCGCTCGCCCCCCTCTCACTGCCCGCCCTTCTTCGCGAGCGGCGCGCCCCTCACGGCCGCCCTCGCCGGGCCCCAGTTGGCCTGCGGGTTCATCTGGTACCTGACGACCTTGACGTCGTCGAGGAGGCGCCGGCCAGCGTCCGGGTGGTGCTTGAGGCTCACCTCGTGGCGCATCTCCTTGGCGAGGAGCACCTTTGCCGGCGAGCCGTCCTTGACGTTGGCCATCTTGACCGGGTGCTCCTTGATCCACTCGCGGATCACGTCGTGCACGAACGAGCGCGGCGCGTCCGTCTTGATCGAGCCGGCGACGGCGTGCGAGCGCGACGCCGTGTAGCCGCCGTTGAGGAGCGCAGAGCTGCGAGCGGGCGTGCGCGGCGTCAGCGGGGCGCGCAGGTGGTCGAGGAGGGCAGGAGAGCGAGGACGCACCCGAACGTCGAGATGGGCGGGCAGACAGCGTTGAACAGGCTTGCCATCTTGGCCGGCGAGAAGTAGAGCGGCGCCTCGCACTCCTGCGCGCGCGTCTCGTCGTCAGCACCTGCGCGCTCGGCGTCGAGCTCGAGTCGAGGGAGAGGATAGACGCACATTGAGCGCAACAGTGAGCATGCCCTTGATCCGGTCGTGCGTCGCAAAGTCCTTCTTGTTCTCCTCGACGTGCTCGAGCATCTCCTTGATGAACGTCTGGTTGTGCAGCGGCGCGCTCCACATCGGGCCGCCGATCTGTTGCCGCCCGTCTTCGCTCCATCAGTCGGCGCTCCACGAGGGAGAGGGAGCACAGAGAGAGAGAGACAGAGAGCGACGCACGTGGAACTTGCCGCCGCACTCGCCGCACCGCTCACCGTCGACGCCCTTGGGCGGCCCCGCCGGCACGTGGTACGAGTAGTTGACGGCGCCCGTCTTGGCGCTCGTCTTCTCCGAGACGCGCCCAAAGGCCTGCCAGTGAGGCGTCTGGCACGTGTGGCAGTAGAAGACGAGCGAGGTCTTGCTGCGGGCGGGGAGGGACGGGGTGCGAGTGTCAGCTCGACATGCTCGAGAGGGGTCGCAGGGACAAAGAGGAACAGTCTCGACGCACGAAGCGAGCGCCTTGACCTCCTTCGGCGCGGTGCGGACCCGGATGAAGAGGCGGACGTAGAAGTCGATCGAGAGGCTGAGCTGCGGCTCGATGTAGCGGCCGTAGCGGGCGGCCGTCGTCGCGAGGGCGTTCAGGACGAGACGTAGGGCCTGCGAGCACGAAGAGAAGGTACGTGAGCGACCGAGGTGAGGCACGGCGAGACAGGGCGGCAGTGAGAGCGACGCACGACCTCGTGCGAGTACTCGGCGTTGACGCAGACGCCGCCGTAGTGAGTGAAGCTGTGAGGAGCACACTCATCAGCTGCGGCTCAGAATCCGAGAGGCAGGTAGAGAGAGAGAGGGACGCACGCCTTCTCGGGGTAGTTGTGGCCTGCGAGCACGCCCATGTCGGTGCACGTGACGCACATCAAGCCTGCAAGGACGAGAGCACGTCAGCGTCGCTTTCTCGAGAGTAGACGGAGGGGAAGAGGGACGCACCGCCGTCTGCGATGGCGTTCATCGCCGAGTCGAGGAAAGGCACGGCCGAGCCGTACGGGTCGAGGTCGATGCAGTCGAAGCGCTTGTCCTCGTTGCGATGCTGGTACATGTAGACGCTGCGCACGAGCTCCGAGTCAGTCTCCGCACGACGTAGCGAACGAGAAGCCCGAGAAGAGGGAGAGGACGCACCAGGCGTCACCCTCGTTGACACGGACCTTGCCGAGCCTCGCCTCGTCAATGTCGGCCTTGCTGCGCGCGCCGAGCGGCTTGACGTCCTCCTCCTTCATGCCCTCGGTGCCGGGGAGCGACAGGACGCCTTTGGGCTCGAGGCGGTTGAAGGCGACGTTGCGCTCGATGTCCTTGACGGCCGACGCCGACAAGTCGTTGGCGACGACGTACCTGCGAGCGGGACAGGAGCGTCAGTACAAGCGCACGTCGGCAGTGAGGAGAGGGTAAGGACGGACCTGAGCAGCGGCAGCTCCTTGGCGTAGCGGATCGCACGAAGCCCGGTCGCCGAGAGCGCCTCGAGCAGCGTGAACTTGTACGTCGGCGGCGGCGGCAGGGCGTGCTCGACCTTGGCGTCTGCTGCCGACTCGTCGGTCGGTCCTGCGGGCGCCTGTAGAGGAGACAATGTCAGCTGTGCTCGCAGCTCGCGCAAGAGAGAGAGAGGGAAGCGGACGCACCTTGTCCTCCACCGGCACAGCCTCCTTCGCCTCGACCGCACCCGCTCCCTCAGCCGCACCCGCCTCTTCGCCCTCGCCCGCCTCTGCCGCCTCGACCGCCGCGCCGTCCTCTGCCTTGCGCTTCTTGCCCTTGCCCTTGCCCTCGCCGCCCGCGCCGCCCGTGCGCTTCCTCTCCCTCTTCCTGCGGATGCCCTCCTCCCAGAACGCGCGCTTCTCGCGCTGCCGCGCCTCGCTCCACGTGCGGATGGCGACGACCGACAGGTCGCGGTTGTACTGCTGGACCGGGTTGAGGAAGACGGGCGCCGAGCCGGACTGCTCGGACGAGGAGGGGGGAGCGGCGAACAGGATCGAGGTGGTCGACTCGGTGTAGGGGACGAAGCCCTCGGGGACGGCGGGTGGTGCTGCGAGCGCGAGGCACCTGTCAGCGTGGCTCTGCGGCCGGCGGGCGAGGAGGGCGAGAGAGAGAGCTCACCTTGGTCTGCTGGAGGGGCGGCGCTAGGTGCCTCTGTGGGCTGGGCGGGCTGCTCGACCTGCATCTGGACGTCCTTGGTCTCGAGTACTGCGTCGCCGAGCTGCTTGGCGGGTGCGCTCATGGTCGAAAGCGGGCGGAAAGACGGCGAGGAGATGAAGAGCCGAGGGAGAGCGGCGGCAGCTCTTGGTCGAGTGCGGCTGGGGCAGGCGAGGTGCTGAAGTGCTCTGCTAGAGGTCGGGCGCAGCAGAGACAGCCCTGAGAGCATGCGCTGTGGAGAACGAGCCAGCTCCTCCTCGCTCGCCGACTTTCGCCTCCGAGTCGTCCCTCAACTCGTCGCTTCGGCACCGCGCTCTGAGCTTTACTGAGCCGCACAAGCTGCCAAACGCGCATGTTTGCTCCATTCTGGCTAGCCCGGCTGCCCTTGCTCTGCACCATCCTCTCGCACTTCCAGCTCTCGCACGGCCGCCGAGGTGCGCTCGCTCGACAGCGCAACAAAGCGCCAGAATCTGCTTGCTCGACGCGTTGCAGTCTCGAGAAGATCACCATGCGCTACGACGAGGGACAGGGAAGAAGGGAGAACGAGCCGAGACGCCGAGAGAGCGCTCGCCGTGCTCGTGAGGAGGGTGAGGAGGGTGCGGCGGAGTCGAGTGCGACGGCGGCTTGACGTGCTTGGGTCGATGTCGACCATGACGGCGGTGCACAAGTCGTTGATCTGCGAGCGCTGAGAGTCAGGCTGAGGCAAACGAGACGCGCCCGCGGGCGCCAACGAGGAAGAGGGAGGACGACGCACGACGCTTCGCAGCAGGGGGAGCCCGTCGCCCGACATGCGCGCCCAGCATGCGGAGTAGAGGCGCTCCCGGACGAGGCGCACGGCGGCTTGCTGCCGGTCGGACGGCAGGTGGCGGACGAACGAGGTCGCCTCGACCTCGTTCAGGAGCGTCTCGCGCGCGCTGCGCAGGTAGTCGAGGTGCTGTTCGTGCGTGACGTGAGGAAGTTGGCGCTGCTGATAGAGCTTGAGGAGGTTGTCGACGCAGTGAGTAAAGATGGCGAGGCGGTCTTCGGGCGTCTGGGCGACGTCATGCGCGCGAAGCAGGAGCAGATCGACAGACGGCTGCAGGAAGAGCACTCGAGTCAGCGGCGACGTGGAGCGGTTGCTCATGAGCGAACTGGATGACGCAGGCGGAAGGAGGGAGGGAAGAGGACGTACCAGCGCTTGCGCCGCCGGAGTGCCCGCTCGAATGCGCTCGAGGCTCGTCTCCAGCTCTTCCTCACAATGCTTCCACTCGGCGTTCTCCATGCGCTTGAGCTTGGCCGCCGTGACGCCGTCAGGGCTGAGGAAGCTGGCCCGGAACGAGCTCGCCTTGTCGACGTCGGCCGGCTGCGCCTCGTCGACGATCTCGTCGACCACGAGCGCTAGCTGCTCCCGCTCCTTGGCGCACCACCCGTGGTTGTGCTGCAGGGAAAGTCGGGGTCAGCTGTTGTAGCTCGCTGGGACGGCACGCAAGTGAAGGGCTGGGAGAGATTGCGGCTCACTAAGATCCCGCTCCGCTTCGCCCCCACCTTCAAGTCCTTGAACAAAACCTGCGTGCAGACACGAGCCATCATCAGCTTCTGCGAGCCCGAACGAACGTGCTCGAGAACGCAAGAACGCACCATGGTCCAGCCTTCGACGCCCGACTCGAGGTCACAGAAGCAGGCGAGGACCAGGTCGAGCGCGCGCTCGCGCTCGTCGGGCAGCAGCTCGTCCCAGCAGTGCGCAAACCGCTCCGTCGCGAGCCTGATGCTGGAGAGCTGGTTGCTCGTGCCCTTGACCGACGGCTTGATCCAGCCGATGACGGTCGCGAGGCGGGCGAAGACGGGGTCCGAGCGGGTGAGGCGCTCCTCGAGGTCGGTCTGCCGGCGGGCGGTGGCGGCGGCCATGTGGCGAGGAGGATGAGGGACGACGAGGGCGAAGGCAGAAGGTCGAGAGGCGCGTCGAGGTTGAGGAGCTCGGCGTCGAGGAGACGGACAGGAGGCCCAGCCGGAATCACCGCGGACGAGGAGCTCGCCCATAGCCGCGCGACCGACCAGCTCGTCCGCCGCGCCCCGAGCGTCGGATCGACGAAGCACGTGCGGCGCGTCGAACGATCAAGCGCAGCCGCGAGCGACTCGCTCTGCGTCGAGCGGCGGTCGTTCAAGCTGAGCGAGAGCACAGCGCGCTTCGAGCCTGGTATGACGACATACTGCGTGCTGAGCGTCGTTGAAGCACCTCGTGGCCGAGCGCTGCCGTGCGCATAGTCGAGGCGAGCCGGGCCGGACGAGGTCGGCGAAGAGGGCGGGCGAGAGCGAGAGGTGGGGAGGAGAGGGTGCACGGGGCGGCGGCCGAGATGACGTCGACGAGGCTTGCAGAGCTCGTGAGCTTCGTGAAGCCTGCGTACGAGGAGCAAGGGCACGTCAGCTCTAGCTCAACCTGCGGTGTGAGGATGGAGAGAGATGGAGAGAGCTCACCTTGGTGAGGAGTGATGAGGTGAGGCCTCTGTCCCCTCTGCACGAGGGACAGTCGATCGAGACGGCGCACAGAGTGTGTACAAGTGCAGGGCCGAATGTGCTCGTGGCCGCGCGGCGTCGTCGTCTGCTGAGGCGGTGATGAGGTCGAGAGGGAGATGAAGATGGCGGAGGCGAGGGCGGCTCGGTGGCGGCGTGTGGCGATGTGCGAATTGCGTAGTTGAGGGAGTGGGTAGCACGGCTAGGCACTCTGTGCAGCAGATACAGGCAGACGAGCCTGTGTGGTCGAGGGGACCGCGGCCGCCTTGTCCGGTGCGGCCGCGGCGGGCGGCTCTCGCTCGCCATGCTCACTCGCTGTGTGGCTCGTTCGGGTGCATAGCTCTCGCTAGGTGTACTGTGCGAGAAGAGCAGGCGGTGTGTGCCGCGAGAAACGCTCGTTGGAATCGTCGAGCGAGCTGGCCAAGCTCTCTCGAGCACATCGCTCTCGACGACGGCCCACGAGCGAGACGCAGAGTCCTTGCAAATCACCAAGCGCTACGACGAGAAATAGGGAAGAAGGCTGAACGAGATGAGGAGCCGAGCGAGCGGGCCGTGTGGTCGTGAGGAGGGAGAGAGGAGGAAGGGAACGAGGTCG
>Ga0308169_10000529_pt1 | contig 55090 bp, 46 predicted proteins | sample PhyBR1_2_FD_202139 | JGI IMG/M metagenome (GOLD analysis project Ga0308169, IMG submission 202139) | Phyllosphere microbial communities from UC Gill Tract Community Farm, Albany, California, United States - DLSLSB.R1 | ecosystem: Host-associated > Plants > Phyllosphere > Unclassified | place... | reverse complement strand
AACCCTAACCCTAACCCTAACCCTAACCCTAACCCTAACCCTAACCCTAACCCTAACCCTAGCTCCACTGCTCGCCGAGTCGCCACCGAGCTCTCAAGCTCTGGGCTCTCGACCGACCGACCAGGACCGGCCTCTCAGAGGACCCACACGAGCACGCACGGACGAAGAAAAAGCCAACATGCAGGTGCGAGTAGGACACAGGAAGGGTGAAAGCTACAGCATGTCAGGCGCAGGGGGAGCGCACGGGCCGGCCGCGCAGGCGGTCGTACGCCACGCCCGTCACGGTCCGGGCGACGAGGACCGAGGCGACCGAGACCGCGAGCGAGAGCTTGGCCGTGCTGTACGCCAGGTAGACGGGCGCGAGGGGAACGGCGGCGACGCGCGAAAGGGCCGAGCGGTGCTGAGGCGAGGGAGCGTCGGCCGAGTCGAGGGACGGCTTGAGCGCGTTGGCGTCGCCGAATGCCGCCGCGCCCTTTCCATCGAGCGCCTCGTAGCGACTCGTAAGGTCGATTCGAGCGTCGCCTGACCCGCCGAGGCTCAAGCGACGCGGAAGGAGCCGCTGCGAGACGCCCTCGACGACGTCCTCGACCGAGTGGACGACGGACGAGACGACGGGGACGTGCAGGAGGACGCTGCGGGTCGTGCCGACGCCGAACGATATGGCGCCACCGGCGAGTCGCAGGCCGAAGCGGGCGGGCGCGAGAAGGAGGGAGCCCTGCTGCGCTGCCGGTGGTGCGACGGCCGCCGCGTTGAGGCCCTCGAGCGCTTCTTCGAGGCGAGGTGCGGCCGTGGAGGCGGGCGGCGCCTGCTGCTCAGACGCCTCGGCCTCGTCCACCTCGCCCTCGACGGCGCCCGCGCCGTCGCCTGGACCTGGCGCCGGCTCGCTCGAGATGCGCTCCTGCTCGACGCCGTCGTCGTCCTCGCCGCTGCCCGGTTCGGGGACCACAGGCTCCACCGCCCCATCCTCCACCTCGACATGCGCGCCCTCGACGGCAGGAGAAGGCCCGCCGCGCTGCGGATCAACGGCGTGCTCGTGCTTGAGGTGCTCGTGCGCGGCGACGTCGAGGGCGACCTCGCGCGGCAGCTTCTTGCGGATCTTGCCGCCGGCCGCGTGCGCATGCTCGAGCTGGAGGCGCTGGGCCTCGCGGGCGAGTTGGTCCGAGTCGAGGCGGGTGCGGAGCTTGGCGAGTGCCGAAGAGGCAGATGGGGAGGGCTCGACGGTGGACGAGGCGGAGGGGGGGACGAGGAGGGAGCGGCGAGTCTGCTCGGGCGAGGTGACTGGTGTCGCGAGCGAGTCGGCGGTCGAGGCAGTCGAGGCGATGCGGCGGTGAGATCTGGGCGAGGCGGGCGGGGAGGAGGTGCGAGGGTGGGACCGGATCGAGGAGGACGTCGGGGACCTGCGCGGAGGGTCAAGGGGAGTCAGCGCAGCACACAGCAGGCAGGGACAGCGAGCAGCACGCACCTGCTGCGCTGCGTGTGAGTCCAGGACCTCGACTCGGCCTCGGACGCAGAGTCGCCCTCGATGAGCTCGCCGTGCGCCTCGATCCTGGACGCGCCGATCGAGGGTGCGCGGTAGGTCGAGGTACGCAGGGCGACTGGCGAGGTGCGCGTGCTCGCAGCGGCACTCAGGAGCGAGGGAGGACGGCGGGACGAGGTCGATCCCTGGGCGACGGCGGACGGCGACGACGACGACGACGAGGGGGATGGCGGGGCGAGGCCTGCCGGATCGGGGCGAGCTTTCCTGAGCTTGGCCATGCTCGAGGCGCTGGTGGCGCTCAACGAGGTGGGTGGGACGAGGAGGAGCAGGAGGACGAGGCGACCTTGGCCGTCGCCGGCGGGGAGAGATCTCCGTGAGCGCATCACGCTCAACTCGACGCTCGCGCACGCAGCTCTCGAGGACACAGGCGTGCAAGCGACTCTTCTGAATTGCCAACAGAACCTGACGAACAATGACAACAGGCGCCTCCAACAGCAAGCGGCGACGAAGGAGGGAAAGGGAGGGCGACGACGACGACGACGACAGGCCTGCTCGACGAGCGCGCGATCTTGAACGGCGTCGACTTACTGCGGCAGCGGGATGCCGAGCAGCTGCGAGAAGTGCGCCTGGTACTCGGGCGGGAGCTGGCCCATGAGCGCCGGGTTGGCCTCGATCGCCGCCTTGAGCTCCTCGTAGCTCATCGCCGCCGAGTTCTGCTGCGGCTGCGCCGGTGCCGCGGCGGGCGTCGGTGCCGGTGCAGGAGCTGCGGCCGGCGCAGGCGTCGGGGCGGGAGCGTGGACGGGCGAGGCGCTCTGGGCCGCCGTGTAGGTCGCGACGGCGTGCGGGTGCGAGTAGGCCGAGGGGTGGTACAGCGGGTGCCCGCCGTGGCCGTACGGGATCGAGCCGCCGTTGGCCTGCTGCTGCGGGCGGGAAGAGAGGAGGTGGAGGAAGAGCGGCGTCAGCGCTGGACGGCGAGGGAGCGGATTCAGAGAGCGCGAGACGCACCTTGACGGGCTTGGGCTTTTTCGCCGACTGCTGCGCGTGCGCCGAGCTCGCGCGGCGCTTGCCCGGGGCCGTAGGAGGCTCGTAGGGCTGAGGCGGGTACGTGAGGACGGGGATGGTGCCGGGCGGCGGGAGGGGAGGGCGGGGGCGACGCTGCTGGACGCCGCGGCACCGAGCGCAGATCCACTGGAACTCCTCGTCCGTGTACGGCTGCGGCGGCTTGCCGAGGAGCGCGTCGGCGTGTCGGTGACAGGGCAGGTGCTGCCACTCCTCGCACTGGTCGCAGCAGATCATCTCCTGGCCGTCGTCCTGCGCGCGTGCAAGAGAGGTTGAGGGTCAGCTCCAGTGCGACGACGACGACGACGACGGCGCACGATGACACCGACGACCGCGAGGCGAAGAGACGAGAGGGGGAGAGGACGGCCGACGCACATAGTTCCACCCCGCAGCCTGGCAGATCTCGCAGTCGAGCCACCACGGGTCGTCGCCGGCGGCGGCGGCCGCCGCAGCAGCAGCAGCGAGAGCTTGCGCCTGGGCGGCGGCCGCCTGTTGCGCCTGCGCCGCCGCCTGCTGCTCGGCGAGCTCGACCGCCTCGGCTTCGAGAGCAGCCTCGGCGTCGCGCTCGGCCTTGAGCTCGGCGCGGCGCTCCCTCGCACGAGCCTTCTGCTGACGTGGGAAGGAGTCGTCAGTGTAGAGCTCGAGGGAGGGGAGGAGGAGGTGAGAGAATGAGCGGACGCACCTTGGCATCCTCCCTCGCGCGCTTCTTGGCGTCGCCGTCGTTCTTCTTGCGCTCCTTCTCCTGCTGCTTGTCCCATGCCGCCTTCTCCTCGTCCGTCATGAGCTCGTACGGCAGGACGCCGCCGTTTGCCGCCCGGGCCGCCTCGCGCTCCTGCTCACGCGCCTCCTCGACCAACTTGCGCTCCTCGGCCTCCTCGCGCGCGCGCTTCTCCTCCTCGCGCTTGCGCAGGCGCTCCTCGCGCGACTCGCCCTTGACGGCACCGGCGCCCGGCGTGCCCGAGTCCGACTCGCCGCCGGCGAACGAGGCGAGGCCGTCGTCCGTGTAGGAGCGGACCTGGTGGCGGGCGGCGCGCGACGCACGCTCGGCGCGCGTCTCCTCGTCGGCGAGCGACTCCTTGGCGACGATGCGCGACGAGCGCTTGCGGGCCATGGCGGCGAGCTCCTCGGCCTTGGCGGTCTCGCGGCGCTGCAGGGGGTCCAAGCGCTCGTCAGTGAGCGAGCTCCTCGGACGGTCGCGGTCGACGGCAGGGAGAGCGACGCACCTGGTTCTCCTCCTCGATCGACGGGACGACCTCGTCCGAGATGTAGTTGCGCAGCTTGATGAGCGCCGGGTCGGTGCTGTCGGCGAGGTCGGCGGCGAGGCCGAGCCACTCGTCGAGGTTGACGCACAGCTGCAGCGCACAGACGAGGTCCGAGTCAGCATTTGGCACCTCGAGGCAGCGAGGAGGAACGAAAGAGAGAGAGAGCGAGACGCACCGCCTCCCACTCGACAAAGCCCGGCGTCGTCTCGCACCGCAGGCGCTCCTCCCAGTAGAGCTGCTCCCACGCCGGCATCTCGACGTCGTCGACGTCGGGCAGCTGCGCCGCCTTGACGACAGGCGTCACGGCCTCGTCGTCGTCGGCCTCGGCGGCGCCCTTGGGCGCGTCGCTCGTCGGCGGCGCGGCGGCGTCCTCGCCGTCGTCGAGCTTGACGCCCGAGCCCGACGCGACGGGCCCGGCCTCGTCGTTCTCGTCGACCTGGACGAACGTGCCCGTGGTCGGGTCCTTGCGCAGCTTGAAGCGCATAACGCCCGTGACGGTGCCCTTCTTGCTCTTGTCGCGAGGGCCGGCGCGCAGGCCGAGGAGCGAGCGCGGACGGCGGACGACGACCTGGCCCGACGGCTGGGCGGCCGACGCGGCGGGCGGCGGGCGCTGCGTCCACAGGCGCGAGTCGGCCGTGTGGAAGTACTTGTTGCCGTCCTGGTCGGTGCAGTACGGGTCGAGGCGCCATGCCGCCTCGCCGTCCCACTGGAGGTACTTGCGGAACTGGCGCTCGGGGTCGACCATGTGCCACTCGCACACGTTGTAGATGGCGTCGAGCTTGGTCTCGAGCGAGAGGTCGTCCCACTCGACCGCGCGCTGCTCCTCGTACCACTCGTCGTCGCCCTCGCCGTCGACGGCCGTGCCCTGCGCCGCATCCTCGGCGATGACGTCGGCGAGCTCGGCGTTGAAGCCGTCGTCGAGCGCCTCCTCGGTGACGGGCACGCCGGCCTCGGCGGAGCGGCTCGACATGTTGACGTCGGCCGAGCCGGCCTCGCGCACGACGTCCTCGCGCTTGACGGCGCCGTCGGTCGTCGTCGGCTGGGCGTCGTCCAGAGCGGCGAGCGAGGGGTCGACGAGGGAAGGGTCGACGAGGGAAGGGTCGACGAGGGAAGGGTCCATGAGCGCCGGGTCGAGCATCGCCTCGTCCTCGTTCTTGACGGGCGCGGCGGCGGCGGCGGCGGCGGCGGCCGACGAAGGCGTCTCGCTCTTGGCCTTGGACTTGCCGGACGAGCGGTACAGGGCGCGCTCGGCCTCGCGCAGCTTGCGCTCCTCGTCGTCCCAGATGGCGCGCGGGCCGTCCGACGCGCCGTGGCCGCCCTCGTCGCTCGGGACGCCGCCCGGGAAGCGCTGGGCGAGCTCGGCCTCGTACTCGGCCTGCTCGCGGGCGCGCTCCTCGTCGCGCTCGGCCTCGACGACGGACGCCGGGACGCGGTGCCACGAGTAGAACGGGTTGTCGGTGCGGTTCGAGACGCGGCGGTTGTACGAGCGGCGCAGCGCGTTGAGCCTGCGGAGCAGGGCGTTAACTGCGGTCCGCTCCGGCGGGGACAGATCGAGCCCGCACCAGTTGTTGCGGCTGAGCGGGCGCGGTTCGGGTGGAGGTGGAGGAGGAGGGGGAGAGGGACGCAAGTCAGCGCGGGCGCCGAGGAGAATAGTTCCGAGAGCGCGAGAAGGGGACGCACTTGGTGTTGCGGTCGTTGGCGAGCGTGTTGAGGATCTTGCCGAGGAGCTCGGGGACCTGGTTGTCGGGCTTGACGCCGAGGAGGTCGAGCTCGAAGGCCTGCAAGGGAGCAAGGGCGCGAGTCAGCTCAAGTGCGAAGGAGGTCGACGACGTGCTTCATCGGCGCACGCCGTCGAGTGCAGGACCGGGATGGTGCAGCAGGTCGGGCTCGACCCGACGAGGAGGGAGCGCTCACCTCGGTGTCGAACTCGAAGCCGACGTGGTGACCGAAGAGGACGGCCCAGTGGGCGATGGCGGCGACCTTGAAGTTCTGGCGAAGGCTCTTGAGACCGTTGGCGATTTCGGCGTCCGAAAGGGGAGCGCGAGGAGGTGGAGGGGGCGGGGCCGGGTCCGACATGGCGAGGAGGGTGGAGGAGGTCGTCGGTGGGGCGAAGAGTGGTCGAGCGGGTAGTGTGAAGGGTGCTCGAGGGCACGCGAGCCTGGTCGAGGGCGAGCGAGAGGCGGGGCGAGGTGGGGAGGTTGGCGCGAGGAGGCGAGTCGAAGGGTGCTCGCTCGACGACGGGGAGCGCGGCCGGGGTGGCGCGGGTCGGTGTCGGGCGGAGTACGGGTGCTCGAAAGGGCGTACGTGCCACTGGCGGAGCTGCGCGCGGGCGGGCGAGTGAGGACGGGATCCGGGGGGCGAGGCGACGAGCGAGCGGAGGGTCGACGCACCGACGACGAGGCTGCGCGCTGCGGGGGAAGGCGCGGCTTGGACGCAGGGCTCGACGGGAGCTGTGCGAGGGTCGCGCGCGTGCACTGGCGCCAACAGAGCCGAGGGACGGCGGGAGCTGGAAGGCGAGGAGCGAGGGGGAACAACAAGGAACGTCGCCTCGTCGCCCTCTGCGCAGGAGCTACTGGAAGATGCATAAGATGCTGTACGATAGCTTCGTACACCAGTTGGCCCTCCCAGACCGAGCCCAAGTGCGAGGCTGATCGGGGCAGATCTCGCCGGCTCAGGACGACGAGGCGGCGGCTGCTCCTCTCGTTCCTCCACCGCCCGACCCGCCGCACCAGCATGTCCGGCCCGAGCACTGCCACGACCAGCTCCTCGTCGGCCCTCTCGACCTGGCTCACGACCCACCGCCGCGCCGTCCTCGTCGCCGCCGCGTCCCTCACCATCTTGACCGCCGGCTCGCTCTACTACGCCAGCTCGTCCTCGGCCCAGAAGACGGTCCGCGACGCCGCCCGCGACGCCAAGAAGGAGGCCGACAAGCTCGCCAAGGACTCGAAGAAGTCGCGCAAGGCAAAGGGCGCCGCCGACAAGCCCTCGTCGTCGTCGAGCCCGACCGCCTCATCCTCGTCGCCCGACAAGGCCCACGAGACCAAGCCCGTCGACGATGACGGTGCGTCTGTCTTCCTCTCTCTTCTCTGCGTTGTCCCCCTCCTCGCCGGCCGCACCAGCCACCGCTCTCCTCTCTCTCCTCGTCTCCTCCCTCCCTTTGCCATGACGCTGGGTCGGCGCAACCTTGGCGGCACGCAGCGAGTGCGCGAGCGACTGCGCAAGCCGTACCTGGCCTTACGAGGCGGTCGACAAGCGCGCGACGAGGCCTGCACCGCCGCCGGCTCTCCCTCTCGCTCTTCGAGCCGGCGATCCTCGCCCGCGGCGGACCTTGGCAACCCTCACGACGAAGCGAGAACCCTCACGCTGACCTCGCTACCGTCACACAGATCCTCTTCGACTCTCGGCCGCCGACATCGAGGTCATGGACAAGGAGGTGAGCCTGCGTTTCGCTCGAGCCGGCCCGACTCTGCGCCCTTCTGTCTCCCCCTCCTCGCTCGCCGAGCTGACCCTCGAACCGCCCGCGCTGCAGGCCCGGTCCAAGTCGGCGCTGGCGCTCAAGGCGCGAGGCAACAAGCTGTACTCGGCCAAGCAGTACACGGACGCCATCGCCTACTACACCAAGGCGATCGAGTGCGAGGAGCAGGCCGTCTTCTACTCGAACCGCGCGGCGTGCTACACCAACCTCAACGAGCTCGACCACGTCGTCGACGACTGCACCTCGGCCCTCCGCCTCGACCCGTCGTACATCAAGGCCCTGAACCGCCGCGCGACCGCGCGCGAGCAGCTCGGCAGCCCGGACAACCTGTACAAGGCCCTGTGCGACTTTACGGCGTCGGCCATCCTCGACTCGTTCCAGAACCAGGCGACGACCGACAGCGTCGAGCGCGTCATGAAGCAGCTCGCCGCCGAGAAGGCGCAGCAGATCCTCGCGACGCGCGAGCCCCGCCTCCCGAGCCCGACCTTCATCACGGCCTACCTCACCGCCTTCCGCGAGCAGGCTCCACCTGCGCTCCCGGCCAACCCGGCCCAGGGCGACCGCACCCTCCAGCTCGCGTTCGAGGCCCTGTCGGCCAAGGACTTTACGCACGCCCTCTCGCTCTTCAACGAGGCGCTCGACCAGGGCGTCACGCAGGCCCCGGCTCGTGCCGCCGCCCTCAACATGCGTGCGACGTTCAAGTTCATCATGAGCGACGCCGAGGGTGCGCTCGCCGACCTCGACGCCGCCACCGACGTCGACCCGGACAGCGCGCAGAGCTGGGTCAAGAAGGCGAGCGTCCACATGGAGCTCGGCCGCCCGGACGACGCCATGCAGGACTTTGAGCGCGCGCTCTCGATCAATGCCAACAACGCCGACGTGTACGTCGCTCTCTCCCTCGCTCGTCCTGCCCTCCTTCGTCGCCCTCTCGCTGACTCTCTCTCTCTCCTCGCCCCCCTTCCGCCCTGCAGCTTCTACCACCGCGGCCAGGTCTACTTTATCACGGGCGAGTTCGACAAGGCGATCGCCGAGTACCGCAAGTCGAGCGAGCTCGACCCGTCGTTCATCTTCTCGCACATCCAGCTCGCCGTCGCCCAGTACAAGAGCGGCTCGACCGAGAAGGCGCTGCACCAGTTCCGGCGCCTCGTCGAGAAGAACCCGCAGAGCCCCGAGGTGCACAACTACTACGGCGAGCTGTTGCTCGACCAGCAGCAGTTTACCGAGGCGGTCGCCCAGTTCGACAAGTCGATCGAGCTGTCCAAGTTCACCGTGCCGCGCAACGTCCTGCCCATGGTCAACAAGGCGCTCGCCATCTTTCAGCACCGCCAGGACTTTGTCGAGGCCGAGAAGATCTGCCGCGAGGCCGTCGCCATCGACGAGCAGTGCGACGTCGGCGTCGCGACGCTCGCCCAGCTCCTCCTCCAGCAGAACAAGGTGCACGACGCCGTCGAGATGTTTGAGCGCAGCGCCGAGATGGCTCGCACGGAGCCCGAGCTCGTCAACGCCCTCACGTACGAGAACGTGCGTCCCCTTCTCGCTCCCTCTCGCGCCCTCCTCTCTCTCTCTTAGAGCCTGACTCCTCGTCTACCTCTCGCAGGCTACTCGTGCGCAGCTCGCGTTCCTGTCCGAATACCCTGAGCAGGCGACTCGTGTGCGTCGAGCATCTCCTCGCCGTTCGTCCTCCTCGCCGAGCCGGGCTGACTCTCCTCCTCCTCTCGCAGCTCGGCCTCAACCGGACAAACTAGTTCCTCGTTCCATCTCGACCTATCGCTCCAGTGCAAGCCATCTTTCGTGCCCCTTCTCCCCCCCCCTCCCTCGTCTCGCTAGCTCCCTCCTCTTCGTTGTTGCGCGCGTGCGGCCTGAAATGTACATGCTCCCCCTCCTTCTCGGAAGCGTGCTGTCCATCGTGAGCATCCGCACGTCCACAGAGAGCCGGTCCATGCACAGAGAGAGCTCGCCGTGGACTTGTCCCCGCTCGTCGCCCGACCTCATCGCCTCTCTCGTTTCGTCCACTCGCCCTCGCCCCTCGCACCTCGACGCGAGCCAGCGATGAAGCGCGCCCTCTCGACCGCCGGCTCTCCACCGCCTGCCTCTGCGCCCAAGCCCAAGAAGCCCCGCGCCGCGCGCCCCCGCAAGCCGACCAAGAAGGCTCAGGCTGCCGCCGCCGCCGCTGCAGCTGCCGCAGGGGGCGACGCAGGCTCGCCGGGCGCGAGTGGCGCAGACTCGCCCTTCCCCGTCGGCGCGAGCAGCCCGCCTGCAGGGCCGGCGAGCGCAGTCGGGTCGCCGGCGCGGGGACGGAGTGCGAGCGTCGCGGTCGAGGGGGGAGCCGGCAGGGGCCGCGCAGGGACGGCCGAGGAGGGCGGACCGGCGGGAGCTGAGGCTGGACCGGCGCAGGGCGAGGGCGAGGAGCCCGAGGACGCCGAGGACGAGGTGTTCGAGTTCTCGGACGACGAGGTGCGCCCACTCTCCCTCTCTACCTTCGGCTCAAGCCGACCAGAGCTGACGATGAACTTCTCGACGCGCAGTTCGGCAGCAACCAGCGCGAGGCGGCCAAGCAGAAGGAGGACGTGCGCGTCCTGCTCGACCACTTTGACGAGGCGCAGAACGACCGGTACGACACGTACCGCCGCAGCGGTCTCAACAAGGGCTCGGTCAAGAAGGTGCGTCCCACTTCTCTCTCCCTCAGTCTCGCAGGCCCCCGAGGGCCGACGCGCTGACGCTGCGCTTCCTCGCGCTCGCAGGTCGTCAACCAGGTCCTCGGGCAGTCGGTCTCGCAGTCGATCGTGACGGTTGTGCGCGGTGTCGCCAAGGTCTTTGTCGGCGAGCTCGTCGAGAAAGGTGCGCACGCTTTCTCACTGCATCGAGCTGCCGCTCGCGGCACGCCGTACTGACGACGAGCCTCTCGCCCTCGCTTGCAGCCCGCGCCGTCAACCCTCACGCCGGCCCGCTCACGCCTCAAGACCTGCGCGAGGCGTACCGGCTCTACCTTGAGGAGCACGAAGGCGCAGGCATGGGCGGTGCGACGCGGCGCAAGAAGCTGTTCGTGCGGTGAGCGCGAGCGAGCTCCCTCTCTCTGGACTCGAGCGCGCCTTCGTTTCTGCAGTAGCCTTTCGTTCCTCTCCTTGTTGTCATGCATACGCTTTCTCTTTCGTTCGAGCTCGAGAGATGCATCGGTGAGAGACGTGCAGGGAGTTTGACAGCTTGGGAGAAGAGGCAACGACAGGGAGAGATCTCGAGGGAGGGGCTCGTGTAGACTACGGAGAGGATGAGCGTGTACGATGAGGAGGTCGTCAAGACAACAGGGTGGGAGGAAGCTATGTGTGGCGAGGCGAGATGCGCTGGAAGGAGAGAAGGAGGGAGAGCGTCGAGTCGAGGTCACGGCTGCGGCGGATGGATGATGCGGGCGACGGCTTGGCGGTAGGCGGCGAGGGCGACGACGAGGACGAAGACGACAAAGAAGAGGATGGGCGGGAGCATGTGCTGCGAACGAGGAGCGAGGGCAAGCGCGTCAGTCCTGCGAGCGCTTCAAGGACCTCGAAGATGCGCGAGAGAGAGAGGAGAGCGCACGCGTGCGTAGCACCACACCTCGCCGAGGACATACTCGGTGCGAGTTTGGCCCTCCTTGCGCCCGCTCGGCCGCAGGAGAGCCGTCGTCTCGCCCGCACGGGCCTCCTCGTCCTCGCCCTCCTCCTCCTCGTTGCCGTCCCGCTCGGCGCTCGCCGCCCTACACCGGCTCCACCACCACCTCGAGCGGCTGCACCTCGCGCGCCTGAGCTCGGCGTCGCGCCGCTCGCGCTCGTCGGCCGGGGTGCGCGGCGCCTGGAGGTCAAAGCTGACGTAGGTCGCGACGGTGCTCGCGCTCGGGGTGCGCTCGGCCATGGCGGGCCGCTTGGGGAAGGGCGTGCGCGGCGGCCGGGGCCACGAGGACGACGAGGGTCCCGCTGCCGAGGGAGAGGCCGACGAGGGGAGGGGCTGCGACGCGCGGCGGGTGCGAGGGGTCCAGGGTGCCGGCGACGACGAGGCGGGCCCAGGGCCGGCCGAGGTTGTTGGCGAGGGGCGCACTCGGGACGAGCGAGCGTCGGCTCGACAGGCGGGTGGCTGGGCCGAGTCGGCGGGCGGGAGCTGGACGTGCGGGTGCGAGGGAGGGTGGGCGGCCGAGGGCGGAGGGGGGATGTAGATCGACAGGCTCGGGGTGCGGCGCATGTCGAGCGGGCGGGCAGCGCCGTCAGCGCCCGAGCTGGGACGGCGCCTGTCCTGGAGCGGGGTCGGCGGCGGCGGCGGCGGCGGCGAGGGACCGACGAGGTCGGAGAGGGGAGCCGGGGTCGGTGCGGGGATGGCGGACCGACTCGAGCGGCGGGCGTGGGTCTTGATGGGCGAGGTCGGGGCCGAGGGAGGGAGCGAGACGCAGCGGTCCCTGCGGGTGGGCGACGCTGGGCGGAGAGGGAACGGTGCGGGTGCGACCGAGTGGGTCGACGGTCGGCGGCGGGGGATCTTGGAGAGGGACGAGGGCGGTTCGGGTGCGGCCATGGCGGCTGCTCGGCGCTACAGGGTAGGTGGTCGAGTCTGCAGTGCACGCGGGGGCGGCCGTCAGTACAGAGGAGCAGGAGAGGTGGACGAAGGGCCCGGAGTGGGTGCCAAGGCTCGAGAGTGGCGACGACGACGCACCTGACGAAGACGACTTGGTGTGGGTCAGCGCAGGCAGTGCGTGTCCACGCAGGTGCGCTCTGATCGAGTCCCGGCGGCGATGAGGAGGCGAGGAGGGCGAGGACGAGGATCGAGGCCGGGTGAGACGAGGTGGGGGTGACGTCGCGCGACCTCGACACCGGTGAGGGGCGCTGTTGGTGGGTCGAGTCGGCGTTGCTGATGGCCTGGAGTAGGCACAGGGTCGTACAAGCCCCGCCCGAGCGAGTGGAAGCGAGCTGAGGAGGGTCGAGGCGATCGACGCCGGCGAAGGCCCAGCTCGCCCGCCTCGCGCACCTCGCCGCTCCTGCTGCGACCACACGGGCCACCGAGAGCCATCCAGGACGGCACAGAGCGTGTCGCCCACCTCGGACACGCCGTCGAGCCGCTCCAACCAGCGCGGCGTCGCTTCGACGCACCACCACCCCTCGCCCGACTCGGACACGCTCAACCCGCGCCGGCTCAACCGCACCAAGCACACGGGCACGGCGAGCGCCACCTCTACCGCGCACCGACCATGGACATCGACGCGCCAGCACCCGCCGCGGCGGCCCTGAGCGACTTTGGCCTGCGGTACCCGCTCCCGCTGCGCATCGTCGTCCTCAGCGCAGTCACGGCCCTCGGGTTCGCGACCAACCTCCACCTCCTGAGCCACCTCGGCATCGACACGGCCCACGTCCTCGACGTCCGCCTCGAACCGGCAAACCCCTCCCTCCGCGCCGCCCTCCCGCCCGGCGCCCCTCCTCCTTACGTCCACCCCTCCAGGCTGTACCCGCCCCTGTACTCGCTCGCCGCCGCCACCCTCGCCTGGGCCACCCTCGGATGGGTCGTCCACAGCGCCCTCACCGGCGCCGACCCGCACCTCGTCGTCGAGTACCGCCTCGTCCCCTGCGCCGTCGCCCTTGCCGTCGTCGTCGCCCTGTGCTGGCCGGGCACCGCCCTCTCGCGCCCCTACCGCCTGCGCTTCCTCCGCGCCCTGCGCCGCATCGTCCACCCCTCGCTCAACGCCGCCGTACCCTTCTGCGACATCATCCTCGCCGACATCCTCACCTCGAGCGCAAAGGTCCTCGGCGACGTCTGGCTCGCCGGCTGCCTCGTCCTGACGGGCGAGGGCGTCGCAGGCGTCGCAGGCGATGCGTGCAAGCGCGTGTGGGGCGTCCCCTTCATGACGAGGTGCGTCCTCTCCCTCTTGCCCTTCGTCGCTCTCGAGCCTCACCCTCGAGCCTCGCCCTGACCCTCTCTCTCCTGCCTCGCCCGCAGCCTACCGTACCTGTTCCGGTTCCGCCAATGCCTCTCCGAGGTCTACACGCGCTCGACCCCGACCCCGAGGCGGTCCCTCCTCAACGCGCTCAAGTACGCGACGGCCTTCCCCGTCATCATCCTCTCGGCGATGCAGACCGTCATCGGCGACCCGTTCGACGCCGACGACGATCACGGCGACGGCGTTCACGAGGCCGGCGAGCGCTGGATCGGCCGCACGACCCTGTTCAACCTGTGGTGCGTCCCCGCCCGCTCGAGCGCTTCCTCCCTCTCCGCGCGCGCGTTGCTGACTCTCCCTCTCTCGCACGCGCGCAGGATCGTCGCCGTCCTCGTCAACTCGCTCTACTCGTTCTGGTGGGACGTCACCAACGACTGGGGCCTGTCGCTCCTGTCGCGCTCGGGCTGGCACTCGAGCCCGGCCGTCTCGTACGCCTTCATCAACCCGCCGCCGTCGTCGGCCTACTCGCACCGCCTCGGCGTCGGCCTCCAGAGCCACCTCGCGACGGGCGCCGCCCACTCGCCGTCGTCGTCGCAGAGCAACGGGCACGGCCGCGCACGGTCCCTCGCCGCCGGTCCCGCCCACCTCGAACCGGCCGCGCCGGCCTCGCACGAGCACGCGCTCAACGGCGCGCCGCAGCAGCAGCACGTCCTCGCCTCGACGACGTTCCCGCCCGCGCCCTCTCGCCCGCACACGCCGACGCCGCCGTCGCCCAAGCCGGCGTCGCACTCGCCGTCGCACCTGCACGCGCACCGCCCGGGCCACACGCGCGCCTTCAGCACGGCCGCGACGCCCAACCTGTCGTACCCGTTCCTGCGTCCGATCCTCCTCCTGCCCGACCCGCTCGTCTACTACACGGCCATCTGCATCGACCTCCTCCTGCGGCTGACGTGGTCGCTCAAGCTGTCGTCGCACCTCCACTCGGCGCAGGAGGTCGAGAGCGGCGTCTTCGCCGTCGAGGCCCTCGAGGTCGTGCGCAGGTGGATGTGGGTCTTTCTCCGCATCGAGTGGGAGGCCGTGCGCAAGGGCGCCGGCAACGACGCCGCGCCCGCCGGGTCGTCCTCGTCGGCGTCGCCTCTCGGCGGCGCGGCCGGCTCGAGCGCGGCCGGCGTGTCGTGGCTCGACAAGGGCGACGGCGAGGCGCGCCTGCGCGCGCACGACGAGTACGAGCTCGCGCTGCGCGACGCCAAGGGCGGCGGCGGCGGCGAGCGAGGCGGGGCGAACAAGGGCAAAGGGCGCGCGCTCGACCCGGCGATCGAGGAGGAGGCGCTCGGGTTGCTCTCGAGCGGGGCGGGCAGCAGTCGGGTGCGCGAGGGCGAGCTCATCTGAGCGCGCTTGTCGGTCGAGAAGCCAGGTCCGAGAGCAGGGTCGATGTCGAGGAGGGGTTCGTCCGGGTCACGAGGGTATGTTTGGGGGCACAACTAGACGCATCTTTTCTCGCTATGGTCTCTCTTTCTCTCTCGAGCTGAGCGAGGCGCGAGGAGAGCAACGAGAGCCTGAGTTACAACATGGAGCATCCTCCTCCCCCCGCTCATCGGCCTTTCCGCGTCTCGCTCGCCCCTGCCATGACTGCCGCGGGTGCGAGAGGTTCGCCGTACTCGTCGAGCGTGTCGAGCCACTTGACGGGGTGCGAGGTGTAGACGGGCAAGGGAGGGAGGACGAGCTGTTCGAGGGACGAGGAGGTTCAGCTTGTTATCGCTCAGGGTGGGGGGCGCTGCGAGGAAGGGACGCACAGCGAGAGTGACGAAGAAGCCGACGGCGAAGATGGCGAGCGAGAGGCGAACCGACTGGAGGACGACGCCGACGACGAAGGCGATGAGCTGGAGGGAGGGGAAGGTCGGCGTCAGCTGGGTCAGGTCAGGGCGGGCGAGTGAGCGAGTGCAGGAGCTGGACGCACCGCAGAGGACCAGAGGAGCCACCTCGCGCGCTGCTCTGCCATGTCCTGGCCGACAAAGTCCTGTCGCGGCGAGGAAGCGAGGCGATGAGAGGGATCAGCGGGGGACGCACGAGAGAGGGAGAGAAGGGGCGCACAATCTTGCCCTCAAGCGAGGCTTTGAGCTGATCGAGCTTTGCGTGGACCTGGTCCATGGCGAGTCGAGCGAGGACGAGGGTTGGAGCAAGCCGAGACGACGACGACGACGACGACGAGTGGGGGCGAGCACCTCTGCTCCCTCGCTCTGCTTCTTTGCGACCAGCTGCATCTGCTGCCTTGCACTACGCGCAACGCCCAAGCAGCTCTCCGTTTCAGCGAGCCAGTCCTCGCCCTTGCACCTTCCCCCACCTCCACTCTCCCTCTCGCCGCTCTCGGCTCGCGCTTCCTCTCGCCCTCGTCGACCAGTCGACCCCCGAGCACACCCAAAAGCACCAGCAAGTATGGCTCCTCCGCCCGACCTCAAGTCGCTCAACGCCTCGTCCATGTACGACCTCTCGGGCGTCGTCGCAGTCGTAACCGGTCCGTCCTCTCTCTCTCCTGCGACGAGCAGCCGCTCTTTTGTTCTTGCCGTCGACCATAGGCAAGTTCAGCTGCTGACGATTACGTGCGCAGGCGGCGCGTCTGGGATCGGCCTCATGATGGCCTCGACTTTGCTCGCCAACCACGCACGGGTCTACGTTGTCGACCTCGACGAGCACAAGACGCGCGACATCGCCGCCCGCTACTCGCAGCTCGCCTCGGAGAGCGGCTCTCGAGGCGCCATGGTCGGGATCCAGGGCGACTGCGGCTCAAAGGCCGGCGCCGAGCGCATCGTCGCCGCCCTCTCCGACAAGGAGGAGTACGTGACGTGCCTGTTCAACAACGCCGGCGTCATGGGCGACAAGGTCGACAAGCCCGAGGCCGCGACGGCCGAGGCGTTCAAGGAGGCCTACTTCAAGCTCGCCGACGACAGCTTCCAGAGGTGCGTCCTCGGCTCTCGACCTTCCTGAGCTCGTTGACGTGGCTGATCCTGCTCTTCTGCGCAGCACGCTCGCCGTCAACTCGTGCGTCCTTGGCACGCTCTTCTGTCTTTCGAGCGCTACTGACGTTTACCCTTTGCGCGCAGCTTCGGGCCCTACTTCCTCTCGATCGCCTTCCTCCCGCTCCTGTGCGCCTCGAAGACCAAGGCGCCCTACGGCGACCGCTTCCAGCCGCAGATCATCAACACGTCGTCGATGAATGGCTGGGTGCGTCCCTGCTCTCGTCCTCGCACAGCGGCGCAGCGCTGACGCCGGCGTGCTCTCGCTCGCAGACCAAGGACCCAGCGACCGGCGGGTCGGGCTACCCTTACCTGCTCTCCAAGGCGGCCATCGCCCACATGACGTCGCTCCTCGCTCACGACCTCATCCCGCTCGGCGTGCGGGTCAACCAGATCGCGCCTGGCTGGGTCGTGACGGGCATGAGCGCGCCGGGCACGGTCGACGAGTGGGGCGTGTCGAGCAAGCAAGGTTAGCTCGAGCCTCTCTTTCTCTTCTTGTCGCTCTCGCCCGCTCTCTGCTCTCCCTCCTCGTCGCACGTATCCCTGACCTTCATGCCTCGTGCAGGCATGTCGTCGGACGAGTTTGGCTTCAAGACGCCCGTCGGCGGCAGCGGCTCGGCTAAGGACTTCGGCTCGACCGCGCTCAACCTCGTCGTCAACCGCTTCATCAACGGCGAGTCGATCCTCGTCGACGGCGGTACGCTCCTCGTGCACCCGAGCAAGTACTAGAGCGATATGTGTTTCCTCTGGAGCGAGCCGAGCAAGGAGGACCTGTGTAGAAGAGACGAAGCAAAATGCGAGTTGCTGTGCGGGTTGCAAAAAAAAGAGCGCTCGACCGAGAACACCAGAGCGAGTGAGTGTGCGAGGGGTGCAGGTCGAGAGCGAGAGAGAGGAAGGGGCGAGAGAAATGGATAGGCAAAAGGAAGTCGGCCAAGGAGGAAGGGGACCGAGCGCTTGATGCAGACTCGCTACACCGTCAGGCCCTTGAGCAGCCCGATGCACGCCTCGCACGCCTCGCGCACCTCGCGCACCTTGGCCAGCAGGTGCGGCATCGCCTCGGTCGTGAGCACCATCATCTCGCCGCCCTTGCCCCTCCCCGGACCCGCACCGACCCCTGCGCCCGACACGATGACGCTCCGAGTGCGCTCTCGCCGCGACGAAGCGGTCGCAGAGACCGAGCTGTCGATGCCAAGGTCGAGGTCGAGCATCGAGCTGCGCGATGGCGGCGAGCCGGCCGACTCGGCGAGGTCGGCGTCCCAGTCCTCGTCCGACTCGCTCGACGACGACGGGCGGCGCGGCGACGACGGCGAAGGAGGGCCAAGCGGCGGTGCCGACGCGTGCAAGGCTGACGAGCCCGCAGCCCGGAGCGGCGTGCGAGGCCGGCTCGAGGGGTCCGAGACCGAGCGGCGGCCGAGCGAGGGCGCCGACGAGGCGAGAGGGTGCGCCGGCGAGTCGATGGGGATGCTGCCGACCGACGCGGCGAGCTCCTCGGTGGCTTTGGACCGCAGGCGGAGAAGGAACTCGCGGATGCCAAAGACGCCGCCGCGGCTGACTCGGCGAGCGGCGGCGGGCGGGAGCGACCTGGCGGCGGGCGAGCTCGGTGTGGACGGCGAGAGGGTGTGCGAGACGCCGAGAGGGACGCCGCTCATGCGCTTGATCGTCGACAGGGCTGGGTCGAGTCGAGGCAGAGGCGGCCGAGGCGCAGGCGGTGCTCGCGAGGGGAGCGAGGCGCCCTTCATCGTCGGCGCGAGGACGCCGCGCAGCATCTCGCGCTGCCGCACAGCGACGCTCGCCTCGGTCTCGATCGACGAGGCGCTCGGGCGACGGCGCAGGCGTCGCGCGACCGACCCGTTCCTGCCGAGCGCACCTGCTGCCGCCGCCGTCGTCTCGGTCTCGGTCTCGGACTCGGACGGCAGGGCGAGGACTGAGCGAACGCGAGGGGGCGTCACCTCGGGCGCGAGCGAGACGCAGCGGTCCCGCCTGCTCGCGAGCGTGCCGGGCGACGCCTTGTCCTTGGTCGGCTTGCCGTCGCCGAGGTCGATGAGCGTCTGCGCCTGCTCCCACCACGCCGAGTAGTCGATCTCGACGCGCCGAGCCGCTTGAGCCGTCTTGTGCAGCGCGTCGGCCGATGGGCGTTCGAGCGGGAGGTGCGTCGGCGACGAGGCCGGCTCGGCGAAGATGTAGATGAGCTGGTCGTACTGACGGCGAAGCGCCTTGAGCTCTGCGAGCGCACGTAGAGAGCGTCAGCGCGACGCTCACGACGACGACGACTGTGAGTTGAGAGAGAGAGAGAGAGAGAGAGAGAGACGCACCCTCGACGGCTTTGGCGAACTGCTTGACCCGCTCGAGGTCCTCCTCGATCTTCTTCTGCGCGTTCGAGATCCTCGCCGGGATGCGCAGGTCGCCGAGGCTGTTGCGCCTCGGGAGTGCGAGCTCGTCGCCCGAGTCGAGCTCGTCGGCATCGCTGCCGCGGCCGAGCGCGCCGCCGAGCGCCGTCACCGGGCGCAGGGGCTCGTCGAGAGCGAGGCGCTGCTCGGGCGTCGAGGGCTGGGCGCGACCGAGGGACGGCCGAGGCGACGCCGCGCGCAAGGGCATGATGGACGACAGCGAGACGGACGGGCGGTGGCCCATCGGAGCCGCTCCTGGGCGGGCGCGCACGTAGCGCGGCAGCGGCGGAACCGGCGGGATGTCGGCGTGCGCTCGGACCTGCGCGAGACGGGCTACCGAGGCGTCGCGGTAACCGCCGAGCGCCATGATGGTCGACTCGGTCAGGTCGGTCGTGCCGCTCGCGCTCGACGAGGCGGTAGAGACGCCGCTGATGGGCCGAGGCATCTTGAAGTCGGCGTTGAGCTGGCCGCGCGCCGTCGCCGGCGCCTGGCGCTGAGGGGTGCCGCTCGGCGCAGCGATTGGTCGAGGCGTCCGAGTAGAGCGAGGTGCCGCCCGAAGCGTGTCGTCGACCGAGAACTGGTGCGAGGGCCGGTCTCGATGCGAGACTGGCGAGATGGGCGTTTCCTTGGTCGCCGTGCGCGAGAAAGCGCGAGGGCGTCGGAGGAAGGAGAAGGTCGAGCTCGATCGTGGTACTGCGGCAGGTGAGGACGACGTGGTCGACATGAGAGGTCGAGGGGATGTCGGCGCAGGGAAGACGGGTGCCGAAGCCGACGTCGGGAGCGGCGGCGCCGGCCCGAAGACGGACGAGCGCTTGCGGAGCGCGCTCAGAGACGGCGACTTGGGCAGAGGCGGCGTGCCCGCCTCGTCGACCGTGACCCTCGACGCCCTGCTCGACGGCCGGCGCAAGAGCCCGCTCTTGCTCGACTTGACCGACTTGCCCGAGGGGGCCGGGCTCGGCGCCCGCTTGCCGGCGCCGCCGCTGCCGCCGCCGAGCGGGAGGGCCGACGTCGAGCGCGAGAGCAGGCTCGACAGCGCCTGACCGAGGCCGCTGCCCCGCCGAGCTTTGGCCTCGCCCTGCGTGCGGCCCGTCACCGGCGGGTGCGACTTGGGCGCCGCGCCCGACGCCTTGCGCAAGATGCGCGATGCCCGTGACGGCGGGGCCGAGAGCGTCGCGGTCGGTGCCGTTGCCGAGGGGCGCGCCTCGAGCGAGGCGCGAGGCGAAGGCGGGAAGGGTACGACGCCGAGCCACTCAGGGTCGTCGACCTCGACGACCTGCCCTCGCTCGCCGACGCCCTGCTGCTGCTGCTGTACCGGATTTGTGACGCTGCGCTGTCGAGGTGCGCGTTCGGCGTCCGAGTCGTCGGCGAAGGGCAGAGCTGGGGGAGGAGGCCGCTGGTACGAGCGGGCGCGGTGGAGGACCGTGCGGCTCGATGACGGCTGCGAGCTGCCGCCCGACGAGTTGGAGAAGATCGAGGGCGCGAGGAGAGGGCGGTCGCTCGCGGTGCCGAGGGAGCCGGCGACGAGGTGGTCGTGCGCGCTCGAGCTAGGCGAGAGGCCCGACGACGGACGGCGCTTGGTGAGCTTGCGCTTCTGCCCTTGGCCGTGCGTCGCATCGGCGCCGGGCCCGGCGGCGAACGTGTTCGGCGGCGACGCGCTGCGGAGCGCGAAGGCCGATGCCGAAGAGGCGAACGAGACCTGGCTCGCGTTCCAGCGCGAGCGGTCGCCGCCGAGGATCGAGTCGACAGGCGAGACGGGCCGAGTGCTCGTCGTCGCGAAGCTCGTCGACGGCGTAATGGCGTCGGCAAGCCTCGTGGGGCCCTTTGCGCCGCGAGCGACGCGGCGGCGCGGCCTGCGCGCATCCTCGTCGCCCGAGAAGTCGCTCAGGTCGGCGCCGGTCGTCTCGCCGTCGTCCTCGTCGCCCTCCGTCGTCGTGCCCGAGTACTCGCGCCAGCTGAAAGCGACCGACTCGGTCGGCGAGCGGGTCGAAGCGAGCGAGCCGCGCCGCAAGAACGAGGGCGGGACGAGCGGGGCCGGGGCGAACTGCAGGCTCGTGCGGCGAGCACGTCCGGCCGACGTAGACGACGTCGACGCCGAGGCACCGCTGGAGTGTGAGGCGCGCTGCTGCTGATGCTGCCGCTGCTGCTGCCCCACCTGCGACGACGACGACGAGCCGACCGTGCTCCCGCTGCCCTTGCCGCCCGCCGCCGTGCGCGACACCGGCCTCGGCAGGTTCGAGCGCGGCGAGGTGGACAGCCGGGCCCGCGACAGCTCGTGACGGTCGACGACCATGACCTCGGGCGTGCCGACACGCCTCGAGCTCGACGGCGGCGGCGGCGGCGGCATCTGCTGCTGCTGCTGCTGCTGCTGGGCCGATGCGCCCTTGACGACGCTGCCGCGCCGCCCGAAGCTCCACTTCTTGCTGCCGCCGATCGACTTGAGCCGCGAGCCGAACGTCGGCTCGGCGTCGAGCGGACGAGGCCGTGCTGCTGCGACCTCGTGCGCGCCGTCGCCCTCGTGCTCGGTGACAACCTCGTCCTCGGCCGTCGTGAGGCTGTTGAAGCTGTCCTCGGTGAGGCACGGCGTGTCGGTGCGGTAGTCCGAGTCGGTATAGGCCGTCGAGTCGGTCCACGACGGCTGGACGGCGCCGGCGGAGTGGTTCGGCGACAGCTTGGGGATGCGGGTGCGGGGCGTCGTCTGACGAGAGAGGGGAGGGCGCGTCGTGGCCGTCGAGTCTCGAGGGCGGTGCGACTGGTGCGGCTCGCGCGAGGGGGAACGAGCGGGTGCGGCGGCGGCGGCGGCGGTCGTGCTCGACGTGACGGTGACGGTCGGGTCTTGGTCGGACGTCCAGGCGATGGACGAGGCGAGCGAGTCGAGCGAGAGTGTCGCGGGGCCGCCGACCGACAGGCCGCGGCGCGGCGAGGCGGGAGGGGTGCCGTGCCGGGACGAGGGGGTCGGCGGGATGTGCGAGGCGGACGAGGTCTGGCGGTGCAGCGGTGTCGTCGGCCGTGACCGTGAGGAGGAAGGTGCTCGAGAGCTGGCGCGCCTGGGCGACGCTATGGGCGGAGCGTGGAAGTCGAAGTCGTCGTCCCAGCTCTCCGAGGCAACTGCGAGCGGGGCAAGGACGTCAGCCACGACGAGCCAGGACCAAGGGGATGGGCGGAAGACGAAGGGGCTCTCAAAGAGGGAGAGGAACGCGGCGCACCTGTACGTTTTGCCCTCGGGGCCGCCGTCTCGTCCCGCTCCTCGTATCCTCGAGCCGACTCGCCGCCTGGCACCGCTCGCGCTTTGCCCTTGCTCTCCTTGCGCGACGCGGGCAGTGCCCAGTCGTTCTCGTCGCCGTCTGCGTCTTCTCGCCATCGATCGAGCCCGGATGCAGCGCCCTGGAGCGCACGAGATGGTCGAGGTGGTGCGGCAAGAGGCGGTGCAGCAGCTGTCGGCCCGAGTGCTGACGCTGAGGGCGTGGCGGAAAGCCCAGTGGACATGTTGCTCGGCTGCGGGTGCGGCGACAGGCACAAGGAGACGGTACAGAGGGGGGGAGGGGGAGGGAGGGGCGCAAGCATAGGGTCAGCGTCTGCGTGTGTGGGGAGGAGAAGGGGATGGGAAGAGAGGACGGGACGCACCCTGGACGGCGGCGAAATGGCTCTAGGTAGGGTCGAGGTGGGTCGCAGAGCTTGTGCGAGCTGGCCTGGTGCTTGCTCGATGCCGAGCCGAGGCGGACGAAGGGGCGAAGCGAGGTCCGTCTGGCGCCTCGGGCGACGAGGGGTCGTGCTCGATGGGTGGGACCGATGCCGTGCGCCGCAGGTGGTGGCGAGAGCTGATGTGCTGCTGCTGCTCTGCTGGGCGGTGGAGCGCGAGCGCGAGCGGTGGGTGAAGCGGTGGAAGCGGTCGCGACAAGATGAGGAGCCGAAGTTGGACGAGCCAAACCGTGCAACAGCTCAGCTCTGAAGGCTTGCAGAAGCTTACAGTGGGACTCAGTACATGGTCGCATGGCTGCAGGCCCCGCAGGAGCCGGCGAACAAGGAGTGCCACCACTTCTTCCTGCTCAGCTTGGCGGCGAGCGTCGGACGACGCGCACCGCTCGCCCTCCCCTTTTCACAGCCTGTTGCGCCGTCACGAAGGTCGACACTCTGCCACCATTCGTTACCAGCCTCGCAACGCGCAAGAAGCCGTGGTCTGAGGTCGGTAAAAGGCGCCGAGCGCACGGGCTCGCACCTCTTCTCGTCCTGCGCGCGCCTTGACGGCGCTTCCCTGTGCACACTTTCGGCTGCGAGCGGCTCTGCGACCTTTTGCTTGCTTGATCCCGTAGCAGAGCCCAAGCGAAGAGAGAGCCGGCGGGTAGAGGCGGGAAAGTCGAGCCGGACGGACGCAAGGCGCTCGTTGTTGCGTCAGTCGGGGCGATAGACGAAGCTGGTGTTTGAAGCTAAGCTGCCGGGCGAGACGAAGTCCTCGCTGCGCCCGCGGTGCAGGGAGACGACGCCGCCGTCGCGTCGTCGCCGTCGAAGGGCCCGACCGCAAGCGAGCCAACTCCCTCGCCCGGTCTTCGCGCCAGCTTCAGCGTCTCTGCACGGCGACGTTGCATGGCGTTGCAAGACGGGCAAGCTGCAGGAAGCGAGAGCGCGGGACGAGAGCGTTTTCCGGAACCGGGGAGCGAGCGAGCTGCGGGAGGGTCGGTGCGCTCGCCTCCTCAAGTCCCGTCGACGCGCCTCCTCTCGTCCGCTCTCGAGTCCTGCGAGAGCATCTTCTCGCTCTTCCTCTCACCTTTGTGGACCGAAGCACTCGCGCCGCCCTCGCCAAAGTCGAGCGGAGCGACCTCGACTTCTCGCGCGCTAATCGGCTCCTTCCTAATCACTAATCGCTAATCGGCGCGGGAATGCGGATTACGGCCGATCACCAGAGGGGCGGCGGCATCGGGATTGCGTGCTGGTCGGCGGAGCTGACGCGAGGAGGAGGAGCGTGGCCCTCACCGCTCGCTCCCGGCCACTACTGCGGGCCCAGCGGCCAAGTCGTGCACGAGCTGCTGGCGAGCGCACCGTCGATGGACCAGCTCCCGCCCGCGTTCGACTTTGGGCCGTTCGCTCCTCCCGCCGCCGGATCCGAGCCAGCAGGCGGCGGCACCGCGTTCGACTCGGCGGCGTACGGCGCAGCGGCGCAGCATGGGGGAGCAGCAGGAGTGGATGCAGGGCTGTCGCAGGACGACCTAGCGTGGCTCGAAGCGCAGCTGTCGCTCGCCGCTCAGCACGCGTCTCCTCCTCCTCCGCCGCCGACCTCGTTCGCGCCGCTCGCGTCGCCCAACGGCACCGAGACCTACGTCCACCAGCCGCACGCCTTCCCACCCGTGTCCAGCTCCAAGTACCACCCCTACTCGCTCCCGCCCGACCGCGCTCGCCGCATCCGCCCTCCCGGACCCTCCGCCCACCTCAACCTCGTCCAGCCGCACCTCCACCAGCCCGCGCACCAGCACCAGCCGCCCTACCAGCACCAGCAGCACCAGCACTACCAGGCCCCAAACGCCTACTCGACCGCGCCGGCGCAGAGCGGGCTCGACGCCCTTCAGTGGCCCAGCTTCTCGTCCTTCGCCTCGTCCTTCGCGCCGGTCGCCGCTCCGCCTGCGCCGTCGGCGCACTACGGCCACTCGTCGGCGTCGTACCATGCCGCTCCTGCCGCCAAGCAGCTCGGCTCGGTCCTGTACCCGCCGCAGGACGCCCCCTCGCCCGTCCTCCTCCCAGACGCACCCACCCCGACCTACCCAGCCGCGCCGCACGCCTCTCCCGCCACCCCTTCGACGCTCCCTCACACCCAGACGTCGCCCCTCCCCTCGCCGCCCCTCGTCAACGGCCACAGCAAGAGCGCGGCATGGCCCAGCAGCGCCGTGCCGAACGGCGACGCTCGCCCTCGCCCTCGTCGTCCTCGCGCCCGCTCCGCCCCGCCCGCGCCCGCCCCGCCCTCGTCCTTCCCTCGCACTGCGGCATCGCCGTCAACCCCGCCTCGAGCCCGTCCTCGCAAGGCGCAGCAGCTGTCCGAGCTCTTTGCGTGGCTCGACGCCCAGCGGTGGACGTTCGCAACGCTCTTCAGCGCCCTGTCGGACCTCGAGGGCTCGCCCGCCGAGCACGAGCGCCGCCTCGGCGAGTTCCTCGAGATGGACGAGCCGCTGAGTGCGGCCGTTGACGAGGGCGACGAGCCGAGCGACGGCGCGAGGTTGTTGCGCGAGGCCAAGCGGCGGTGGGCCGTCAAGCGGCGGCAGGACAAGGGCAAAGGGCGCGAGGGAGGCGGTGTGGGAGGAGGTGGAGACGACGACGAGGTCGAGGAGCGAGGGCCGGACGAGGTGGTGCGCATGTGGGAGGAGCAAGGCGGACTCGGCAGGCGCAGAGAGGGGACCATGGTGCGTTCCTTCGTCGGCCTCTTCGTCACGAGGCGAGCCTTCACTGACTCTCGACCGTCCCTGCAGGCCAAGGCGGTGCGCGAGCTCCACTCGAACGTCCACGACGGCGCCGTTGCTGGATCGGTGCGTCCTCCTCTTCCTCCTTCTCCCTCTTCGCCTCGATGCTGCAGTAGCTCACCCTCTGGCGCGCAGGTCATCCGCCGCATCATCAACCGCTACGGCGAGGCGTACAAGGAATCGTCGACCGACATCGAGGTGCGTCGAGCTCGTCGCCGCTCAGCGCTCGGACCCCTTGCTGACCCCGACCTTCCTCCCTCCTCGCCCGCAGCGCCTCGACGCTGCTCTCATGCGCCCGCCCTCGCCGCACCTCACATCAGCACCTCGCGAGGCCGCCGTCTGGACGGGCACGCTCGTCCTGCCGCCGACGCAAGCCGACGTCCTCCAGGCCTGGCTCATGAGCCCGGCACGCCCAAGCCTGGGCGGCAAGATCGACCCTGAGCGTGCGTCGCGCTCCTCTCTCACTCTCCTTCTGCTCATTGCGGCGAGCCTGCGCTGACTCGGAGACTGGACCGCCCGCAGACATGCGCATCTACTCGTCGCTCTCGCCGCTCGACCTCCACGCTCGGGGCGCCGAGCTCTGCCGCGTCATCCTCCTGCGCGACGCCGAGTGCATGCGTCTGTACGGTCACCGTGCGTCCCTCTCGCCCTCTCGAGCCGACCGCCCGCCGTCGTCGCACCGACTGACTCCCTCTCCTTCACGGCCCGCAGACTCCGACCGCCTCCAGACGTTCAAGGTCGGCCCCGTCATCGCGGCGATCGACTCGTGCGGCTTCTCGACATACGACGAGCAAAGCCTGTGGCACCATGCGCTGCAGACGTACCTGCAGCTGTGTGTGCGGTACCCGCCCTTCCGCGAGGGCAAGGTACGTCCTCGTCCTGCTCCCTCGACACGCCCGCCGCTCTCTGTATCAGTGTCCGAGCAGAAAATGCAGATCGTCGAGCGCCGCTGACTCTCGTGATTCGCTCGCGCGCAGGACGCCAAAATCACGATCCTTCCCGACCTTCCTCCTCCTGTCCACCCGACGCCGCTCGAGACGATCCTCATCGACCGAGCCCTGCACGACCACTGGGAGCACCTGCGCGTCTTCCTTCTCGACTCGCACGGCGGCCTGCTGCGCTCGGCTGTGCGCGCGTTCAACGGCGTCAAGCTGAGCAAGTTCGACCTCTTGAGCGTGTGCGACGACACGAGGGCCGTCATGCTCGCGCTCGACAGGAGCAAGAAGAACCCGAGCGGTGCGTCCTCGTCCTCCCTTTTCTGCTCTGCCGGATCGTGCGCCGTTGCTGACGCTCTCCTCGTCCGTCGATTTGGTCCTCGACTCGCAGAGCGCTTCCTCCCCTACGACCCGGCCATCTCGCAGATCCGCAACGCTTGGCGCCAGCAGGCGTACTACGACAAGACGGCCGACCTCGTCGTGTGGAGCGCGGCGACGACGCACTTCCTCGAGATCTCGGCGCTGCACCCGGACTTTGCCCTCGGCGTCGTGAGCTCCTCTTTCTCTCTCTCCTTTTTCTTCGATCCTCGTTCTCGTGCAGCCCAGGCCTTCTTTACGGCTCCTCCAGGACGTTCTGCATTCGGACTGCCGAGACTGACTCGGCTCGTCCTCCTCCTGCAGAGCCACCTTCCCGGACTCGAGGCTCTTCTCGGCGGCAAGGCGGTCGCCAACGGCGCAGTTGCCATGCAGCACTGAGCCTCTCTGTAGCACGTTGTACTTCTCTCTTGCATTGCACTCCGTCTCGAGCCAGCTCTGTCGCGCCGAGAGCAACTCGCGAGCAGTGTCGGCTCTCGAGCGCTCGAGCCCCTCTTTTCACCCTCGCTGAGCCTACTTCCCTCTCGTCAGCGAGAACGCCCTCTCGAGGCCGAGATGAACAGGACGAGCTGAAATGAGGATATCTTAGCATTAGGTCAGCTCGCCCGACTGGTGCGAGCGAGCGCGTGTGGGAGAGATTTTGCTACAGGACCCTGCTCGACCGCTCATGCATCGACCGCCCGCGCCTTGCCCTTCTCCTCCCTCGTCGGCGCCTTCCTGCCCGCCATCGCGTCGTCCATGTCCTTGGTGCCGCGCCCGAGCATCTTCCTCGCCTGGCGGTACGCCCTGCGGCCCTCCTCGTCCGAGTCGGACGAGTCGTCCATGGCGGCGCGGATGCTTGCGCGCGTCGGCCATGCTCCAGCGATACCACCGCCGCCGCCGCCGTTCGACTCGGCACGAGCGGGCGACGCTGCACGCTCGCTCAGCGAGGCGGCGACGGACCCGGGTGCGGGCGACGCCTCGCGCTGGATGAGGATGCCGTGCCGGGGAGCGGCCGTCGACGACGACGAGCGCATGCTGAGCGACGGCGTCATGGTCGCCGACGCGAGCGGCGGGCTCGGGTCGGCCGTCTCGGCGAGGCGGACCGATTTGCGCTTGGTGAGCTGCGAGGTCGGGACGTCGAGCGTCGGCGGGCGCGGGAGGACGGCCTGCGACGACGGCTGGTGGCTCTGGGCGGGAGGAGCCGAGGGAAGGGCGGCGCTAAGGGCGCCCGAGGGCGAGGGGAGGCTCGCCGTCGCCGCCGAGGCGGGCGCGAGGCCCTGCGTCGCGAGCGGCGTCGTGCCGTACGAGCGCGACGTGCGCTCGTTGCCCTCGGCACGGTCGACGACCGTGAGGAGGCTCTCCTCACCGATGTGGCCCTCGGCGCGACGAGGCGCCGCCCGAGAGGGCGGCGCGCCCGTGCCCGGGTTCGAGACCCACGTCTCGTTCGTGACGCCGTGGAGCGACGACATGCGCTTCGACTTCTTCTCCTTGTCGGCGAGCGCCTTGACGGGCTTGTCCGAATCGTCCTTGTTCATCCACGCCGGGCGAGCGACGGGCGCGGCAACCGACTGCGGGCGGCTCTGGAGCGCGGTCGTCGGCGGCTGGTCGCCCGGCCGGGGGAGCTGCGCGTTGAGCGCCGACGTGCCCGAGATCGACTTGGGGAGCGTCGCGGCGAGGTCGTCCGAGGTCGGGAGCGGTGCGGCGAGCGCAGGCGGCGGGCCGCTCGCGAGAGGCGGCGCCGGCTTGGCGAGCTTCTTCTTCTTGCGGCGCTCGACCGTCGCCGCCGTCGCCGTCGTGCTCGCCGTGTTGCTCCTGCTGAGCTCGGGGCGGTGGACGAGCGCGCCATTGCTCGTCGCCGCCGGTGCGCCCGAGCTGGCCGGCGTGCTCGTAGTCGGGATGCCGAGCGCCTCGGCGGAGAGGACGACCGTCTCGCTCGGCTGCGTGACGCCGCCCGCCGCAGCGACCTTCTTGGTCTTCTTGCGGCGGAGCGAGCCCGTCTCGGCGGGCGACGACGGCGTGCCGCTCGAGCGCGGCGCGAACGCCGGCTGCTGCTGCGGGATGGGCGGCGGCGGCGGGAGCGTCGCGCCGCTCGCGAGCGCGTCGATGCCGTCGCCTCGGCCGGGCGCACGAGGAACCTCAAGCGCGCCGGCGCCCGTCGACTGCGACAGCGAGCCGCCGGTCGACCAGCCCTGCGGCATGGCCGACGCGGGCCCGATGTCGCTCGCCGCCTTCTTGACCTTGCGCGCCTTCTTGCGCTCGACGCCGAGGGCGCTGCCGTTGGGCTCGGCCGAGGCTGGCCCGGCGGCGGCGGCGGCGGCGTGCGGGCGAGCCGTGCTCGTGCTCGCGCCCGTGCCCTTGCGCTGCAGCTTGGGGCGCGACGACGTGCCGACCTCGGACGCCGCGACGTGGTTGCGAGTCGTGACCGGGCGAGCGGGCGACGAGGAGCGGCCGACGTCGCTGAACGCCTTGTAGCGCTCCTTGGGGTCGTTGACGTGGCGGGTCGTCGGGCGGCGCTCCTCGTCCGACGAGTCGCCGCCGTCGCCCGCACCGCGACGACGTGCAGGGAGCTTGCCGGCGTTGAGGACCGAGCGCAGGACGGCGTCGTTGCGCGACTCGGCCGCCGCCGCGCCGGCGCCGCCGCCCGTGCCGGCGAGCCGACTGCGCGCGCTGCCATAGTCGAACTCGGGCGGGGCCGAGCCGCCGCTCGGCTCGCGCTCGCGGCGGCCCTTGTTGCGCGAGAAGAGGCTCGCGATGCCGCCGAAGAAGCTGCCGCGGCGCTTGCGCCCGCCTGCGCTGCTCTCGTTGACCGAGCTCGTGTCGCTCATGGCGCGGCGGCGCAGGCGCATCGACGAGGCCTGCTGCCGGAGCGGCGGCGAGTCGAGCGGGTAGTGGCTGCTGCGCATCGCCGCCGGCGCGGGAGCCTCGCCGTAGTCCGACTCGGAGTCCGAGTCGTCCGGGCGGCGGCTCAGGTCGGGCGCCTTGGGGATGTCGAACGTCGGCATGCCGGCGACGCGCTCGACGTAGACCTTGTTCGAGATGGGCGGCGGCGCGCTCGGGACGGCGGGCATGATGGGCTGCGGCGCGTTGACCGGCGCGCGGAGGGGCGACTTGGCGCGCACGACGGGCGAGCGCGGCGGCGGCGAGGCCGAGCGGGCGGCGCGAGCCGGCGACGAGTCGATGCGGAGGTTGGTAGGGATGGGCGGCGCGTTGTCGTGGTACTCGTCGTTGAGCGACGACGACGAGCTGGCGCGGCTCATGGCCTGCGACGCGCTCTGACTCGGCGCGATCGAGTCGCCCATGTCGGACGCGACGTCGTAGGCGTGCGCGGCCGTCGCGTCGTACTGCTCGCCGTCGTCGTCGCCGTCAGGCGAGGGGAGCTGGGCGAGGATGGCGACCGCCTCAGCGGCGCAGTCCTCCATGACGCGCGAGAGCTCGACCATGCTCTGCATGCGCTGCTGCAGGCCGTGACGGAACGAGCGACGCTTGGCGGTGGCGAGGGCGATCTCCTCTTCCTGGAGGAAGGCTGCGCGCAGGGTCGAGGGCGTCAGGAAAGGAGCAAGGAGAGGAGGGGGGAGGTCGTGAGAGGTGGACGCACTCTCGCAGGCCTGGAGCTCTCGCTGGGCGTCGTCGAGCTTGTGCTGGTGGTCGGCCTCCTGGCCGTCCTTGACCTTCTTGTTGCCGATCTTGATGAGGCGGTTGACGAGGATCTCGCGGTCGCGGAGGACGGTGCGGAGGGCCTGCTCGCGGGCGAGGACCTCCTTGAGGGCGGCGCGGTAGGCCGACAGGGCCTGGAGGTACAGGCGCTGCGAGTCGGAGCAGGTCGCGATGAGCTGCGAGATGCGGATGGCGGCATCCATGAGGTCGGGCGTGTCGGCGCTGTCGGCGACGCTCCAGGCCGAGAGGGCCGAGCCGGCGGTCGCGGCCGTGTGGGCGTAGTGCTTGAAGCTGCAGGTGCGAGTTGCTCGAGTCAGTGGTCGTGCTCTGGCCGAGCAGCACGAGCGAGAGAGCGAGAGAGAGAGGGAACGCACGCTGTGGCCGCATCCTTCTCTGTCTTGAGGAGGTTGGCGAGGAGGCGCGTGTCGTGGAGGGACGGCATGGCGGCTCGTGAGGCGCGGTGGCGGTGGTGCTGGTGCTCCTGGTGGGCGAGTCGAGGGTGACGAGGAGCGAGGGCGAGGGAGCGGGGCGGCGAGGTTGCCGAACGCGGCGGGGACGGGACTCGAGGGGGGACGAGGGCTGCGGCTAGGCGGGCTGCGTGTGCTGTAGAGGTGTCGGCAGGCAGACGATCACGCTGTCTGGGCGACGAGCTGCACCTCGCGAGCGGTGGTGGAGGAGAGCGAGGCGGGCGGGCGCGACTCGGATCGAGCCTCGCCTGGCCTTCATCAAGCCCGTGACGAGCGATCTTCGACCACCAGTCTCGCTATTTTCACTGCAGCCGCTCTCTCGCTCAGCCCCAGCTCGAGACGCAGACCAGCAGCGTCGCAGAAAAGAAAGTACTGCACGCCCTCATCCGCCCCACTCCAACTCGACCCGGACCGCCTCATGGTCGCTCGCCCACGCCTTGCCGTCCCTCCCCGTGCGGTCCCTCCCAGCGACGGGCACAGCACCACCGAGGTGCTCGTACCTCGTCACCCGGACCCTCGCCCCGCCGCCGCTCGTCGCCCGAGACCCAGACCCGGCTGCTGCTCCTCCTCCTCCTCCGCCGCCCGGACCGCCGCCGCCCGAGAAGTAGACGCGGTCGATCCGCCTCGCCTTGCGCGCCTTGCGCGAGTGCGCCGTCACGAGCGGGTACAGGTGCCCGAACGTCGGCGGGCTCGAGAACGACGCGTCGTGCGCCGCGGGAGGGGCGCGAGCGGGAGGTGCCGTCGGGCAGGCGTCGGTGAGCGAGTGCGGCGGGGGCGAGAAGGGGGCGAGCTCGGTGGCGGACGAGGCGTTAAAGTCGCCGACGAGGAGGCGGAGGGGAGGGCGAGGCGGTCGTGAGGAGGAGGACGATGGCGGGGCGGGCGGGCCGGCCGAGAGGAACGACAGGCAGGCCTTGTACTGGCGCGAGCGCAGCGGCGCGTTGTCGGGGAGGGGCGAGAAGTGCGATGCGACGAGCCGCATCTGTGAGCGCCCGCAAGACCTCGATCAGCTTGCGACCTCGAGAGGTCGAGGAGCTGAGCGAGGGAGAAGCGACGCACCTGCTCGACACCCTGGGAGCACAGCTTGAGCGCAATGGCGGCTCGCCCACCCTCATCCCTCGCACGATCGAGCCTCGTCATCTTGACCTCGGACCCAGCCCCGACGAGCGCGCGGCGTACGAGCACGACGCACGCCTCGTCGTCGCCCTCCTTGCCGCGCTTCTTTGCGCCCTTGCCCGCGACGCGCCAAAAGTCGTCCGGCGTCGACACGGCCCAGTCGCGGAGCCAGTCCTCGTGCGACAGGAGGCGGAAGAAGGCCGAGGTGACCTCCTGGAGGACGACGAGGTCGGAGCGCGAGGTCCGCAGGAGGTCGAGGACGGCGCGCGACTGAGCCGAGGTGTGGGACGGCGACGACGACCAGGTGTTGTAGGTGAGGACGGCGACCTTGGTCGGCGAGTCGGGCTGGGCGTCGGGCGAGGTGGCGTCGGGAGGAGCGCGGTCGAGCGAGTCGGCGAGGTCGAGGCGGAGGGGGAGCCAGTTGGCGTCGGTCGGGCTGAAGTGGTGCAGGTGGGCAGGTTGCCAGGATGTCGGAGAGTGGTGCTGAGCGTGACCTTTGCGCCGCTGGTGCTTTGCTGGACGAGGGGCGACCGGAGCTGATGAGGATGGCGGAGGTGGTGGTGGGGGAGGGTGAGGGTTCGGGCGAGCGTGCGGTTGCCAGCGCGTGGCAGTGAGCAGCGGGTCCTGTGCCGTGGACAGCCCTCTGCCCCTGCCTCTGCGGGGCATCGTGGCGGGGAGCGAGAGCATGATGGTGGCTGCCGACGAGAGGGGAGACGGTGCCTGCTCTCGCCTCGACTCCACGCGCGACCATGGTCAAGGGCGAGCCAGGCAACGAGCAGGAGGTCAAGGTGCGCCCTCGTCCACGCGCTGCACTCCCTCGTCGCGCGCGTTGCTGACCCCTCCTCCTCCTCGTCCCCTCGCCTCGATCAACCTCGCGCGCCGTCTCGCCGCCTCACACGCTCGCCGGTCCACATCACGTGCAGCCTGAAGGTACCAGGCACGAGCTCACGATCCAGTTCGCCAACAACGTCGAGGGTCCGTCCCCTTTCACCTCCCCCTCCTCCTCGACTCGCTTCGGAGGCTGACCCCTCGTCCGCACAGCGCTCACCATCAAGGTCAAGGGCACGGTTCGCTTTGAGAAGGTGTACAAGGTCCGCCGCTCGTTTTCTCTCTCCTCCAGTGCGCGTTGTCGGCCGCCTCAGCTGACCTCGGCACTCCGGAAACAGGCTGTCGCCGACCACTCTGGCAAAGCTCCCGGTAGCTTCAGGCTGAACGTTGACGGCGCGCGCATCCAGCCGAACGACAGTACGCTATCTACCTCCTCTCCGAGCCATTCTCCTCGAAGCAAGCTGACGCCTGTCGCGCTTCCCTCCTTCTTGCAGCTCCAAACTCGGTGCGTCCGTCGCGCGCTTCTGTCTCTCTGCGCGTCCTCGAACTCACACTGCGTCGATGCACAGCTCGACATGAACGAAGTGAGTCGTCGACGGGCCGGGCTTCTCATTGCGCGCGCCGTCGCCGGCCGTTCGTCTTCGCGCCTGCACTTACCTCCATCTTCCGCCGTTCTCCTCGACCCCTCTGCAGACCGAGGTGTACGTCCTTCTCTCCTTTCTTCGCGCATCATCAACATGCATACGCTGACTATGATTGTCCCTCTCGCAGCATCGACGTCTTCGAGGAAGTTGTCGGAGGCGCCGGACGTGCGTGAACCGTCTTCCTCGGTGCGTCCAGACTTCCTGCGGCTCCTCTCCTCCCTCGCGTGAGCCTGACGCTCGTACCACCTGCCTGCAGAATCCCCTTGCCGTCCTGCGGCCCCTCGGCGCGCCTCTTTCCTCCTTTCCTCCCTCGATACCTCCCGCTTTCCCTCATGTCAGTCTCCCTGGGCCTGCGTAATGTCGCCTTCGCATCTGCAACCTACTGTGCGCTTCGTCTCGTCGAGTGGCATCGAGAGCGAAAGCTACGGTCCGAGTCGTCCTCTCTCGCGGTTCGAGCCTGGCGCTCTCGCTCTCGCTCGACCGCTTCGCTTCGCTCCTCAAGCCCGCTCGCACGAGCTCGCCATCTCGCCATGCCGCCATCCAGCAAGCGCGCCCGCACGCGCTCCCCCTCGCCCTCCCTCCCTCTGCACCTCCTCACCTCGCTCCCCTCGATCCACTCTCTCCCGCCGCCCTCGACCGACCCAGCACTCGCCCGCCTCCTGCCCAGCGTTGCACAAGGCCTGCACGCACACGAGGCGCGCCTGCTCGACCCGCACGAGTGGCGCGAGGTGCGCGAGGGGAATGCGCGGCGGGCAGATGAGGATGGCTCGCACGAGGGACGGCCGCAGGGGAGGCTGGTGCGATGGGCGGGCAGCTCAGAGGACCGTGAGGTGTGGACAGATCGGTGCGTCGTCCTTTCACTCCCTCTCGTGCTCTGTCGCGGTCAGGAGATGCCGAGCTGGAGGGCGAGGAGGCGGTGCTCGACTTGCAACGACGGTGCATCGTCGTCTCACGGGTCTGGGCGCGCGGGAGAGGCTGCAGTCCTGCTTCACGAACGGCCAAGACGAGCTGGATCTTCGCATTGCGGTCGTCGTGGCACACAGTCGCCGCTGCGGTTCTTGCTCGCCGACTCGGCTCTTCTCGAACGCCTCGTTGACGCTCTCTCCCCGCCCCTTCGCGCAGCTACGACATCCTTCACCTCCTCCCTTCCCTCCCCGCCCCTCCTGCGCCCGACGCTTCACCCTCCCCCTCGCGCGGCTTCGACTCGCTCCCGCCGACACACGAGGAGTCGTTCTTCTTCACGCCCGCCGAGCGCACGACGATCGAACGACAGACGCGGCGGCGGCAGCTCGAGGACGAGCGCGAGGCGCGGGTCAAGGCGGCCGAGGAGCGGGACGAGCAGGAGCGGGTCGTCGAGGAGAAGAGGCTCGCCGAGGAGACTGTGCGTCCTACCTCTGTTCGTCTCCCTCGTCCCCCCTTGTCGTCCAAGCTGACGCACGGTCCGTTCCTCGCTCGCAGACCTCTCAGCTCGCCCTCATGCACCGCCTACACGCGACCCTCTCGTCGTCGCCCAACCCGGCCCTGCTCGAGATGCGCATCCTCGCCAACCACGGCGCCGACGCGCGCTTTGCGTTCCTGCGCGCGGGCGCGCGCGGTGGGCGGTGGAGGGAGACGTGGGAGCAGGTCAGGAGCGGCGAGCTGAAGGCTGAGGGCGAGGGTGAGGCGGAGGAGCCAGTCGTCGAGCGCGAGAATGAGAAGGGCGGTGGCATGGCTGGGCTCGCGGCGTACGGGTCGAGCGACGAGGACGACGAGGACGACGGGGCTCCTCGTGCCGAGGCTGATATCGTTGAGCCCGAGGCGCTCGCGCAGCCCTTCGAGCAGAAGCCGGACGAGGGCCCGAGCGTCGAGGTGGACCCGGCGGCGGAGCAGGAGCGGCTGAGGCGGCAGGAGCAGAAGGCCGAGAAGGCGCGAGCGTGGGCGCAGAAGCGGCGAGAGGCGAGGGAGGCGCAGCAGGACGAGGTCTAGAAAGTGCGCGGGCGTTGCAACGATGACTCGGTCCTCCCTCAGCTAGAACGGACAGTCCGGGAGCTCCTTGATCCCCTCGAGCTGCGTCCCGATCACCTTCTCCCACCGCATGTTGCAATCCTTGCAGTCAAAGTCGACGCCGGTCGCCGCGACCGCCTCGTCGTCGTCCTCGCCCGCGTCGCCGCCATAGTCGAGCTTGCGCAGCCGCGTTCTGCTCGTCGTCGTGAGCGCGTCGACGAGGTGCGCGTACGTCATGCCGCGGCACGAGTGCTCGCAGTCGTACTCGGCGTCGAACGCGCGCAGGGCGTCGAGGGCGCGCGACCGGACGGCGGCGAGGGACGAGGTGCGCCGGAGGAGGTACGAGAGCTGCAAGGACGGGCACGCGCGTCAGTCCGACCTCTTCTGAAACGTAGCATACGCTCTCGTCGACGAGAACTGAGCGCAACGATGAGAGAGAGCTAGACAGACGCACGAAGAGCGTCACCTTGTCGCGCTCGCACCCCGTCTCCTCGACGCCCTGCATCAGCCCTTGCGCGATGAGCGCGCCCGCCGCCGGATCTGCCGAGCAGCGCTTGCCCGCCGCATGGGCGACGTCGCGCTCGAGATCGAAGAGCGAGAAGACCTGCGAGAAGATGAAGGCCGGCGCAAGGAGGGCGGTCGGAAGGTGTTGCTGCCTGCGCGGCGGCGAAGAGGGGTGATCAGCTCGCCTTCGTTGGGCTCGCAGCTCGACATCGCTCGGAGGATGAGAGGAAGATCGAGACGTACGAGAACGCACCCTGCATCTGGTCGATGCCTCGCCAAACCTGCGAGGGCGAGAGCGTCAGCCCGACCCTCTCGAGAGGTGACAGCATCGTGGAGGAGACGTACCGAATATCGATCGAGGGCGCACATGAGCTCCCAGTCTCGGGGGAAGCTGAGAGGGCGAGCTTGTGCCGGTGCGGGCTCGAGGAAGTGGAGGAGGTACGACAGCGTCTCGCCGGACTCGTCGAGGAGGACCTCGGGCAAGTCGTGCTCGGCGGGCGCGACGACGTCGGCTTCTTGAGCGAGGGTGGAGACTGGACCGTCTCGAGGCTGCTGGCCGGTTGTCGAGCAAGGCAGGAGGGTCTGCCAGGCGGACGAGCTGGCGAGGAGGCGGCGGGAGGAGAAGGGGAAGCGCTGCGAGCTGCGAGGCGGGACAGGGTCAGCTCGAACAGGAGACTGGAGGGGCTCGAAGAGGGTGGACGCACTCCCTGGACACGAGCACCACGTCGTCGTCGGTCGCAAAGCGGACCCGTTTGCGGGCGAGCTCGTCGGCCGCGGCTGCTGTGAGCGAGGCGTGCCGCTTGTGGCTGATCGAGGGCGGCTCGGCGGCTTCCTGAGGGTCGTCTGGCTCGCTCGACATGGGCGCTGGAGGTCGGCGGTGGGTGGGAGGAGCGAGAGAAGCGTGCGAGCGGGGGAGGAGGCTCGAGGGAAGGAGCGTGCGCGCATAGCCTCACCCTCGGCGGGCCAGCGCGGCCGCTCGTAGGACCAAGTGTGCCCCAGATGGACGGCTCGAGCAGGCGTCAGGTCGCAGCGAAGGGCCTGCGTCGAGGGTGAGCTGGACTCGGGGGCGGAGAGCGGCGAGACAAGCGGCGACGGCTCTCGAGCTGTGCGCGCTCTTCCAGGAGAGCGGGATCGCGCTTGCTGTAGAGAAGCGACTAACTGCAAGCACAGGAGAGCGTGCGAGGTGATGGTGACGGCGCCAGGCTCGCCTCCCCACTCGGCCACTCGTCTCGCTTCATCCACGCCCGCTCACCTCGCTCAAGCACTTCTGGCGCGCATTCAGAGCACTTGTGCGTCCTCTCTGCTTCCGATCCCGCAAGTCGCACGCCGTGCGCTGCTCTACCCGTTCCGATCGAGCGACCCCGCCCTCTCTCGTTCGCCGTTCTGCGTAGGGCAGCCCCCCCACGCCGCGCAGGCTCGTACAGCAGAGCTTTACAGGCGCGCAAGAATAGAAGAGCTGACTCCCTGACCATCTCGTCGCAAACGCAGCCTCACCAACCTGTTCCTCGACCTCGCCTCCTCGACTCGGACTCGGCTCGGCTCCACCATGGCAGACTCGCGCGCAGGGCTCAAGAGTGCGTCTGCTCCCTCGCCATCTAAGCTGTGCCGAGCGCTGACCGCGATCCCCTGCCCGCAGCCCTCATCACGCTCTCCTTCGTCCTGTCGCTCTCGTTCCTCCTCATCATCCTCTCGTGCGCGCTCTGGGGCAACTGGCTCCCTCTCCTGACCGGTGCGTCCTTCTCCCTCCTTCTCTCACTGCGCCTGTGCTGACCTCGTTTATCCCTCCTCCCCTCGCTTGCACGCCGCCCTGCTCGCCCGCAGCCATCCTCTTCACCCTCGCACCCCTGCCCAACTGGCTCTTCTCGCGCTGCGCCGGCGCCGACGACTTCAGCGCCGAGTACTCGTCGGGCCCGGTCGACTTTGGCCACTTCCTCACGAGCTGCTTCCTCGTGAGCGGCGTCGCGCTGCCCTACGTGCTCGCGCACGCAGAGGTCATCCACCAGGCGGCGGCGTGGATGAGCGCGGCGGGCGGCTTGATCGGCTACGCGACGAGTGAGTCTTTCTTCGAGCGACTCTGCAGCTGCGGTCGGCCCGCCGTGCCATCAAAGCGCGACGAGCTGACCTTCGCCCTCGAGACCTTGGAACTGACCCCTCTCGCCCGCCTCGCAGTCATCACCTACTCGCACTTCTTCGCCATCCAGCTCGACGAGTTCTGAGTAAGCGAGCAGCAGTGTACGATGCGGTCGAGCGGGGAAGCAGCAGTTTGTGCAACGCCGAGCCCAGCTTTATCTGACTCTCGGTTCTCGTGGCTCGAGAGCTCGACAGCAGCTGCTTCTCGTTCAAGCGCAGCAGACAGGAGAGCTGGAGAAACTGCGACTCGGTTGATTACAGGGTCGAGAGGGAGTGTACGAGAGGAGGAGAGAGAGGGAGGGAGAGGGAAGGAAAGCTGCGGACCCGGCACGCCCGACGCCGACAACACCCCGCCGCGCGCGCCCGTCCCATACAGCGCCCAGCTCCGCACATGTACAGCTACGCTTGCTCAAGATGCGCGCACGCGGCAGCATGCAGGAGGGGCGGTAGGCGAAGCGGATGGCGAGGTCGAGAGGATGCGAGATGCGGCGGACGGCGGAGGGGGGGTGAGGAACGGCGGCGAGACGATGACGAGGAGCGAGAGAAGGTCGAAGGAGGGGAGGAGGGGGACGGAGAGGCGAAGGCGAGGTAGGAACGAGGTGTCGAACGGTTTAGAAACCGTGCATCCTGCGGGGCGCGACCGACCGTCAGTCCTCGTCCTCTCGTCGCAGCAGGCTCGAGAGGGGAAAGAGAGCGCGGCGCACTTGATCGTGTCCTTCTCGATGCCCTCCTCGATGAGGATCTCCATGATCTTCTGGCGCTGGTCGCCCTGAAGCTGGATGACCTTGCCCATCTCCTCGTGCTCGACAATCGAGCCGTTGCACGCAAACTCCTCTGCAGGGGCAGTGGGAGAGCATGTCAGCGACATCGAGGCCTACGACACGCGGAGTAATCGCCCGCATCCGCGGCCGCCTGTGCGCGAGGAAGCGAGAGGACGCAGACGACGCACTCTTGAACGCCTTCAGGAGCTTCTTGGGGTCATACTCGGCGGGGACGCCCTGGAGGGTCGTGATGGTCTTGCGGCCGTTGCGCTGCTGGATACGGATGTGGATGTGGTTGGCTGCAGGGCGAGGTCGAAGAGGGAGGTCAGCTCGAGGAGCTCGAGGACGGGCTTAGTCTCGCGGACTGCGGCTCGGCGAGCGCTGCAGAGCGGCCCGGCAGAGCTCTGCGTGTGCATCGAGCGCTCTGCGCAGAGCCTTTGCGCCGCCGAGTGCGCCCACCGCCACTACAGACCTCGCGCCGGCCGAGCCCTGCTGACCGCTTCCTCGAGATAGGAGTGAGAGCTGGGGACGCACTCTGGGGCTTGGCCTTGACCTCGACTTCGACCTCGTCCTCAGCGCCTTCGTCGGCAAAGGCGTCGTAGGGCTTGTTGAGGAGGGTGCTCACTGTGGGCGGAGGAGGCGGAGAGGGGTGAGGGGGAAGGAGGGCTCGCGGGTCAGCTGTGCGCGCCGCGAGTGGCGAGGAGGGGAGATCAGACGCACTAAAAGCGGGGCTGTGCGCGTCCAGAGGGCGGTGCGGCGAGGGTCGAGGCGAGCGAGGTGGGAGGCGAGCGAGATGTGAGCACGTCTGCTCTCCAGCTCGCGACAGGGAGAGGGGCGCGCGTGGCGGGACGTACAGGTGCTGGGCTTGCTGAAGGAAGGCGGAAGGGAGAGTGCAAGCGCGCGAGCAGCTGTGTGGGTGGAGGTCAGCTCCTCTCGTCCTCCTCCTCCTCACTCGTGCAGTCGACGTCGGAAAATCAAAGACGCATCGCCAAAAACCGCTTGCACGGTCCGAGCCTCTTCGTTCTAGCACGTCATGAGCTTTTATGCACCGTCTCAGCGGCGCCAAGCTATGCCTATCCTGCTCGGCTCGCAGCTGGGAAGGTCGACCTCCAACGCGCGCACACTGGCCGGCAGCTGCACTACGGAGCGATCTGATTCATCTGCGGGCGGTGCGCGTCCGCGAGCGTGTAGCGCGAGCGAAGAAAAAGCGGCAGCCGGTCCGGGCGAGGCGATGCTCGAGCCTCTTGCTGGCCTCGACAGCTTCCTCGCCGTGGGCGCGGCATGACAGCTTCTCCGGACTTCGCGAGCTCAGTAGGACGCTCGAGCACACCGTCCGACGCTGAGCTTTGGCTGTGTCGACCTAGCGTGTCGCTCGAAGCTCTGTTGGCGTACCGCTTCGCGAGTAAGCTACGGCGAGGCCCTCGGACAGGAGCGTCAGCGCCGAGCCGTCAGCGACGTTGAGCAGATTACCGACCGGCATAGACGGGTCGGCGCAACCATGTGGTCGTCGAGAGGAAGGCGCTCGCCGAAACGACATCCGGCTGCGCCGACCCAGCCTCAGCCTGGACGCGACTCACCTCTCTCGCGACCCTCACCTTCTGGGTACAAGAGCGTCGTGCAGACACGACGAAGCCAGAGTGTCGCCGTCGGCTCGCCGAGTAGAGCGAGCGGTCCAAACGCTCGCCACGAGGAGGAAAGGCGAGAGCGCTCGTCCGACGAGCTAGTCGAGCACTTTGACGTTCCTCGTCGTCGCCTTGTTCTGCGTAAGCTCGTCGGCAGCTGGCCTCGAGCGAGAATTGCAATAATTGCAGCGACGTCGAGCAGGAGAGCGAGCATTCTGATCCGGACCGGTCGGCGAGCCAGCTTCGTCGTCGAGCACACGAGGAGCTGCAGACGAGCACCCGGCGCCGTCGGCTCGTCCAGCTCGCGCTGAAGAGCAGGAGTCAACCAGCCTCAGAGGCGCAAGCGACGCGTCAAGGAGGAGGCCGCGGGCGGAGGACCGTTTGCGCAGCGCACGAGCCTCCTCCGCGCAGTCGCCCTCGTCGACGCCTTCGAAGCGCGGCTGCCGTCACGGCCTGCCTCTGCGTGCGTCGGCGCACAAACGAGAGCTCGCCGAGGAACGGGGCACCACAAGTCTCCTGTCGTTCTCTCTCGGCCTTGGGCGCGTGCAGCTGGTCCGCCGCGGCTGCGGATGACGCGGTTTCGTTCTTCGCGGGACGTCGTTTTCACGCCAGAGCTTGTTTGCCCGCGCACAAGAGTTCTGCGTCAAGCTTGTTCTCCTGCTCCTCACTCTGCACCTGCACTCGCCCTCGAAGAAGCCGTGCGTCCACCTCTCTCGACGACGACGACGACGAGGTGACCTCGCGCGCCGAGTTGACATCTGTGCCCCTTCCGCCCCGCTCTCGCCACCTCGCCTATCGCTCTCTCGTCCGGTTCCTCGCTCTCGCCCTCACTGGTGAGCACCGGCTCTCCCTGATCTCCTTGCGAAGATCGCACTCGCTGACCTGTCCCTCGCGCAACAGCCATCCTCCTCTCGCCCCTCGTCCTCCTCGCTCAGCCTCGCACCTCACCACCACCTCCTCGCCTCTCAGCAATCATGGGCGTCGTCTGCTCTGCTGTACGTCCAGCTCCTTCTCGCCTGCGCAGTGCCCGGAACGACGAGCTGACCCAGCTGCCCGCACACAGATCGCCAGCGTCTTCAGCGGTCCGTCCACCTCTCCTCGCTCTCCTCCTCTCCCCCTCGCCTCTCCTGTCTCGCAGACGGCGACGAGACGAGCACGACTCGGCGTGGGGCGGTCGTGCGAGTCGACGCGCCGTGCGGCGTCGTGCAGGCGGACTCTCAAGCTGACCTCCTCTCCACCTCCCTCGCAGCTATCGGCCGCGGCCTCATGGCCATCGTCAGCGCCATCGGCTCCGTCATCAACGCCATCATCGGTGTGCGTCCCCTCTCTCCTGCTCGAGCGAGGACCAACGTCGAGGCGGCGTCGTTCCTCATCCTCCGGGGCTGCCTTGAGGACCGCACTGACCCCCTTCTCGACGCACGCAGGGCATCACCTCGGTCTTCGTGGCCATCTTCTCGTGCCTCGGCGACGTCTTCTGCTGCCGCTGCGGCAGCCGCAGGCGAGGCGCTCGCTAGTCCACCCTCGGCGAGCGCCCGAACCTCCTCCTCTCCTTCTCCCTTCCTCGCTCTGCCTATACTCTTCTCGTCCTCGATCCTGTCTCATCCTACTCGCACCCTTCCCTCGCAACACCCTAGCGATACCCCTTCCCCCACGGCCTCGCGCTGTAATGCCCTCTTGCTCACCTCACCTCGTCGTGGCCTGCGGAAGGAGCTGGAGAGAGCGAGCGCGAGCACATTTCGAAAGCCTCTCTGCACTCGACGAGACCTTGTGCAGCTTCTGACGCTCGAAAGCTACGCGCAAGACTGGCTGCTGCAGATGAGCGGGCAGCAGAGACGCGGCGAGCGCGAGAGGGGCGGGACGTCGACCCTAGGTGAGCGAGTCGGCAGCGATGTGCAGTCTCCGAGCGCTCGGCGTACATCAGAGAGATCTCTGATCTAGCTCGCTGCAGGTGAAAGACCGGATTGGGACAGCGAGACCGGCAGGAGCGAGGAAGCCGGAGCAGCAGGAAGTGCGGGAGGAGCAGAGGACGCCTCCTCACAAGTGCGCCTCGCGAGCTCTTGAGCACCCTACTTGAAGGCTTCTTGATAGCTCCCGCGAGCGCGCTGGCGACCCGGGGGTATGTAGATCACGGAACGGCCGAGGAGCTGATGAAGATGCTGTGCGCCGAACCCAGCCGAGGACTGTGCGCGGCCAAGCGGCGGCGCGCGCAGGGTCTCGAGCAGCTGGTTTGTACTGCATAGAGCCCCACAGCTGCAACATCGAGCTGTCGAGGTGAGCGGGCGAGGACGAACGCTGCTCTCGCTCCTGCACTCGCCATGGACCCGAACGAGCCGACCCACTTCAACGTCCTGATCGCCGGGACGGGCTTGCACGAGTCTATCCTTGCAGCGTGCGTCCCTTCTCGCCCCTCCCAGGTCGCGCTCGTCGAAGCTGACCCAGCACCGCCCCCTCTCCGCAACAGCGCCCTCTCCAAGGCCGGCTACTCGGTCCTCCAGCTCGACAGCGCACCCTACTACGGCACCGAGCACGCCTCGCTCTCGCTCCTCGAGCTCGCCGACTGGGCCGCCGCCAACCCGGACGCCGACCCCTCGTCGCCCTCCCCACCCGACTCGCTCCGCCGCCTCTCGCAGCGCTTCGCCCTGAGCCTGTGCCCCGTCCTCCTGCGCGCCAAAGGTCCCGCCATCGACCTCCTCGTGCGCAGCAAGGTCGCGAGCTACCTCCAGTTCGGTCTCCTCGGCGGCATCGCGCTTTGGCAGGACGACGCCGGCGAGGACAAGGGCGCCGGCAAGGGCAAGGCGGTGCGCGTACCGGCGAGCAAGGCCGACGTCTTCAACGACCCGACCCTGTCGCTCGTCCAGAAGCGCCGCTTGACCAAGCTGCTCTTGTTCGCCGCCAGCGACGACTCGCTCGAGGAGGACAGGGTGCTCTCTGCAGGTGCGTCGCGCTCTCTCTCGCCCTCCTTAACCACCCTTAGCGAGCTCTCACTGATGGTCTACGTGTAACGCAGAGCCGGACGCCAGCTTTGTCGACTACCTCAAGAAGGGCTTCTCGCTGTCCGGCACGGTCGCCTCGTCGCTCGCCTACGCTCTCGCTCTCTGTTCCTCGCCGACCGGTGCGTCCCACCATGCTCGACTCTCACTCTCATGGGCACGGTCTGACTGTGCTGCACGTGCAGATACCGCTTTGCCGGCGCTGCGGCGCCTGCGCGCCATGATTCAGAGCATGGGTCGGTACGGCCCCTCGCCTTACCTCGTCGGGCACTACGGCGGCGCGGGCGACCTCGTCGGCGGCTTCTCTCGGTGCGTGCGTCTATCTTCGGACTCTTCAAGCCGCAGCTGATGCCGTCTCCCTGCAGCATCTGCGCCGTCTGGGGCGGCGGCCAAATCCTCGGCCGGCCGATCCTCCCGCTCAACCCGTCGCCGACCGTCGGCCTTCCTGTACCCGCCTCGCAGCCGCCCTTCGCCGTACACGACAAGCCGCCTCCTCCACCAGCGGCGTCGACCTCGGATGCCCCGGCCGACGAGACGCGCCCGCTCGGCATCCCCGTCCAGCTCGAGGAGGGTCAGGAGCCGACCATGTTCACCGGCGACTGGGTCGTCACCTCTCCGCACCTCCTTTCGACCCTCATGCCGACCTCATCGACCTCATCGACCGACCCAGCCTCGTCGCCCGCCCCTCGCACCGCGCACCTCATCGCGCTGCTCCCCTCGCCCATTTCGTTCCCTCCTCCTCGACGACCTGAAGGCGCGACCGACGACGACGCCGACCTCGACGAGCCCGACTCGAAGCTCCTCGTGTTCCCGCCGGGCGCGCTCGACGAGGGCCTCGGCACGTGCACGGCGATGATGGTCGGGTCGGGGACGATGAGCTGCCCCGAGGGCTACTGTGCGTCGCCCAGACCTCTCACCTCGGCTCTCTCGTCCCAAGAAGATCTTGTGCTGATACGCCGTTGCCCTCGGCGTCGCAGACATCGTGTACCTCGCCGCGCCCGTCCTTCCGACGACCGACTCGCCCGCACGGACCGCTCGGACCCTCCTCTCACCCTACCTCGACGCCCTCCTCTCGTCCGCACCTCTCGACAGCCCATCCACATCATCTTCACCGCCCGCTCCTATCGAGCCGCTGTACAGCGTCGCCTACCTGTCGCCCATCTCGCCCGCCGCGCCGCACAGCACTTCCTCTCACACAGGCTCGACCACCTCGCCCTCTCCCTCCCCTCTCCCGCTCAACCTCCTCGTCACGGTCTCTCCCTCCCCCGCCTCGACCGCCGCCCTTGTCGACACGCTCGACGCGCTCCCCGCCGCCGTCGAAACAGCGTTCTGGACCATCGTCGGCGCGCGCGCGCGCGACGAGGGCGTCGAGTTCTTTGCGAGGGCGCAGGACAGCGCAGGAGCGGGAGGGGAGGGGGACGAGGATGAATGAGCTGGAGCGGGAGGAGGAGGAGCGCGACGAGCGAGGCTCTCGAGGAGGACGAGCAGAGACGGACGAGCAGAGATGCAGTGGACAATGCAGTGTGCGGTACTAGCTACAAGCGTGTATGACTCTACGGGCTGCGGGCGAGAGAAAAGAGTGCTCGTCAGGCCATGGAGAGAGAGAGAGAAAGACGCAGAGAAGAAAAGCACGCACGGTTCGCTCTTCTCTCCCACCGCCGCTCCAGCTCTATGCCGCCTCGCCGTCGCGCTCTAGACCCTCATCGTACACGGGCCTCGCAACGACGACGCTGTCCTGCCCGAACACCTCGGTCCTGACGTGCTCGAGCCTCGGCGGCCTCCCCTCGCCCTTCCTCCCCGGGGCGATCGCGCCGACGCCCCCCTCGCCGACGAAGACGGGCGCAACGGTGACGATGACGAGGTCGACGAGGCCTGGCGGCGGGGCGGCGAGGCACGAGGCGATGATGCGCGCGCCGCCTTCGATCATGAGCGAGCGGCCGAGGAGGTGCGAGGCGTGCGGGTGCGAGAGGAGCGAGTCGAGGGGGAGAAGGCCGTGCTCTGCGATGGAGAAGAGCGAGGAGTCAGTCTGAGAGTGCGAGAGGCAGTGCGAGGAGGGAGAGAAAGCGGGTCGACGCACCGTCCAGCTCGAGCGGGACCAAGCGTGCGCCGGCGCGCTCAAGGTCCGCCGCCCTCCTCCTCGCGCCCTCGTCCTCCGCGTTCGTAGGCGACAGTGCGCGGTGAACGATCGTGACGCCGTGACTGATGCCGCGCTGGGCATTGACGAGGAGCTTGCAGGTTGGGGGCGTGCGCAGGGACGAGTCGAGAATGATGGGTCGCGGTTGCTCAGAGAGGGGGAGGAGGGCAGGTAGGCGAGCTGCGAGGTCGACCAAAGGCAGAGGAAAGGGGCAAAGGGTCAGCGCTCGGCGAGGATGGGTGCGAGAGCGAGGAGGACGGAGGAGGGGACGGACCGGTCAACTGCGGGTCGTCGTTGAGGACGGTGCCGACGCCGACAAGGATCGAGTCGTGCAGTTGTCGCAGGCTGTGTCGGGCGTGCGCACGTGAGCCTTTGCAGCTCGGAGAGTCGAGGGAGAGGGACGGACCGGTGGGTGAGGCGCATCGAGTCGGGTCCAGAGAGCTGCAACTGCTTGCCGCCGACTCCCGCGATCTTGCCGTCGAGCGACTGGGCATAGGTGAGGGTGACGAAAGGTCTGGCGGGCCGGACGGGGCTTGACGGGGGCGTGAGAGTGTTGAAGAGATGAGGAGGGAGGACCGATTGGAGAAGGGCGAGGGCCGGGTCGATGGTGCCGCTGCTTGGCCGAGGGTCGTCGTGCTGCATTACTGAGCGAGTCTGGCGCACTTCTGGCTAGCCTGAGCCGGTGATTCGTGGTGGAGCGATGGTGAGGGAAGGGCGCCACTCGGCCGTCGTCGTCGTCGCTCTCCCTCTTGCTCTCCACCGCTTACCGGCTGCTCCTACCGCGCACCATGGCTGGACTGTACGACCCGACCCCGCAGATCAACGTCGCCGACCCCTCGACCACCCTCACCACCATCTCGCCCGTCGACGGCTCGCCCCTCCTTACCCGCCCGTACCCGACCTCGACCGCGCAGCTCGACCACCAGGTCCAGCAGGCGCACGATGCCCACCGCCAGTGGCGCAAGGTGCCCCTCGCCGACCGCATCAAGGTCGTCACCGCCGCCGTCGACCACCTCGCCTCGCGCGCACTCGACCTCGGCCCAGAGCTCACCAGCCAGATGGGCAGGCCAAAGCGCTACACGGCCGCCGAGATCGCCACCTTCAAGGACCGCGCCCAGTGGCTCCTCGCCCACGCCGACAAGGCCCTCAAGGACGAGAACGTCGACGAGGGGAGGCCCGAGGGCTTCACTCGCATCATCCGCCGCACCCCGGTCGGCGTCTGCCTCCTCGTCGGCGCCTGGAACGTGCGTCTGCAGTCTCCCTTCGTCGAGCTGAGCATCCCTGCCGAGCGCGCGCTGACTCTCCCTCCCCCCCCCCCTCGCAGTTTCCCTGTGCGCTCCTCCTCCCTCTTCCCTTCCCCCTCCCTCACCGACCTCGCCGTTCGTCCCGCTGACCCTGCGCTCCTCGACGATGCAGACATGATCACCGTCAACGCCCTCATCCCGGCCCTCCTCGCCGGCAACTCGGTCCTCCTCAAGCCTTCGCCGCAAACCCCTCTCGTCGCCGAGCGCATCCAGGAGTCGTTCGAGGCTGCCGGCCTGCCCGCCAACCTCCTCCAGGTGCGGCTCGTCCCTCCCTCGCTCTCTCCTGCTCGTCAAGATGCTTCCGCGCTGACTCCTCTCGCCGCCCTCGCCGCAACAGACGCTCCACCTCACGCCGTCGCAGATGGACTACGTCGTCGCGCACCCGCTCGTCCCCTTCGTCTCGTTCACGGGCAGCGTCGCCAACGGCAAGCGCGTCGAGAAGACGGCCGCCGATGCGGCCGACAAGGGCCACGGGTTCAAGATGGTCGGGCTCGAGCTCGGCGGCAAGGACGCGGCGTACGTCAGGGAGGGTGCGTCGAGCTCTCTCTCGGCGTCGTCAGCCTCCGTGCGGCTACAGCGGCTGACGTAGACGAAGTTGGTCACGACCCGCAGACTGCGACCCGGCCTACGCCGCCGAGAACATCGTCGGTGCGCTGCAACCTCCTCTTCTCCCTCACGCTCTCTCCTCCCTCGAGCGCTCGCTGACTAGATACCCTCGTCGCGCGCAGATGGTGCCATGTTCAACTCGGGCCAGTCGTGCTGCGCCGTCGAGCGCGTCTACGTCCACGAGAGCGTGTACGACCGGTTCGTCGAGGAGGCAGTCAAGGTCGTCAAGGTGCGTCTCTCTCTCTCGCTCAGCTTCGTTCCCTCAGCCTCGAGCGCCTCACTGACGACGAGATGCACGCAGGACTACAAGCTCGGCGACCCTCGCGAGGAGGAGACGACGCTCGGACCCGTCATCTCGCTCCGCTCGGCAGCCATGATCCGCGAGCACATCTCCGAGGCTGGTGCGTCTCTCCCTCCTCCCCTTCCCGCTCCCTCCTGCGCACTCGCTCATGCCTCTCTTCTGCGCGCGCGCAGTGTCCAAGGGCGCCAATGCGCTCATCGACGAGTCGCTGTTCCCGCTCGCCAAGGAGGGCACGACGTACGTCGCGCCGCAGGTCCTCGTTGACGTCGACCACAGCATGAAGGTCATGAGCGACGAGACGTTCGGCCCGGTCATGGGCATCATGAAGGTGCGCCCCTCTTTCGCTCGCTCGTCGCTGTCGTCGAGCCGCAGAACTGACTTTCTCGAGCGCGCGACGCAGGTCAAGGACGACGCCGAGGCGCTCAAGCTCATGAACGACTCGCCGTTCGGCTTGACGGCCTCGATCTGGACCAAGGACACGGTGGCTTACTACGAGCTTGTCGACGACGTCGACGCCGGGACCGTCTTCCTCAACCGGTCCGTCCCTCCTCCTCTTCACGCCTTTGTCGACCTCGGCGGACCAGGCCTGATGCTCTCTCCCTTGCAGCTGCGACTATCTTGAACCCGCGCTCCCGTGGTGCGCGCAGAAGGACAGCGGGCGCGGCATTTCGCTCTCTCGGTACGGCTTCGACGCCGTGACCAAGACGAAGAGCCTGCACCTGCGCAACGTCTGAGCGCGCAGCGCCTTTCAGATCCAGTACGACGAGCGCGACGAGTGCAATAGAGCCGTGCAGAAGCCTCTCGTTGTCGGCGTCGAGAGCGGGTCCGAGCGAGCGCTTCCCGCTCGGCTTTCCTCGTCCTCTCTCGCACCGGATCTTCTTGCTCCGAGCCTGCTGCTTCTACATGACGTCGCACTGCTCTCTGTACGCGCGACTGCTTATCTCTTGTCCCACGGCTTCGAGAGGTGGGCTGCCCCGCCGCTCTCGAGCGCTCACCTCCCCGTCGCTCGATCTCCTCGAGCGCGTCACTCGCTACCGGCCCATTCTTCACGCCCGAGACTCCCTGCTCTCTCTCCCGCTCGACGCCCTGAGCTGCAGGAGAAGAGCGGGTCCGTCGTCGCCTTTCCGGCCGAGTGCGTCGTCTCGACGACGAGGCCGACCCTGTTCCTCCTCGACCCAGTTGGTCGGGCGGATCTTCCCGCTCGTCAAGGGCGGGTCATCGAAGCTTCGATACCGCTTCGTGCCTCGCTCGCTCGGGAGAGTGCTGTTGTCGACTCGGGCGACTCGAAGCGACGTCAAGAGCCGAGCGTCGCGCCAAGGGCAAGCCCGACCGTCGGCTGCGATAGCACGACCTGTCGAGAGCCGACGTCGGTCCCTTCTTCCTGTCGACATTGGCCGTGACGAGGACGAGTCGAACGCGCACGTACGGCGCAAAGAAGCTAGCGCGCAGCTAGCGAGAAAGGCGGAGAGGAGGCAGGGGCTCGAGCGGGGCTGGGCTCGACCTTCCCAAGTCGCCGCACCGCCTTTCGGCCGTCTTCGAGCGGTGCAAGGGCTTCATCGCTCGCTCGAGGCTCTCGCTAGCAGGCTTTGCGGTCCCTCGAGTTGCCCGAAGCGAGGAAAACGCCGCCGCGAGCAGCTGCACAGGCCCAGCTCGACCAGAACCCGCTGTCGCAAGCAGCGACGCCTGCTCGTGCTGCTCGCCCCGCACGACTTGTTCCCGACAGATGAGACGCCGCGTGCGGCAAAGTGCAAGCTTCGGAGAGCGGAGAGGACGCAGTGGGTCCGCCTGCCGGACGAGGAAGGCCGAGGTGGCTTCCACGCGCAGCCTCGTGCGAGTGGGCTGCGCTCATTCTCCCCTGGGCGAGCGAGACGTCTTTGCTGCAGCGTGGACGAGCAGGGTGGCGCAGAGAGAGGCACTGCGCGAGCGAGAAGAGGTCGAGGGAGCGAGCAGCTCAGCCCGCAGCAGTCGGCGCCGCGCACGAGCCGTGCTTTCCCGCAAGCGCGGCAAGCTCCTTCTGCTGTGGGACCGGCGGCGAGCGACTTGGGAGCCGGACGTTGGCGCGGCTACGGTGCGATCGACCCAGCGAGAAAGTGAAACCCTTGCAGCTGCGGTACAAGCGGCGGGGCGGACGGCACACATGGTAGCGAGCTGGAGCGGGCTCAAGGGCGCAGCGTACCGCTCGTCCGTACGCCGTTCGGCTGAGCGGCAGCGGAAGCAGAAGCAGACCGCGCAGCAAGAGAGCGTCAAGGAGGAGAAGCCTTGCGGCGACGATCCTTCGGCTCGGCGACGACGTCGACGGAGTGGGAGCAGGGAGCGCTGCGAGAGGGACGAAGGAGCGGCGCGATAGAGCAGCGGGGAGGAGCGCTAGCTAGGCGTGGTCCCTGACAGGGTCGCGAGCAAGCGAGTGAGCGGGCCGACAGAGAGGGGAAGAGGGGGAAAGGGGCGAAAGGCGCGGGCGCAGTCGAGAGCGAGGCGAATGCGCCGAGGCAAGCCCGAATCCGACGAGAGAGCAGCGCTGAGTCTGAGTCGGTCGGGCGGAAGGAGAGAGCGGCGTCGCGAGCGAGCGACGGTCGGGGTGTCGTCGTCGGTCGGCCAACTGCTCCTCCTCCCTCCCTCGCACCAAAGGACAAGGTGCGGTCTCGAGACAAAAAGGCCCGACTGTTCGCACGCACACACCGAAGGCTGACCCCCTGTCCGCCCGCCGCCTCCTCTCGCCGCTCGTCCGTCGTCCTCCCCGCGCCGCCGCTCCTCCCGCCGCTCTCTCTCCCCTTGGTCCTCGCCTCGCCTCTCTCGCAGCCAGCCTCTCGCCAGGCTCGCTCTCCTCGCACACGTCGACAAGCACTTTCTGTCGCCGCCGCACCTCGCCCCGCCGTCGCCTCGTCGCGCAACACCGCCCGCGACCCGCCGCCTCCGCGTCGCATTCATCCACCCTCCGCGCCACATTCGGCTCCCAGCGACGCTAGCGCTGTGTGCTGCCCGCCAGCCATGCCCGCGCCCGTGCAGATTGCCCGGCGCGAGAGCCACTTCTCACCAGAGTGAGTCCCCGCTCGCTCGCTTCCTCGTCCCTCTCCCACCGAGGGCGACATCCCCGGTCCCGCTCCGGTCGCGCGCGCGTGCCCACGCGGTCCTGGGCGAGTCGCGCGACTTGGCGGGCTTGTCGACGGCAGCTAGGTCCTTCGAGTGCGCGCGCCGTGCCGGGCGTGCTCGACTCGTCGCGCCTCGACGAGGTGGCGGCCTTCCTCGGGCTCGAGTCGACCATGCCGAGCGAGGCGGACTCGCCGCGCTTGTCGCCGGTCCGCGTCTCTCTCGAGGACCAGGACCAGCAGCAGCATCGTTCCACTCAGAGCGTACGGCACTGACTCTCTCGGTCGCGCGCCCGCAGCATGAGCATGCATTCGCCGCTGCTCCACCCCGCCCTCTCGACCTCGCTCAGCAAGTCGTTCGGGCTCAACTCGCCCTTCTCGCTCGCCGCCATGTCGACCTCGCTCAAGGACTTGTCGTCGTCGCCCGGCTTCTCGTCCATGGCCATGTCGCTCGGCCGCTCGTTCGAGGAGCGCCCCAAGATCGAGGCCCAGTTCTTCAAGAACTTTACGTGCTGCGGCCTCGACCTCCAGGACCTGCACGGCCTCCTCGAGCACTTCGAGGAGTGCCACGTCTCGTTCGACGACGAGGGCGACGCCGACGAGGACGGCGACATGGACGGCCTCGAGGTCGAGGGCGCCGAGAGCGAGGGCACCATCTCGGGCCCGCCGAGCCCCCGCCTGCTCGGTCACGGCCCGCGCGGCTTCGAGCTCAAGAAGTCGGGCCTGTCGTCGTTCGAGACGCCCGACTCGCCCGCGACCGCCGCGCTCCACCTCGACTCGGGCATGGAGCTCGACATGGACATGGGCGAGGACGAGGCCAACTCGCCCGCGTCGTCGGCCGGCTCGTCGAGCACCGGCCACCTCGCGTCGTCGTCGTCGAACGGGTACGGGCAGCCGCAGCAGGCGCCGGCCATGTCGGCGTTCGAGAACCCGCTCCCGCTCCAGGGCAGCGCGAGCAAGCGCCGCAGCCCGTCCATCAACTCGCAGCACCCTCAGCCCTCGGCCATCCCCCCCTCGATCATCGACTTTGGCGGCGCCGGCGCGCAGCACTCGCGCGCGTCGTCGTCGCACGGCGGCACGACCCCGAACCTCGACGAGCCGCCCAATCCGGCCGAGAACGGCCTCGGCTTCCTCCCGAACGGCACGGTCAACCCGGCGCAGGCGCTGGGTGCACCGGGCGGCGGCGCAGGCGGCTCGGGCGGGCTCGCGCCGAGCCTCTTGTTCCCCGGCACGCCGCACGGCTCGCCGCCGACCGAGGCGCAGGTCGTCGTCCACGAGTCGCCGCAACCCGAACTCGACGACGAGGACGAGGACGACGAGGAGCCCGAGTCGGACACGGACTCGGAGCCGGACGAGGACGACATGCCCATCCTTTCGCCCGGCTCGGGCTCGCTCGGCCTGCCTGCGACGCTCCGAGCGTCGCCGGTCCACAAGTCGTCGCACTCGCCCTCGCCCGGCCCCTCGTCCCACCACCACAAGAGCGGCTCGTCGTCGTCGCACCACAAGCCCAAGAAGTCGTCGTCGACGTCGGCCGCCGCCGCCGCCGCCGCTCTCGCCGCCCTCCCCCCTCACCCGATCATCAACCCGCACGACCCGGCGACCATCTCGGCGCTCGCCAACACGACGCTTAAGGACCCGATCCAGACGGCGGCCGCCATCGCCGCGCTCGGCCCGAATTCCCTCGCCGCCCTCCCGACGGCGCTGCATCCTCTCGGTCAGGGCGTCCAGATCTCGCCCTCGGGCCGTCCCTACACGCCGCCGAGCGAGAAGCCGTTCAAGTGCAACGTGCCCGGGTGCGACAAGTCGTACAAGCAGCAGAACGGCCTCAAGTACCACCGGCTGCACGGGCACTGCGGCGCCAACGCGGCCAAGGACGGCATCGACCCGCGCAACGAGGGCAAGCCGTACGTCTGTCACGTCGCGAGCTGCGGCAAGCGGTACAAGAAGTGCGTCCCCTTCCCCTCTCTCTCGCTCGGCCGTCGTCGTCGCCCTCGAGAGGAGCCGGATCGCTGACTCCTCCTCCCCTTGTTCTCTCGCCCCCAGCATGAACGGCCTGCGGTACCACTACCAGCACTCGGGCGCGCACGGTGCGCTCGGCCTGCAGATGCTCGCGCAGGGGTGCCACCCGCCGCCGCAGTTCCCGCCGGGCCACAAGCGCGGCCACGGCAGCTCGAGCCACCAGCTCAGCCACAGCTACACGCCGGGCAGCGCGAGCTCGAGCCGCGCTAGCAGCCCTGCCGGCATCATGCGCGGCATCGGGCGCGACTCGTACTGAGCGCGCGCGCTCGTCGTCGTCGTCGTCGTCGAGCGGGCCTGAGCGCCACTCGTCGTCGTCCTCGGGTTCGGTCGCTCCTCCTGCGGGTCACGGCGCCTCTCCCCGACACGCCCTGCACCTCGCCTTCGTTCTTCTGCCGCGCGAGCGCTTGTCGCGCTCGTCGCCGCCTGCACCTTGTTGTTGTCCTTCCCCCTCCACCCTTTCCCTCCCTCCTTTCCTTCCTAGCTTTGCCGTCCTTCGTCTTTAGATTCCCCTTACCTCACTCTGCGTACCTTCCCTCTCTCTGTCTCCTAATCCCTCCTGCCTGTACACTCGCGCGCCTGTGCCCTCCCTCCCTCCCTTCCTCTTCCTCCTCGCCTTGCCTTCTCTCGCCGTCGCTCTCCTGCGCCGTGCGCTCCTCTTGCCCGACTCGCCTCGCCTCTTTGCGTAGTCGGACCGGTCGGCGGGCGCGGCGTAGCTGCTGTGCGCGAGCCCGTGTTGCTGTTGATTAACCTCTTTGCCGCTTTCCTCGTCTCGCGCCGCACGAGAGCGATTCGACGAGAGCAGCTCTGCTTCTTTGGCACGAGCTCAAGCGTAGAGAGTGTGTAGCAGGCGCGGAGCAAGCGCGCCGAGCTGGACTGAGCGAGTCGCTCTGCGAGGAGGAGGAACGAGCGCGCCGCCTGCGTTCGATTACCGATGCTCGGCTTGACTTCTGCTTGACTCTCGCTTGACACGGGTGGGCTCATTACGTCTGCTCGCAATACAGACTTAGTTGACTTTTGCTAATGCCGCCTGGCTCTCGCTCCAGCTCGGCCTCTTCTCGCTCTGCGCGCAGCTCCTTGTGCTCGGCTGTGCCGTCGACCAGCTCGACCCAGCTCAGCAAAAAGCTGCAGCGGCCAACAGGAAAAGGTTCGACCTCCGCCAGCTGAGCCTCGCGCGCGCTCGGTCTGCGCCTCTCTCTCTCTCTCCTCCGCTCACCTTCGACTCGCCGCTCTACCGACCCTTCAAGCCTCTCGCCCTCTCTTGTGAGCCCTCTCTCCTTGTCTCGGGACCCTGGGACGTGAGGATAAAATGCTGGCACCCGTCCTACGGCCCTCGTTGGCGCTCGCCGGACCCTCCTCGCCGTGTCTTCGTTGTTTGCTCAGCGCACGGCAGGGCGGGCCTGGTGGGCACGACCGGGGGCTGCCACCCTCCTTCACGCTATTTTGGAGGGTGTTTCTGCGGAAGAAACGCTCGCGGCATGGGCCTAATACACCCGCCGCCTGATCCCACCTCGAGCACGAGCACACGCGCGACGAGCCTCTCGAGCAGGACGCTGACTCCGTTCCTTGCCCTCGTCTACAGGTTCAGCATGCTCGCAGCGGTGGATTCGGCGGCGGGAGCGGCTCCTTCGGAGCGTGTGCGAGGGACGAAGGACGAGCAGGCGTGGAGAAGGCGGCAGCGGCGAGCAGAGCGAGGACGATGTGCAACTCGGTGCTCTGTCCACACGTGTGTCTGTGCCCGTCGTCGTGAGCGTGAGCGCGAGTCGGCATGAGCACCAGCGCGCGCGAGAGAGCTCTGGACGAGCGACGAGCGAGAGCGAGAGGCCGACCTCGCTGCCGACAGCCGGCGGGGGGAGCGCGCGACTGCACGAGAGCCCGCTGGCGTGCTCAGAGCAGAGACTCGCGACGTCGCCCAGCCCATCGAGGCTGACGGTGACGAGCAGAAGGAGCACGAGGGCGGCGGCCGGCGAGGAGGAGGACGAGGAGGCGTCGGCAGCTCTGAGCGCGGACGGCGCGCCCCGCTCTGCGCGTCTACCAAGAGCTACGCCGCCCTAACAGCAACTGAGCGCACAGCGAGCGACAGGGAGAGGCAGAGCGAGAGAGAGCGTCGGCTCCACATCGTCGCTCGACCTCGTCCTCCTCTCCCACCCACCGACACGAGCAGTGAGTACCCTGCCCCACTTCAATGTGCTCTACAGGGCGTGCACTGACTAGCCGTCCGACCCGCAGCCCGCCCCACTCGCTCCCCTCCTCGTGCTCGCTCCTCCCCCGCGGACCCCGGACCTCGTCTCTCGGCTCTCACAGCTCGCACAGCCAGGTGCCTCCAGAACCACCCTCGAGAACCAGCAGCGGCCCTCTGCTGACCCCCGCCCCTCCCGCCTTGTTGTGCACAGCTCGCCGTCCCCCTCCCTCATCTCCCTCTCGCTCCGCTCCCTCGTCGACCACCGCCAGCATGGACGCCATCGGCATCAGCAACCTCCCCAATCAGCGCCACAAGATCGGTCCGTCTCTTGCTCCCGCCTCTCACGGACGGGGCCCGGCTGACCTCCTCTCCTCGTCGTTGCAACAGTCGCAAAGCGCGGCGGCCACTTCACCCTCATGGTCGTCGGTGAGAGCGGCCTCGGCAAGACGACCCTCATGTGCGTGCGAGCTCCCCTCGTCTTGGTGGATGG
>Ga0308169_10000526_pt1 | contig 55450 bp, 48 predicted proteins | sample PhyBR1_2_FD_202139 | JGI IMG/M metagenome (GOLD analysis project Ga0308169, IMG submission 202139) | Phyllosphere microbial communities from UC Gill Tract Community Farm, Albany, California, United States - DLSLSB.R1 | ecosystem: Host-associated > Plants > Phyllosphere > Unclassified | place... | reverse complement strand
GCGAGAGAGGGTTCGCCGCCGTCGCCGTCGTCGTCGTCCTGTCGAGCTTCCTTCTGGCGGACGCAATCGCAGCTCTCGCCTTGTGCGCAGCTTGACGAGCCACTGCTGCTCTGTCCACTCGAGCTAAAAGCCTCGCCCGCCCCAGTCCAGCAGCGCACCTCCCCTCCTCCTCCTCGCCAACCCTCGACCTCGTGCCTCACCGCCTCGAGCTCGCGCGCTGCAAGCCAGTCGGCCAGCTCGCCGGCTCCAGCAGCCTTGAGTCGAGCCCACGCGAGCCGAACCATGCGCTCGCCCTCTCTCGACCGAGCGGCATCGGCCTCGCCGACGGACCTCTCCTCCCCGCCCCCGCCCGGCCGCGCGCAATAAGTGGGACGGCGCAACTTCGGCCGAGGCAGAGCAGCGAGAACGTTCCAGTGCATCTCAAGGATGCCCTCGTGTCCGCTTGGCTCCCTCGGACCCGCCCCATAGGCCGGCGCCGGATCGTCCTCGAGCAGCTGGTGGACGAGACGAGCGACGGGCACTGGATGCGGCAGCGAGCGAGCCGAGCGTCGCTGCTTGCGCTCGCTTGATCAGATCTCGCGACGCGCGGTGCCCGGCCGGGGGAGCAGGGACGCGCGGCGCGATCTCGTTTGACCTCGCGGCCGGTTGACTCTTCGCTCGTCGAGCCGGTCCGCCTTGGCCCGCCTCGCCCGCACTTGCCTCGAACCTTCTACCTCGCTCCTTTGACTGGCTCCACATTCTGCTCCTGCGCGACGTGGCCTCGTAGCGACGCACCGCGCAGATAGCCCCGCTTGACTCGCGCCTGCTCACCTCATCCTCTCGACCCCGTCGCGCTCAGTCAGCGCCGTCGGCCCCACTTTCTCCGGCTCTCCTCCTTACCCACACCTTCCTCACCATCTCGACGACCCGACACGGGCTTCCACCTGGCCTTTCGACCCGACGCACCTCCTCTCGCGACCCGCCATGCTGTCCCGCTTCGCCTCGCCGTCCGTCTCGGTCACCCTCTCGCAGGACATCGTCTTCGTTCACGCCCTCGACGGCCCTTTCCCGGTGCGCTTCCACGTCTCCATCTGCTCTCTTCTCTCGCTCGAGCCGCACTGACTCGTCCTCGCCCGCCCGCCTCGCAGTCGCAGGACCCGGTCGTCCACGGCACCGCCCTCATCAAGTTGCCGTCGCGCAAGGCGATTCGCCGAGTCAAAGTCGTCCTCGAGGGCCTGTGCGACGCATGCGGCGGCGGCGCCTTGCCGTACGAGACGACGTCGGTCCTCTCCAAGTCGCTCGAGCACGATCTCGCCGGCGAGGTCTTTGAGGCGGGCAACCACGCGTTCAACTTCACCTTCATCATCCCCTCGTCGACGCCTGCATCTCAGCGTTCCTGCTACGGCCGCACGCGCTACTACGGTGCGTCCTCAACCGCCCTCCCTCGAGCAACCCTTCTCGGACCCGCTGAGCCCGGCTGACTTTGCCTCGTTCTCGCTCGCAGTCAAGGCCCTCGTCGATTTCGACGGCATGCTCAACAGCGGCGTCGTCTCGCCGCCCGTCGCGCTGTGGATCTCGGCCAACCCGTCGCCGCCGGGCGAGATCCCGTTCCCGCTCGACCTCAGCTTCCAGCACTTCTCGCCCGACCTCGGCGTGCGTTCCCTCCCTCTTCTTGCTCACCTTGCACTCGAGCTGATGCTCCTTCCGCGCAGCCCGTCGGCGTCGGCATCTCGTCGCCGCACCTCACCGTCGCCGCTCTCTGCAACGTCCGGCTCTCGCTCCTCGGCCCTCCTCAGCCCGTCTCGATCGTCTCGGTCGCCGGCGTCATCACCCAGACCTTTACGATCCACTACCGCGACGGTACCGTCGCTCGCCCGAAGCCGATGTGCGTCCTGTCGAGCTGCGAGGGTCCGTGCGCGCGAGCTCGAGCTGACGAACGCCCTCTCGCTCGCAGGAACCTCACGCTCAAGAAGGTCGACCACACGGCGAGCCCGAGTCTTTCCGTCCCGATCCACAACCCTGCGACCTGCACCGTCGCTCCAGGACCCGCTCTCGACCTCCCTCGCCAAGTCGAGCGCGCCGTTGTCGACCAGCCGTCGTTCCGGCCCGTCTCGACCTGCTGCGTCATCCACCCGGACGTCGACGTGCCCGACCCTTCGCCGCTAGCGCGAGTCGAGGCCGGGCAGGAGTTCCACCACTCGCGCATCTGCAGGGTGCCCGACGACGACCACGTTCGGCCCTCGACGCTCGACGGCTCTCCTAAGACGGTCATCCGCGTCTCGCACCGGCTCAGCGTCGAGGTGCGGTACCGCAAGGACGGCGACGACGAGGACATGGTCCTCACGATGGGCAAGCCCGTCGTCATCTCGTCCTGGTGCGTCCCTCTCTCGCCTACGCTCCTCGCGCTCGAGCCCCTCCTGACTTTGACCTTCCTCGCCTTCCTGCAGCTGCTGCCTCGTCGACTCGCTCACCCTCCCGGCCTACTGCGCCAAGAAGCCCTCCAAGACGATCATCCGCCCGCTCGAGTCGCGCTGCGCGTGCAACATGTCGCTCAAGGAGTGCCTCGACCGCGACGGCGTCCTTCTCCAGGTGCGTCTCTCTCTCCTCGCGCTCCCTTCCTCCCTCCACCTCCTCGACGTCGCTCTCGTGCTGACGCTCAACTTCGACCCGCAGCGCGCAGGCGTACTCGACCCGCCCTCGTCCGAGGCGCGCTTCCTCGGCGTCGGCAGCGACGACAAGTCGCCCGCCTACACCGCCTCGGGCCCGAGCACCGACTACCTCTCGTCGGTCCCGATCCAGCGCCGCGGAACGTTCGACAGCGGGTTCGAGGACGGCGGCGGTTAAGCTCGGGCAGCTGCGTCGAGCGAGAGGGAGGAGAGCGGTGGAGGAGGGCGAAGTGGAGGAGGTCAAAGCGCCGCAGTAGATCGTCGGCTCTCTAGAAGTACTTGTTCGTCGTCAGTAGCTGTACCTAATCGTCGTTGCAGTGCACCCCCGTTCTGTCAAGCGCTCGCTCTCCGTCCCAACTCTCTTCTTGCGCGACGAGCTCGACCGGCCAATTCTGCTTGGTGGGCTTCATCATCGAGAGCGAGAGCTGTCCGGTGCTCACAGTGACAGTGCCGAGTGGGAGAGGAGAGCTAGCTCGTCTGGGGCGAGCTTGCCGTCGAGACGTGCTCGAGGCGGTACGACTTGAGAAGGCCGACGAGGAAGAGGTCCGAGCGGCGCTCTCGCGCCATGCGCACTGAGCTTTAAGCCAGCCCGACCACTTTCGAGCTCTCGAGGGATGCCACATGAGGCAGAAGCAGAGGCTGAGCGCAATAGGCTGTGCACGCCGAGCATCTACAAGAGAGCCCTTCTGTCACCCAGCGTCCACCGACGCCTTTACCGCCGCGCCCTGCACGCTACTCGCATCGTCGCCGTCGAAGAACTGCATGTTGCGGTAGTAGGTCGAGCAGTCGGCCGATGCCGCATAGTCGGCGGTGCTGCCGCCGAAGAAGGCTGAGAGGGACGAGCGGGTTCGTCGAGGAGGAGAGAATGTTCGAGGAGCGCACGAAGAGGGACGGGAGCGGGAGGGAGGAGAGAGCGAGTCAGTTGGTGAGCCGAGGCGTGCGAGCTCGAGCGAGGGGGGAGGGACGCACTCGAGAAAATGAAAGCGTTGAGGAGGACCGAGGCGTTCGTCCGGAAGACGACGTCCTCGAGGTACATGGCTCGCTTTTCGCCGACGTATACGGCGAGCACGCCGTTGGCGGGTCCGCTCGACCCTGGGTCCGAGTTGAGAATGGCGACCTGCGTGATCGAGTTCCACCTGCGAGCGAGCGAAAAGGCGTGAGCGTCTCGACCTTTTCGGCAAGGAGAAAGACGGCGACAACGACGTGACGCACTTGCCGGACTCGAAGACGAAGCTGCCGCGGTCGATGCTCACTGCGGAAAAGAGCAGGGTGAGCTAAAAGACATGAGCGAGGTCGTGAGTCTCGAGCGGGCGGGAAGAAGGAGCTCACCACCGTCGTTGCCGTGACACATGTAGCTCGACGTGTCGCTCTTGGTGCCGCACTGACCGTCGTATGTTGGGATGTAGGCGTAGACTGCAGGGGAGGAGGCGACGTCAGGCGGTATCGGTAGAGTCTGCGAGCTAGTCGGCGCACGGACCTTCACCCGCGCCTTTCTCGCGCCACATAACTGCGGGCGAGCGGTCGAGGGTCAGAATCGAGACGTCGAGAGCGTCTAAAAGTAGGGAAGACGCACAACGTGTCGAAAAGCAAGCCTCGCTGCCCTTCCCGCCCGTGCAGCCTGACCCGCTGTCGCCGCCGAACAGGCCGGGCAACTTGCCGCCGAGGACGAAGTCGAAGCCGTCCGAGAAGCCGACCTGTTGACCGAGGGAGGGGGTCGAGTGAGCGACACAGGGAGAGAGAAGTGGGAGGGAGAGGGTCAAAGCGCACCTCGTAGCTGACCATCGCTCGCTGCTTGCCCTCGCCGAAGACCGCCATCTGCATGTTACCGACGCCGGCAGGAAGGTCCTTGGCGCCGCTGTAGCTCCCCTTCGGGTACTCAACCTCGAGAACGACCTGGCCGCCGCCCTCGAGCGGGTCCTCGACGAACGAGAGCGGGCCGGACCCTTTGACGAGCGACCACGAGTCGGCGATGTAGGCGTTGGCGGCCGACGAGGAGGGGATGGCCGAGCTCGGCATGAAGAGGGAAGAGACGGCGGCGGGCGTCATCGTGAAGGATGAGGCGAGCGAGGCGAGGAAGTCGGTCGGGAGCGACGTTGCGGCGGCGAGAGAAGTTGCTGCAGATGCGACGCCGCTGTCGCCGTCGGGACTCGAGGAGCTTGTCGAGCGCGTCGCAGCAGTAGTGCCTGCGGGCGAAGGGCCGTCAGAGTCGGCATCTTCGAGGGCCGCTCGAGTGAAGAGAGAGAGAGGAACGCACCGCTCTTGGTCGACGCGCCACTGCTCTCCACCGGCTTGCCCTGGACCCGCTCGACGATGAAGACGGCGAGACTACCGGCGACCGTGACGATGATGAAGAGGAGCAGGCACGACAAGGGCGAGATGCGGGCGGGGCGAGGCTGCGCGCTCGTAAGACGAGGTCAGCGAGCTCTTTGCAGAGGGGCAGAGGAAGAAGACAGAGACGCACCTCGTCATCGTATTCTGCGTCGTCCTGGGTCGTATCGCTGCCGCTCGACCAGCTGCTTGAGCACGAGGAGGCCGACGAGGTTGAGCTCTGCCGAGACCGCCTGCGCACGCGCCGCCGCCCGCCGCCCTCGCTGCTGCTGCTGCTCGAGCTGGTGCCGCTGCTGCTCGAGGTCGACGGGTCTCCATGAAGCATATGGCGAGCGAGCGCATCGGTGAAGTGCTGCGAGCGAGAGAGAGTGAGGAGAGGAGGCGACGGACGGACCGCCGACCGAGGCGGACCGTCCGCGGAGAGTCCGGCGACCCTCGGTCGGCGTCAGCACGTGCGCTCGATCGAGAAGGCCGAGCCCGAGGGCTCGCCGTCGAAGGGCGTCGACGAGGAGGCCCGCAGTCGCACGAAGCTGCGGCGAGTGAGAGAAGGAGACGAGCCGGCGGGCCGTGCGAGCTCGCGATGCAGACAGTCCTCGATGCAAGTCTAGACGAAAGGGTTACAGTGACAGATGGCGCCGCGCACGCCGAACGAGAGGAACGAGCCGACGGCGAGGCCCGAGGTGAGGTAGAAGGCGAGGCAGGTGGCGGCGACCTGCGAGCAGAGCTGCTCGTCAGCAAGCGCGTCGAGAGGGAGAGGCGAGAGGGAGGAAGAGGACGCACCTCGACCTCGTCCTGTTCGAGGGACGGCTCAACGACGCTCGCGAGCATGATGAGGGTCGAGAGGTAGCCGTTCGAGAGGGAGAAGGCGAGCATGATGGCGAAGAAGGCTGTTGCGGGCACTGTACGTCAGCTTCGACGCTCGATGCTCGACAGAGAGGAGTGCGAGAGGGGAAAGGAGCTACGCACCGAGGTCTGAGCGGATCATGGCGCGGCCCTCGCCGCCGGCCGTCTGGTTGCACATGAGGAAGAGCGGCTGCACGACGTGAGGGGCGCGAGCGTCAGACGCACGCTCGCAAGGTCGAGCACGAGAAGGGAGAGAGCACGCACCACAAAGGCGACCCTCGCGACGCTGCAGGTCATGAGGACCTTCCAGTTGGTCCACGCGAGCTTCTCCCACTGCGGGAGGACGCGCCCGAGCCAGTCGCCGCCGGCAAAGACCGCGAACCCGAGCGGCACGAACAGCTCGGGCCGCTGCAGGATGCGCGCATCCGGATCGCCGCTGCGCACCGACACGATGGTCGACGTGATCGAGGGGAAGACGGCGAGCGTGACGCCGAAGACGAGGAACATGGCGACGCCGAGGTGCCGCACCTTGCGCTCGACGACGCGCAGCGACACGGTCGAGGTGTCGGACGAGGACCCGTCGTTCTTCTTGGGCGCGGCGTCCGAGTCGAACGAGGCGCGCAGGACGAGGTGGTAGAGGGGGAGCCGGACGAGGATGATGTAGCAGACGAACGACGCAAAGGCGAAGATGCCGACCGTGAGGAAGAAGGTGAAGGCCGACTGGCGGATGGTGGCGGAAGGAGCGGCGGCGGCCGAGATCAGGGTCGAGTCGGCGACGTCGGCGGTGAGGGCGTACGAGAAGGTCGAGTTGTCGAGGATGAAGCCGTGCCCGGGCTCCTTCGGCGCGCTCTTGACGGCGCCGTACGCTGCGACGAACTGGATCATCGCAACGGCAAACCCGATGGCGCCCTGGCCCGACAGGATCTGGTTCAGGTAGGACGGCCCGAAGCTGGCCGAGAGGGCGACGACCGCGTTCTGGAGGTACGACGCCGACGCCGCAAGGATGATCGACGAGACGATGAGGAAGGCGAAGAAGAGGGTCGGCGGGATCTCCTTGACGACGGTCGAGAAGATGAAGAGGACGAGGTTGGCGGCGAGGACGAGGATGCTCCAGCTGATGCGCCGCGACAGGTCCGCCTGCGAGGGTAGCTCGTCAGCACGTGTCGCTGACGCATGAAAGAGCTTTGACGAGCGAGACGAGTGCGCACCTTGCCCTGAGTCGCGTTGGCGTGCGCGAGGAAGACGAGGTTGGCGGTTGTGAACGTCAGGGCGTTGAACGACGCAAAGCTGGCCTCGAACGGCGAGTCGGCGAGTCGTGCGCCGTAGTACGAGCCGGCGACGATGGTCGTGTTCCAGCTGAGAAGGATGCACGCGCCGAGAACCTGCAGGGGGTCGAGCGTCAGAAGAGCTCGAGAGGAGGGGAGGAGGGGAGCGAGACGGCGACGCACGAAGAAGATGCCCTGCGCGAGCCAGACCTCGAGCTTGCGGACCTTGACCTCGCCGTCTCCGCCCTCGTCCCATCGTCGCCTCGGCTTGGCCTTACCGCCGCTCGAACGTCCTGACGGCCCGCCCTCGCTCTCGGTCCCGCTCGCGCCCTCGCCGCCGTCGTTCTCGTCGCCCATGAGCGGGCGGTACTCGTCCTCGATGATCTCCTCGGCCTGCTCGGCGTCGAGCTCGTCGGCCTCGTGCCGCATGCGCTCAGCGGCGTGCAGCTCGTTCGAGAGCTCGTCGCGGGTGCCCTCGGCGGACTCGCGCGCCTTCTGCACAGCCGACGTGAGGGTCGGGCCGAACATGGTGATGGATGGGCGCAGAGCGTGTCGGCACTGGCGCAAGTCGAGTCGTGGTCGAGCGAGAGCTGCGAAGGCTCAGGTGGAGGTGGGGCGAGGGCGAGCTCGAGCGAGGGGTGCTTGGTTGGTGTGGGTGCGCGCGCGTGTGGGCGTGTCGAGTTCGAGTGCGGTGCGGAGCAGCAGCAGCGTCTGGCGAGGTGAGGGAGCGAGCAGGAGGAGCGAGTCGTCCTTGGCTCTGACAGCTTCTGAATCGTCGTCCGACGTTCGCCTCGCCTCGGCGTCATCACCTGCTGGCGCTATTTCAAGCAGCACAGCTAGCTCTCTCCGGCACGGACTCGCGAGGCCGGGGCTGCCCACCGCAGCCTGCCGACATCCGCTCCTCTCCCTCCTCCTCCTCCTCCCCCTCGGACTCGCTCTCCGCGCTCCCGCTGGCGGCTCACCTCCTGCGCCTGCACGCTGCCTCTCGCGGGGCTTCTAAGGAATGTGCGCTCGCCGAACCAGCCCATTCACCCGACTGCCCCTGTCGGCTCGGCTCGTGCGGACGCGCCTCCTGGCCGGACGCCCCGCTCGCGACTCCTCTCGTCCTCTTTTCTGCGTCGACCGGGCTCGATCGAGCACTCGGTGGCTCGCGCTTGCTTCCGCTTCTTCTTCCGCTCCTCTTCGCCCTCAAGCCGTCGCCCTCGCCAGCCATGCCGTCCGACGACGAGCCTCCTCGCACGCCGCCCCGACGTGTCTCCCTCTTCGACCAAGCCGACGCCGCCGCCGAGATCGTCTGCCACCTCTCCGACGACGAAATCAAGGTCATCTCGAGCGGCACCGTCGCCGTCGGCCTGCTGGCGCGCAAGTACGCGCAGCCAGAGGCGCAACATCTCGCCGAGGCTCTTCACTTCCCCTCGGGCTTAATGATGAGTCCTTCCTCCTCACGCCGACGAGACACAGCCGCACGTCCTGACTCTCGTCCTCTCCCTACAGGATCGAGCTCTACGTCGCGACGCCCAAGGACCGCGGCAAAGCGGCGGCAGCTCTCGGTGGACCTCAACAGGTGCGCTGGACGCTCGATCCCCTCGTCGTCTCGAGCTCAGAGCTGACGGCCGGTTGCTTCTGCAGCACGGCTATCCTGTCTTCGAGCTCACCTACGACCAGCCGCAAAGCGTCGCTTTCGAGGTCCACCCCGCCTGGCTCAAGTCCGAGGGGCGGCTCGTGCGCTCGACCGGCATCAAGGTCCCGGTATCCTCGCCGCGCACCATCCTCCTCGACCTCCTCTGCAGCACGGCCGACAGCCTCGAGTGCAAGGCCGTCGAGCAGAGCTACTGCGACCTGTCGGCGCTCTACATCTTCTCGCTCCTCGTCTGCAGCACGACGTACGACGGCCGGTCGCGGTCGCCGTTCGTCTCGATGGACTGGACGCCCGAGGCCTGGGTCGAGGGCTACGCCGAGCACCTGCGCGCCGACGAGCGGCTCGCCGACCGGTACGCCGACGTGAGGAAGCTCCTTCGGTCGCTCGACGTCGACGAGCGCTTGTCCGAGGCGGGTCTGCGTCGGTGGGCCGCCTGGCTCCTCCGCAACGCCGGCCGAGGCGGGCATGCATTCGTCGACGAGGAGCTCGACCGGTCGAGCTCTCCCGACGTGCGCGCTCAGGCCGTCGCCGAGGCGATGTCGATGTTCCTGCGCAAGGCGAAGACGATGATCGTGCGCTCGCCTTCCTCCACCCCTCTTCTCGTGACTCCTGCTACAATCGCCGATAGCTGACGTTCTGTTCGTGCAGCTGCCTCCGAGGTCCTCGTACAGCCCTGTCGTGCGTCCTCCTCCCGCCCCGCCACGCCTCCTCCCGCTCCCCGCACTGACCTCTCTCGAGGGCAGGCTCGCGAGCGCACCTCCCGCCGATCCTCGCCGACGGATCACCGCGACGCCGACATCGAGCATCGCCGCTACAAGGACGACTCGCGTCGAACCTCCCCTTCGTCGTCGACCGAGTCGACCGGCGGGCTGCGAGCGTCGCTGCGCCGCGCAATCAGCGGCTTTGCCGACCTCTAGATGAGCTCCTCTTCTTGCTTAGACGTAGACACGTTCCCTCCTACATCTGCATTGCTACATCGCCCTTTGAGAAGCTGCGAGAGCGGCTCGAGGAAAGCGAAGCAGTCGTTTTTGCTGCGCTCGAGCCTCCCCGGCCTCTCCGGCTGCGATTCCAGCGTCGTCCGTCCGCACCTCGTCGCTCCTGTCCGTCTCTCGAAATCAAATGTTGCACTCGGGCTCTGCTGCCCGTCGCCCGCCTCGGAGAACCGCACTCCGCTCGGGAGAGCTGCTCGTTGGCCTCGCTGCTCGCCTGCGTCTTCCGCCACTCCTTGCTCGTCCTCTCGCCTCTCGCTTCTGGCACTCGCCCGGCTTTCAGTCTCGCCATGTCGTCCGAGGGCTCGGGACCGTCACGGGACCAGCTGCCCGTCACGCTCCTCGACCAAGCAGAAGCGGCCGTCGACATCTGCCAGAGCTTCAACAAGTGCGCACCGATCAAGGTCACGCCCAACGGTAGCGCAGCAGTCGGTCTCCTCGTGCGCAAGTTCAAGACCGCCCAGCCAGAGGCGTTCAAGCTGGCGAGCGCGCTTGGATTCGGACCAGTCCTCATGAGTCGCGCTTTCTCGCTCCTCGTGCATGCCGAAGAACGTCAGCTGATCTTCACCTCATTGCTCACAGCCTTAAGCTCCTCGTGTCCTCTCGAGAAGAGCGCACCGCCGCCAAAGTCGCCCTGGAGAAGCGGCTTGGCGCCACCGTCGAGGTGCGCTTTGACCCCTCTTTCCCTCCTCGTTCGAGCCCTCGCTGACTTCGCTCCCTTTCCTTCCGCGCGACAGGACGACAAGCGTATCGCCTTCGAGAGCCGGTACGACCAGTGGCAGCACGTCGTCCTTCAGCTCAAGCCAAAGTGGCTCGACGGCACGACGACCATCTCGAAGACCGACAGGATCGAGATCCGCCGACCCGCACCGACTTCGCTCCTCCTCTACCTTCTCTACGACGTCGTTACCGGCGTCGAGCGCCTCTCCGAAGGCTCCGAGCGCCTTCACTGCGCCCTTTCGGTCCTCTACATCTTCTCGCTCCTCGTCCTCCCGCGCCAGCCCGACACGGACAGCAAGCACGTCGAGCTCAAGTTCAGCCACTCGATCTGGCGCGAGTCGTTCGACCGGCACCTGCGCGGCGACGAGGCGCACCGCGAGCGGTACAAGAAGGTCCGTGCGCTCCTGCGCGACGAGACGCTCAAGGCGGGCGAGGAGCTGCACGACTGGGCGAGGTGGCTCGTCGAGACGACTGGGCATCCTTCGTCGAGCGATGGCGAGGAGGAGGGCGAGCGCGCGAGGGATGAGCGTGTCGACGTCGTCGTCGGGCAGATGACGGCCTTCCTGCAGAAGGTCCACCGCATGATCGTGCGTCCCTCTTTCTCTTTCGTCGTCTCGCAGAGCTTGAACTGACTCCGTATTTGCGGAGATCGGTCCCTACGAACCCAGCGTGCGTCCTCGTCCTCTCCCCGTCGCTCGAAACCGCGCACTGACCCTCTCTCCCCGCTCGCAGGCTCGCTCTACTCCCTCGCCTGTCGCGCCCGGACGTCCTCGTCTCGTGCGCCGCCGCGGTGGAGGTCAGGTGCAGTGTGCGACGCAGTGACGGTGCCAGAAAGAGGGAGTTTGCGCTGGAGCAGGTCTAGGGAGAGCGACGTCGAGGAGGGTTTGAGCTCGGCGGCGCAGTATCGGCACAGGCTGTAGACGCTCATTCCTCTCAACATTTGCATTGCATGAGCTCGAGGGCATGGTGCGACATTGAGAGACGCTTCGAGAGGGCGAGCGGCGTCCAGCTCGAGGTGAAGCGATTTGGGAAGGTCGTCAACGTCGAGCACTTGGGCGCACGAGCTGCGAGCGAAGCCGCCCCTCTCCAGCAGGCCCTCGAAGCGCAATGAAGAGAGCGACAGCTCGTTGCAGCTCGAGAGGTACTGTCCCGCCCCGACTCGAGCGACTCAGTGCGTCCTACCCTCGCTGACCGACAACGGCTCGCCCTCCCCTCCCGGCGCTGCCGCGCGCATCTCCTCATCCACACCAGCGCTCTCGCCCGTCGGCGCGTCGCCTTCGACCGGCGACGGCGAGCGCGAGAAGGCAGGGCCAAAGCGGCCCTCGCTGTTGCTGCGCACGCGCGTCATGTGGTGCTCGAGGAGCTTGGCCGTCGAGGGCGCGGGCGTGTCGAGTTCGGCGTCGGCGGAGAGGCGCTCGGCGGTGGCGGTGGGAGGGTGTGCGGCGAGAAGGGCGGGAGGAGAAGAGGGCGGCGGGGTGATGGTGATGAAGGCGGACTCGGAGAGGGACGAGGGGACGGCGTAGTCGGCGTAGGAGGACGTCGAGGCCTGCTGCACGTGCTGAGCGTTCTGCTGGGTGCTCTGCTGGGCGAGATGCTGAGAGGAGGCGAAGAGCGGGGCGTGGTGGGAGTGCATCGAGGTCATCTGCGAGCAGGACGAGGTTCGGCCTCAGGAACGAGGCCGTACGACGGAGAGAGAGCAATAGAGAGAGAGAGAGAGAGAGCAGAGACGCACATGAGCCCGCTGCTGCGCTTCACGCTGCCCTGCCGCTGCGACCGACGCCGTCGCTCCGAGCAGTCCTGCCCCGACGCTCGAGCTGAGCCCCGCCGTCTGCCGCTGCGCCGCCTCGACCGGGCCCGCCGCCGCCTGCTGCATGTGCCGCAGCACCATGCCGAGCCGCCTGACGGCCTTCTTGCGGCCCTCCTCGACGCCGACCCGGTCGTCGCGCTGCGCCGCTTTGTCGAGCATGCGCTGCACGGCCGGCGGCAGGCCGTACACGTCGTCGGTGTACGAGCCGCGGGCAAAGTAGTCATCGAAGGCGGTGGTGGGGTCCTGGGCGAGGAGGGTGCGCAGGTAGGCCTTGTCGGCGAGGTCGAGCGACGAGAGGGACGAGAGGAGCTCGCTCGACGTGGGCGACATGTCGCCCGCCCGCTGCGCCGGCCCCGCCTCGCTCGCGCGCCCTTTGCCCTTGGCGCTCGACGACGCAGCGAACGGGTCGAGCGGCATGCGCGTCTCGAGCTCGACGCGCCACGGCTCGTGCTGCCGCGCGAGGAGCTCGCTCTCCCACTCGCCGTCGACCGCATCGACGAGCCCGCCGCCGCCGAGCAAGCTCGAGAGCTCTGCGCCGTCGTACGCTGCGTCGCGCTCGAGGCCGTTGTGCGCGAGGTGGTGTGCGGACGAAGCGGCGGCGGTATCGGAGGCAGCGCCGGCCCACGCGCGGTCGAGGTGGCGGTCGCCGAGCTGGGCACCCTGGGCCTCGCGGAAGGCGTCAAAGTCGAAAGGGAGGGCGCTGGACGAGGCGGAGGACGAGGCGTCGTGGCGGAACGACGAGGCGGAGCCGGAGGAGGCGGACGAGTGCGGGTGGAGCGGGACGTCGGCGAGGCGATCGCCCGAGTGGACGAGGTGCTGCACGGACGAGGGCAGGCCCTTGCTGAAGGTCGTGGCCATGCTCGAGTGCGCGAGCGAGTGAAGAGCGAGAGGGAACAGCTCCCGCCGGTGTCCGCCCTCCTCGAGCCGGCTCCGGACCCGCCGCGAGCCGCTAACCTCGTGCGCTAATCGGGCAGTCGTATTGCAGATTAGCAACGAGTCGGATTAGCTTTGCTCGCCTCGACCATTACAAGCCACAGCTAATCAGGGCTAATCGTCGGTCGACCCGACGCTCGCTCTGCTCTCACTCTCGCTCGCGTCGCTTACGAGTGCCGTCTGGTCTCCTAGCCATACTCGACTGCACAGCAAGCGGGCCCGCTGGAGCGGAAACGGTGAAACGAAGGTCGGTGGCCGGGCCCCGGCCCGCCGCTGTCATCGCTCCTCCCGAGCTCGCCTTGTGTTCGCTCGTCCTCTTCTCGCCCACTCGAGCTACTCGTACCCGCACCGAACCTTCGAGCAGCTGCACGCCATGCCCGACCAGTCGCCCCTCCCCTTCGCCACGTCGCTCGACGAGGTCTACACCCCGGCCGCACTCGCCCACGAGGGCGAGCGCTGGAACAACCTCTTCGACAGCTTCCAGAACGAGTTCGGCGTCGACAGCAAGCACCTCAAGGTCGCCCGTGCCCCTGGACGTGTCAACATCATCGGTGCGCGCCTCTCCCTCGTCGTCGTTTTCCCCCGGTCGGCCGACCCCCCCACTCTCCCGCTTCGACCTGGCGGAAAGCCGTCCTTGCTCAAGCGCTGACACTGGACTTCCCACACAGGCGAGCACATCGACTACTGCGGCTTCTCGGTCCTCCCCGCCGCCATCGAGCGCGACGTCCTCATCGCCTTCGCGACCTCGGACCCGGACCCCTCGTTCAAGGGCGCCGACCTGCCCGCCCCGAGCGCCGAGGGCAAGACGACCTTCGTCCTGCGCAACCTGTCGAGCAAGTTCTCGCCGACCAGCTTCGAGGTCGACCTCACCGCCGACGGCGCCGACCTCCCGCTCCCCAAGGACCACCACTGGTCGTCGTACTTTATCGCCGGCACCAAGGGCGTTCTCAAGCACCTCTCGGCCAACGCCGGCACGGCCCCGGTCACCCCGCCCAAGCGCGTCCTCGTCCTCGTCGGCGGCACCGTCCCCGAAGGCAGCGGCCTCAGCTCGTCGTCGGCCATGACGACCGCGAGCGCCATCGCCGTACTCGAGGTCCTCGGCCGCCGCGACGGCGAGGACGGCGTCGGCCGCAAGGACCTCACCAACGTCGCCATCGAGAGCGAGCGCCTCGTCGGCGTCAACTCGGGCGGCATGGACCAGTCGGCGTCCGTATTCTCGCGGTCCAAGCACCTCCTCCACGTGTGCGTCCTCCTCTCGCTCCTTGCTCGTTCTTCGAGCTTCATTGGCTGACCATGTACGACGTGCTCGCAGCGAGTTCATCCCTCACCTCGAGGCGCGCGCCATCCCCCTCCCCAAGACGGTCCCGCCCTTCTCGTTCGTCATCGCCAACACGCTCGTCAAGAGCGAGAAGAAGGTCACGGCCAAGTTCCAGTACAACCTGCGTGTGCGTCCATCGGCTCTCTTCCCTGCTCCTCGACAAGATACGTCAAGCTGACGCTCGGCCCTCCCCGCAGGTCGTCGAGACTCGCCTCGGCGCCCTCCTCCTCGCCAAGTTCCTCGGCCTCCCCTACACGCTCGAGTCGCGCCCGTTCCCCTCGTACAAGACGATCGTCGACGCCTACTTCCAGCACCGCGGCCCGACGCACGGCCCGATCCGCTCCAACTCGCAGCGCCCCGAGAAGCTCGTCCCCGAGGGCGCGACCGTGCCGGCGCTCCCCTCGTCGCGCCTCCCGCCCCGGACGGCCGGCGGCGCACACGAGCTGCGCACGATGATCGGCTTGATCGGGCAGGCGCTCGGCGGGCCCGGGCTCGAGAACGGCATGACGATGGCGCAGGTGGCGCAGAAGCTCGAGGTCGGCGAGGACGTGCTCGAGCACGCTGTGACGGACCGCGAGGTTGAGCCGCAGGAGGGCAGGTACAAGATCTGGACTCGGGCACGGCACGTGGTACGTCTCTCCTCTCTTTCTATCTCGTCGTCGTCGTCCTCGTCGTCGGGGTCCGAGCGCGCGCTCACTCGCCTCTCGTCCTCGCCCGCAGTTCTCCGAGGCCCTGCGTGTGTACGAGTTCAAGGACATCCTGTGCGGCACGGCGGCAACCTCGCAGCGCGCGACGCCTGACGCCGTCGAGGGCTCGGGCAAGCCCATCCTCGAGACGGCCTCGACCGACTCGGAGCCCGACCTCGCCTCGGCGCCGCTCGACCCGTACACGACGTCGTCGCTCGCCGTGCCGGACGAGGACGACCCGAGCAAGGCGCTCCTCGAGCAGATGGGCGACCTCATGAACGAGAGCATGCGCAGCTGCCAGGTCGACTACGAGTGCTCGTGCCCCGAGCTCGACGAGATCGTCGACATTGCGAGGAGGAACGGCGCTCTTGGTAGCCGTGTCACCGGTGCGTCGTCCTCATCCTCCTCTTTACGCTCTCCTGCACGTCGTCGAGCTCTTACTGACCTTCTCTTCGTCGTCGTGCGCGCAGGTGCCGGGTGGGGCGGCGCGACCGTCTCGCTCGTCTCGGAGCCCGACGTGCCTCGCTTCATCGAGGCACTCAAGACCGAGTACTACAACAAGCGGTACCCGGACCTGAGCGAGCAGGAGCTCGCCGACGCCGTCTTCCCGACCAAGAGCGAGGCCGGCGCGTGCGTGTACCAGCAGAGCGACTGAGGAGCGACGAGGGCGTGTCTGCATCGGCGAGGGCCAAAGAGGAACATCTTCTTGAGACTGATTGACCGGGCCATAGACAGGGAACCCGGATGAAACGTATCTTTCCAGTTCTGCAGCATCTTCTCCTCGCTTAGCTTCCTCATCTCGCTCTCTCTTCCTCGCCTCGCACTCTCTCGTCCTTAGCTAGCATTATGTGCACGTCGTCTCGCTCTCTTGCCTCGCTGCAGGCTGTTCGAGGGCACGCTCTCCCTGCGCAGCTCGAGCGTGCCTCGTCGTTCGCGCTCGAGCCCTCTCAGCTCGCCGCACCTGTTCTCACGCTTGTTCGCCTTCACGTCTTCGCCCTCGGTGTGCGCTCTCTGCTCATTGTCGCGGCTCGTCCTGAAGCTGAGAGTTTCGCTGCAAGCGGGAGAGCTCGCTCTCGGCGGGACTTGGGCGAAAAAGAGGAAACGACAAAACTGCGATTGCACCTGCACAAGCCTCTCGGTCCTCGACGCTCGAGCTTCGCCGCTCCTTACTCGAGGACCGTCACGTATCGTCGAGCGCCTCGAGCTTCGCGCGCACGCTCTCGCGCTCGAGCCGGTAGTGCGCGACGAGCGCCGCTTGGACCGCTTCCGACAGCGGCACCCGCCTCGCGTCGCGGATGCAGCGCTCGACGGCGCGCCCGCGCAGCGTGAGCACCTCGCGCATCTCGATGCGCGGCTCGGGGCGCGACGCCTGGAAGAGGAGCGTCGCGTGCGCGAGGTCGTGGCGGAGGAACGAGTTGAGCTCTGCGAAGATGCTCCACGAGTCGGCGGCCGCCTCGCCGACGCCGTAGGCCTCGAGCGCGGCGTTGTTGCGGCTGCGGCTGTAGCACAGGCGGAGCGGGACGAGCTTATATGCGAACGTCTGCCAGGGCGAGCGAGCGGCGGCGGCGAGAGCGTCGTCGACGTCCTGCGCAAACCGGCGCGCGTTCTCGAGCGTGTAGTAGGCGACGAAGAGGTAGTGCAGGTGGTAGTCGAGCGGTACGACGCTGTTGGCGTCGGGCTCGGTCGCGGCGATGTACCAAAAGACCTGCGCGCGGCTTGAGGTCGTCAGGACAGTCGCATGGGCAGTGAGGAGCAGGCTGGCTCGACGCACCTCCTCGGTTGCCGCACTCGGGTCGTCGCCAGCCCACTTGAAGAGCATCTCTGACAGGCTGGGCCCACCGATAGGTCGGTCCTTGACCTCGATGAGCCGCGCGAGCTCGTCGACTTTGAGCGGCGGGAGGTAGAACCGGGTCGGGTCGCGGCCGCACAGGACCTTGTGCGTCGGCCAGAGCTGTGTGGCTGGAGCATCAGTTTTCTCTGTTGAGCGGATCAGACTGCAGGACAGCGAAAGAAGGACGCACGAGGGTCTGGCAACGCCGCGAGCAGAAGGTAGCTGAGGCGCAGGCAGAACACTTCTGCGTGGTCGGCTTGGCGCACACGCTGCAGCACGGTGGCTCTTGTGCATTCATGATCAGAGCAGCGAGCGAGCGAGCGAGGCGAAGGAGGAAGTCAAAGTGCCGAGAGCCGGCGTCCTCTCGTCGACGAGGAGCGTGCCTTTCTCCGCGGCAAGTCCGGCGGGCGGGCAGCAGCTCGCAGGCGAAATGCTCAGACAGAGAGAAAGAGCTGCGGCAGAAGCAGCACCTGCGGTAGAAGCAGCTGCGCAGGTCGATACAGCTCGTTGCGGAAAAGCTCAGATAGAGAGGACGGAGCGCAACGAGCTCGCGCACGAGCCTCCTCTCTCTCCAGCTGCGACAGGATCAGGACGATGACAGCGAGGCTTAGATGGATTGCACCTGCGCGTCCTTCATCGTGCGCTCGAGGAGTGCGTTCGCCTTCGGGTCGAGCACCTCCTCCCTGAACCCCTTGACGAGCCTCGCCCTCGCCTCGTCGCCCAGCTCGGCCCGCTCGAGCTCCTTGAGCGTCCTCCCGCACGCGACGACCTCCCACAGGCGCGCCTCGAACTCGTCGATAGCCGGATCAGGGCCCCGAGCGGCCGCCTCGACCGTCACGCGCACGAGCTCCTGCCGCAGGACGCCGTTCAGGACGCGGTTGACGTCGCGCGAGGGGCAGTCGGGCACGCCCGTGTCGGGCCGCGGGCGCGTGCAGCGCTGGATCCAGTCGGCGGCGAGGCAGCCGAAGAGGTGCCAGGGCGGGAGGGCGGGCGAGCCGGGTTGGGCGAGGAGCGGTGCGCCGAGGTGGAGGTAGCTGTAGGCGAGGAGGTTGTTGCGGGCGGTGGCATGGCTCGGCGAGGTCGGCTCGGTCGAGGTGACGAGGCTGGTGAAGGTCTGCGAACGGGCGAGAGGGAGCTTAGAGTCAGCGAGCTCACCTTCGATTGGTCGGCGCGCTCGAGGGGACGTACGAGACGTCGAGCGAGAGGAAGGCGGGACGTACCGGCCATGGTCGCACCTTGAAGAGCTTGGCGACATAGTCGGCAAAGCTGCCGCCCGATATCGGAAAGACGTCGCCCTTCATCCGTTCGAGCTGCTCGAGGTCGGCGGGCGAGAGGGGCGCGAAGTAGAAGAGGTCTGGATCGCGGCCGCACAGGGCCTCGTGCGTCGGTCGAAGCTGCAGAGGTACAGTGTCAGCTCGTGCGTCCCTGCTCGGCCGGTTGCAGAGGAGAGAGAGCGGTCGACTCACAAGCTCGTCGCACCTGCTCCCGCACACTGGAACAAGGCCACATGCGCTGCAGCGCGTCGTCGCCGGCTCGTCGCACACAGTGCAGAGCCCTGCCGAGGCTGTCGCCATGGTCGCACGAGGGCTGTCGAGAGAGGGAGAGCGAGTTGGCGATGAGAGCGTTGATGAGCGCAGTCGATGGCGAGGGCTCGGGCGGGGTGGCTGGGCGGTCGAACGGGTTCTGCGGAGCTTGTGCTGAGGGATGATGCGCGCGCAGGTCGGATGGAGGCACGAGGAGCTGTGGGTGAGGAACAGCACTTGCTCCGCCTCGACTCCCTCAAGGCCAAGTCGCTCTCGCCGGGACAGCACAGCTTCTGTCCCCCTTTGCGTAGAGCACAGGTCACCCGAGCCTCTACAAAAGCTCACGGCCCCTCGGGCTCGCAGCCCGTGCTCGAAGGAGGGACGTGCTGCTCGTGCTCTCTCGCTCGCACCGCTCCACGCCTCTCTCGCTCGCTCACGACAGCCAAGCACAGCCTCGTTCCATCTTCTGTAGTTCCTCCGCACCGACTACGTCCCCTCATCACGCAAGGCCGCCATCTTGTCCCGCAAGACCTCGAGGTGCGCCTCCGAGTTGGCGACGAGCACGTCCTTGACCGTCTGCGCGACCTGCGCCCGCTCGACCGCCGCGACGATCCTCCTCTGCGCCAGCACCTCGAGGGTGACGTACTCTTCGATCGTGATGCCGAGCGTCGGATCGGCCGCAGCGCTCGGCAGCGCGGCGTAGACGAGGACCTGGCGCAGGACGTCGTTCGTGAGGCGCCACAGGTCGGGCCCGAGCGCCGGGTGCGCGCGCGAGCAGTGCACAAAGGTCGGGACGGCGAGCGTGCCGAACGTGTGCCAGAGCGGGCTGGGGCCGCCGTCCGAGGGGCGCGCGACGAGGAGGTCGAGGTGAAAGAAGGCGTGGACGAGGAGGGCGTTGCGCACGGCCGAGGCGAGGGGGGACGAGGTCGTGTCGGAGCCGACGATCGTCAGGAGATCCTGCGAAGCGTATGGCAAAGCGTCAGCAGCACGTACGGCCCGAACGGAGAGAGACGAGCGCTGCGCTCGCCTCTCGAGGAGGAGGAAGGCTCGCCGCCGACGCACCTTCCAAGCGAGGCCCGGCGTGAGCGACGACACGTACTCGATGAAAGTCTTGCCGCTGAGCGAGAAGGGTTCGTCCTTGATGCGCTCGAGGATGTCGACCTCGGCGAGCGAGAGGGTGGGGAGGTAGAAGAAGGTCGGGTCGCGGCCGCACAGGAAGCGGTGCGCCGGCCAGAGCTGCGGGTGCAGGGCGTCAGCTGGGTCTGAGAGTACGCTGAAGGGGCAGGGAGGGGACGCACGATGCTCTGACAGCGCTTGGAGCACAGCCGAAGCGCTTTGCAGGCGCCGCACGAGAGCGCGCCCGGCCGCTCGCACACGGCGCACAGGCCGCCGTCGTCGGCGCTCATGTCGAGCGAGGCGACCGAGTCGCACACGCCACGAGAACGTGCGAGGCGAGAGCGCGAGAGCGAGAGGCGAGCGGGAGAGGGAGCGAGAGAAAGGGGCGGACGGCCGTCTTCCCCGGGCGAGGAGCGAGCGCTCATCTCGCTCCAGGCTCCGCGGCGAGTCCGGCAACAGGAGGTCGATCGACGAGCGCTAGCCGGGCGGAGACCGCCTCGGCAGCCGAGAGGCGCGAGCGCTCGCTCTCTCGCACTTCTTTGCAGCGCGAGCAGAGCTGCACAGCTCAAGCGAAGCCCAACTCTCGCTCTAGAGACCGACAAGCCGAGGGAGCAGTGCCAAGAAGGAGAGCTTTGTCCTCTTGAGAGCAGGCGCGAGCACGAGGAAGAACCGCTCGCTGCGTTTCAACGGCGAGCTGCAGCGCGTCTCCTTGTCCTCCTCGCTCAGCGCACGCTATAACGCTGCGCGATCGCGATCGAATTGCGCACGCACTCGTCGAACGCGGCGCCGATCGCGTCCCTCGCCGCCTGCGGCAGCTTGGCTCGCCTCGCCTCGCCGGCGGCGCGGCGGAACGACAGGATCGACAGGCGGCCGAACTCCTCCTGCGAGACGTCGGGCTGGTGCTTGCGCTGCTGGAGGAAGAGCGTGTGCCGCACGAGGTCCTGCCGCAGGATGCCGTTGAGCGCTCGCCAAGGGTCGGCGGCGTTCCAGAGCAGCGCCGGCTCCTCGGCCTGCAAGCCGACGCACCGGTCGATGTAGCCCTCGGCGCCGTCCGAGAAGGTGTCCCAGATGGGCAGGTCGAAGATGGACAGAGCAGGATCCTGCGAGCGGGCGACGTTGTACAGGTGCCGCCGAGCAACGACGAGATTGAGGTTGCGGCAGCCGAAGCTTTCGGGCGAGTTGTCGCCGGCAAGGCCGTCGACGGAGGTGACGAAGTTGAGGTAGGTCTGCAGGACACGTGCAAAGCGCAAGTCAGCCCTCGCGCGGGAGAGGGTGCGTAGACGACCGCCTTGGTCGAGCCTCTCCCTCTCGGCCACGCCCGGATCGCGAGAAAGGGACTCACCGGCCAGGAGAGTCCCAAGTAGTTTGACACGAAGACGACGAACGGCTCGTCATAGTCGGCGTAGTGCTCGCCCTTCAAGCGCTCGAGCCGAGCGACGTCGGCGCGGTCCAGCGGCGGCACGTAGAAAGTGTCGGGGTCGCGACCGCAGAGGACCTTGTGCGTCGGCCAAAGCTGTAGACAAGAGCGTCAGCTCGATGCTTGACCAGGTTGTACAGGCGGAGAGAGAGGCGGACGCACGAGTGCTTGACAGCGCGCCGAGCAGTAGGACGAGTGGCGACACTTGCTGCAGCGCAGGGTCGCAGGCTTGTCGCAGACGGTACAAGGATCGGCTTGGGCTGCCGACATGGTCTCCTTGGCGGCTTGTCGACGAAGGAGGACGGCGAGGAGTCGCGGGAGCGATGAGGAGGAGCGGAGGTGAAGGCGCGTCGAGGGTGCGGCGCGGGTGCTTGTGAGCCAGTGCAGGCGCTTGTGCGGCGGTCCAAGAGGCTGTACGGGCAAGCTGTGCCAGCGCAGAGCGATGGGGTGAGGGTGAGCCTCTCCCGCTCTCCTCCTCGCCGTGTTCGCGCTTGTTTGCCGGCCTGGCTCTACGCAGATGGCTCGCGCACTCTTCTCGCTCGCTCAGGATGCATAGAAAGACCTTAAAACTCGTGTCACTGCAGCAAAAGACTCGCTCAGCCAGGAGCCGTCACGAGCCCGCCTCGCTCGAGGGCAACTCGCTCCGCCTCGTTTCGCTCCCGCATCTCCCTGTCCATCGCTTCGACATGCTCCGCCATCTCGAAGAGCACAGCTTTCTGCGCGTCGCACGCCTGCTGCACCCGAAGCGCATCGACGGCCGTGCCCATCACCTCGACGCCGCCGGCCCGACCGAGTTGCTCGAGGTGCTCGAGCCACTCCGGGTCGTCCTCGTCAGCCCAGTACGGTTCCTCCCAGACCTCGTCCTCACTCGGGAGCGTGCCGGTGCGCGCGTCGAACGTAAATGGCCACCAGGAGCGCAGGTTGGCGACCGTGACGGGCTGCCCGACCTTGCCGACGACGGCGACGAGGTCGAGGACGACGCGCTTGAGCGTCAGGTGCTTCAGGTCCGTCGAGATGAGGCGCTCGAGGTCGGAAAAGCGGACGGCGATGTTGGGCGTCGTGAGGTGGAGGGTGTCGAGGCGCAGTGAGCGCACGGCCGAGTCGAACGACGGCGCGACGAGGTCGGCGCCTGCGCCGATCGTGAGCGCTCACAGGGCCGTCAGGCTCGTCAAGCGTTCCGGAAGGACCCAACGGCCCCCCACGAAGCTGCCCTCGAGCGTGAGCGACTGCAGGCGCTCGGGCCGGGGGAGGGCGTCGAGGAAGCGCGACGGGCCGACGAAGTGCGACACGCCGAGCAGCTTGAGGTCGACGAGGTTCGGGAGGAGGCGAAGGACCTGGTCGGTGCCGGCTGGACCGACATTGGCGCTCGCCGAGAGGTAGGTGATGCTGAACAAGGGAGGAAGAGGGCGAGGGAGGGGTTCGAGGGGAGGGAGCGGCGCGTCCCCGCCGGGGTAGATCGGGTCGAGCCGCATGCACCAGTCGTAGAGCGTGAGCTCGCGGAGAGGATAGTGCTGGAGGGCGGCGAGGTACGACGGCTGAAAAAGGTCGATCCGCATGTCGCGGTGACCGGCGACCGAGAGAGCCTTGATCGACGGAAGAAAGTCGGGGCGAGCTGCGACCGACGGCGAGCGCAAGGGCGCGATGATGCGCAGCGACCCGGAGCACTCGAGGCGTTCGAGCCGAGGCAGGGCGCAGAGGAGCCGCACGAGCGCGTCGTCGCTCGGGTCCTGCGGCTCCTCCTGCGCCGTCGTCCAGGCGCCGTGCACCTTGATCTCGAGGGTCCGCATCGCTGCGCCGAGCGGCGGGACCGTCTCGACGAGGCCGCAGAGCTCCTCGAGGCGCTTGAACGAGTTGACGCGGATGTCGCGGAACAGGCGTTGGCGGAGGAAGGGGACGAAGGTGCGGTTGATGGGGCTTGTCGGCGGGCGGTCGATGTAGGCCTCGTCGAAGATCATGGTGAGGAGCTCGGGCGCGAGTGGGGTGAGGCGGTCGTCGGTCGCCATGGTCGCAGCTGCGGGCGGAGAGGGAAGAGAGTCAGCGTGACCGGCGACGAGGGCGAGGAGCTGTGCGAGGCTGCGCAGCGCACCTTTTCTGGAGTGTAAGACTGGCCTGCCGCACGACTGGATGGGAGCAGGGGACGGGCGACGAGCGATGCAGCTCGGATCGGGCGAGCGAGCGAGGATGATGGTGAGGCTTGTAGCGCTCGGGTGGGCGGCCGGATGCGAGAAGTAGCGGGTGCAGCAGCTGTGCAGATGGCTGTGCAAGGCCGCGCGAGTGCACGCAAGCGGTGGTGGTGGCTGCAAGGGCTGCCGCCGCGAGAATTCTCATCAGCTCCTCGTCTCGATCGACCTCGGCTCTCGGCTCGCCTCCTCCGCTGGCCCTCGCTCGGTCCGACTGGCAGCACGGCCAGTCTCCGTCTGCCTCGGCTCCACTCGCTCGAAGTCGCCGCGGGGCGGGCTCGCCCGCCGCTCCTCTACTCGACCTGCTCCGCCGCCGCGCACGCCAACGCTCCTCGTCCGCGACCGAGCAGCGTCGCTCAGCCGCTCCGGCCTGCTCTCTTGTCCTCGCCAGACGGACGTCTGTGTGCACCGACGACTACCGTCGACGCCGCCTCGGCCGTTCCCCTCGGCCTCTCCGAGCCGAGCGCGGTGAGCGCCTCTCTGCTCTGCTTCGCCTCGTCGTTCGCACAGCTATGGCTCCCCCGTCCAAGGAGGAACCGCCTCCGACCGAGTACGCGCTCGAAGAGATCTTCAAGTGGTACATCAAGGCCAACGAGGAGAACGGCTGGGCGCTCGTTCGAGCGCAGGCTCTGTACACCTGGCGACGCAACGTTCAGGCGCGGCTCCTCCCCGTGTGGAAGCACGAGACGTCGCTGGATGGACGACGCCATTTCGAGCAGCAGATGGACCTCGCCCGAGTGCAGCTCGTCCGGCGCGGGCACGACCAGTCGGTCGACGAGCTTGTGCGTCTCTCGTTCTCTCCCCCACGACTTGTCGAGCGAGCACAGCTGACACCCCTCTTTGCCTCTGGACAGCCCGCCTTCGACATGCTGCGCAGCTGGATGCTCTGGAGCAGGATCAGGCTCCCCTTCGACCCCGTCGCCGACGCTGCTCAGACCTCCTCGGCGGCACACTCGCTCGCCAAGGGCCCGCTCGCCTCGATCAGCGAGCGCACAGCAGCGAGGTACGGCACGACGAGGCGGCGGTGGGAGGCCGACGCCCGGGAGCGCTGGGCCGCCGAGCAGGGAGCGAACTCGGCGTCGAAGCGGTCCTAGCGGGCTTCCAGGTGCGTCGCTCGAGCGTCTCTCCCTCGAGCTCGCCATTCCTGACGGGCCAGCCTCTCCCTCTGCAGCATCTTCATGCGTCATGCGCTGCTCAAGGCGATCTCGGCGCTGTAGCGACCACCTCCCGCACCTCTGTTCCTCCTTGTCCACTTTCCTCATCCTGCATTTGCGACGCGCCTTCATCTCTTTTTCGCGCGCTCGAGCAAGAGTAGAGAGCGTCCATGGCATTCGAGAGAAGCTGTCACGAAAGCGAGCGGGTCGGCGCCGAGAGAGCGCTCTTCTCGAGAGCAGAGAGCGAGCCGAGGAGGACGAGAGGAACTCCCCGAGCGGCTCGAGAGCCGGGCTCACAGACCCAGCACATCGCTCAGCAGATGCACAGGACGCACTTGCTCGTTCGGAAGCCTCTCGGGGCCCACGCCTGTGCCGCTCGAGCGAGCTCTCGAGGATCGAGACGACGGGGAGGAAAGGCTCGAGGGCGTTACAGTGCAGCTTTGACGAGAGGAGGAGCTCTACTACAGCGTGATGTTGTAGTCGTAGTCGCTCTCGGCGTTCTGGGCGGTCCACAGGACGACGGCGCTGCGTGCAAGGCGAGCCGGGAGCACGATCGTCAGCTGGCACTCGGAGGAGGGCGAGAGGGACGAGACTCGGCGACGAGCACGCACCTGAACATGATGGCGACTGCAGGGAGGAGGAAAGAGTCAGCTCGAGTCGCACGAGACGGCGAGCGAGGAAGAGGAGGACGCACTCGACTGAAGGACGTTGGCGACGCCCCAGTTGACGCCGTAGTTCTCGGGGTAGTGCGCCATGACGTACTTGACGAGAAGCAGGGTCTGCACGGTACCAGCGAGTCAGCGATCGAGGCGCGCAGAGAGGAACGAGCAGGAAGCCGGACGCACAAGGCTGCCTGCGACACCGCCGGCCATGAGGGCGAATCCGACAAAGAGGAAGGCCCTCGCGCGCCACGCGACGCTGCCGCCGCTGTACGAGTCGTCCTCACCCATGAGCCGCGCCTTGTCGATCAGGTTGACGATGATCATGCCGAGCGTCGCACACAGGCCGGGCGCCCAGTCGGCGAAGGTGACATGGACGGGGACCGGGTCGAACGGCGAGTCGTCCGGGTTCGAGATGGGCTTGGCGTGTGCCGAGAGGACGCTCGCGTCGAGGAAGGCCCACCAGCCAAAGGCGAACTGCGTGTGGGAGCGGGAGGGAGAGGAGGCGGGCGCGAGGAGGTGGGGGGAGGAGGGTCAGCTTCGCTTCAAGCCCAGAGGGGAAGAGGCCGGGTCCACGCACCAGTGCTCCTGCAAAGTAGACGAGGAACTCTCGCTTGCGCGGGCCCAGCGCCGGCAGCTTGAGCCAGCCCGGGCACGAGATGAGGAAGACGCGGCGGGGGTCGCTCCGGCGCAACGGGACGCCGCTCGAGGACTGGAGGGTCGGCATGGTCGGTGTTGGTGGAGGCTGCTGTGCGCGGCAAGCGTGTGCGCTGTGCTCGAGAGCGTGAGCAAGTGGGGGTGACGAGCGAGCGAGCGAGCGGCTCGGCGACGACCTCGATCAAGTGCTCGACTCGCTCTTTGCGAGCAGGGGCAGCTCTCGAACGCTCTAGTACACTCTCACAAAGCTATCGAGGCGAACGAGAAAAAAGCTGGGCGGTGGTTGCACACTACAGACACGGCGAGGCTCGTAAAAGGACAGCTCGGCTCGCCTCGAGCGCGAGCGGGACAGAACAGAGGGGACTGCGAGGGCGACTGCTAGGCCGTGAAGCCGAGAAGGTGGTCTGCGGGCCAGGAGGAAGAGGGACACGCGTGAGCGAAGGCTCGAAAGGGAGCATGGAGAGGACGAGGGACGCACTCTTGTGGATCATCATGATCTTGGCGGCGAAAGCTGCGAGCACGACGACAAAGAGCATCAGTAGCCGTCAAGCACGCACAAAGCGGCGGAACGAGACCCACCTTCGAGATGGAAGATGTGCTTGCTGCCCTGCCGCAGGCGGTGGTCGTAGAACGCGCTCCAGTACGCGACGTCGGCCTTGATGAGCTCGTCGACACGGTCAAGGAGCCTGCGCGTGATGGTCTGCGGGTGCACGCAGAGTCAGCACGAGAGCGAGAGGCGTCGGCGAGCGAGAGAGGGTAAGAAGAGGACGCACCGAGAGGACGAGCGTCGCCGGAATGCAGTGCACGAGGAGCTCGTAGAACATGCCCCTCACCTCAAGCAGCCTCTCGGGCGTCTGCTCGCCCAGGATGCGCTCGGCCGCCTTGGCCGCGTACTTCTCCCAGTCGGGCCGCGGCACCGTGTCGATGTCGCGCTGGTCCTGCTTGCCCGTCTTGAGGAGCGAGTGGTCGGGCTTGATCGTCTTCCACTGCGGGTCCTGCGTGTACAGCGCCTCGAACGAGAGGAGCGCGCGGCGCAGGTTGCCCGACGAGATGCGCGCGAGGAGGAGCGAGACGTGCTGCGGGACGGCGAAGCCCTCCTTGAGCGCCGTCTGCTGCAGGACCTGGTCGATCTGCGGACAGGCACTCTGCATCAGGTGATGCTCGACATGCTAGAGCTTGACGAGCTGGAAGCAGACGCACCTGGTCTTCTGTCGGCGCGCCGACTCGCAGGAGCAGGCACCTCGAGCGGATCGGGCCGATGATCTTGGACGTCGAGTTGGCGCACAGGATGATGCGCAGGCTCGACGTGAACTTCTCCATCGTGCGGCGCAGGGCTGACTGGGCGTCGCGCGACATGCCGTCCGCCTCGTTGATGATGACGACTGCGAGGAGGGAAACGAGGGAGAGGAGGTCAGCTGGGCTCGGGTTTTCGGGTCGAGGGAGAGAAGGACGCACCCTTGAAGCGCTTGCGAGCGTTGAGGTCGACCTGCTGCGTCTGAGCGATGTCCTTGAGCACCTCCTGTACGACGGAGCGGTCGAAGTTGCCGAGGTCGCTGCGGGCGGTGGACGGACGTCAGCTCTCTCACTCCTCTGACGGCCTGCGAGCTGGACGCACCTGGGCGTGAGCTCGATGTGGTAGTTGGACTGGACAATGTTGACGTCGAGCTTGCGCTTCGAAGGCGTCAGGAAGGTGCGCTGCTCGATGCGGATCTGCAGGACGGAGCGAGAGGGCGTGAGTGGGTTCGTCCACCCCCAGCAGACCGTCTAGGATGCCGACATGCGCCCCGCTTGTCGGCCAAAGAGGGACAGGGAGCCACGCACCTTCTCGACGCCCGGACCGAAGAGCTCCCGCAGGGTGGCCATGATGCGCGTCTTCTTGCCTGCGCCGGACGGGCCGTAGAAGAGCGTGTGCGGGAAATCGCCATGTGCCTGCGCGGAGAGGTCCCTCGAGGGCGTCAGCGGGAGGACGGCGCGCGAGGAGATGAGGACGACGACGAGGGGGAGGAGGTGGGAGTGACGCACGAGGGCCTGGAGCCGGCTCGACAGCTCTGGGTGGTAGTCGAGCGTCTGGAGCTCTCTCGGACGGTGCTTGTCCACGAAGAGCGACATGGCGACGGCGAGCCAAAGTGGGGAGGAGACGAGGCGCGAGGCGGACGCGTCGCACCAAGCCGGCTCGCTCTCGGCTCGCTCAGGCTGTTCGAGGACACGCCGGTTCTGCACATGAACCTCTTACACGGGCGCGCGAGCCACACGAGGCCCGCAGAGAGGAGGATGCCGAGCTGGTGGCTCGAGAGTTGCTCCACCTCCAGCTGCTCCTCCTCGAGCTACACGACAAGAAGGTCTCCCGCACAGCAGTGGCACCACACGAGGTCGTGCGTGAGCGGCGCCCGCACCACCTTGGCCCGCGCGCCCGGTCCCGCTCCTCCTCCTCGTCCTGCGCCTGCCGCCGCACCGGGCGACACGAGCGGCCCTGCCGCGTCGAGATCCGGCACGCCGTACTCGTCCTCCATGCGCGCCTTGAGGAGCGAAAGCGACGCCTGGCGGACGTGCTGCCGGCCGACGGGGACGAGCGGCGGCGAGATGAGCGGGGCGAGGCTCGAGGGCGGGCGGCCGTTCGAGGCCGCCGTGGACCCAGTCGGGTCGTAAAGCTCATCGATCGAGGGGAGGATGGACGCGGTGCGGCGGTGCGCATGCGAGCGGGACGGTGTGCGCGTCGGGGTTGCAGGGAGGGGGACGTTGGCGGCCGAGGGCGGCGTAGACGGGTCGGCTCGAGACGGCGAACGCGCAGGGCGAGCGCGCAGTGCTGCGAGGTCGAGCTCCTTGGCCCTCGCCTTGGTGCGCTCCTCGTCGAGCGCCTCCATCATGCTCTCGACCTGGCTCTTGAGGTCGCCGTTGGCCTTGAGCATCTTGACCCGCGTCGACTCGAGCGTGAAGATGTCCTGCTCGAGCTGTCGGATGCGGGCTTGAGCGTCCGAGAGTTGAAGACGAAGGTCGTCGACGTCGGGAGGCGGAGGAGGCTGCGCTGGGGAGCGTGCGCCGGGCGAGGTGGACCGCAGCGCGTCGACCTCGTCCTGCGCCTCGGCGTACAGGGCGCGGAGCTCGTGCAACGAGCGGTTGACCTCGCCGAGCTGCTCGCGCTCGAGCTCGAGCTCCTGCCGAAGCGCCTCGACCTGGTTCGACTCGCGCTCGTCCGCCTCGGCCGCGTCGGCGTGCTTGGCGGCGTCGGCCTCGAGCCGCGCGACGACGGCCTCCTTGTCCTCGAGCGACGCCCTGAGCGCCGTCAGCTCGGCCTTGAGCGCCGTGCTCGACTCGCTCGCCTCGGCGACGCGCGCCTGGAGCGCCTTGACCTCGTCCTCGAGCCGAGCCGTGTCCGCCTCAAGCTTGGCCTTGGCCACGCCCTCGCTCGACAGGTTGTCCCTGCCCTCCTCGACCGCCCGCTCGAGCTCGGTGACCTCGTCCTTGGTCGCGTCGAGCTCGGCCATGGCGGCCGAGAGCGTCGCCGACGTCTCTTCGACCTCGCCGCGGCACAGGGCGAGCTCGTCCTCGACCTCGCGCTTGGTGCGCTCGGCGTCGGCGACGTCGGCGCGCAGCGAGTCGAGCTCGGCGCGAAGGGCGGACTCGGACGACTGGAGCTGGGAGAGGGACGTCGTGAGGGCGAGGGTCTGCTCGGTGGAGGACGACGATGATGAGGTGAGGTCGGACAGCTGGGTGCGCAGCTCGTCGAGCGAGGTCGTAAGGTCGGATTTGGTCGACTCGAGAGCGGCGTGCGCAGAGGTGAGGCGCTCGACGTCGGCGTGCGAGGTCGAGAGCTGCTGCTCGAGGGTCGTGGCGCGGCCTGCAGGTCCGAGCGGGGTCAGTGAGCACGAGCACGAAAAGCGCGAGCGAGCGAGATGGGACGCACCTTGTGCAGACGCGAGCTCGGCGGTCTTGTCGTGCAGCTGCTCCTCGAGCGCGTCGACCTTGGCCTTGACCTTGACGAGGTCGGCCTCGACGAGCGTGCGCGCTTGGACCGCCTGCTGCGCCTCGCCGTGCGTCCTCGCGAGGTCTCGCCGGAGGTCGGCGAGCTCCTCGGCGAGCGCAGCCGCATCGGCGCCGTCGCCCGAGCGCGAGCTGGCCGCCGGGCCCGCCTTGAGCTCGTCGAGTCGGTCCTGCAGGTCGGCAGCAGCGCTCGCGCTCTGCGCCGCCTTGGCCGTCACCGTCTCGATCGTGTACTCGAGCTCGCGCTCCTTGGCGTGGGACGCGGCGAGCTCGCCCTCGAGGCGCGAGAGCTCGACTTCCTTGTCATCGAGCTCCTTCTCGGCCGCCTCGAGCGAGTGCTGCAGCGCCGTCGCGCGCGACTCCGACGCGGCGAGGACGTTCTTGAAGACGCCGAGGTCGCGCTCGAGCGAGTTGAGGCGGGTCGCGCTCGCCGGCGTGGACGGGCGGGACGAGGCGGCTGTGTCGGCGGCGACCACGACGGCGGGTGCGGGGCGCGCCTCGAGCTGCTTGCGCAGGTCCGCCTCGACCTCGCGCAGACGTGCTGCATCGGCGGTAGCGACGTCAAATGCGCTCGCCTTGTCGGCGAGAGCGGCGGTCGCCTCGTCGAGGGCGGCCGACTTCTGGTCGAGCGCGGCCGACTTGTCGTCGACGACGGCTTGCAGGCGGTCGATGTCGGCGCGGAGCTGGTCGGTGTTGGTCTTGGCGGCGTCGAGCGCGTCCTTCTTGGCCTGCAGAGGGTCATCGACGTCAGCACCGGTCGGGTGAGAGAGGAGAGCGCGAGGAGAAACTGCGGACGCACCAGTTGCGCCTGCTCAAGCTCGCCCTGGATCGACGACACCTTCTCCTTGGCCTCGAAAATCTCGTTCTGCGCTGCGGCGAGGTCGCGCTGGGCAGTGGCGGCCCGCTCCTCGGCGGCGGCGAGCTCGGCGCGGACCTTCTCGACCTCGCCGCGGAGCGAGCCCACCTCGGCCTGCGCCGCCGCGAGCGCGTCCTTCTGCTCGTCGACGACGCCCTGCACCGCCTCGACGCGCGCGCGCTCGCTGTCGGCCGACGCTCGGGCCTCGTCCCGCTCCGTCTCGGCGCCGGCGAGCAGCGCCCGTGCGGCATCGAGCTCGCCGTCGAGCGCCGCCTTGTCGGCCTCGAGCCGCGCGACGGTGCGCTCGAGCTCTGCGGCGCGCTCGGTGTGCGTCGAGGACGAGGAGCGGACGTCGGCGAGGGAGGTCTCGAGGGAGGTGACGGTGGTGCGGGTCGAGTCGAGGTCGGTTTGCGCTGCGGCGAGGTCGGCTTGCGCGCTCGCAAGGTCGGTGTGGGCGGCGGCGAGCGACGACTCGAGGGCCGACACGGCGTCGGCGCGGGCGGCGGCGTCCGACTCGAGGGACGAGATGGTCGCGAGGTGCGCCGCGACGTCGGCCTCGAGAGCGGCGATGCGCGCCTCGCTGCGAGCCGACGCTTCTGCGTCGACGGCGCCGTCCATGAGCTGCGCCTCGAGCGCCGAGATCGTCGCCAAGTGTGCCTCGACGGTGCCGGCGAGGCGCTCAACGTCGCGCTCGAGCCGCTCAACCGCCTCGTCGCGCTCTTTGAGCGCCGCCTCGAGCTGCTCGACGGCCTCGGCGCGCTCGCCCGCCTGCGCGACCTGCGCCTCGAGCGCAGCGATCGTCTCGTCGCGCTGGGCGAGCTCGGCCTTCGCGCCTGCGAGCGCCGCCTCGCCGTCCTTGACGCGGAGCTCGAGCTGCGCGATGTCCTGCGCGCGCTCGTCGAGGTCGCCGCGCAGGTTGGCGACGGTGTCCTCAAGCTCGACGGCCGAGGTGCGCTGGTCCTGGAGCTCGTCGATGCTCGACAGGTGCCGCGCGACCTCGGCTTCGAGCTCGCGGATGCGCGCCTCGAGACGCTCGACGACGACGGCGTGCGCGGCCTCGGCGGCCTGCAGGCGGTCGTTGAGGGCGACCGAGGCCGTGTCGTCGTCGGGCGGCGAAGATGCGGGCGCCGCCGCCGTCGCCGCGGCCTGCGCCGCCTCGAGGTCCCGCCTCGCCTCGTCCCGCTCGCGCACCGCCTCCTCCGCCCTCCTCGCGTCCTCCTCGCCGCTCCTGACCCTCTCCTCGAGTGCCTCCCTGACCTCTCGCGCCTCGCGCAGCGCGTCGTCCCTCTCGCCCCTGAGCCGCTCCCTCAGCTCCCCGCCCGTGCGCTTCTCCTCCCTGAGCGCATCCCGCTCGCGCCCGCTCTCGGCCGCGCGCTCCTCGGTCCGCTCGAGCGAGCCCTCGAGCTCGTCGCAGCGCGAGCGGAACGCCTCGGCCGCGCCGGACGTGTCGGAGCGCAGGGCGACGAGCGCCTGCTCGAGCGCTTCGGCGCGCGACTCGGCTGCGTCGAGCGAGACGCGCAGGGCGTCGAGCTCGAGTGCGGCGGCCTCGTCCTGCGCCGGCTGCGGCTCGGGCGCAGGGGCGGGCGCAGGAGAAGGCTGTGCACGAGCCTCGTCCAGCTCGCGCTCGAGCTGGGCGATGCGCCCGTCGCGCTGCGCGATCTGCGCGGGCAAGTCCTGCTGCTCGAAGCCCGCGAGGCGCTCGGCGAGGTCGTCGATCTCGGCGTCGCGCGCGTCGAGCTCGTCGCGGCGCTCGGCGAGGGCGGCGCGCGCGATGGAGACGCCGCGCTCCTGCGGGCGGGGTGGGACGAAGGCCGGCGTCAGGAGCTGCTCATGCAGAGCGTAAGGGTGAGAAGAGAGAGGGAGAGACGCACAAGGTTGGCAATCCGCTCGACGTCGCCCCGGCTCCTCGCCCTGAGCTCCTCGCACTCGTCCTCGCACTCGTCGACCCTCGCCCTCAAGCCTTCGAGCTCCCTCGGGTCGGGCGCCTCGGCGAGCAAGCCCTCGCACTCGTCAACGCGCGCGCGCAGGCCCTCGAGCTCGCGCGGGTCGGGCGCGTCGGCGAGGAGCGCCTCGAGGTCGCGCACGCGCGAGGCGAGCTGCGACGCGTCGTGCTGCGGCTGCGACGGCGGCGCTTGCGGCGGGCGCAAGCTCGACGTCGAGCTCGCCCCGTACGAGGGTGACGAGGGCGGCTCGGGCGAGACGAGCACGCCCGTCGACGAGGTGCGCGCCGACGACGACGGCGTGCCGGACCGGCCCTCGGGCTCGGCCTGGCGCTGCTGCTGCTGCTGCTGGGGTGGCGGCGGCGCCTTGAGGGCCTGAGAGCGCGCAGGTGGCGGCGAGAGGATGCGCGAGAAGTAGTCGGCGGCGGCCTGCATCGGGGCGGGGACGTGCACTTGAGGGTACGCCCGAGCGGGTGGAGGTGCGGTTGGTGCCGGTGCGGGTCCCGGTGCTGGTGCGGGTGCGGGTGCAGGCGAGGTCGAAAGAGTGGGTGGAGGGGAGAAGAGGCGGGCCGTAGCTGATGCCGGCTCGGGCTGTCGAGGTGTGGGCGCGGCGAGGTCGGGTCGAGGAGGAGGTGGGGAGGCGAACTGACGACTAGGCGAGGGTGCGGGCGGTGGGGCTAGAGAGCGTGCGAGCGTCGGCGGGGCGCGCGAGAGGACGCTGGCGATGCTTGAGGCGGGGCTGGCGGGCACGGTGGTCGTGTCGGTGCGGGCCGAGGGCGACGAGGTGTCGGTCGGCGTGTCGGCGACCGCAGCCCCTCCCTGGGTCGCCTTCTTCTGCGCCTGGAACTTGCGCAGCTGCCCAGGAAGCTCAAGTCAGCGGTTTGTGCAGGCAGGACAGGAGGGGACGAGGAGGGCAGAGCTGGAGACGCACCTTGTCGCGGGCGCGAGCCGCCTTGGCCGCACGGTCTTGCGCACCTGTGTCGGGCGGGGCTCATTAGTGACATGGGACGCAGTGCAGGACGCACGAGCGGGTGGACGCACCAGAGTCGTCCATCGAGGGCGGTGACGAGCCGATGTGGGACGAGAGCGACGAGGGCTGGCGCGAGAGGCTGCTGGTCGGGGGTGGTCGAGCTTGCTGGCGCTAGAAGCTGCTTCGCTACGGCTCTGAGTGCTCGCAGCAGGTGGGCGGGGTCTGTCGAGAGCAGAGAGGAGCGACGGCGGCCGCGACGAGGCGGCGCGGGGAAACGGCGTCCTCTCCATGTGGCTCGCTGGATGCTTCCAGGGGGCGGGCCTACTCACTTAGAGGATCATACACGCGTAGCACCTACCGCTCGAGCGCTGCGAGCGACGAGAGCGGAGCCCGCCGCGAGCTCGTCCGTCTCATCGCCTCGACCGGTCGCTGCCAGCTCTCGCTCGTCTGCACCAGCTCCTTCCGCCGAGCGAGCACCCGTAACGCAGCCATGGGCACCTCTACCGACCCTGAAGCGGCCTACACCGCCGGCCTCGCGCCCGGTCACCGCCTCTTCCTCCTCGTCTGCGTCCAGGGCCCGCTCGAACAGTTCCGCCTCCCAGAGCTCCACTCGGTCGCCCAGCTCTACTCGATCCCGCTCAGCTGGCCTGCACCGCCAGACGCGACCGTGCGTCCCGTCTCCCTACCCCTCCTCCGCCCTCGTCCTCCCCCTCCTCGTCCGCCTCGCTGACCTGTCCTCCCTCACCCTCGCAGCGCCCTTACGTCCTCGTCGGCCTCGAGAGCGAGGACCACGCCCGCACCCTCGCCAAGCGCCTCATCAGCGCCAAGCACGTCTGGGAGTTCTGGGCCCAGGGCGACACGTACGCCGACCTGCACGACAAGGTCAAGAGCGACGCCGTCCGCCCTCTCTGGGTCCGTCCTCCGCTCCCTCTCCCTCACGAGCCCGCTCCTCCCACCTGATGCTGACCCTCGGAACCCGCTGCCCGCAGGAACCCTTCGCGAGCGACCCGTCGTGCTCGTGGAAGTTCACCGTCTCGGGCCACCTGCGCACGATCCCGCTCCCGCAGCAGATCGCGACCGTCAACACGTTCGCCTTCATGCCGTTCAAGGGCCCGATCAAGCTCCGCAACCCGGACCTCGACGTCGGCGTCTTCGAGGAGTACGAGTGGGACCCGCTGCGCGGGCAAAAGGTGCGCGAGGCGCGGGTCGCGCGGGGCCTGAGCGAGGAGAAGGGCAAGGGCAAGGAGAAGATGAAGGTCGTCGAGGAGGGCGACCCGGAGGACACGGGCGGGCTGCGCGGCGTGTGGATGGGCCGCAAGGTGCGTCCCCTCTCTCTCTCTCCCTCCCTCCCGGACTCCTTCTCTCTCTCGACCTCGCTGACTCGCGCCTCGTCCTGCAGATCTGCGACTCGTCGCGGCACCTCATGGACACGTACGACCTCAAGAAGCGCGCCTACATCGGCACGACCTCGATGGAGGCCGAGGTGTCGCTCCTCATGGCCAACCAGGCCCTCGCCGGCCCGGGCAAGTACGTCTACGACCCGTTCGGTGCGTCCCTCTTCATCTCTCTCTCTCCACACGAGAGCACAGATCTTGACGTCGAGCATGCGCAACAGCCGGGACGGGCTCGATGCTCCTCACGAGCGCCGAGTTCGGCGCCATGACGTTCGGGAGCGACATCGACGGGCGGCAGCTGCGCGGCAAGAGTACGTCCCTCTTCCTCTCGCGCTTTAGAATCTCTTCTCGATGCTGATGCTTGCGCTCGCGCCCGCAGAGACGTCGATCAAGCACTCGGCGGCGCAGTACGGCACCTCGAAGCGCATCGTTGACACCTTCACCTTCGACATGACGGTGCGCTCCTCCCTTCCTCTCTTTCGCGCCCCTGATCTCTTCGAGCAGTAGCTGATGCCGAGGACGCCTACCTGCAGCAACATCCCTTCCGCTGCGGCGAGATCTTCGACGCCATCATCACGGACCGTGCGTCCCCCTCCCTCCCTCGTTCGCTTTCTCTCTCGCCTCGCGCACGCCTGACACATTCTTTCAATCATGCTTCGCAGCTCCTTACGGCGTGCGCGCAGGCGCGAGGCGGCTCGGGCGCGAGGACGGCGCGCGCGAGGTCGAGCCGATGATTCTGCGAGGGCGCGAGGAAGAGGGGCTGCACCACACGTGCGTCTCGCTTCTCTCTCTTCTCTGCGTGCCGAAACCCGCTCTGCGTCGCTGTGTGCGTCGTGTGCACAGTGCGCACAGCTGAGCGGTCGGAACCGATGGAGAGAAGCTGACTCGCTCGCACTCCTCGCAGCCTGCACGACTACGTCCCTCCCTCGGTTGGCTGGCCCATGGAGGACGTCATCTCGACGCTCGTCACCTACGCCCTGTACCTCCTCCGCCCGGGCGGCCGCCTCGTCTTCTTCCTCCCGACCTCGAACGCCGACTACTCGGACGTCGACGTGCCGCGCGTCAGCGGGCTCAGGCTCGTCAGCAACTCGCTGCAGGACTACGGCAAGTGGGGAAGGAGGCTCATCACGATGGAGAAGGTGCGAGAGGGGGACGAGGAGGGCAAGGCGGGCGTCGAGAAAGAGCTCGAGGGGCTCGACCGCGGGATCAGGAGGAGGCGCGAGGGCGACGAGGGGACGCCGGCGGTGGTGCCGGTCGTCGGCGAGGGCGAGGGTGTGCGCGATGGCGAGGCGGATCAGGGTGCAGAGGGGCAGAAGAGCAGGCCCGGGCACGCCAACTTCAACCAGCGGTACTGGGCCGGCTTCGACCCGGTGCGCGAGGGCCTCATGCGGCTCGGGCTCGGTGGAAGCGGTGCAGAGGGCGACGCTCGAGCAGCACAGGATGGCTCGGCGGCTGCGCAATGAAGAGCGTCGGCGCGGTTCTCCTTTCTCGCTCGCTCTCCTTCTTCGTCGCGCTCGAGAATCGAGAAGTCGCACATCGTCATTGTCGTCAAGGGGGTACAAGAGCGAGAGGGAAAGAGTGAGAACAAGAGTGTCTATCAACGTCGTCGTCGTCGTCGTGAGGGAGAGCTACACTCGCGATCGTCCATGTCGTCCTCCTCGCTGGCTGCTTCTCGCCGCCCGGCGCGCTCCTCAGTACCTGCCGTAGCCCGCCGGCGCGCCATACGGGTCCTGCTGTTGCCCTGCGCCCATGCCCGAGCCCGTCGCGCGCTGGTACTGCGTCCCTCCTGCTGCGCCGCCCTGCTCGTGCGTGTAGTACGTCGGCGCGAGGCTGCCCGTCTCGCCCGCTCGCGCGTACAGGTCCGCCGCGCCCGCGCCGTGGCCGTACGAGCCCGGCGCCTGGTTCTGGACGTACATGCTTTGCTTGGACTGCTGGGCGTGGATCGGCGGCGAGGCGGTCGAAGGGCGATAGGGGAGGACGGGCGGCTGCGCCGCCGAGGACGAAGGGTCGGCGTACGACGGGCCCGGCGTCGCCGACGAGTAGCCATCGACGTACGGCGTCGCGGCGTGCTGAGGAGGAGGCGGCGACGAGGCCGGGTAGGGCGGGTACGCGCCCGAGTACGACGACGGCGACATGGCGTGGCCCTGCGAGCCGCCGTACGCGTGGTACTGCTGCTGCTGCTGCTGCGGGTCCTGGTCGTAGCCGTACGCGTCGCTCGCGCCGGCGAGCCGCCGCTCGTCGGCCTGCGTCGCAAACCCGCGGTTCGCCCTCGCCTCGGCTGCGAGGCGCGCGCCGGCGCCCGTCCCTGCGGCGCCGCCGACGGGCGACACGGGCGGGAGCGACGCCACGCCCGACTCGGGCGAGAATGAGACCGGCTGGCCGGGCGCCGACGGGTTGCGGCGGCCGTAGCCCTCGCCGACGCCCGAGATGAGGCTCGGCGGAGCGGCGGCGCCGGCGCCGACGCTCGAGAGGTCGCCGTGCGAGGCGTACTGCTGGTGCTGCTGCTGCTGCTGCGGCGGGTACGAGGCGTACGTGTCGTCGTAGTCGACGTGGTGCGTCGCCGTGAGCGGAACGTGCTCGGGGAAGTTGGGGAGGTTGGCGGCGTCCTCCTTGCGGGCGTACTCGGCCTTGACGGCGTCGGCGCGCAGCTTGGAGCCGTAGTTCTCGTCGGGCATCGGGCGGTACATGTCGGACTGCTGCTGCTCGCGGCGGTTGCGCCGGGTGATGCAGGTGCCGCACTGCGCGCAGAGGGGAAGGTCGTCAGCTCGAGCTCGCCCTGGAAGAGCGAGAAGGTGAGAGGGGGACGCACGCCGAAGAAGAAGCCCGAGATGAGGAACAGGATGAGGGCGGCGAGCGTCATCCAGATGGCCTGCAGGAGGAACCGAGTCAGGCTCGAGTCGCTCGGTTGAAGTAGGAAAGCGAGAAGGGGACGCACATTGCCGAGCGAGGCCTGGCCGCCGACGCTGCTGCTGTCGATGCGCTGCTTGGCGATGATGAAGACGACCATGTCGAAGATGAAGGCGAGGAGGGTGACGGTGCCGGCGAACGAGGCAAAGCAGGTGCTGAGCATCGTGCCGGCGAAGTTGTGCATGTGGGCGAGGAGGCCAAAGACGACCGAGATGGCGCCGAGGACGGCGGCGACCGGGTGCAGGACGAGGCAGTAGGTGGCCCACTTGAGGACCGAGTCGGACAGGTCGCCCAGCTTGCCGTTGATGCCCAGGAGCGACGCGACGTCGAGCTGGTAGCCGAGCTTGGCGCTCGTGCACTTTGACCCGACGCAGTAGCCAAAGGTGCCGAGCTTGACGGTGCCCTTGATCGAGCCCGAGCTGATGGTCGCGTCGAGGAAGTAGAACGTCTTGAGGAGCGGGGTGCTCACAGAGACGAGGACGAGGAGCTGCGGGCGCGAGGGCACGAGGGGGCGGGTCAGCGGTGGTCGCAGGGGGGAGAGAGCAGGAATCACGCACCACTGTCGCCGCAAAGACGACGATTGTGCCTGTGTCGAGCGAGATCGAGGTGAGCGAGCCGGGACGAGGTGATGAGGCGTGGGCTCGAGTGGGGAGCGCGCACCTGGGGTTGCGGGTCGCCAGGCCATGGTCCGAGATAGCTGTAGGCGACTACTGTGCTGTGCTTGAAGGTGCTCGAGCGAGTAGCGAGCGAGGCGGAGGAGGGAGGCGTGCCGGACTTGGCGTCGGCCGGCTTTGCACCGCCTCGTCGCCGTCTCCACCTGCGCTCGCGCAGAGGCTCGTTCTGTTGCAGCGCACATCCTCTCTCATTCACTCACTGGTCGATCCAGAAGAGCGCGAGAGCACGTCCATGTTGCACGCCACCTCGCCCGCCCCGACCTCCTCCTGCGCTTCCTCCCGCGCGCGCGGCTCAATACCGCGCCGCAAACGCCCGTCGCCTCACCGAGTCCGGGTGGAAGACAGCCATACCTGCAGGGAGCGACTTGCCGAGCGAGGCCTGCGGGCGAGGAAGGAGAGGAGGCGAGAGGGTCAGGAGAGGCTCGTGCGAGGCAGAGGGCGGGCGAGCGAGAGAGGAACGCACGTCGAGCGAGGTCGGGAGCTGCGTCGGTCGTTCGAGAACGTCAGTACTTGCAGGAGAGGAGGCGCAGCGGCTCGACGAGGAGAGGGAGAGAGGGAGAGGGAGGACGCACGACCATGTAGACGACCTGGTCGAGGAACTTCTCCATCACAGCGGCGACCTCGTGCGCCGGCTTGCGCGACGCCTTCGAGTAGCCCGGCTGCTGCACGAGCCAGGTCGCCCACCCGTCGAGGAGCGCGCCCGAGAGCGTGCCCTTGGTGAGCATGTCCTTGACGGCGGCGTACTGGCGCTGCTGCTGCACGTGCTTGCCGATGTGGGCCGACCAGGTCGTCGGGCTCCAGTCGACGGGCGCGCCGTCGCTCGTGAGCGAGAACGAGAGGATGTACAGGACCGAGAGCGCCGAAAGGAGCTTGTCGTCGCCGATGCCGAGGTGCTCCTCGAGGCTGAGCTGGTGCTGGATCGCGTAGAGGAGGTACAGGAGGATGACCGACGGCGGCATGTACGTGACGCTGTAGTTGGTGCCCTCGAACATCTTGGCTTGCGCGCCGGGAAGGACGAGCCATGCCGGCTTGACCTTGACCTTGACGCGGAACAAGCTGCGGTAGACTGACATGCCCTCGTCCTGTTCGCAGCGGCGCAAGTCGTCAGCTCGCTGTCATCTTCATCGTCGCCGTCGTACGGAGGAAGAGAGCGGGACGCACATCAAGGTCGCCGAGCAGGTCGTCGAGCACGACTCGGGCGTCGTGCTTCTGCCCGTGCGTAAAATCGAGCAGGTCGATGCTGTGTCGGGTGCAGGGAGTCAGCCTCGGAGCCTCGTCGACGAAGAGTGAGGGAGATGAGGACGCATGATCGAGTTGGCGTGCAGCTCGAGGCGCTGCGTGAGCAAAGCTGCCTCGGACGTCTTGTCCCAGCCCGAGTGGCGCAGGGCGAGGAGGCCGACGGCTGCGCCCGTGTTGGGCGCGACGTCGATCGAGGGCTTGTTGAAATGGAGCTGCTTGAGGAGAACGAGCGCAGCGTGCGCCTGCTCGACGAGCGTGATGCGGGCTTCTTTGGGCGGGTGGACGATGGGCATGCTGGCGGTCGGGAGCGTGCGCCGAGGGAGAGAGCAGAGCAGAAGCTGAACTTGTCGACGAGGCGAAAGCTTGAGCTCCAGCGGCGCGGCAAGTTCGCGGGTGCGGACCGGGCGAGCTGGACGCGGACAGGGGCGCCGACCGGCGAGGAGGAGAGGGGCGAGCGAGTCTCAGCAAAAGCGGGTCAGCAGGTGCTCCAGAGCACAGCGTAGAAGCACAGTATGGTACTGAGCCGCTCTGTAGAGCTCGAGAGGCTGTAGCGAGGGAGGGGAACGAAGCCAACCCGCAGAGGGACCAAGTCGCTCGAGGAGGGCCGCTCTCGCTCTCCACCACGGTCCTCTGCCAGAGCTGCCGCTAGCTCGAACGGCACCACAGCTACACAACAGCTGCCAGAGCCCCCGCAGCCGACCGCACCCCGCCTCGCTACCGCGTCGTCCTCATCTCCGCCAACTTCCTCGACCCGGTCCTCAACTCGCCAACACAGCACCGCGCGACTGAGCCAACACCTCGGTGAGTCTAGCATGTGCTCATCAGGCTGCTTGGTGGACGCGCGAGCTCACCCGCAGCCCTGCAGACTCTCGCCTCCTCCCCATCGTCCTCCCCATCTCCCAGCTAGACTCGCGCCATGCCCCGCGAACTCGCCCGCACCCTCCAGCGCTCCCTCACCCACCTCAAGCCTCCACCGGTCAAGGGCGGCAAGTTCCAGCTCCCGCTCCCGACCCACTTCCGCCCCAAGCCCGCCTTCGTCCAGGTCAAGGACCGCATCCCCTTCTGGCACGTCGCACCAGGTGACCGCGTCAAGCTCGTCAAGGGCTCCGAGGACGTCAAGGGCAAGGTCGGCGTCGTCGACCGTGTCGACCGCGAGACCAACCGCGTCTACCTCAAGGAGCCCGAGTTCGCTGTGCGTTCCCGCTCTCCCTCTCTCTCTCTCTCTCTGCTCTCCCTCGGCGCGCGCACAGAGAGCTGACCCTCACCCTCCTCATTGCGTGCAGGCCAAGAAGCGCCAGTTCTCCGAGTACCCGGGGCAGCAGCTCGAGCCCGACTTTGCCGGCAGCGGCGACGCCGGCGGCACCTACACAGTCGCGCGCCCGTTCCACGTCTCGAACGTGCGCCTCCAGGTGCGCGACGGCGAGCACGAGTACACGTCGACGCGCACCCGCAAGAGCAAGGTGACGTGGGACCGCCGCAACCGCCGCTTTGCGTGGAAGCGCTACGTGCTCGTGCCCGAGTTGGGCGCCGGCGAGGGCTCGGGCTGGAGGGAGCTGCCGTGGCCCAAGGAGGACGTCCCTACTTCCACCCCGAGTGCGCCCCCCTCTCCTCTCGCCCCTTCCCACCCTCGCTCGCCGCCGCTGACCCAGTTCTCGCGCTCGCAGCCGACCGCGACATGACCTCGACGACGACCCTCCCCTCCTGGATCCCCGACCTCTCGGCCCTCTCGCTCTCCCCCTCGCGCGCCGACCTTCCGCGCCTCCCGACCAAGCCGATCGCGCTCGCGACGGGCGCGCCGCCCGAGCTCCAGGTCTCGCAGCTCGACCTCGGCGGGTCGTACTACTCGCGCGCGAGCCGCACCAGGCGCTTCAACGAGCGCAAGGCGGCCGAGAAGGAGTACGGCAAGGGCGTCATGAAGCAGAAGGCCAAGGACGTCAGGAGGGGCAAGCTGCCCGAGGGCGCCATCGCGTGGTAGAGAGGGAGCGAGGGGAGGGGCTCGAGCTCGAGGGCGAGGGAGCCGCAGCTGCACACAGTCGTTCCGCAACCATGCACAGCTTCTCTAGAGAGTCACTAAGAGCGTCCTGCAGCGAGCTAGCCTCTCTCTTCGCTGCGAGCGCGAGAGCTTCGGCTTCGCTCGAGGGGTTCGTCTTCTCGCTCTCACTCTCTGGGTCAGGGCACGACGGCTGCAGGTGGGACAACATGACGTGATTGCGAAGAGAAGAGAGAGAGAGCTGCTGCTGCGAGAGAGTCCTGCGCCACCGGCACCACCGAGCCACACGCCGACGAAGAGCTCAGGCCCTCGCCTTCGCCTTTGCGCCGCCGCCCTTGCCCGCCGCCGCCGGTCCCTCCTTCCTTTCGACCCGCTCGAACACCGTCTCGTACCTCGGCGGCAGCTTGGGCTTGTCCTGCACGAGCGCCGGCATGGCCGTCCCGACGTTGTTAGCCGGCGAGCCGAGGATGATGCACTCGGAGACGCCCTGGATCGGGTCGCGCCGGGCGTTGAACGACGCGTTGAAGAGGTGGTCGGTCGTCTTCTCGAACGAGGCGAGCATGAGGACGCTGTCCTTCATCTTGGCGACGCCGAACCGGGTGATGCCGAGGACCTCGCCCTGTTGAGCAGAGAGAGGAGGTCAGCTTGGAAGCTCTGCGACGTCGACAGTGCGAGGAGAGTTTCAAGAGCAGACGCACCTTGAAGCACATGACGTCGCCGAGGAGCATGAGGTGGCGAGGGTCGACGCCGAGGCCGTGCGAGTCCATCGTGTAGTGGATCTGGCCGATGATGGTCTTGCGAGCCGCCTCGATGCCGAGCACCTTCTCGACTTCCATGACGTGGTTGGACGTCGTCAGGTGACCGATGACACCTGCGGGCGAGCGAGAGAGGGAGGGCGTGAGCTGAGAGCGTGAGGCGGGACGAGGGGAAAAGAGGGGACCGAGCGCACCGTCCGTCGTCATGACCTCGCGCAGCCCCTCGCCCTCGACGAGCAGGTCCTTGACGCCCGTGCTGTTCTGCTGGATGACGGCGCGCTGCAGACCGTGCACACCCTGCGAGGCGAAGAGGAAGGAGAGGCCGAGTCAGCGCACGAACGACGAGGGCGACGCCGACGAGCGAGAGAGAGACGACGCACCTTGACCGTGATGCCAGGCAGGACGCGACGCAGCCACATCATGCGCCTGTACGCCGGCACCTTGTCCTCGGCGTTGTGGAGCGCGACGATGTGGATCTCGTTCGTCTTCTTCTTGACCGTGATGTCGCCCGCCTTGATCTTGAGGCGCGGCGCGTTCGAGATGGACGCAGCGATGCTGTCGAGCGTCACCTCGAGCTGCGAGCGAGGAAGGAGACCGAGAGTCAGCTTTGGGCCGAGGAGGAGGAGGGGGAGCGAGAGAAGACGCACCTGGAGACCGCGGATGGCGCGCATGTCGACGTGCACCGAGACGTAGAGCTGGCCCTGGCTGTAGACGCCGGCGATGACGGAAGCGATCTGCAGACGAGGAGGAAAGGCATGAGCTGCTGCAGCAAGCAAGAGTGTGAGAGCGAGGGAGGAGGAAGAGGACGCACGTCGCCGAGGAAGGTCTTCTCGACACGGCCCTTGACGATGCGCGCCGCCTGCTCCGACTTGTTCTCGACGAGCTTGGCCGTGATGATGGGCGTCGAGATCGTCTTGGCGGCGTTGATGATCTCCTTGATGCGAGGCACTCCGAGCGTGACGTTCATCGAAGCGACGCCGGCGAAGTGGAACGTCTTGAGCGTCATCTGCGTGCCGGGTTCACCGATCGACTGCGCGCCGATGGCGCCGACGGCGGTACCTGCGCGGCAAGAGGAGGAGGGGAGCAAAGTCAGGCTCGAGCTCGAGAGGGGCGGAAGAAGCGTGGGAGGAGAGGAGGGACGACGCACCGGGCTCGATCTTGGCCTTGACGTACTTGGTCCAGCAGAGCTGCAGGAACTCCTCGATCTGCTTGACCGTGACCTTGGTCTTGTTGTTGACGGCGGCGAGCTGAGCCCGAGTCGCCGTGCCGTTGCGGCTCTCGCCCGCCTTGAGCGGCTCGAGCGCCTTGGGCATGCCGTACGCCTTGCGGTACTCGGCCGCCTTCTGGACGATGTTGACGTCGACGTACTCGCGCACCTCGTCGAGGAACGTCTTGGAGCACGTCGAGGTGAAGTAGGGCGTCGAGAGGCGGTGGTCGACGAGCGCGCTGATCTCGAACGGCAGGAGGCCGTCCTTCTCGGCGTTGTCGAGCTTGAGCGCGCGGGCGTGCGACCACGTGCGGTCGAACACGACGGGCTTGCCGTCGCCCTCGAGGTTGGCCGGGTCGAGGCCGTCGTCGCCGTAGATGAACTGGACGACGCCGCCGGTCGCGTTGCGGACCGACTGGTCGTACCGGCACGACAGGTCCTCGAGCGCCTTCATGAGGCGGCGCGCCATGTAGCCCGTCTCGGCCGTCTTGACGGCCGTGTCGACGAGACCCTCGCGACCCGAGATGGCGTGGAACAGGAACTCGGTCGCGCGCAGGCCCGAGTAGAACGAGTTCGAGACGAAGCCCTTGGCGAGCGGGTCAACGGCACCCTTGGGGAAGTGCGGCAGCGAGCGGTCCTGGAAGCCGTTCGGGACACGGTTGCCGGCGATGATCTGCTGGCCGACGCACGCAACCATCTGCGAGACGTTGATCTTGGAGCCTGCGGGCGAGAGAGTCGAGCGTCAGGACCTGCTCACGAGGAGGACGACGACGACGGGCGAGCGAGCGAGGAGGAAGAGGACGCGCCCTTGGAGCCGCACGTGGCCATGATGAGCGGCGCGTTGTTCCGGCTCAACTCCTCCATGCAGATCTCGCCGACCTGGTCTCGGACGCGCGACAGGTCGCCCGAGATGACCGACTCGAGCGTCTGCTCGACGTTGCTGCCCGGCTGGCACTCGAGCTTGTTGGCGGCGGCGAGCCGGATGTTGTTGTCGGCCGAGGCGTACGCCTTGGCGACGAGGTCGTTCTTCTGCGCCTTCAAGTTCTCGCCCGGCGTGACGTCGCTGATGCCGATCGAGAAGCCCTTGTTGGCTGCGAGACGAGGTGAAGGGAGTCAGCTTGAGCTCGAGCAGGAGGGAGAGAGCGAGGAGGAGAGACGGAGGACGCACCGAGCCAGCGAGCACAGAGCTTGGCCATGCGGTTCATGCACTTGGCCGCCTCGTCGGCGCCAAAGTCGCGCTGGATGACGGCGAACACGCTCTTCTTGTTGCCGTCGCCGACCGTGCTCTTGTCGAAGACGCCGCTGATGATCTCCGAGTTCTGGACGACGAGGAAACCGTCGTTGACGCTCATGAACGGCGGGTACTCGATGTCGTGGCTGTCGGCCCACTCGCGCGACGGCTTGCCAAACGTCTTGTTCTTGCACTCGAGGTTGACGTTGACCTGCGACTTGCGGTTGGGCCGCATGAGGACGCTGAAGACCTGCTTGCCCGTCCACATGCGCTCGGGCTTCCAGATGGTCGGCGGCGGCAGGTCGACCTCGAGCTCGGCGTCCTGGAGGTAGGCGCACGCCTGGACGAACTCCTGGCGGTTGAAGAAGGTGTCGCGCCGCGTGATGAGGTAGCAGCCCGTGATGAAGTCCTGGGTCGCGGCGATGATGGGCTCGCCGTTGCGCGGCGTGACGAGGTTGCGCTTGATGTTCATGAGCTGGAAGGCTTCCATGCGCGCCTCCTCGGTCTGCGGCACGTCTGCGAGCGTGAGAGAGGGAGAGTCAGCTCGTCGAGCTCGAGGCGGTCCGAGCGCGGGCGAGAGAGAGAGAGAGAGGGAGAGGGGGGACGCACGCAGGTTCATCTCGTCGCCGTCAAAGTCGGCGTTGTACGGCGTGCAGACGCACTCGTTGAGGCGGAACGTGCGCCATGGGCGGACCTTGACGCGGTGCGAGAGGATGGAGAGGCGGTGGAGCGAAGGCTGGCGGTTGAAGAGGACGATGCTGCACGAGGACGCAAGCCGTCAGCACAGCGCTCGGGCGAGCAGGTACGAGCATAAAGGAGACGAGGACGCACTCGTCGTCGCGCAGGTGGCGTTCGACAACGTCGCCAACGCGCAGCTTGTCGGCCATGTAGTTGCGGTCGCCGAACTTGAGGAACTTCTTGAGCCCGGCGTCGCCGCCCTGGTTGATGAAGTTGGCGCCCGGGTGCTGCTCGGTGCCGTTGCGCACTGCTGCTCGTAGCCGCTCGATGTTGTGCGCCGTGACCCGCTCCGGGTACGTGAGGACCTTGGCGACGCGCTCGGGGACGGCGACCTGCGAGAGAGCGTGCGAAGGGGCGCTGCATCAGCACGAGGAGGCACAGGGATCGAGGAGCAAGAGAGGAGGACGCACCTGGTCGATCATGAGGTTGGGATCTGGCGAAATGACGGTGCGGCCCGAGAAGTCGACGCGCTTGCCGGACAAGTTGCCGCGGAAGCGACCCTGCTTGCCCTTGAGCCGCTGGCAGAGACCTCGCATCGGTTTTGCGCCCTGCAAGAGAGAGATGAGGACGAGTCAGGAGGGAGCGAGGCGGGCAAGGAGAGGCGCAGACTCGAGGACGGCGACGCACGATCTCCTTGGGGATGCCGGGCAGCTCCGAGTTGATGTAGGTGGCGACTGCGAGCTGGAGGAACTCCCATTGCTCCTGCGGGATCGAGGAGGAGACGAGTGAGCGCCGCTCGAGAGCAAGGGCGACGAGCTGAGGGGGAGCGAGCGCACCATGAGGTTCTGGGTCGTGACGCCCTTGGCCAAGCCCGTCTTGATGACGGCGTTCATGAAGACGATCTCGGTTAGCTTGACGGTGAGGTCGTCCTCGTTGCTGCGAGCAGGGGAAGCGAGCGTGAGCGCCCGAGGACGAGGAGAGGGAGGAGACGGCGACGAAGGGAGAGAGGGACGCACGTCGCTGCCTCCTGCGAGACGCTGGGCCGGATGCAGACAGGCGGGACCGAGATGTACTGCCAGAGGAACTCTTCTGGTCGTCCTGCTGTCGGGTCGAGGCCGAGGAGCTCGCAGTCGGCGCTCGTCACCTTGCGGAAGAGCGACAGCGTCTTGAGCGGGTTGAGGTCCTCGATCGCCTTGTCGACGTGCGCCTCGAGCTGCTTGTCCTCGCGGATCGCCTCCTCGAAGCTCGCCTTCCACGCCTGGTGGTTGCCCTTGCCCTCGGCGCCGTCGCGCCCGCCGGCGTCCTTCTTGAGGTTGCGCCCGCGCCACTTCTCGTGCCCGATGCGCATCGCGCCGATCTTCTTGACGACGCCGTTGATGGCGCCGCAGTGCGGGCACGTCGTGCACTTGCGGCACAGGGCCGCGAGCTGCTTCGAGTAGGCGGCGAGGGTGAGAGAGTCGATGTTGGGGCGGCGGAACAGGGCGAGGAATTTGCGGTGCTGGGCCGAGTCGAGGAGGATGCGCGAGCAGGTCTGCAGGTGGGCGAGCGTCAGCGATCTGCGGCCCGTGACAGAGCACGAGCGAGGAGAGAGAGAGCGAGAGACGCACCTTGCAGATGCACTGGAGGATGCCTAGGACGTGCTTGAAGTAGCCGATGTGGAAGCACGGCAGGACGAGCTTGATGTAGGCGTAGTGGCCGACGCAGTCTGCGAGGCTCAGGCCGCACGTCTCGCACTTGCCGCTCTTGTCGCTCGTGCCGAGGCGCTTGTCGAGGACGCCATGCTCGACAGGGCGGCGGTCGCCTGGCGTGTACAGGTCGCGCTGGTTGGCCTCGAACTCGGCGATGGCGACGGCCTCGCGGGACGAGAGGACCGAGAACTGGATGTGCTTGCTGCAGGAGGGTGAGCGAGGAGAGGAGGGGGAGGAGGGGAAGGAGGTCAGCACGCTGCTCGGCGGGTCCTTGTGGCTGCAGGGAGCCTTCGAGATAGCTCTGGAGCGCTCCTGATATGGGTCCCGTCTTCCCAGAGCGCTCGGCGGCAGCGCAGCGAAGGGTCACACCGCCTCGCTCGCTCGACGAGGTCATTCCCCGCTCGCCCCGCCCCAGGAGCCGTGCGCGCTTGGGCTGAGAGAGACACAGAGCTCTAGAGTGGAAGGACGGGGACGCACATGCGTTTTGGCGCCTGGTCTGCGACGAGGAGCTTCATCGTGTCGCGGCCTCGAGCTTCAGCCCGGTCGCTCCGTCTCCTGGCGGGTGCTGACTGCCGTAGGGTGGCCTGATGAAGGGCTGTGCGGCGGGTGGGCGACTTGTCGAGCTAGGGCGGTGCTGTGCGAGTGCGGTCGAGTGGAGCTTGCTGTGCGCTCTCTCGCTCCCCGCTCGCGCTCGTTCACGGCACAGATTCCGTTCTCGACCAGGCCTCGGCCGCCTCGTCTCGCCCTGCTCGCTCGACTTCACGAAGCTCTTTCTCTCACACGACCTGCTCTCGAGCTGCTCGACCGAGACGTGGCTGTCATGACCCTCGTTCCAGAACGGAGACAGACCAAGTAAGAGAGAGAGACGCGCTACGACCGAGGCAGGACCAGCTGCGCTCTATCGCGCGCCGTCGACAGGTGCAGGACCGATAAAGGGTGAAGAGAGTGTGAAGAATGAGAGAGAGGAAGGAGAGGGAGTGAAAGGGGAGGAAGAGAGCTCTAGGCACGGTGACTCGAGGCGCGGTGCGAGCGCCGGATGCGCTTCGTCTGGAGCGCCGAGCACTGCATCGCGTCGCACGACGAGAAGTCGACCGCGCCGCCCGTCTTGGCCGCAGCAGCGTTCTTGCCGTCCTTGCAGACGTTCATCTGCGAGCGAGCGAAGGAGGACGAGGAGGAGGAGGGAGAGGGTCAGTGCTCGAGCTGCGAGAACAAGGCGGCGAGAGAGAGAAGGACGACGCACAGCACGCATGCACGAGTTGTAGTCGGTGTAGGAGGGCGGAGCAGCCGAACCCGAGGTCGTGGCGCCCTGCGAGGACGTAGCGGGACGGGTCGAAGTGGCGGCGGTAGTGGTCGTCCTGCGCGGGCTGGGCATCAGCGACGGCTCGCCCAAGAGGAGGACGACAGCGAGAAAGGAACGCACTTGACGGCCGAGGTGACGATGGGCTTGGTCGACGACGAGGGCGCAGCCGGCTTGGACGAGGCGGGAGGAGCCGACGTCGCGACGGGCTTCGAGGTCGAGCCGGCGGCCGAGGTCGTGACGGGCGCCTTCGAGGTCGTCGTCGGCGCCTTCGAGGCCGAGGTCGAGGGAGCCGGCGCAGGCGACGCGCCGCCCTGGCAGTAGCCGGCGGGAGCAAGGCCCGAGACGACCTCGTGGCACGTGTCGGTCGAGTAGGCCGACGTGCCGTCCCAGGTGCCGGTGCCGGGAGCGACATAGTCGCCCGTGATGTCGTAGGTCGAGCTGTAGTAGATCTGCGAGCGAGGAGCAGGCGTCAGGAAGGTCGAGAGGAGGAAGAGGCGGTTGAGAAGGTCGACTCACGTCCTGCGAGCGAGTGCGACAAGGTCAACAGCTGCTCGTGCGAGGCTCGACAAAGAGAACGAGGGACGCACCCAGACGACGCCGGGCGTCTGCTCGCTGTAGAAGCCCGGGATCGAGACGCCGGCGGGAAGCTTGGTCGTGCCGCCCGACGTGACCTCGATGTCGGCGCACTGAGGGTAGAACTGGGCGCCGCCGGCTTGACCGGCCGAGTGCAGGGCGAGGAGCTCGAAGCGGACGATGTACTTGCCCGGCGCGAGCGACTTGGGGATCGTGACCTGCGCGAACGAGGAGGAAGTCATCAGGCGGGCTCGGGGCTCGAGCGCGACGAGAAAGGGGAGGAACGGGCGGCGCACCTTGTTGCGGCCCTTGTTGGCGATCATGTGCGAGACGGCCCACTCGGACGAGCTCGGGTAGTAGGCCTCGGACGCGATCTCGACCCACTTGGCGCCGAGCGCGTTGGCGTTGTCGCCGTACGGCGCAATCCAGGTCGTGAGCGGGCCCTTGTGCGACGGGTCGATCGGGTCGGCGCCCCGAGCACCGCTGTGATACCCTGCAGGAAGAAGAGAGCGTCAGGGAGCGGGCCGAGGGCGCGAGAAGGAGAGGGAGAGGGACGCACACTCGGGCTCGATCACATCGCCGGCGGCGACCGAGAGCGTGCTGGACGCAGGCGTCGTGCCCTTGTCGTTGCAGGCCATGAGGGCCGAGGTGACGTCCTGGACGGGCGAATTGCTCGTCGAGCCGCGCACTATTGCCGCGGGAGAGCGTCAGCTCGAGGTCGTCGACGATCCGGACGAGAGATAGGGAGACGACGCACTGTAGGGAGCTGCGACGCCAACACCGCCCGTCGCCGTGTCCTTGCCGTTAACCCAGACGGAGGTGACGATCGTGTGCGCCGAGACCGAGGAAGCCGTTGCGACCAGCGCGACGGCGAGAGCAGCCAACTTGGCGACCATGGCGGAAAGACGAGAGGAGGGGGCGAGGGCGGGGCAGGAAAGGAGAGACGAGGGAGGTGGCGAGGAGGGGAGAGAGAAGGTGAGGGTAAGGAAGAAGGAGAGGGAGAAAGAGCGCGCGCTGCTTGTGCGAGGCGCGAGCTGAGCGCTGTCCGAGCGGAGACGGAGCAGCGGGAGCCGAGCCGCCCGGCGATGCCCCGACCGGTCTCCTTGGCCGCAGGAGCACGCGGAGAAGCCGATCGCCTCCGTTCGGCGACAAGGTTATCTGGCGCTAGCGACGAGAGACGAGCTGCAAGAGCTCGCTGACCCGGGACGAGGAGGTCGAGGCGAGTACTCCTCGCCTGCGCTTGCCAGCTCGCTCGAGAGGGCCTCAGCAGCTCTCGCTGCGCTGCAACGTGCTTGACCGGCCCTCGGCGAGCCCGAGAGGAGAGCTGAGCGAAGGACAACGGACCGCAGCACGAAGAGCGAGCACGCGCGTGTCCGTGACCCGCTCAACGGCGGGCGTCGCCGTGCACGGGCGCTGGCTCCAGCCTCGAGAGCCGTACGCACATCGAGCTAGCTGCGGAGGTCGAGGCGAGCGTGGAGAGGGAAGGCAGCCCGAGCTGATGAAGTCGCCTCGCCGCTCTCCTCCCTCGACACCCGCTCGCCGAGCCAGCATGGCCAAGCAGGACAACAACACCAAGCAGGGCGGCAAGAAGCGCGGCTTCCAGGTCGGCCCTCGCCTCGCAAAGGGCGCCTACACCGGTCACGGTCCGTCTCCTCTTCCTCGGCCCCCTTCCCCTCGCTCAACGAGGCTCTCGAGCTGACTCCTCGCCCGTGCAGCCGACCGCATCAAGCGCACCCTCATCCACAAGGCCAAGGTCAAGAAGGCCTACGCCAAGACGCTCAAGCAGGAGGGCTACGACGCCCCTCACCCCGCCGGCGCAGGAGCGGGAGCGGCGAGGGGCGCCAAGGGCAAGGGCCGCGCGCGCGATGACGACGGCGAGCCGGTCGAGGACGAGGACGAGAAGGAGGCCGAGCGCGAGCGGCTGCGCAGGCGGCTGTACGGCGACGACGACGCCTCGGACGACAACGAGCAGAGCGGCGACGAGTCGGACAGCGACGACGCGGCCAAGGGCAAGTCGGCGCGCTTCTCGCAGCCTCGGCGAGGCGGCAGCGACGACGGCGACGACGACAACGACTCGGCCTCGCCCTCGCCTTCACCCGAACCCGAACCCGCCCCTCCTCGCTCTCGCCAGCCCCTTCCCTCCCAGTCCTCCTCGCACGCCTCGTCCCGCCCGCCCAAACGCCAGCGCCAAGCTCCACCACCCGTCCCCGCACCGACCAAGAAGCAGGCCGCAGCACCGCCGGCACAGCCGCAGCAGCCCAAGCGCCCCAAGCTGTCGGAGAAGGAGCTCGAGCAGCTGCGCGAGAAGCGGCGGCAGGAGAAGCGGGTGGGCGGGCAGCGCAACTCGCGAGGACAGGCCAAGCTCGGTGGGAGGATGGAGCACTTGTTGGGCAAGATCCGCCGCACGATGGAATCTTAGCTCGTCGTCGTCGTCGCCGTCGAGAGGCGGTGGACGTAGCTGTCTCTGCAACGCCGTGACGTCCTGCTCGCGCAGACTTGAGAGTCTCATAGCCCTGGACACTCTCGATGCGGCGCGCAAGAGAACGAGAGAGAGTGAGGAAGCGAGAACATTATCAAGTTGCACCCTGTGCGCCTTGCTACGTTCGAGCCCGTCCCTCCACCTTATGCTCCCTCGGCTAGCCTTCGGCTCGTCGAGGGCTCAAACATACTCCCACGCCCACTACGCTCGGACTGTACGGCGGCGGCGGGAGCGAGGGTGCGCGCTCGGGGACCTGCGTGAGCTCGCCGCCGCCGCCCTGGGCCGCCTCCTCTGCCGCCAAAGACGAGACGAGCGACTGCGGCTCGAGCGTCAGAGGGGCGCCTCGACGTGTGGTGCGATGTGGCGTCGGCGAGTCGGGCGCGCGGAAGGAGGCGGTCGCAGGGCGGTCGATCGAGGGAAGGATGCTGCCGGCCGAGTGGCCCTGCGGGACGGTGGGCGAGTAGGCAGGCGAGGCGGGCTCGTCTGCGCCGGCGTAGGGGACGGTGGGGAGGTGTGGGAGCTCGTGGTAGGTGGTGGAGCGCGCTGGCGAGTTGACGAAGACGAACGCCGAGGGAGGGTAGGCGGAGGAGGAGGCGTCGCGTGCTTGCTCGACGTCGTCCGGGTCGGCCTGGATCCGGTGGAAGGCTGCGAGGGAACACCGAGTCAGCTTTCTCACAGTCTCCTGCCTCCAGGACTGTGGGAGCGGGAGAGGGAGGAAGAGCGCGAACGGACGCACCTCGTGCTCGCCGTTTCCTCCACACGACGGCCAGCGCCAGCCCGATCGCGCCCAGCCCGAGCACGACGAGCACGACGACGACGCCGTAGGTCCACTTGGGCGTGCCGTCGCTGACCTCGCTCGAGTAGGCTCCTCCTCCTTGCCCTTGTCCGCCGTCGCCGCCGTGGATGATGTCGTCGGTCGAGGCGGGCAGCATGGCGGGTGCTGGTGCGGGCGAGCAGGCGCAGCTGGCCCAGGCGGGCGTATTCGCTGGCTGAGCGAGTGAAGGGGTCGAGGACAAGCTGCGAGCGGGGGCGAGGCGCCAGCGTTCGGAACGGGCCTGAGCGCCAGAAAGTCCGAGACACGGGGCGGTGCAGTCGACGAGGACAGCTCGAGTGCGCTAAGAGCTCGAGCAGCGCCTGCGCGAAAAGACGAAAGAGAGAAGAAAAAGCTTGAAGCGAGCCGCCGAGCGAGAGAGCCGAAAGTCGACTGCGAGCCGGCGACGTCGGCGAGGACGGCGGCAGTCAGAGCACGAACGCGCAAGCTAAGCGAGCTAAGCGAGCAAAGCTGCGTAATGCAAAGAACGATACGAAGGACCCGACCCTCAGCGACGCGTCGCGCTCGTCATCCACTTCCTCTTCTGCCTGCGCCACGCCTCGAGCGCCTCCTCCTCCTCCTGCTCGTCCGCTCCCTCAGCCCTCGACGCCATCAGGCGCCGCACCGCGTCGCCGACGTGAGCCTCGCCGACGTCGAGCACGTTGCGCTCGAGCCCCTCGCGTGCGCCCTCGACGAGGCGGAGCCGCCTCGCTCGCGCACTCGCAGCGACGCGCTTGTCGCGCTGGCCCGACGTCGGCTTGACGGCGCGGCCGACCTCGCGCTCGGCGAGGTAGTCCTCGAGGGCCGACTCGTCGCTCGGGGCCGAGTCAGGCAGGTCGTCCTCGGACGAGAAGGCGCCCGTCGTGCGCAGGGCATACCCGAACGGGTCCTCGTCGGACGGCGGCCCGTCGTCGAGCGGCTCGTCGATCGCAGGGCGAGCGACGCGAGGCGGCATGGACGAGGCGGAGAAGGAGGTCGGGACCGGGCGTGGGCGAGGCCGAGCGCGACGACGAGGGCGAGGCGCGGTCGCCGATGAGGAGGAGGAGGCGCGGTCGGGCGAGACGGGGTGGATCTCGGCCATGTCCTCGTCGCGGCCGGCCGGCGCGGCGTTGTGCGCCTGCGCAGGGCCATCGAGGCGAGCAGGAGGGGCGAGGCCCTTCAGCGTCTCGTCGCCGTCGTCCTCGACCATCGAGTCCGGGGCGACGACGCGCTTGCGCGCACCCTCCTGCTCGAGCCCAACGAGTACGAGCTCGTCCTCGTCCACCTCGTCCTCATCGTCCTGCTCGGGCGCGCCGCCGCCGTCGCCGACGCCCTCGCCGACCTGGAGGAGGTCCGCACCCGGGCGCAGCGTCTTGTCGCCCTCCTCCTCCTCGTCGTTCTCACCGCCCTCGTCGTCCGCCATGCCCTGCGCCGCCGGCTCGGCGAGCAGCTCCTCGAGCTCGCGCGCCCGTGCGGCGCTGCGCCGGCTCTGCTCGTCCTCCCACGTCTCGAGCACGATGCTCGACTCCATGCCGGCGCCGTCGTCCTCGATGCCGCCTGCGCCGCTCGCACCGCCGAGGCTCAGGCGCAGCGACGGCGCGTCGTCAAACTCGCTCGTCGTGTAGCGGAAGACGGGCGCGCCGCGCTCGCCGACGGGCTCGTGCGCGCGGCGGGGCGAGCTCGAGTGCTCGCCGGCCGGGGCGGCGAGCGCCCAGGGCGCGGGCATGCCCGGTGCGCCGAGCGAGGGGCGCGACCCGCCTGGGACGGCGAGGCGGGCGGGTGAGGCGTGCACGGGCGCGCGAGGCGAGGTCGGCGGGTTGAGCGGGCGGCGGGCGGTGGAGAGGTCGGGCGAGGGCGAGCGCGAGAAGCTGCGCGAGAAGGCCGCCGGTCGAGGCAGAGCGGCAGCTCCTGCGACTGCGAGGGCGGCACGAGGCGCGCGAGGATGGAGGCCGGGCTGGGTCGTCGACGGGCCGGTAGGCGGCGGCGGCGCGAGGTGGTTCGAGGTGGACGAGGTTGAGCGGGCGGGCGCGCTCGCCGATGGTTGGTCGCGAAAGACGCCGAGCCCCGAGACCGAGGCGCGAGGCGAGTGGGACGTGGAGGTGCTGGAGGAGGGACCGGGGAGGGCGAGTTGCGAAGGCCGGACGCGCGAGATCTTGCGAGGCGACTCGACGGTGAGGTTCGACTTGTCGCCGAGGGCACGCAGGCGAGGGCTGCTGGACAGAGAGCTGCGGCGGGCCGGACGAGCGCGCTGCGACGAGGTGGCGCTGGACCTCGACTGCTTGCCCTGCTCCTCGTCCGTCTCCTCGGCAGCCGCGCGCTTGGCCCGCCCGCCTTGGTTGGCCGTCGCGCCGGAGGTACCGCCGATGCGAGACGAGCCGAGAGTGGATGTTGACGACGGCCTCGGAGCGGTCGAGCCAGAGCCCGTGAGCTGCGCATGAGGAGGGAGTCAGTGCATGCGCGCACAGTCGCGCAGCCGACAGCGAGAGAGGACGCACCTTGTGCGTCGTGCGAGAGGACCCGCCAGGCGCAAGGCCCAGCCCGATCTCGTCGTCATTGTCCTCGCCGCTCTCCTCGCTTACCGCCTGCTCCTTGCCGCGCCTCGTCACCTTGCCCGCTCGCCCGACCCGGCCTCGCCCCGCTCCCAGGCTCCTCGCGCTCCTCGAGCTGCGCTGCGACCCGCCGCCGTCGCTCGCCGCCTCGTCCGAGGGCGAGCTGGCCCTCGCGCTCGCCGCCTCGCCGCTCGCGCCGCCTGCGCCGCCCGAGTGCGCGCTCGCGCCGGCGGGCTTGCGCCCCGCCTTGCGGCCGTAGAGGCGCCCTGCGGCACCTGCGGTGCCGGTACGGCTGTGTGAGCGTGCCCGAGGGGGAGAGGGGAGGTCGTCGTAGTCGGTGTCGGGCATCGAGCGATGAGGACGAGGGCGCGGCGGGGAGGGCGTGGGCGGGGGCGGGTCGGGTCGGAGAGAGGTCGTAGATGATGTGGAAGAAGATGCAGAGCGCGACTGGGCTGGCTGCGCGCGAGGCTGCGGGAGCGAGTGAGGCGGAAGAGGGAGAGGGAGGAGAGGGCGAGGGAAGGGGCAAACAGGTCAACGCGCTC
>Ga0308169_10000525_pt1 | contig 55470 bp, 41 predicted proteins | sample PhyBR1_2_FD_202139 | JGI IMG/M metagenome (GOLD analysis project Ga0308169, IMG submission 202139) | Phyllosphere microbial communities from UC Gill Tract Community Farm, Albany, California, United States - DLSLSB.R1 | ecosystem: Host-associated > Plants > Phyllosphere > Unclassified | place... | reverse complement strand
TCGGCATCGGTGGTGACCCGATCAACGGCCTGAACTTCGTCGACTGCCTGAAGCTGTTCAACGAAGATCCGCAGACCCTGGGCATCATCATGGTCGGCGAAATCGGCGGCGACGCTGAAGAAGCCGGTGCCGAGTACATCAAGAACCACGTGAAGAAGCCGGTCGTCGGTTTCATCGCCGGTGCGTCGGCTCCGGCCGGCAAGCGCATGGGCCACGCCGGTGCGATCGCCTCGGGCGGCAAGGGCACCGCGGAAGGCAAGTTCGCCGCCATGGAAGCGGCCGGTGTTGTCACCGTCCGTTCGCCGGGCGACCTGGGCGCTGCCATCGCCAAGCTGGTGAAGTAAAACGCCGGCCGCCCCGCGGCCGACGTGGTCGAGCTGACCGCCGGTAGAGCTGACCGTTGGTCAGCTGCTCGTAAAAACCGACCATTGGTCAGCTACCAGAAAGGCCGCCTCCGGGCGGCCTTTCTGCGTTCTGGCGGTCGCCCGATCCTGCGATCAACGCGTGCATGGTTGCCGGGCAGAGCCCGGCACTACAATGGGCGCATTGCAACCACAGGCTGGACCTTCATGGCTTCGATCCGCATCGCGATGGCGCAGTTTGATTTCCCGGTGGGCGCCGTGGCGCAGAACACCGACAACATCATCGCGATGATCGCCGAGGCGCGCGATGAGTACGGTGCCGAGCTGGTGGTGTTCCCGGAGCTGGCCATCAGCGGCTATCCGCCGGAAGACCTGCTGCTGCGCCCGGGCTTCCTGTACGACTGCGAACAGGCGCTCAAGCGCATTGCCGCGGCCACGACCGGCATCGCCGCCGTGGTGGGCTGGCCGCAGGCCACCGGTTCGGTGGTGTACAACGCGGCCAGCGTGCTGCGCGATGGCAAGGTGGAGCACACCTACCGCAAGCGCGAGCTGCCCAACTACGCGGTGTTCGATGAACGCCGCTACTTCGACGTGGACCCGGACGGCGGCAGCTGCGTGTTCGAGCTGAAGGGCGTGCCGGTGGGCGTGCTGGTCTGCGAGGACCTGTGGTTCGCCGAGCCGCTGGCCGACACCGTGCGCGAAGGCGCGCAGCTGGTGGTGGTGCCCAACGCCTCGCCGTACGAACGTGGCAAGCACGCCCAGCGCGATGCGCTGCTGGCCGAGCGCACCCGCGAGAGCGGGGCGGCGATCGCCTACCTCAACGTGGTCGGCGGCCAGGACGCGCTGGTGTTCGACGGCGCCTCGGTGGTGGCCGATGGCGACGGCACCGTGCACCCGGCTGCCGCCGCGTTCACCGACCAGTGGCTGGTGGTCGACTACGACGCTGACACCCGCCGCTTCCTGCCGCGCGAGTGGATCGACGACGGCGATGAAAGTATGGACGCGCTGGCCTGGCGCGCGGTCACCCGCGGGATCCAGGACTACTGCCGCAAGAACGGCTTCAAGAAGGTGTGGCTGGGCCTGTCCGGCGGCATCGATTCGGCGCTGGTGCTGGCCATGGCGGTGGATGCGCTGGGCGCGGACAACGTCACCGCCGTGCGGCTGCCGTCGCGCTACACCGCTGACATGTCCAACGACCTGGCGGCCGAGCAGTGCCGCGCGCTGGGCGTGAAGCTGGACGCCGTCTCGATCGAGCCGGTGTTTGAAGGCCTGATGGCCGCGCTGGGCCCGATGTTCGAAGGCCAGGCCGCCGATGTGACCGAAGAGAATCTGCAGTCGCGCGCCCGCGGCGTGATCCTGATGGCGTTGTCGAACAAGTTCGGCGGGCTGCTGCTGACCACCGGCAACAAGAGCGAGTATGCGGTGGGCTACGCCACCATCTACGGCGACATGTGCGGTGGCTATGCCCCGCTGAAGGACCTGTACAAGACCGAGGTGTTCGGCCTGTCCAAGTGGCGCAACACGGTGGGCGGTGCGCCGGTGATCCCGCCGGCGGTGATCAGCCGCCCGCCCTCGGCCGAGCTGCGTGCCAACCAGACCGACCAGGACTCGCTGCCGGCCTACGACGTGCTGGACGGCATCCTGTACCGCTACGTGGACCAGGAGCAGTCGCGCGAGGAGATCGTGGCCGCCGGGTATGCCGCCGAGGTGGTGGACCGCGTGCTGCGCCTGGTGCGCACCAGCGAATGGAAGCGCCACCAGGCAGCGCCCGGCCCTAAGGTGTCGCGGCGCGCGTTCGGGCGGGAGCGGCGGTACCCGATCAGTAACGGCTACAAGGGCTGAGCCGGGGCGGCGCCGATCGTACGCCGCCCCGATCCGGTCAGCGCAGCGCGTCCTGCGGTAGCGTGTCGATGCCGTCGGAGGCGCGGGCGATGTCTGCCGCGCTGACGTTCCAACCCGGCAGAGCCGCCCCGGGCATGGCGCCCAGGCGCGCGTCGACGAAGGCCAGCACGTCCGCACTGGCCGCATGCAGGCTTTCGTAATGGGTGGCCGGGTAGCTGCGGAAGCGTAGCGGCTGCTGGTGGATGGCCAGCACCAGCCCGTACAGCAGCGTGCCCAGATAGGCCACATCCGTGTCTGCGCTGCCATGGGCGAGCAGCAAGGGCTGGTCGAAGCCGCGCAACGGCATGGCCAGGTAGCTGTCCAGGGTCGTGGTGATGCCCGGGAGCGCACTCAACGGCGTATGGAAGTAATCGGACAGCGTGACCCCTTCCAGTTCACGGGTCAGCTCGGCCAGGCACAGCTGCCGGGCCTGCGCCAGCCGTGCCCGGCCCACGTCGGTGAGCAGGTCGGCGATACGGGGGTCGGCCTGGATCAGCCCGTTGATCAGATAGGTCAGGTAGGCGGTACCCCCGGCGCCGAGTTGCTGGGTCGAGCCCGGTCCCAGGCCGCGGGTGGTCAGGTTGACCCAGGCCGGGGTGCCGGTGCCCACCGCGCCGCGGAAGTCCAGCGCCGGCCCGCCGAGCTCGGTGGCCACGCTGGCCGCATATACCGCCGCGCCCGCGCCCTGCGAATATCCCACCGAGACCCAGCGTGGCGCCAGGTGGCGGGTCACCGGCAACGCGGCATTGAGCTGCTGGCTCGCCTTGACCATGTCCACGATGTTGTGGGCCACGCTGGGGCCGTGCAGGTAGGCATGTTCGCCTGGCGAGCCCAGCCCCTGGAAATCCGAGGCGACGATCGCATAGCCCCGCTGAAGGAACAGGTCCAGGTAAGCGGCGTCGCGCGCCGGTCGGGTCGGACCGCCTGCCGAGGGCGCGCATCGGTCGGCCGTGCCCTGGGTGCCGTGCGCCCAGGACACCACCGGCCAGCCGCCAGCCGGGGCCGGGCCCGACGGGAGCATCACCAGCCCGGTCGCCAGCGCAGGACGCTGGTGCAGGTCGGTGGTTGCGTAGGTGAGCTTGTAGGTCTGGTCGGCATGCCCGGGCAGCCAGTCGGCCTGGAAGCGGTCGCTGGAGATCAGCTGGCCGGCGTCCTGGGCCAGGGAGGCAAGCGGGGACAGCGCCAGCACGGCGCAAAGCAGGGTGGTGGCGCGGCGTCGGTGACGGTGAAGCTGGGTCATGGGAGCTCCCTGCGGGCCGGGATGGCCTGCTTCGAGCGCGGCAGTCTGCGTGGGGAGCCCGCCTCGACGCTGGGATGGCGGTCGCAACTCACCCTGTATCAGCCAATTCCTAAGCAGGGTGCGACCGCTCGACCCACAACGCAAAAGGGCTCCTTGCGGGGCCCTTTGGGGATTACGACGGCGCGCCTACTTGCGGTTCATCGTCGCATTGCGCTGGCCGGTACTGGCGGACTTCTCGCCGGCAAACGGGTTCAGCTTGCGCACCATCCACGGATACTTCGGCCAGTTGCCCTGCAGCCAGGGGTGCTCGGGCTGGTTCATCTCCAGCACGCGGCGGGCATCGTCGGCCAAGGTCTTGTTGCCCAGGCGGGTGTAGGCCTCGCCCAGGGTGGCCACGGCGTCGTACTGGAAGGCGCTCTGCGGGTAGGTTTCCAGCAGGTAATTGGCGCGGCCTGCGGCCGACACCCAGGCCTGGCGGCGCAGGTAGTACAGGGCGTTGTCCAGCTCGTGCTGGGCGAACACGTCGCGCAGCTCGATCATGCGCTGGCGCGCATCGGCCGCGTAACGGCTGTTCGGGTAGCGGTCGACGACGATGTTGAAGTCGGCGTAGGCCTGGTGCGGGGTGGACAGGTCGCGGCGGCTCGGGTCCAGCGACCACACGCGGCGCAGGAACACCGTATTGCGGTTGCCGTTGGACAGGCCGCGCAAGTAGTACATGTAGGCGATGTTGCGGTGGGTCGGATAGGTCCGGATGAAGCGGTCGATGCTGGACACCGCGTCATCGTGCTTGCCGGCCTTGTACTGCGCGTAGGCGGTTTCGATCATCGCCTGTTCGGTGTACGGGCCATACGGGTACTGGGCGATCAGGCGGCGGAAGTTGGCTTCGGCCCCGCTCCAGTTGCCGCCTTCCATCAGGCGGTGGCTCTTCTCGTAGATCTGTTCGACCGGCAGGCCTTCGTCCGGATTGTCCCCCTTGGTGCCGCGGTGGCAGCCAGTGGCGACGAGGGCCAGGACCAGCAGCAGGGCGGCGGAGCGGACGGGCGCGGACAGCAAAGAAGAGCGTCGGATCATGGGGTCAGGGCGGGACGCGGCTGGAATACGAAGGGTCGATGATAGCCTAGTGGCCTGTCCTGCGACTGAAAGTGGTCGCCCGGACCCCAAATTTGTCTCCCAGCGGTGCTTTCCCCATGTCCGATAACGCTTCCGAATCCGAATCCCCCCGCCAGGCCGTGGTGCCCGATACCGCCGCAGGACGGCGCTTTGACGCCGTCCTGGCCGAGCTGTTCCCCGAATTCTCCCGGTCCAAGCTGACCGATTGGATCAAGTCCGGCGACGTCCTGCTGGACGGCCAGGCCGTGCGCGGGCGCGACCCGGTGCGGGGCGGCGAGGTGGCCAGCCTGCATGTCGTGCTTGACACCCAGACCCATGCCGAGCCGGAGGACATCCCGCTGGAGGTGCTGTACGAGGACGAGCACGTGTTCGTCATCAACAAGCCGGTCGGGCTGGTGGTCCACCCCGGCGCGGGCAACCCCACCGGTACGCTGGTCAACGCCCTGCTGTTCCGCGACCCGTCGCTGTCGGTGCTGCCGCGCGCAGGCATCGTGCACCGCCTGGACAAGGACACCAGCGGGGTGATGGTGATCGCCCGCACGATCCAGGCGCAGACCGCGCTGGTCGAGCAGCTGTCGGCGCGCGAAGTGCACCGCCAGTACCTGGCCATCGTGGTGGGCGCGCTGGTGTCCGGTGGCACCGCCGATGCGGCCATCGACCGCCATCCGCGCGACCGCGTGCGCATGGCCGTGCGCGAAGACGGCAAGGACGCGATCACCCATTACCGCCTCCGCGAGCGCTTCCGCGCGCACACCGCGCTGGAATGCCGCCTGGAAACCGGCCGTACCCACCAGATCCGCGTGCACATGGCACACCTGCGCCACCCGATCATCGGCGACCAGCTGTACGGTGGCGCGCTGAAGCTGCCCAAGGGTGCCAGCGATGAACTGGTTGCGCAGCTGCGCGGCTTCAAGCGCCAGGCGCTGCACGCCGAAACGCTGGAGTTCGTGCACCCCATCACCGGTGAGACCATCACCAACAGCGCGCCGCCGCCGGCGGACATGCAGGCGCTGATGCAGGCGCTGCGCGAAGACAGCAAGCGCTTCGCCGAGCTGGAACGCGGGCGCCGCTGATGCCCGCACCGGTTCCGTTGCTGGCGGCCGACTGGCCTGCGCCCCCCGGGGTGCAGGCGGGCACCACCCTGCGCTACGGCGCGGGTGGGTCGGTGCCGCCGTTCGACCAGTTCAACATGGGCAACCGCTACGCTGCCGACGGCGACGACCCGGCCCAGGTGCAGCGCAACCGTGACCTGCTGCAGGCCGGGCTGGCGCTGCCCTCGGCGCCGCACTGGCTGCGCCAGGTGCATGGCACCACGGTGCTGCGATTCGACGCTGCGCCCACCGCGCAGGGCGTGGAAACCGAGCCGACCGCCGATGCGGCGGTGACCTCGGTGCCGGGCGTGGTGCTGGCCATCCTCACCGCAGACTGCCTGCCGGTGGTGCTGGCCGCCCGCGATGGCAGCGAGATCGGCGCGGCCCATGCCGGATGGCGCGGCCTGGCCGACGGCATGCTGGAAGCCACGGTGGCTGCCATGCGCACTCCGGCGGCGCAGCTGCAGGCGTGGCTGGGACCGGCGGCCGGCCCGACCCATTACGAAGTGGGCGAAGACGTGTTCGCGGCCTTCGTCGAACGCGATGCAGGCGCCGAAGCGGCGTTCGCGGCCACCCGCCCGGGGCACTGGAAGGTGGACCTGTACGCGCTGGCCCGGCGCCGCCTGCACAGCGTGGGGGTCGACCCGGCGCAGATCAGCGGCGGCCAGCTGTGCAGCATCGACGACCCGCAACGGTTCTATTCGCACCGCCGCGACCGCCGTACGGGGCGCATGGCAACCCTGGCCTGGATGGCACGCTGAACCCATGGACCGCACCCCGGCCGACGTCGACCGCAGCGCTGGCCACGCGGTGATCGTGTTCGACGGGGTCTGTGCGCTGTGCAGCCGCTGGGTACGGTTCCTGCTGCGCTTCGACCGACAGGGGCGCTATCGGTTCGCGGCGATGCAGGGCAGCCACGGCCGTTCACTGCTGCAGCAGCACGGACTGGACCCGGACGATCCGCTGTCGTTCCTGTTGCTGGAGAACGGCCAGGCCTGGACCGATACCGATGCGATCCTGCGGGTGCTGGCCGGGCTTGGCGGCGCCTGGCGGCTGACAGCCGTGCTGCGGCTGCTGCCGTCAGCCTGGCGCGACAGCGCCTACCGCGCACTGGCGCGCAACCGCTACCGCTGGTTCGGGCGGCATGACAGCTGTTACCTGCCGGTGCCCGGACAGGCCGGGCGATTCCTCGACTGAGCCGGTTTCACCGCTCCAGCCAGGCCAGGGAGTCTGCGGCCGTCGTATCGCTGTCTGGAGCAACCACTGCATAGGTGATCCGTCTATTGCGTGCGCGCCCCGCATCGTCGCGGTTGTCGGCGATGGGGTGCTGATGTCCGTGGCCGGTGGCGACCAGCATCGCGGCCGGTACGCCGCGTTCCTGGAGTGCCTGCGCCACCGTCTCGGCGCGCTGCTGGCTCAACAGCAGGTTGGCGTCGGCGCGGCCGTTGCTGTCGGTGTGCGCGGCCACATCGATGCGCGTGCCTGCCGGCAGCAGCGTCAGTGCGGCCGCCACGGCGTCCATGGTGTCTGTGCTGTCGCCGGTCAGCACGGCCGATCCGGCACGGAATTTCAATGTGGTCTGGTTCAACGCATCCACCACCGTGGTGGCATCGGCCTGCGCAGGCAGGGCGGCCAGCGCGGCCAGCCCCGGGCCCCACAGCCCGGTGGTCTGCAGATCGCCGAAGTGGCGGCGGAGCAGCCGTGACACCTCCAGGCGCCGCGCGGCGACCATCGCCGAGGTATCCACCCGCAACGTATCGCCGTTGAAGTCCAGCAGCAGCCCGTCGCCTTCCAGCTGTTCAATGCGGGCGGTCAGCCGGTCCAGCCAGCGCGGGTGCCGGGTCGCCGGATCCAGCGCGATTCCGCCGCGCACGGTATCGCGGCCATGCAGGGCGGTGAGCGCATTCCAGGCCTGACGCCGGGCCGCTTCGCTGGGCAGGCGGCCCTGCACCAGAATGCGGTTGCCGTACTGGTGCAGCGACAGCCGGGCATCGCGTTGTTCGGTGATGACCGGCGCCACCCAGTGCGGGGCGCGGATCTTCAGCAGCAGCCAGGTGCTGAACGCGATCAGCGCGACGCCCGCCAGCGGCCACAGCATGCCGCGCAGGGCCAGGCCCTGGACCGTCCGCGCCGGCGCGGGCGTGGATCCCGGTGGGCGAGGCGGGTTCGCGGGGCGGAATGCAGCAGCGCGCACAGGTCTGGCCGCGCTGGCCAGCGCGACCAGGCCGGGCAGCAGCTCGCAGGCGATCACCCGGAACGTGCCGGGCGGAAAGCCGGTACGGCGCGCCATCGTGACCAGTGCATGGGTGCCGATGGCGTGCTCGAGTTCGCTCGCCAGCAGCGGGCGGGAGGGTTCGGTCGGTCGTTGCCAGCTGCGGAACTGGGCACCCAGCCCGGCCTGCTCGAACTGTTGCGCCAGGCCATCCAGGCCCAGCGGGTGCGATGCGATCCAGCCGCACAGCACGTTCACTACACTGCGGGCACGGTAACCGAGCTCCAGTCGTGCGGCGGCATCATCGATGAAACGGTCGAGCGCTGACATGCAATCCATCCCCTTGAATGAACCGTGCACGCGACGGTGCACGAACCGGCCCAAGCGATATGGATGGGCTCTTGGGGGCGTCACTTTGGTCAGGGACCGTCAATGCGAAATGAAATTTCGCGCGTGCTTTCGTCTCTGCGGGGCGTAGCGGGACCGCGATAAACGAGGTCTATTGCCGCAAGGCATTGTGCCGCCGACGATTGCGGCGTGAGGCGCGGCGATTGCGACATGTGGCGGGGCGAAAGCTGCGCGTAAAGCGACTTGTTTCATCTGCAATCAATTCGTGCGGAAAGCGTCACCGGTTGCGCGACGTCCGTAGGTCGACCCGAACAAGCCGTGGGTGGCGCTCGTCAGCCGACACCAGCAAGCGGGTAGAGCCGACCGTTGGTCGGCTGCACCGCGCGAGGCGCGGTGCGTCCATCAGGTAGTGCGGTGTCGGGAGGAAGGGCAGCCGACCAACGGTCGGCTCTACGCCGGGGGGATCCGCATTTCGCCGGGAGCCGACACGAACAACCCGGTGGGCGCCGACCACCGGCCGACACGGACAAATCGGCGGGTGTTGATCGTCGGCCGGTACAAACAAGCCGGTAGAGCCGACCGTTTGGTCGGCTGCGCCGCGCAAGGCGCGGTGCGTCCATCAGGTATTGCGGTGTCGGGAGGAAGAGCAGCCGACCAACGGTCGGCTCTACGCCCGGGGGATCCGCATTTCGCCGGGAGCCGACACGAACAACCCGGTGGGTGCCGACCACCGGCCGACACGGGCAAACCGGCGGGTGTTGATCATCGGCCGATACAAACAGGCGGGTAGAGCCGACCGTTGGTCGGCTGCACCGCGCAAGGCGCGGTGCGTGCATCAGGTATTGCGGTGTCGGGAGGAAGGGCAGCCGACCAACGGTCGGCTCTACCCGTGAGCGCCCCGCATCGCGTCGGCGGCGGGCCATGGGGTGTCACGAACAACGCGGTGGGTGCCGACCACCGGCCGACATGGACAAATCGGCGGGTGTTGATCGTCGGCCGATACAAACAGGCCGGTAGAGCCGACCGTTGGTCGGCTGCACCGCGCAAGGCGCGGTGCGTCCATCAGGTATTGCGGTGTCGGGAGGAAGGGCAGCCGACCAACGGTCGGCTGCACCGCGCAAGGCGCGGTGCGTGCATCAGGTATCGCGGCGCTGGGAGGAAGGGCAGCCGACCAACGGTCGGCTCTACCCTGAGGGGCCCGCATTGCACTGGGGCCGCGATCAGCCCTCCAGCGCCTGCAGATAGGTCTGCCGCCAGTGGTTGATGTCGTAGGTGCGCAGGTGCTCCATCATGGCCTGCCAACGCTCGGTGCGTTTGCGCAGGGGCATGGTGGCGGCGGTGGCGATCGCATCGGCCACGCCGTCCAGGTCATGCGGGTTCACCAGCAGCGCCTGCTTGAGTTCGTCGGCCGCACCGGCCAGCAGTGACAGCACCAGCACGCCGGGGTTCTCCGGGTCCTGCGAGGCCACGTATTCCTTGGCGACCAGGTTCATGCCGTCGCGCAGCGGGGTGACCAAGCCCACGGACGCTGCCCGGTAGAAACCGGTCAGGGTGGCGTGGGTGAAGTTCTGGTTGACGTAGCGCAGCGGGGTCCAGTCCGGCGCGGCATGGCCACCGTTGATGTGCCCGGCAATCTGTTCCAGCTGGCCGCGCAGCTGGCGGTACTCGGTGACATCGCCGCGCGACACCGGCGCGATCTGCAGGTAGGTGAGGCTGCCGCGCTGGTCGGGGTGGCGTTCCAGGTAGCGCTCGAAGCCCTGGAAGCGTTCCGGCAGGCCCTTGGAATAGTCCAGCCGGTCCACGCCGATGGCCAGTTGGCGGTCGCGCAGGCTATTGCGCAGGTCGCGCACGGCGGGCTTGTTGGCACCAGCCCTGGCCTGGCGCTCGATGTGCGCGGTATCGATGCCGATCGGGAAGGCGGCGGCACGGAAGCGGCGGCCACCGGGGGCTTCCAGTTCGCCATCGGCCACCACCCGGCCGCCACCGAACAGGCGCACGTAGGACTGGAAACGGTCGGTGTCGCGCTGGGTCTGGAAGCCCACCAGGTCGTAGGCGTACAGGCTGGAAAAAAGCCGCAGATGGTCGGGCATGGCCTGCAGCAGGTCGGCCGAGGGCATCGGCACGTGCAGGAAGAACCCGATGCGGCAGCCAATGCCACGCTCGCGCAGCAGCGAGGCCAGTGGAATCAGGTGATAGTCGTGGATCCACACGATGTCGTCTTCGCGCAGCAGCGGCGCCAGCTTTTCGGCGAACAGTGCATTGACCCGGCGGTACGTTTCGCGGGTGGCGCGGTCGTAGTCCACCAGGTCCAGGCGGAAGTGCAGCAGCGGCCACAGCGTGCGGTTGGCAAAGCCGTTGTAGTAGCCGTCCACGTCGGGCTTGTTGAGGTCCATGGTGACGTAGCGGATGTCCCCCTCGGTCTGCTCATGCAGTGCCCCGCTGGGGTCGCGCACCGACTTGCCACTCCAGCCGAACCACATGCCGCCGCGTTCCTTCAGCGCGGCCAGCAGCCCTACTGCAAGCCCGCCGGGCGCGGCCACACCGGGTGCCGCGACGCGGTTGGAGACAACAACCAGCCGACTCATGATGCTTCCTGCCAGCTGCGCGACAGCCGCATCGCTGCGGTGATCAGGCCCACGTGCGAATAGGTCTGCGGGAAGTTGCCCCACGCCTCCCCGTCGTCGAAGGCAAGATCTTCGGACAGTAGGCCCAGATGGTTGCGGCGTTCCAGCAGCGTCTCGAACATGTCGCGCGCTTCGTCCATGCGGCCGATCGCGGCGAGCGCGTCGATGTACCAGAAGGTGCAGATGGTGAAGCTGGTTTCCGGCTCGCCGAAGTCGTCCGGTGCAACGTAGCGGTACAGCGCATTGCCGTGCTTGAGGTCGCGACCGATCGCCTCGACGGTGGCGATGAAGCGCGCATCGTGCGCTTCGATGAAGCCGATGTCGGCCAGCAACAGCAGGGAGGCATCCAGACGGTGGCCACCGAAGGTGTCGGTGAAATGACCCAGGTCCTTGCTCCAGGCCTCACGCAGGATGCGCGCATGGATGGTGTTGGCACGGTCGCGCCAGTAGTCGGCGCGGTCATCCAGCTTGAGCCGGATGGCGATCTTGCACAGGCGGTCGCACGCGGCCCAGCACATGGCGCTGGTGTAGGTGTGCACTTCGGTGCGGCCGCGGAATTCCCACAGGCCGGCATCGGGCACGTCGTGCAGGGCGAAGGCCTGCTCGCCCAGCGGTTCCAGCCGCGCGAAGGTGTGCGCGTCGCCGGGGTCCTGCAGGCGCTGGTCGAAGAACAGCTGGGTGGAGGCCAGTACCACGCTGCCGTACACGTCGTGCTGGCGCTGTACCCAAGCCAGGTTGCCACGCCGCACCGGACCCATGCCGCGGTAGCCGTCCAGCGAGGCCACTTCGGTTTCCTCCAGCTTGGCCTCGAAACCGATGCCATACAGCGGCTGCAGGCTGCCATCGGTGGTGGCCAGGTTGAAGATGTAGCCCAGGAACTGTTCCATGGTGCGGGTGGCGCCCAGGCGGTTGAGCGTGCGCACCACGAAGGCGGCATCGCGCAGCCAGCAGTAGCGGTAGTCCCAGTTGCGGATGCTGCCCGGCGCTTCGGGAATGGAGGTGGTCATCGCCGCGATGATCGCGCCGCTGTCTTCGTACTGGCACAGCTTCAGGGTGATCGCGCTGCGGATCACCGCGTCCTGCCATTCCAGCGGAATGGACAGATAGCGTACCCATTCGCGCCAGTAGTCGCGGGTGCGCTGGAAAGACTCCTGCACATAGCCGCTGAGCGAGCGGTTCAACGACTCGTCCACACCCAGCACCAGGTTGACCGGATGGCTGAGCACGAACGGCAGGCCGTCGCGCACGAAGCGCAGCGGTACGTCGGTGGTCAGCCGCAGCACGTGGTCGGGCAGCTCCCAGCGGATGTGGTTGCTGCCCCACGTCGAGGCCGGCACGCGCGCGCCCCAGTCGGCCAGCGGGCGGGCACGCACGATGATGCGCGGGTTGCCGGCCAGGGGGCGCACCTGGCGGATCAGGCTGACCGGGCGGTAGAAGCGGTCGTTCTGGCGCCAGCGCGGCGCGAAATCGATGATCTCCAGCGCGCCGCCGTGCTTGTCGTGCAGCACGGTGCGCAGGATCGCGGTGTTGGTGAGGTAGCTCTGCTCGGTGCTGACCAGGTCTTCGAGCTCGATCGCGAAATCGCCGCCCTCGTTCTGGTTGGGGCTGAGCAGGGCGCAGAAGGTGGGGTCGCCATCGAACGTGGGCAGGCAACTCCAGACCACGCGCGCCTGCTGGTCGATCAGGGCGCCGAAGCTGCCATTGCCGACCACGCCAAGATTCAGATCAGGTTGTTTCATGGGCACTGCAATCTCGCTCAGGACAGGCCGCTGCACGCAAGGCCAGCGGCACGTTGGGTGGGGCGCCCACGCGCGATCTGGCGCGGGCGGGAAGGAGTCAGTAGGCGTTTTCCTGCAGCCAGGCGTGCACGCTGCGGATGTGCGGCAGCGCGAACACTGCGGCGCTGGGACTGCGCGCGCCCACCAGGACGCTCCAGCCATGCTGCGCGTTGGCCGCATCGAAGCCGAATTCGTCAGTGAGGTCGTCGCCGAGGAATACCGGCAGGCGGCCACGGAACGGGGGGTGCTGCATCAGTTGCTGCAGGGCGCGGCCCTTGTCACTGCCTTCCGGCACAAACTCCACGACGTGGTCGCCCGGCTGCAGGCGGTACGCGGCATTGCCGCGGATATGCCGCTCGGCGAACGCGCGCACGTCGCTGGCGGCGTGCGGCGCACCGCGCCAGTGCAGGGCCAGGCTGCGGCCCTTGTCTTCGACCAGCACGCCGGGATGGCCGTGCGCGAAACGCATGGCCTGCTGGTGCACGGCGTGCAGCCATTCACTGGTGTCGGTGGTGCCGGCGGGACTGTCGAGGCGGCCGTCGGCGATGCGCAGCTCGTGGCCATGCAGGCCGGCGGCGGGCAGGTGAAGTGGGGCGAACAGGTCGTCGAGCTGGTTGAGCGGGCGCCCGCTGATCAACGCCACGGCGCCTTCCAGGCGGTCGCTGATGCGCCCGATGGCATTGCGCACTTCCGGCAGCAGCGTGACCGCTTCGGGGTCGCGTTCGAATTCAATCAGGGTGCCATCCACGTCGAGGAACAACGCGCAGGCATCGTCCAGCAACGGCGGCGGCGGACGTGGGGGGAGGTCGTTGGCCATGCCCGCCAACTTGCCAGCGTGGGTGTGATCGTCAGGTCATGGCATGGTGCCGCGAATCCCGTACCCGCTAGAGCCGACCGTTGGTCGGCTGCACAATCCGGTAGAGCCGACCGTTGGTCGGCTGCACCCCCGGTCAGAACGTATACCTCACCCGCCCGTAGTAATACGCACCATTGCTGCCCACCGGCGACAACACGTCATACGGCAGGTTGCCGTAGTAGTAGATGTCGTCGTTGGACAGGTCCGAGTAGTTGTCGGTCAGGTTCTGCCCGCCCACCGCGACGCTCCACTGCGGGGTGATCTTGAACTCCACTTCCGCATCCAGCTGCCACTCGGCGCCGTAGGTCTGGCGCGGAATGAAGCCGTCGCCGAAGTTGAACACGCGGGTGACGCTGCCATAACGGTTGACCCGGCTGCTCAGCGACCAGCGGTCGTTGCTCCAGCTGGCCGCCACCGAGCCGCGGGTGCGCGGGGTGGCGTCGGTGAGGGTGTTGGTTTCCTCTACGCCGAACAGCACGTAGTCCGGGTCCAGTGCGAGCAGGCTGGCCGGCGTGGCCAGCACGTTCTTCAGCGTGGTCTTGGTGTACGCATAGGTGCCGGTCAGCACCAGCTCACCGTTGCCCAGCGACTGCCGCCAGTTGCTCACCAGCTCGGCGCCGCGGGTGCGGGTGTCGGCGGCGTTGACGAAGAAGCTGGCGCTCTGCAGGCCGGCCACGCCGAACTGCTGCTGCACGTAGTCGGTGAGTGCATCGCCGGTGATGCTCTCCGACAGCGCGATGCGGTCGTCGATATCGATCTGGAAGAAGTCCAGCGACACATCGAAGTGGTCGCCGATGCGGCTGGTGAAGCCCAGGCTGGTATTGAGCGACTTCTCCGGCTTCAGCTCGGTGGCCCCCAGCCCGCGCGCGATCGGGTTGTTCACCGACAACACCCGGCCCTGCACCAGCTGCCCGGCCGCGTTGTAGCCGGTGGAGGTGGATTCGTAGCCGATCTGCGCCAGCGACGGGGCGCGGAAGTTGTTGGAGATCGCACCACGCAGCGCGAACGCTGGGGCGAACTCGTACCGCAGGCCGAGCTTGCCGGTGAGCTCGCCGCCGAAGTCGTCGCTGTGCTCGTAACGCGCGGCCAGGTCGCTGGAGAAGTGCTCGCCGAACTGGCTGGACAGGCTGACGTAGGCGCTGGCCACGTCGCGCGACAGCGTGGTGGCGTCCTGCGGGGTCAGGCCGCCACCGGCCTGCGAGCCGGTCGGGCGGTCGGTGAACGGACCGGCGGCATAGCTGCTCGGGTCGCCCGGGCGGGTCTGGTAGTGGTCGCGCCGTGCTTCCACGCCCAGGCCAAGGCTGTGGGTGATGTTCTCGCCCTGGCTGAACACCCGGCCGAGGTCGAGGTTGGCCACGGTCAGTTCGTTGCGGTAGTCGCCGGTCTTGAAGCGGGTCGGGCTGGTCGGGCCCAGCGAGGCATTGAGCGAGTTGCGCAGGCGGTAGGTGAAACTGTTGGTGCCATAGTCCAGGCTGGCGTCGTAGTTCCACTCGCCCCACTGGCCCTTGGCGCCGGCCACGGCCTGCACGTCGCGGTTTTCACCTTCGGAAATCGGCAGGTAGCCGTTCGGGTACACCTGCGCCCAGTTGGCGTCGCTGTCGGGGTAGCGGAAGTAGTTGGCGCCTTCGCTGTCGCGCTGGTTGAAGGTGCTGAAGAAGTAGAACTTGGAGGTCTCACCGAACGGCAGTTCGCTGTTGATCCAGGCGTTCAGATCCTTGGTCTTGCCGTCGCCCAGCACGTAGTTGCGCTTGCCCTGCAGGGCCAGGTTGGTGTCGCTCTGGTCCCACGGCGGGATCTGGTCGAAGCCGGCGCGATTGGTGCCTTCGTGGTTCTTCAGCTCCAGGCCCACGCGCAGGAAGCCGCCCTCATCGCCCAGCCGGGTACCGACCTTGGCACTGGCGTAGCTGGTCTGGCCGTCGGTGATGGTGCGGTCGATCGGCTTGAGGTCGGTGTGGTTGGCACCGAAGCTGGCCTCGAATGCGCCGCCTTCCGGCGCGTCGTCGAGGATCACGTTGATGACCCCGGCCACCGCGTCGGAGCCGTACAGCGCGCCGGCGCCGTCGCGCAGCACTTCGATGCGCTTGATCGCGCTGATCGGAATGGCGTTGAAGTCCACCGGCGTGGTGCCCTTGCCGATCTTGCTGTCGGTGTTGACCAGCGCGCTGCTGTGGCGGCGCTTGCCGTTCACCAGCACCAGTACCTGGTCCGGGGACAGGCCACGCAGCTGCGCGGCGCGGATGTGGTCGGCGCCGCCGGAGTTGGACTGGCGCGGGAAGTTGAACGACGGCAGCAGCGCCTGCAGCGCGCTGCCTAGCTCGCCGTTGACCACGCCGGCCTTGCGGATGTCTTCGGCGGTCAGCACGTCCACCGGCGAGGTGGATTCGAGCACGGTGCGGTCCACTGCACGGGTGCCGGTGACGATCACGGTGTCCAGGGTGGTGGCCGAGCCGGGCGCGTCCTGCGCAGTTGCGTCCTGGGCGAGCAGGGGGGAAGAGAGGACGAGCGCAATGGCAAGGCCAAGGCGCGACGCGGACGGACGGGACATGCGGACTCCAGCAGGGCGACGAGGGGGAGGGAGAGGGGGAGGTGCTGGCGGTGCCAAAGAATGACCGGCACTACCAATCCATCCGGATGAAGCGATATATTATCTTGGCGTGATGGCTCATGTGATGCAAGTCCCATCGCGAGCCGTCATCAGTTGATAACCGCTGGTGATCGGCCAGGGAATCGGATGTCCCGCACGCTTGTCCCCCTCTGCACGTCTGCTTTCCTGGAGTGATGTCGATGAAGTCCCATGCCCTTCTGTTTGCCCTGGTGCTGGCAGCCAGCGGCTGCGCCACCGCCGCGCCTGCCGCCAAGCCGGTGCCGCCGGCCCCCGCCACGGCCACGGCCACCGCCACCGCCACCCTGCAGGGCGATGCCGCCCGCCCCGATGCCGCCGCCGGCTGGGTGCGCAGCGAGTTGTACTTCGGCGTGGGCGAGGAGAGCGGTGCTTCCGAGCGCAAGCAGACCGATGCCATCACCGAGGCGCAGTGGCGCGCCTTCCTGGACAAGCAGGTCACCCCGCGCTTCCCGGACGGCCTGACCGTGTTCGATGCCTATGGCCAGTGGCTGTTCCGCGGTGCGGCCGAGCCCAACCGCCTGCGCACCAAGGTGCTGGTGGTGCTGCACGAGAACACCCCGCAGCGCCGTGCCGACATCGAGGCGATCCGCCTGGCGTGGAAGCAGGCCACCGGCCACCAGTCGGTGCTGTGGGCGCAGCAGGCGGTTGAAGTATCGTTCTGATCCCGGGCGCCACCGTGGCGCGGCAGGATGCAGCAATGAACACGATCAAGGGCGGGCGACATGCGGTGCTGGGCGCCGCGCTACTGTGGATGGGCGTGACCGCGGCCGCGGAGGCCGCCGATGGCCCGGCGCTGCGCATGGAGGTGGGGCCAGGCCAGGTGGCGACCGCGCGGGTAGAAGCGCAGGGCACCCTGGCGCTGCTGCTGCCGTCGGGCCGCCAGCAGCGCCTGGACGGCGTGGCCGATGCCGATGGCGGTGCGCGGCTGAGCCAGCTGGACGTCGATTTCGATGGCCGTCCCGAGCTGGTGGCGCGCGCCTCGGTCGGGCAGGTCAACGAAGCGGTGGCGGTTTACCGGTTCGACACCCGGCAGGCGCGGTTCGTCCCACTGGAACTCCCTGCCAGTTCGCACGAGCAATGCGGCGGGCTGATGGGCCTGGACGTGGACGCCGCCAACCGCACCCTGAGCAGCAGCTGCCGCAGTGGCCCGATGTGGTACGTCGATCTGTACCGCTACCACGATGGGCGGCTGTATCTGTACCGCGCCGAGCGCACCCTGATGCTGGGCGACGCGCTGGAGGCGGCGATCTTCGTCAAGCAGACCGCCGAGAGTGGCCCGATGGCGGTCTGGAGCACGTTTGACCCTGCCGGCAACGTGCTGGAAACGGCCATCTCCGACGGGCTGGTGGCCCCGCGCAGTGACCGGCGGCTGCTGGCCTTCAGCGGCCAGGTAGTGCCGGCACGGCTGCCGTTGTATGCCCGGCCCGGCGACACCGCCACCCGCCGCTATCTGGTGCGGGATGACCGGGTGGAGCTGCTGGATGAAAAGGACGGCTGGGTGAAGGTGCGCTACGCCAACCCGACCCGGGGCGACATTCTCGGCTGGGTCAACGCCAACCCCTGAACGGGGTTCAGTCGCCCTCGCGCTGGATGCGCAGGCCATGGCGCTGCGCCTGGTCGAACAGCAGGATCAGGCGCAGGCCGACCTCGGCCAGCGGCCCTTCCGCGCCAGTGGGCTCTTCCAGCAGCCGGTCGATCACTTCCTGCACCAGCGCGGCGGCCTGCCCGGGCGAAACACGCGGCGCGCCGTAAAACTCCTGCCGTAGCCGGCTCAGCTGCGGGTAGCGGCTGCCATCGGGGCTGAGAATGGCCTCTTCGTGGGCGTCGATCCACGCATGCCGCATGCGCGGCCCGGCGTCGTCCAGGTACAGGTCAAATGCCATGCGCGCCTCCCGGGCTCAACGGTGCTGCCAGCTCACCGGCTGGCCTTGGCGCTGGCCGGTGGCCAGCCACAACAACAGACGCAGTCCGCTGCGGCGGACCACCGTATCGGCGGGATCCTGATCGGCCAGGCAGGCCAGCAGCGCGTCCATCGCGGCCGGCAGGTCATCGGGCGCAACACCGCCGCGCGGCACACGCAGCAGCTGCGTCAGCCACGGATGCGCCGCCGGGTCGATGCCGTGCAGCCACTGCTGCTCATGGAAGGATAGGAACTGCTGCGTGGTGGCACAGCGCAGAACGATCTGCATGAGCCTGAAGGCCAGTGAACGGGGCCGCCAATGTATAGGCATTTCACGCCACCTGCCTACAGGGAGATCACCTGCGGCTGGCTAGGCTGGGAGTCCCCCGTCCAAGGCTGTTCCCCCATGAGCAAGCGCGTTGCCGAGATCGTAGTTGAAACTCTCCAGGCTGCCGGTGTCCGCCATTGTTACGGCATCGTCGGCGATACCCTCAACTACGTCACCGATGCCATCCACCACAGCGATATCGAGTGGGTGCACATGCGGCATGAGGAAGTGGCCGCGTTCGCCGCCGGCGCCGAATCGCTGATCAGCGGGCAGCTCACTGCCTGTGCCGGTTCGTGCGGGCCGGGTGGTCTGCATTTCATCAACGGCGTGTTCGAAACCAACCGCAACCGCGCGCCGATGGTGCTGATCGCCAGCCAGGTGGTGACCACCGAGCTGGGCATGGAGTTTCCGCAGGAAGTCGATTTCAAGGCGGTGTATGCCAGCTGCAGCGTGTTCTGCGAGCAGGTGCACAGCCCCGAACAGGCGCGCCGCGTGGTGGCGCTGGCCTGCCAGGCCGCCATCAGCCGCCGCGGCGTGGCCGTGGTGATCCTGCCGGCCGACATCAGCGAAGCGGTGGTCAAGCACGATGTGCCGTTCTCGGTGCACTACACCCAGCCGGTGCTGCGGCCCAGCGATGAGGAACTGCAGCGCATTGCGGCGCTGATCGGCGACGGCAAGCGCCTGGGCATCTACGCCGGGGCCGGCTGCGAGCATGCGCACGACGCGCTGGTGGCACTGGGTGAGCGGCTGCAGGCGCCGATCGCGCACACCTCGCGGGCCAAGGATTTCGTCGAGCATGACAACCCGTACAACATGGGCATGACCGGCATCTTCGGGATCGAATCGGGCTACCACACGCTGATGGCCTGCGACACGCTGCTGCTGCTCGGCGCCGATTTCGCATGGGGCCAGTACTACCCGGACAAGGCCACGCTGATCCAGGTGGATCGCGATGGCAGCCACCTCGGCCGGCGCCATCCGGTGACGCTGGGCGTGGTGGGCGACATCGGCCCGACGCTGGAGGCCCTGCTGCCGATGCTGCCGCCGCGGCAGGACCGCAGCTTCCTGGACGAGTGCATCGAACACCGCGACAAGGCGCTGGCCACGCGCGAAAAGGAAGAGCAACCAGGCGAGGGCGAGCTGATCCATCCGCAGCACCTGACCGCGTTGATCAACCGCTACGCCACCGACGATGCGTTGTTCACCGCCGACGGTGGCTCGCCGATGGTGTGGATTCTGCGCCACATCCGCACCAACGGTCGCCGCCGCACCCTGACCAGCCTGCTGCACGGCACGATGGCCAACGCCATGCCGCAGGCGCTGGGCCTGCAGAAAGCCTATCCGGGCCGGCAGGTAATCTCGCTGTCGGGCGATGGCGGCATTGCGATGTTGCTGGGCGACCTGCTCACTGCGGTGCAGGAAAACCTGCCGATCAAGGTGGTGGTCTACAACAACAGCTCGCTGAACTTCGTGGAGCTGGAGCAGAAGGTGGAAGGCCTGCTGGACAACTACACCGACCTGAAGAACCCCGATTTCGGACGCCTGGCCGAGGTGATCGGCTTCTACGGGCGCACCGTGACCCGCTCGGAGGACCTGGAGCAGGCGGTGCAGGACTTCCTGGGCCATCCGGGCCCGGCGCTGCTGGACGTGCACACCAGCCCGACCGAGCTGGTGATGCCGCCGCAGGTGGAAGCCAAGCAGGTGGCCGGCACCGCGCTGTATGCGGCCAAGGCCTTGCTGAGCGGGCGGGTGGGCGACGTGCGTGATCTGCTGGCCAACAATTTCCTCAACAAGCCCTGAGGGCGTGGGGCGGCGTCGCCACCAACGGTGGTGGCCTACCGGGTAGGTCCCGACCGTCGGTTGGGACCGTGCTGGTCGGCTGCCGACACCGTCGGACGCACCGAGGTAGTGCCGGCCGCTGGCCGGCTCCCGATACCGTCGGACGCATTCTGAGGAGCCGGCCAGCGGCCGGCACTACCGGATGCAACTGCCGCCTGGATCAAGGGCCGGCAACGCGTAGGCGCTGACGCGCACACCCCGGCGTTCCACCCATGTGCCTGTTACTGGCGGCGGCGAGGCCCTACCATCGGCTACCCCCTCCCCACGGCAGTGCCGCGCATGTCCGCCCCCGCTCCCGTCCGCTCCGGACCCCCCCGCTGGTTCGTTGCCGGCGATTTCAATGGTTTCTTTGGCCTGGTGGTCGACAACCTGTCGATCCTGGGCTTCATCGCGATGGCGCTGGTCGGCATCTTCCAGTTCCCGGCCGACGTGGTGTTCGGCCGCATGTTCCCCGGCACCGCCTTCGGCGTGCTGGTCGGCAACGTGCTCTATACGTGGATGGCGCGGCGGCTGGCCACGCGCACCGGCCGTGACGATGTCACCGCGATGCCGCTGGGCCTGGACGCGCCCACCAGCATCGGCATGGCGCTGCTGGTGCTCGGCCCGGCCTTCATCGCCTTCAAGGCGCAGGGCCTGCCGCCGCACGACGCGGCGGTTGCCACCTGGCAGCTGGGCATGGCCTCGCTGGTGATCATGGGCGTGCTCAAGGTGATCCTGTCGTTCTTCGGCGAAGCGGTCACCCGCGCGCTGCCCCGGGCTTCGCTGCTGGGCTCCATCGCCGGCATCGCCATCGTGCTGATGGGTTTCCTGCCGCTGCTGGAAACGCTGCGCTCGCCGGTCGTCGGCTTCGTCACCCTGGGCCTGTTGCTGTACGTGCTGATCGCCAAGCGCAAGCTGCCAATCCGCGCGCCGGGCGTGCTGGTCGCCTTCGTGTTCGGCACCGCGCTGTACTACGGACTGGGGCTGGCCGGGCTGGGTGCGCCCGGTTTCCACGTGCCCGACTGGACGCCGCCGCAGGTGGTGCTGCCGTGGCCCACGCTGGGCTTCATCGACGGACTGCCCACGGCGATGACCTACCTGCCGCTGCTGCTGCCGTTCGGCCTGCTGATGGTGGTGGGCGGCATCAACGTGTCCGAGAGCGCCCGCGCGGCCGGCGACGATTACCGCACCCGCGACATCCTGCTGGTCGAAGCTGTCGCCACGCTGGTGGCTGGCCTCTGCGGCGGCGTGGCGCAGACCACCCCGTACATCGGCCAGCCGGCCTACAAGCACATGGGCGCACGTAGCGGCTACACGCTGCTGACCGGCCTGTTCGTGGGCATCGGCGGCATGCTCGGGGTGATCTCCGGGTTGGTGCAGTGGCTGCCGCTGGCGGTACTGGCACCGATCATCGTGTACGTGGCGATCGACATCACCACGCAGGCCTTCCAGGCCACCCCGCGCGAACATGCCGGGGCGATGGTGCTGGGCTTCCTGCCCTCGGTGGCCTACCTGCTGGCGATCAAGGCTCCGGGCTGGATCGCACCGGAGCAGCTGGCCGCGATGACCACCACGCTGGACGGGCACGGTCTACCGGAAATGGCGGTGATCTTCACCCTGGGCAACGGCTTCATCATCACGTCGATGCTGTGGATTGCAGCGGTGGTAGCGATGATCGACGGCAGGCTGCTGCGCTCCTCCGGTTTCCTCCTGGTGGCGGCGGTGCTGACCCTGTTCGGCCTGATCCACTCGGTGGACCCGCGCGGCGGCATTTACCTGCCGTGGCAGCTGGTCGGGTTGCCGAAGCTCATCATGTGGCAGTTCGCCGGGGCCTACGTGGCGCTGGCCGGGCTGCTGGCACTGCTGTCGCTGCAGAAGCAGCCGCGCGTGGATCACGACTCACGGTCGTGATCTATCGGTCGCCGTCCAGTTCCGGGTAATGGCGGAAGATGCCGTTGGTGTTGAACGCCAAACGGCGGTCGGAGGCCAGGTAGGCGGCGATGTTCGGTCGCCGCTCCACCCGGTCCTTGAGCGCGCGCAGCAACGGCAGGGTGGGCCACAGTGCCTGCATGCGCCGCGGGAACATGTAGTCCAGCCCGCTCAGCAGCTGGAACAACGACAGGTCCACGTACGAATGCTCGCGCAGCGGATGACGCTCGCCGTTGTCCTTCAGCACAGCCTCGAAGTACGCCAGGAATTTCGGTAGCCGCTCGGCACGCATCGCCTCGGCGCGTGCCTTCGCTTCGTGTTTCTGGTCTTCGTAGTACTTCGCTGCGGAAATCGGGTGGTGGGTGTCGTGCACTTCGGCGACCAGGTCGGCGATGGTCAACTGCAGCTGCAGTGCCTGCTGTCGGCGAGACGCCGCTTCGGGCACCAGGCCCAGTTTCGGTGCGATGTGATCGAGGATCGCGCCCACCTGGGCGATCACCTGGCGGCCACTTTTCAGGAACGGCGGTGCGAACGGGCGCAGACCCTCTTCCTTGCCCTGCAGGAACGGCTCCATCACCGCATCGCCATGCACGCGCGCCATGTCGGTGTAGGCCGCACCGGCGTCTTCCAGCGCCAGCCGGATGAACTCGCCACGGCCCTGGATACCGGTCCAGTAGTACAGCTCGTAATGCATCACGGTGCTCCACAAGAACAGTGCACAGCATCGGCGTGCGCATGCAAAGCGGGCGTGAGCGTGTGGCCGCTGGCGTGGCAGGGGTTCATCGCGGCTGCGGGATGATGCGGTGTCAACGCGCTCTGCGGCGCTGCAGGTGCGCGGGGAACCCCGTCCGATGGCGGAGGTCATACGGTGTCCAGGCAGGTGAAATGCGAGGTACGGCAACATGCAGAAGAGCGGAAAGGCGATCTGGCCGTGGGTGTTCGGTGTGGTGGTGATTGGCGGCGCGGGCACGTGGTTGTTCGGCGATACCCTGCGTGCTCTTGTCGATGACGTGCAGGTGCCGGTGCAGGCGCACGCGGCGCAGGGTGCGGGCACGAAGATACCGCCCGTGCCTGCATCCCCTGCATCCGCTGCGCCACCTTCCATCCAGCACCCGGTCGATCCCCGCGGTGCGGCCGATCCGGCACTGCCCGCGCTGGCCGACAGCGATGGGCCGGTGTTCGACGCACTGAGGGCGCTGTTCAACGGCGACGGCGCACTGGCGCTGCTGCTGCGGGACCACTTGGTCCAGCGCGTGGTGACCCATATCGACAATCTCGACAAGCCCAGCGTGCCGACGCCGGCGATGGCGGTGCGTGCGCTGCCGGGTAGCCTGCAGGTCGACACCGTGGAGGGCACCACGCACATCGCCGCGGCCAACGCCGCGCGCTATGCGCCCTACGTGACGGCATTCACCGCGCTGGACGCAACTGCCGCAGGCAAGGCCTATGTGCGGATCTACCCGTTGCTCCAGCAGGCGTATGCGGAATTGGGACAGCCCGACGCGTACTTCAATGATCGGCTGGTGGGGGTGATCGACCACCTGCTGCAGACACCGGAGCCGCCCCGCCCGTTGGCGGTGACACGCGACGAGCGCGGCCGCTATCGCTTTGTCGATCCCGCGCTGCAGTCACGCTCGGTGGGGCAGAAGCTGCTGCTGCGCATGGATGCCGGGCAGGCGCACGCGGTGAAGCAACAGCTTCGGGCACTGCGCGCGGTGCTCAGCCGCGGTTGATGGCCGGCGCTACAGGGCGCGCAGGAACGCTTCCAGATCCTGCAGTTCCTGGCGGCTGAGTCCGCGCGGGTGCAGCAGCGGATCCGGTTGCGGGAACGGTGGTGCGTCGGCAGCCGGTACTGCCGGCGCGCGGGGTTTGCCGCCGCCCACATTGTAGAACGCCAGCACGCCGTCCAGCCGCGGCAACAGGCCGTTGTGCATGTAGGGCGCAGTGTTGGCCACCCCGCGCAGCGAGGGTGTGCGGAAGCGACCGCTGTCGGCGGGATCGCCGGTCACCTCGTAGCGGCCCAGGTCCTGGCGCGCGCGCCCGTGGAAATGCAGGCCCAGGTTGTGGAAGCCGTTGTCGGTCAGCGCCGGTCCGCTGTGGCAGTTCATGCACCCCGCGCGCGTGCGGAACAGGTGCAGGCCGCGCAGCTGCGCGTCGTCCAGCGCGCTGGGCTGGCCGCCGAGGAAGCGGTCGAAACGGTTACGGGTGGGGGCCAGGCTGCGCTCGAACGCTGCGATGGCCTGGGCCAGTTGGCGGGTATCCACGCGGTCGTCGCCAAATACGGTGCCAAAGGCGGTGCGGTAGTCGGCATCGGCGCGCACGCGGGTTGCCGCGTCCTCGGCACGGAAGGCCATCTCCTTCGGGTCGGCGATCGGCGCCAGCGCCTGGTCTTCCAGCGTGGCCGCGCGACCGTCCCAGAACAGCGTGTGCGCGTAACCGGCCATCGCCACGCTGGGGGCATTGCGGCGACCGGGTTGTCGGTCGTGGCCGAACGACACGCGCCGGCCATCGGCGAAGCCGAGGTCGCGCTCGTGGCAGGTGGCGCAGGCGATCTGCCCCGAGCGCGACAGGCGTGGGTCGTTGAACAGGCGCTGGCCCAGGGCGACCTTGGCCGGGGTGGTCGGGTTGTCGCGCGGTTCGGGGGGTGGCCCCAATGGGGCCAGTTCCTGCCACACCACGCCCGGTGCCACCTGGGGTGCCGGCCAGCCTGCACGGGGACCGCTGTAGAGCGCACGCAGGCACGCCGGGTCCGGGCGCGCCGGCAGCACGGTCGGGCAGGGGGTGTCGCGCGCGGGCAACGGCATGCCCGCGCCGCCCAGGAGCAGCGCAGCGACAAGCAGGATCAGGCGTGCAGAGCGGTGACGTGGCATCAGCTGGATGGACCGCCGCAGGCTGCGACGGCCATGCCCTCAGAATGAATAGCCCAGCTCCAGCCAGAAGCTGCGACCGGGTTCATAGAAGATGCTGCCCGCCGCGACGGTCGCGGCCGTGCCCACGTTGGCGCGATTGAGCACGTTCTGGACCTCCACCCGCGCATACGCTTCCTGCTGTTGCGGCAGCGCCAGGCGGTATTCGAAGGTGGCATCCCAGCTCCAGGTGCCGGAGAACGTAGGACTGGTCAGGGTGGGCGCTGTAACGCCGTCGATGGTCTGTGCCGGACCGGTGGTGAAGCCCTCGAACCCCGCGCGGTAGCGGAAGAAGTTGGTCCAGCTCAGGCCCAGCGCGGGGATTTCGGTGCGCGTGCTCAGGCGCGCGCTCCAGGGCCGCAGGAACTGCGAGGCAGGCAGTTCATGCCGATACATGAGCGTGCCGTCCAGGCGCACCAGCTCGAACATGTCCAGGACATCTTCGTAGCTGTTGTAGTTGCGCTTGACGTCGGTGCGGTCGGCCGAGAGCTGGACGCTGTTGCGCGTGCCCATCACCTCCCAGGGATGCTGAGACGCGATGGAAGCAGTCCAGATGTCAGCGTCGCTGCGGCCGCCATTGGTGAACTCGTAGGTGTTGAGGTTGTAGAGGGCGCGGTCGGGGTCGTCGACCTTGCGCCGCAGGATGTCCTTGCGGGTCGCACGATTGACGTACTTCAGGTTGAACACCAGGCCGGCAGCCCGCTGGTCGATGCCGAGCGTCCACTCGTCGGTGTACGGTGAGTCGATGTCACGCAGGCGGTTGGTGGCCACATTCCAGGTGCCGGTGGCATCGTCCCACGACGTGCGCGCGCTGCGGCGAACCAGGGTCTCACGCAGGCGGTCGCGGCCGTCGCGCAGCAGGTAGCTGTAGAAGCTGCGGCCGTGATACCGGTTAATGCCGGCATTGAGCACCGTGCGCTGGTCACCCTGTACGTCCCAGGCCGCCGCCAGACGCGGCGACAGTGTGGTCTGGCTCCAAATGGTGTTGCGGTCCAGGCGCAGGCCGGGACGGAGGCTCCAGTTCCCCACCCGGATGTCGTCCCGCAGCCAGGCTTCGTACTCTTCTCCGCTGACCTCGAAGCGACCGGCGTGGTAGCGCTGCTGTTGGGTGAAGTATTGCCCGGCCGCACCGCTGCGCAGCGGCGACAGTGAGCAGCTGAAGGTATCCACGGTGCCATCGGCCAGGGTGCAGCTGCTGGTCACGCCGGTGGACAGATACACCGAATGATCGTTCAGACGTTCGTAGCTGCCATCCCGGCGCTGCACGCCCAGGCCCAGCTGCACGCGGTGCTCGGTGGTACCGATCGAGAAGATCTCACGATCCACCACCATGCGGTAGCCGATGCGGCGGTCCCGCTGGTCGATGTTGCCGTAGCTGCCTTCGGAACTGATGCCGGTGGGACTCCAGTTGAATGCGTCCGAGCTGGCCCAGTTGCGCATGTAGTCCAGGTCGCTGCGCCGCGAGCTTTCCACGTCGCTGTAGTTCAACGTCGAGCGCAACGTCCACGGGCCGTGGGACCAGCTGGCGCGCAGGCTGGCCGTAGGGCCGCCGGACCGGATGTCAAACCACGAATCACGCCCGTTCATGATGTAGTAGCGGTCATCGGTGGGCGCGTAGGACACGTTGGCAGCCAGCTCCAGGCCGTCATCGTTCTTCCAGTCCAGGGCAATGCTGGCGCTGGTGTTCTGCCGGGTCTGGGTCTTCTGGTTGACGTCATCGCCCGTGGAATCGCGGCCGCCGGAATAGGCGCGCAGCGGAATGTCCGAGTGGCTGCGGGTAACCGTGCCGATGATACCCAGCCCGAACGACGTGCGGCCTTCCAGGCGCGCGCCCACGCGGTATTTGTCGTACTGCGGCTGGTAGGCGAACGTGGCCGATTCTTCGTAGCTGTCCTGCTGTGCATCGTTGGCGATGATCTGGTCCCACGCCGAGCGCGCCACACGCATCCATACCTTGCCATGCAGGGCATCGCGGGCCTTGCGGCTGCGTGCATCGACCACGCCGCCGGTGAAACCACCGTAGCTGGCCGGGACGTTGGCGTCATACACCGTCAGCGATTCCAGCAGGTCCACGTCGACGGCAATGCCCTGGCTTGCGCTGGGCACGTCCACGGCGTTGTTGACGTTGCCGGGGCTGTCTGCGTTGACCGCCGGATCAATGTCATTGTTGATCGTCGCGCCATCTAGCAGGAACAGGTTCTGGTAGTAGGGCGCGCCGTTGATGGAGAAATCATCCGGGCGGATCTCGCCCATGTTGCGGCTGCTGAGGCCGGCATCGTTGAACTGCACGGCCGGGTTGCTGCGCAATGCGGTGGCGATGTCGCCGTTGCCTTTCACCTGGGCCTGCAGCGCGTCGGCATCCAATGTCATGCCCTGGCCATAGGGCAGGGGTTGCGGCAGATAGGTGCCCGGGGCGGAGGTGCCCACGCGCAGCGGCGCGATTACGCGCGGTCCGGTCGCTTGGTGCACGGTGTAGCTGACGTCGTCCCGACGCTCGGCGCGCAGTCCGGTCCCCTGCAGCAGGGCGGCAAAGCCGGCCTCCACGCCAAGGCCGTCGGCGATGAGCGGCGCCAGGCGCCCTTGGGTCAGGGCAGGGTCGAAGGACAAGGCCACGCCGTGACGCGCGGCGAAGGTGCCCAGCGCGCCGCCCAGCGGCGTGCTACCGCGCAGTACCGTGGTTTCGGTCACGGGGGCGGTCTGGGCGAAGGCCGGGCTGGCCACCAGCGCCACCGCCAGCAGGCGGAGGCGGAAACGGGTTCGGATCACAGGCATGGGAGAGGCCGACGGAAAAGGGATTCATCTCCTCTGCCACCCGACATCGAAAAAAGTGTCATTCGGGCTTTTCCGCGGCGCGCAGGCGGATGGCCAGCAGGCCGTGTTCCACCTGCACCGGACAGGTGTCCGCCAGCATCGACAGGCTGCGGTCCAGGTCATCCAGCGGGAAGGCACCGGAAACGGGCAGCGCGGCGATCGCCGGATCCACCCGCAGCCAGCGGTGGTGGTAGCGCCCCAGCTCGGCCAGCAGTGCCTGCAGGGGCAGGCTGTCGGCCACCAGCATGCCCTGCGTCCAGGCGTCGCTGCCGGCGGGAGCAGGCAACGGCTCCGGCAACCCCGTGGCGTGCCAGCGCACCTGCTGCCCCGCTTCTACACGTCGAGTGGCGGTGTCGGCCGTGAGCTGCACGGCCCCCTCCTGCACGATCAGAAGGGCATCCCGGTCGAACAGCCGCACGCTGAAGCGGGTGCCCAGCGCCCGCAGCATTCCCTGCGACGTGGCCACCCGGAAGGGGCGCGCCGGCCGCTGCGGATCAACGGCGGTCTCGATGTGGATCTCGCCCCGGCGCAGGCGCACCAAGCGTTGTTGCCCATCGAAGGCCACGTCCACCGCGCTGGCGGTGGCCAGGTGCAGTACGCTGCCATCGTCCAGTACCACGCGCCGCCGCTCGCCGACGGCGGTGCGCACGCTGGCGTCCCATGCGGCCTGGTCCCACAGCCGCCACGCCAGCAGACCGCCCAGCGGTACCCCCAGCAGCACCCCGGCCACGCTGCGCAGCACTGCGCGGCGACCGCGGGAGGCCGGCACCTGTAACGCACGCTGGGCGAGCGGGGCAGGCACCTGCGCGGTCAGCGTCATCAGCTGTTCGGCGCGCTGCCAGGCACGGATGTGGTCGGGGTGGGCGTCGTGCCAGCGCCGCCACTGCTGATGGGCGGCGACGCTGGCGTCTTCGTGCAGGCGCATCATCCACTCGGCCGCCTGCTCCAGCACGGCAGGCGACAGCGCAGCAGGCTGGACCGGCTCAGGGTGCATGCAGCAGGCAGCCCAGCAGGGCGCGTTTCATGTGTCGCTTGACGGTGGACAAGGACAGGCCCAACCGGTCGCTGATGGCGTCGTAGCGCAGGCCGTCGAACTGGGCCAGCACGAACACGCGGCGCGCCATCGCCGGCAGGCCGTCCAGCATGGCGTCGATCTGCTGAAGCGCTTCGCGCACCAGCGCCTGTTCTTCCAGGGAGGGCAGGACGGCCTCGGGGAAACTGGGCCAGATACTCCAGGTACGCCCACTCCAGCGCCTGGCGCCGGAACCAGTTGGCCGCCAGCCCGCGCGCCACCGTGGTCAGGAACGCGCGCGGCTCGCGCAGGGCCGCCAGGTCACGGTCCTGCAGCAGGCGCGCGAAGGTGTCCTGGGTGAGATCGGCAGCGGTTTCCCGGCAGCCCACGCGCCCGCTCAGCCAGCCGTGCAGCCAACTGCGGTGGTCCCGGTAAAGGGCGCCCAGGTGCTCGCGTTGTGCCTGCATGGGATGCCTTGGGAATGCGAACGCCACGCCGCGTCTGAGTCGATGGTAATGAGAATGATTCGCAATTATGGCAATACGGAGGCTGTATTGCCAGTGCCGGTTTGTCTTGAATCACTGCGCGACAACCGCATATCCGTTACATCTGCCAGCCACGCTGGCCATGACATGAAAGAGGAATTCCCCATGCGGATGGACAAGCTCACCTCGCGTTTCCAGCAGGCGCTGGCAGACGCCCAGTCGCTGGCCGTGGGCCGCGACCACAACATCATCGAACCGGTACACGTCTTCACCGCGCTGCTGGACCAGCAGGGCGGCAGCACGCGCCCGCTGCTGTCCCAGGCCGGGGTCAACGTGCCGGTGCTGCGCGAGCGCCTCAACGAGGCCCTGGAAGCGCTGCCCAAGGTATCCGGGCAGGAAGGCAACCTGTCGATCGGCAATGACCTCAACCGCTTGCTCAATACCACCGACAAGCTGGCCCAGCAGCACGGCGATGCCTTCATCGCCAGCGAGTGGTTCGTGCTGGCGGCGCTGGACGACAGCGGCACGCTGGGCATGGCGCTGCGCGCCGCCGGTGCCGACAAGACCCGCATCGACGCGGCGATCGACAAGATCCGCGGCGGCGAAAGCGTGCAGTCGGAGAATGCCGAAGACCAGCGCCAGGCGCTGGAAAAGTACACCATCGACCTGACCGCGCGTGCCGAGAGCGGCAAGCTGGACCCGGTGATCGGGCGCGACGAGGAAATCCGCCGCACCATCCAGGTGCTGCAGCGCCGGACCAAGAACAACCCGGTGCTGATCGGCGAACCCGGCGTGGGCAAGACCGCGATCGTGGAAGGCCTGGCCCAGCGCATCATCAACGACGAAGTGCCCGAAGGCCTGCGCGGCAAGCGCGTGCTGTCGCTGGACATGGGTGCGCTGATTGCCGGTGCCAAGTTCCGCGGTGAATTCGAAGAGCGCCTCAAGGGCGTGCTCAACGACCTGGCCAAGAGCGAAGGGCAGGTGATCCTGTTTATCGACGAACTGCACACCATGGTGGGCGCGGGCAAGGCCGATGGCGCGATGGATGCCGGCAACATGCTCAAGCCGGCGCTTGCGCGCGGTGAGCTGCATTGCGTGGGTGCCACCACGCTGGACGAGTACCGCAAGTACATCGAGAAGGATGCCGCGCTGGAGCGCCGCTTCCAGAAGGTGCTGGTGGGTGAGCCCAGCGTGGAAGACACCATCGCCATCCTGCGCGGGCTGAAGGAAAAATACGCCGTGCACCACGGTGTGGAAATCACCGACCCGGCCATTGTCGCGGCGGCCACGCTGTCGCACCGCTACATCGCCGACCGGCAGCTGCCGGACAAGGCCATCGACCTGATGGACGAGGCCGCCTCGCGCATCCGCATGGAGATCGACTCCAAGCCCGAAGAGCTGGACCGCCTGGAGCGGCGCCTGATCCAGCTGAAGATCCAGCGCGAAATGCTCAAGAAGGAAAAGGACGAGGCCTCGCGCCAGCGCCTGGCCGACCTGGAAAGCGACATCGATGCGCTGGAGCGCGAGTTCTCCGACCTCAATGAAATCTGGAAGTCGGAGAAGGCCACGCTGCAGGGCGCCACCAAGATCAAGGAGCAGATCGAGCACGCCAAGCTGGAGCTGGAATCTGCCCAGCGCCGCCAGGATTTCGGCCGTATGAGCGAAATCCAGTACGGCCAGTTGCCGCAGCTGGAAAAGCAGCTGGCTGCGGCGCAGGAAGTGGAGACCACCGAATTCAAGCTGGTGCAGGACCGGGTCACGGCCGAGGAAATCGCCGAGGTGGTGTCGCGCTGGACCGGCATTCCGGTCAACCGCATGCTGGAAGGCGAGCGCGACAAGCTGCTGCGCATGGAGCAGATGCTGCATGAGCGGGTGGTGGGCCAGGAAGAGGCGATCAAGGTCGTGTCCGACGCGGTGCGGCGTTCGCGTGCCGGGCTGTCCGATCCGGACCGCCCCAGTGGTTCGTTCCTGTTCCTCGGCCCCACCGGCGTGGGCAAGACCGAGCTGTGCAAGGCGCTGGCCGAGTTCCTGTTCGACAGCACCGACGCGATGATCCGCATCGACATGAGCGAGTTCATGGAAAAGCACAGCGTTGCGCGCCTGATCGGTGCACCGCCGGGGTATGTGGGCTACGAAGAAGGCGGCTACCTCACCGAGGCCGTGCGTCGCCGTCCGTATTCGCTGATCCTGCTGGATGAGGTGGAGAAGGCGCACCCGGATGTGTTCAACATCCTGCTTCAGGTGCTCGACGACGGCCGCCTTACCGATGGCCAGGGCCGCACGGTGGACTTCCGCAACACGGTCATCGTGATGACCTCCAACCTGGGCTCGCACCAGATCCAGGACATGAGTGGCGACGACACGCCGGAGGCCTACACGCAGATGAAGGCTGCGGTGATGGGCGTGGTGCAGGCGCACTTCCGCCCGGAGTTCATCAACCGGCTGGACGACATCGTGGTGTTCCATCCCTTGGACAAGGTGCAGATCAAGCAGATCGCCCGCATCCAGATGCAGGGCCTGGAGAAGCGCCTGGCCGAACGCGGGCTGCGCATCGAGGTCAGCGACGCCGCCTTCCAGCTGCTGGGCAATGTCGGCTTCGATCCGGTCTATGGGGCGCGGCCGCTCAAGCGTGCGATCCAGTCGCAGCTGGAGAATCCACTGGCGCAGAAGATCCTGTCCGGCGCGTTCGTCAGTGGCGAGGTGATCCAGGTCGATGCGGCCGAGGGCAAGCTCGTCTTCAACAAGGGCTGAGCCCCGTCCGCGGTCTGCTGATAACCGTTCGTGCTCAGACCATGCTGCATGACCATCAACCCCCGCTCCGGCGGGGGTTTTTTGTTCGGTATCGTCGGCATTCAACCGGAGGAGGCGCGATGTCTGAGCATGGAAGTCCCGAATGGAAAGCGGAAACCATCGCCGTGCACGGCGGCTACAAACCCGACCCGACCACGCGCGCGGTGGCGGTGCCGATCTACCAGACCGTGGCCTACGCCTTCGATGACACCCAGCACGGCGCGGACCTGTTCGACCTGAAGGTGCCGGGCAACATCTACACCCGCATCATGAACCCCACCACCGACGTGCTGGAGCAGCGCATCGCCGCGCTCGAAGGCGGGATCGGCGCGCTGGCGCTGGCCTCCGGGCAGGCGGCCATTACCTACGCCATCCAGACCATCGCCGAAGCCGGCGACAACATCGTCTCCTCCAGTGCGCTGTATGGCGGCACTTACAATCTGTTCGCGCACACGCTGCCCCAGTTCGGCATCCAGACCCGGTTTGCCGATTACAACGACCCCGAGGCGTTCGCGGCGATGATCGACGACCGTACCAAGGCGGTCTTCGTCGAATCGATCGGCAACCCGCGCGGCAACATCACCGATATCGAAGCGGTGGCGAAGATCGCCCACGCGCACGGCGTGCCGGTGATCGTGGACAACACCGTGGCCACACCGTACCTGCAGCGCTCGTTCGATTTCGGCGCGGACATCGTGGTGCACTCGCTGACCAAGTACCTCGGTGGCCACGGGACCAGCCTGGGCGGCGCCATCGTCGATTCGGGCCGCTTCCCGTGGGCCGAGCACAAGCAGCGCTTCCCGCGCTTGAACGAGCCTGACGTGAGCTACCACGGGGTGGTCTATACCGAAGCCCTGGGGCCTGCGGCCTACATCGGCCGCGCGCGCGTGGTGCCACTGCGCAACACCGGTGCGGCGATCTCGCCGTTCAATTCGTTCCTGATCCTGCAGGGCATCGAGACCTTGGCGGTGCGCCTGGACCGGATCAACGCCAACGCACTGGCGGTGGCTACGTTCCTGCGCGACCACGCCAAGGTCGACTGGGTGAACTATGCCGCGCTGCCGGACCATCCCGAGCATGCGCTGGTGCAGAAGTACCTGCGTGGCCACGGCTCGGGCGTGCTCACCTTCGGCCTGCCCGGCGGTCGTGCGGCAGGCGCGCGCTTCCTGGACGCGTTGCAGCTGTTCACCCGGCTGGTGAACCTGGGCGATGCGAAGTCACTGGCCACCCATCCGGCCTCGACCACCCATCGGCAGCTGGATGCGGCCGAGCTGGCGAGGGCCGGGGTCAGCGAGGACACCGTGCGGCTGTCGATCGGCATCGAACATATCGACGACCTGCTTGCCGACCTGCAGCAGGCGTTGGCGAAGGCGTAGAGGTGGGGCCCACGGCGGCCGGTGCGGGCCGGCCGTCGTGGGGTTTTGCCGGCAGAACCACGTTCTGCCTGGAGGGGCGCTACCATCCGGGTGCGGCCCTCCAACTGCGCAAGATCGGCCACGCGCCGTGGCGGGCACCGACGCATGCTGGACGTCACCCCGACACGGAGCCCGTCATGAGCCGCATCGCCCAGCTACGCCAACGCCACGGCATCGACCGCGTGATTGCCCACCTGCAGCAGTGTCTGCGTAGCGGCGAGCCCTTGCCCGACCTGGATGCGTTGGCCGCCATCGCGCACCAGTCGCCCTTCCACTTCCATCGCCTGTACCGCGCGCTGACCGGCGAAACCCCGGGGCGCACCGTGGCCCGCCTGCGCCTGCTGCGCGCGCTGCAGCTGCTGGCCCACGCCGACAGCCGGGTAACCGGGGTTGCGCTGGAAGTGGGCTTTGAAAGCCCGCAGGCGTTGGCGCGCGCGTGTCGGCAGGCGCTCGGTGCCACGCCGAGCGCGCTGCGCGACGACGCGGCGCTGCGCACCCATTGGCAGCACCGGTTGTCGTTGCCGGCCGGTGACGGTGCCGACGACAGTACGCCGCTGCAGGTGCAGGTGACCGCGCTGGAGCCGTTCGACGTGGTGGTATTGCGCACGCGGGGTGCCTTCGACGACCTCGACCAGGCCTTCGGCCAGGTGTATGCCTGGGCCGCGGAACAGGGCCTGGCCGACCACCTGCAGGCGCTGGTGGGCATTGCGCTGAACGACCATCGCGATGTGCCGGCCAACGCGTGTGAGTTCGAGTGCGGCATGGGCTTTGGCCGCGCCGTGGCCGACATCCCCGCGCCGTTGCGCGCGCTGACCTTGGGCGGTGGTGCGTATGCCGTGCTGCGCCATGTGGGCAGCTACGCGGGTTTGGACGCGGCCACCGACGCACTGCTGCGCCAGTGGCTGCCCGACAGCGGCCGCGCACTGCGCGACGCGCCGCTGTACTACCACTACCTGGACGATCCTGAAAACGTGCCCGACGCCATCCTGCGCGCCGACATCTGCGTGCCGCTGCGTTGACCGGGCACAAGGCCGGTACGCGGGACCGGGATGAAACGCAGCCACCCGTGGGGTGGCTCTACCGGGGATACATCAATGCGGCGGTGTGTGGTGCATCGACGCGGTGGTATCCGGCGTACCGATATGACAGTGCGTGCTGCATCCGCGCACCGGGGGTAGAGCCACCCCATGGGTGGCTGCACGGGATCCCGAAACCGGCAGCCAGCCCCGCATGGCGGCGCGTTACACCACCGGGATGCTGTGCTTGCCCATGGTGCGGTACGGCGGGGTGGCCATGACCATCTCGGCCAGCGAATAGGCCAGCTCGCGCTCGGCCATCACCGTGCCGTCGGCACCGTGCTCCAGCAGGTGCTTCACTTCCGCATCGCTGTGCGCGCGCGCCAGCAGGGTCAGGCCCGGGTTGAGCGCGCGCAGCTTGGCCAGGGTTTCGCCGGCCTCCAGCGGCTGCGGGATCGCCAGCACCGCGATCTTCGCGCGCTCGGGGTGGGCCTCGGCCAGCACCTTGTCCGAGGCGGCGCTGCCGCGGATGCCGGGCAGGCCGGCCGCATGCGCTTCGGCCACGTGTTCCTTGTTGTCGTCGATCACCAGCACCGGCACGCCGCGGTCGCGCAGCACCTGCGCCAGCGCGCTGCCGACGCGGCCGTAGCCGATCACGATGGCATGGTCGTGCAGGTCCAGCGACGGGCCTGGCGGCAGATCCGTTTCCACCGCCGTCGGGGTGGTTTCCTGGTGCTTGAGCAGCCAGCGATCAAGCAGGCCGAACACCACCGGGTTGAGCATGATCGAGATCAGCGCGCCGGCCAGCACCAGCGCTTGCCCGGTGGGCGGCAGAATCTTCAACGTCACGCCGAGGCCGGCGATGATGAAGGCGAACTCACCGATCTGCGCCAGGCTGGCCGAGATGGTCAGCGCCGTGTCTGTGGGGTGGCCGAAGGCGCGCACGATCACGAACGCGGCGGCGGACTTGCCGAACATGATGATCGCCGCGGTGGCCAGCACCTGCCAGGGATGCTCGATCAGGATGGCCGGGTTGAACAGCATGCCCACCGAGACGAAGAACAGCACCGCGAACGCATCGCGCAGCGGCAGCGAATCATTGGCAGCCTTGTGGCTCAACTCCGATTCGTTGAGCAGCATGCCGGCGAAGAACGCACCCAGTGCGAAGGACACGCCGAACAGCATCGCCGAGCCGAACGCCACGCCCAGCGCGATGGCCAGCACCGCCAGGGTGAACAGCTCGCGCGAGCCGGTGCTGGCGATGCGCTCCAGGATCCACGGAATGACCCGGCGGCCCACCACCAGCATCACCGCCACGAACAGCCCCAGCTGCACGAACGTCCAGCCGATGCTGGCCAGCACGCTGCCAAGGGTGTGGGTTTCATTGGCCGAGTCCGGCCCGAATACACCGGCCAGGACCGGCATCATCACCAGTGCCAGGACGCAGGCCAGGTCCTCGACGATCAGCCAGCCCACCGCGATCTTGCCGCGCTGGGTTTCCAGCAGGCGGCGCTCTTCCATCGCGCGCAGCAGCACCACGGTACTGGCGGTGGCCAGCGCGAAGCCGAATACCACGCCGTGGATGACCGTCCAGCCCATCAGCGCCGCCAGGCCCCAGCCGAGCAGGGTGGCCACCAGGATCTGTCCGATCGCGCCGGGAATGGCGATCGCCTTCACCGCCATCAGGTCTTTCAGCGAGAAATGCAGGCCCACCCCGAACATCAGCAGCATCACGCCGATTTCGGCCAGCTGGTTGGCCAGGGCCTGGTCGGCGACGAAGCCGGGGGTGAACGGTCCAACGCAGATGCCCGCAACCAGATAACCGACCAGGGGAGACAAACGCAGCTTGTTGGCCAGCGCGCCGAAGATGAAGGCGAGCCCAAGGCCAACGGCAACGATGTTGATCAGGTCGGTGTCATGGTGCATCGGGGCTCGCAAAAATAGGGGATGTCCCGATTTTCACCGATGCGGCCGATCCGGGCAAACATCGCGTGTCACAGTGCTGGTATGTCCCCGTGGTCAGGTGATGTGCTGTCCGGGACAGGCGCGCATGACAGGCATGAATGCGCGGAATCGCGCTGGTGTGAGGCGAAAACGCACATGCCCCGGCGGACCGGGGCATGGGAAAATCGGTAGTGCCGGCCGGCAACCGCGCGATGCCTGGGGTTCATGGGGTTGCCGGCCAGCGGCCGGCACTACCCCTCCGTTACCACTTGTAGCTGATGCGACCGTATACGTAGGCGCCGTTGAAGCCGTAAGGCGAGTAGTTGCTGTACGGCAGCATGCCCCAGGTGGAGTTCTGCAGGTCCACGGTGCGGTCGGGGTATTCGTCCAGCAGGTTGTCCGCGCCCAAGGTGAGGGCCCAGTTCTCGCTGGGCTTGTAGCTTACCGATGCATCCAGCACCCACGAGCCGTCGTAGGTCTGGTCGCGCAGCGCGGTGGCCGAGTTGCGCACGGTGAAGCTGCCGTAGCGCGTGGCGGCCAGCTTCAGGTCCCAATGGTCGCTGCGCCAGGTGCCGCTGAGGATGGTCTTGTTGCGCGGGTAGCTGTCTTCGATGCGGCCGATTTCGTCGCGGCCGATCAGCGACTGGGTGATGCCCAGCGTGCCGAACACCGGCGGCGAGGCGATGAACTTCTTCACCTCGGTGTCGTTGTAGCTGTAGGCCGCGGTCAGTTCCAGCGTGCTGGCGCTGAACGGGATGGAGTAGCTGGACACCGCATCGATGCCGCGGGTACGCGTATCCACGCCGTTGGTGAAGTAGGAGAACGCGGTGACCCCGGGCAGCCCCAGCCCGGCCAGCAGCGAATTGGCGGCGGCATTGGTGGTGATGTTGGTGGACAACACGATGCGGTCGTCGATGTCGATCTGGTACGCATCCACCGTCAGGTACAGGCGATCGATCGGCTGCAGCACCAGGCCCAGGCTGTAGGAGGTGGAGCTTTCGGCCTTCAGCGGGCTGGCGCCCAGCGCCTGTGCCGCGGCACTGGTGGTGGGGAAGGTGCCGCGCTCGACGAAGGCACCGTTGATGATCGTGCTGGTGACCGCCTGGTAGCTCTGCTGGGCCAGGGACGGGGCGCGGAAGCCGGACGAGGCGGTGGCGCGCAGCGCGAGCTTGTCGGTGAACGCATAGCGTGCCGACAGCTTGCCGGAGAACTTGTCGCCGAAGTCCGAGTAATCCTCGTAGCGCCCGGTCACGCCCGCCGAGAACTTGTCGGTGAGGTCGGCTTCCAGCCCGGCATACACCGCGTAGTTGTGGCGGTCGGCGTCCACCGCGTTGAGCGGGGTGAAGCCGCCAAAGCCCTGCGCGCCGCTGCCGAAATAGGAATTGGCTTCACCGGCCGACTGCTCCCAGTTCTCGCGGCGGTACTCACCGCCGAAGGACAGCGTGACCGGGTAGGCCAGGCCCCAGTCCAGCGACTTGGTCAGGTCGGCGTTGAAAATGTCCTGGGTGTACTTCAGCGTACCGTCGTAGAACGAACGCGGGCTGGTCAGGCCGAGGCTGTAGTTGATGCTGTTGCGGGTGTGGAAATCGATGGTGTTTTCGCCGTGGTTGGCGCTCACATCCCAGGTCCAGCCGCTGTCGGTGTTGCCCTTGACCCCGGCCACCAGCGAGCGGTCCTTGGAGTACTGGTTGATCTGCGGCACGAAGCCGTCGGGGTAGGTCTGGGCCAGCAACGGGCCCTGGCCGCTGTTGGTGCGCGAGCGATAGAACGCGAACGAGGTGATGTCGCGGTTGCTGGCCATCGCCGTGGCGTAGGCCGACACGTGGTCGCTGAACTGGAAGCTGGCGTTGACCGAGGCGGCGGTGGCGTCCACCCGCGGGTCGCCGACCACGAAGGTGGTCTGGCCGATGTTGGGGAAATTGCCGGTGTTCGGCGTGGTGCCCTGGTACGGGCCGGCACGGTTGCTCTCGTCCTGCTGCAGGATCTGCCCGGCCACGTGCACGCTGCCGCGGCCATCGGCGAAGCGGATACCGGCATCGCCGGAGAGCTGGTACTTGTTGCCATCGCCGGCCGAGTACTGGCCCGCGTCCACGGCCAGGCTGCCGCCGGAGGACGCGCCCTTCAGCACGATGTTGACCACGCCGGCAATCGCGTCCGAGCCGTACTGGGCCGACGCGCCATCACGCAGCACTTCCACCCGCTCGATCGCCGAGATCGGGATCGCGTTGATGTCCACCGCCGACGAGCCGCGGCCGATGCTGCCGTTGACGTTGATCTGCGCCGAGGTATGCCGGCGCTTGCCGTTCACCAGCACCAGCACCTGGTCCGGCGACAGCCCGCGCAGCTGCGCCGGGCGGATGCCGCTGGTGCCGTCGGTGAGGGCCGGGCGCGGGAAGTTCAGCGAGGGCAGGGCCCGCGACAGCGCGGTGGCCAGCTCGGTGGTGCCGGTGGATTGCAGCGCTTCGGGGGTGATGATGTCGATCGGCGACTGCGATTCGGCCACGGTGCGGTCGGCAACCCGGGTGCCGGTGACGATGATGGTGTCCAGCGTGTTGGCGGCGGTGCGCGCAGGGGCGTCCTGGGCGCTGGCGGCGAAGCTGGAGGCACCGAGCACGACAGCTACGGCGGCGGCGAGCGTACTGGTCTTGCGGTTCATCTGGGCGTGGCTCCGGTAGGGACGATGCGGCACCGGAACGACATCTCGACGGCATGAAGCGGGTCGGCGAAGGCGGGTGTTGCGGTGCGCAATAAAGGAATTAACGGGATATTCATCGCTTGTCAAATAACCGCCATGTCGACAAAAAACGTTGCAGAAGCAACCATTTACGTGAACTGGCGGGCCCGACATCAGGGTCCCGGGGAAGCGCATGCAGGGTCGTGGGAGAGAGGAACGAGGCCTGCGGCGCATCCCGGGGCGCGTCAAGTATTCGTTAACGTTAGAATTACGTCGCAGGAAGGGTGCTCACCAGCACATTCCATTCCGTTATATGGACCCCCCAAGATGATTTCCCTTCGTAACTTCGCCTTGCGCCGTGGCGAGCGGCTGCTGTTGTCCAATGTCGACCTGACCCTGCACGCGGGGTACCGCGTTGGCGTGGTCGGCCGCAACGGTGCCGGCAAGTCCAGCCTGTTTGCCGCCGTCAAGGGCGAGCTGGAGGCGGACAAGGGCGATGTCGACCTGCCCGGCAAGGTCCGCATTGCCAGCGTGGCCCAGGAAACCCCCTCGCTGCCCGATCCGGCACTGCAGTTCGTGCTGGAGGGCGACACCGAGGTGGCCGCGGTCATGCGCGAAGAGGCCGAGGCCGCCGCGCGCGAAGACTGGGAGGCGGTGGCCACCGCGCACCAGAAGATGGCCGAGATCGGCGCGTACGACGCCGAGGCCCGTGCCGGCAAGCTGCTGCATGGCCTGGGCTTCCCGGCCGAGACCCACTCGCGGGCGGTGTCCTCGTTCTCCGGCGGCTGGCGCGTGCGCCTGAACCTGGCCCGCGCGCTGATGATGCCCAGCGACCTGCTGCTGCTCGACGAACCGACCAACCATCTGGATCTGGACGCGGTGTTCTGGCTGGAACAGTGGCTGCTGAAGTACCCGGGCACCCTGTTGCTGATCTCGCATGACCGTGAGTTCCTGGACAACGTGGCCACCCACACCCTGCACCTGCATGGCGGTGGCGCCAAGCTGTACCCGGGCGGCTACACCGATTTCGAGCGCCAGCGCGCCGAGCAGCTGCGCCAGCAGAGCCGCATGAAGCGCCTGGCCAAGCTGGCCGGCACCGAGGCGGTGCGCGCCGAGCGCGAGTTCCGCATCGAGTTCTCGCCGCCAGCCAAGCTGCCGTTCTCGCTGATCCGGCTCAACCATGTCGATGCCGGGTACGGCGCCGATGCGGTGATCCTTCACAACGTAGGCTTCGGCCTGGAAGCCGGCCAGCGCATCGGCCTGCTGGGTCCCAACGGCGCGGGCAAGACCACGCTGGTGAAGACCCTGGTGGGCGAGCTGGCCCCGCTGACCGGTGAGCGCGCCGCGCACCCGGACCTGCGCATCGGCTACTTCGCCCAGCACACGGTGGAGTCGCTGCATGAAGGGCAGTCGCCGATGGAGCACTTCCGCGACCTGGACCGCGATGCGCCCAACCAAGTGTTCCGCGACTTCCTCGGCAAGTGGAACTTCGCCGGCGACCGTGCCTTCGAGCCGGTGGACGGGTTCTCCGGTGGCGAGCGTGCGCGCCTGGCACTGGCCCTGATCGCCTTCCAGCAGCCGAACGTGCTGCTGCTCGACGAACCGACCAACCACCTCGACCTGGAAATGCGCGAAGCGCTGGCCGAGGCGCTGGCCGACTTCGAGGGCGCGATCGTGATGGTGTCGCATGACCGCCATCTGATCGGCCTGGTCTGCGATACCTTCTGGCGCGTGGCCGATGGCGTGGTGGAGCCGTTCGACGGCGACCTGGATGCGTACGCGGCGTGGCTGCGCTCGCGTCCCGCCGCGCAGGGCACCAAGCAGAAGATGGCCGCGGCCGCACCGGAACCGGTGCCGCCGACTCCGCCGCTGCCGCCGAAGAAGCCGGTCAACCCGCACAAGCTGGCCGCCGCCGAAGCCAAGGTGGGCGAGCTGGAAGCGCTGCTGGCCGACCTGGACCGGCAGCTGGCCGATCCGTCCAACTACGCCGACAGCACCCGCATGGCCGTGCTCGGCCGCGACCGCGAGGCTACCGCCACGCTGCTCAGCAAGGCCGAGCAGACCTGGATGGAACTGCTGGACGCGTAAACGGCATGCCGACCAGCGGTCGGCATCTACCGGGCAAGCCCCGTAGAGCCGGGCTCTGCCCGGCTGCATCTCGGGACACGTAACTACGGTACCGGCCGGAATGCGCCTGTGGCGGGCAAGCCGGGCAGAGCCCGGCTCTACGTGGCCGCGGGATTCACGCCGCGCCGTCCTGCGCCTCCAGCCATTCCCGGAACCGCCGCGCCGCATCGCTTTCGGCGCGCGAGCGCAGGCGCGTCAACCAATACCGCCCCAGGTCCAGCGTTTTTGGGAACGGCTGGACCAGCCGTCCCTGCGCCAGGTCCTGTTCGAACATCTTCAACGGCAGCAGCGCCACGCCCGCACCGGCGGCCGCTGCACTGGCCAACGTCAGCGACGAATCGAATACCGGGCCGCGCGCTTCCAGCTCCGCCACCCCGGCCGCCTGCAGCCAGCGCGGCCATTCGTCACTGCGGTACGACCGCAGCAACGCCACGTTGGCCAGGTCGCGCGGATCGCGCAAGGTGCGCGCCAGGGCCGGCGCGCACAGCGGTGCGAACGGGGCGTCCAGCACCGGCGTGCTCACCTGGCCCTGCCAGTCGCCATCACCGAACCGGATCGCCAGGTCGAGCCCTTCGCCGGCCAGGTCGATGCGGTTGTTGTGGGTCTGCACGCGCAGCTCGATATCGGCATGGCGCGCGGAAAAATCCGCCAGCCGCGGCAGCAGCCAGCCCGTGGCGAACGTGCCTACCACCCCCACCCCGAGCACGTCGCGGAAATGTCCCCCGACGAACCGGTCCAGGCTCACCGCGATGCGGTCGAAGGCCTCGTTGAGCACCGGGTACAACCGGGCGCCTTCGTCGGTAAGCGCCACCCCGCGCGGCAGGCGATTGAACAACGACACCCCGAGCCGGTCTTCCAGTGCCCGGATCTGGTGGCTGAGCGCCGCCTGGCTGACACACAGCTCCAGCGCGGCGCGGGTGAAGTTCTGGTGGCGGGCGGCGGCCTCGAAGGCGCGCAGGGCATTGAGCGGCAACTGGGGGCGGAGCATGACGGGGAGCCGTGAGCTGGAGTGATGGAATCATCGCATTCCTGCGGCGCATGTGCCGCCCTGCGTGAATATCCATCTGGGTTTCCAGAGACGCCGCCCGTTGTCGCAGTTGACACGCATTAGTTCACGTTATGACTGCCGCTGAAAATGGTTGCTGGTGGGTCGGTCGGGGCACTGGCAATACTCTGCCTTTGCCACGGAGGATGCGCATGCTCGCTCGACGTCATTTCCTGCAATGGACCGGCGCTGCCGCCCTCTCGGCGCTGGCCGCCAGTACGTTTGCGAAGACCCCGGCCGTGGCGGCAGCGCCGCGGTCGACAGCACGCGACTTCGCCGCGCTTGAAGCGGCCAGTGGCGGTCGCCTCGGGGTCACGCTGCTGAACACCGGCAGCGGCCAGCGTGTCGGCCACCGCCAGGACGAGCGCTTCCCGATGTGCAGCACGTTCAAGTTCGCACTGTGCGCCACCGTGCTGCGGTTGGCGGACCAGGGAAAACTCTCGCTGGACCGGCGCCTTGCCATGACCACGCAGGACCTGCTGTCGCATGCGCCGGTGACCGCCCGCCACGTGGGCAAGGACGTCACCGTGCGCGACCTGTGCCGCGCCACCATGGTTACCAGCGACAACCCGGCCGCCAACCTCCTCCTGCGTGTGGTGGGCGGCCCGGCCGGCGTGACCGCGTTTCTGCGCGCCAGCGGTGATGACGTGACCCGCAACGACCGTGACGAGCCGGAGGTGAACCGCTTCGCCCCCGGCGATCCGCGCGATACCACCAGCCCGGCCGCGATGGCCGCCAGCCTGCAGCGGCTGCTGCTGGGCGAGCTGTTGCAGCCGGCCTCGCGCCAGCAACTGGCCGACTGGCTGATCGACAACGAAACCGGCGATGCGCACCTGCGCGCCGGCCTGTCCAACGCATGGCGGGTAGGTGACAAAACCGGCAGCAACGGCGAAGACACCACCAACGACATCGCCATCCTCTGGCCACTGACCGGCGGCGCACCGTGGGTGCTCACCAGCTACCTGCAAGGCGCCCGCCTCGATGATGCTGGCCGCAACGACGTGCTGCGCCAGGTAGCGGTCATCGCCGAGCAGCACATCCACGCCGCGTAACCGCCCACCCCGCGGTAGAGCCGACCGTTGGTCGGCTCCAATCCATGCCCGATCCAATGGCAGCCGGGCAGAGCCCGGCTCCACGTCAGCCGCGTACCGCCTCCAGGAAACCGCGCCCCCAGCGGTCCACGTCGTGATATTCCACGCTGCCGAACAGCTGCCGCATGCGCCCGGTGGCTTCTTTCTCCGGCATCGACAACGCCTGCAGCAGCCCGGCCGTCAGATCGGCCGGGTCGTGCGGGTTGGTCAACACCGCGCCCTTCAACTCCGCTGCCGCACCGGCGAACTCGCTGAGCACCAGCACGCCGCTGCTGCCTTCGATGCCATGGGTAGCCACGAACTCTTTGGCCACCAGATTCAGGCCGTCGCGCAACGGGGTGATCCACATCACCTGCGCCGCCGCGTAGTGCGCCACCACCTCCTCGAACGGCAGTGCCTGTGCGAAGAACCGCACCGGCGTCCAGTCCAGCCGCGAGAAGCGTCCGTTGATGCGGCCCACCGCCTGCTCGATCTGGTTCTGCAGCGTGCGGTACACGGTCATCTCGCGCGCGGCCGGGACGCACACCATCAGCAGGGTCACCTTGCCCTGGCGGTCGGGATGCTGTTCCAGCAGGCGTTCGAAGGCCTCCAGCTTGGCCAGCGTGCCCTTGGTGTAGTCCAGGCGTTCCACCGACAGCACCAGCTTGCGCGCGCCGATCTCGCGGCGCAGCTTGAAGATGTCATTGCGCACGTCGCTGCGCGCCAGCACGTTGTGGATGCGGCGCAGGTCGGTGCCCACCGGGTGTGCGCCCAGCGCGATCTCCCGGTCGCCCACGCGCAGGCGCGTGGTCATGGTGTCCAGCCCCACCGCGCACCCGTAGGTGAGGAAGCGCGGGGCGCAGCTTTCCCACGCCAGGCGCTCGGCCGGCACGGCGCCGCGCACCACGTCCACGAAGTTCTCCACCTGGCGCGGAATATGGAAGCCGATGTAGTCGCACGACAGCAGGCTGCCGATGATCTCGCGCCGCCACGGCACTACATTGAACACGTCCGCTGACGGGAAGTAGGTGTGGTGGAAGAAGGCGATCTTCAGGTCCGGGCGCAGTTCCCGCAGCGTGGCCGGCACCATCCACAGGTTGTAGTCATGGATCCACACCGTGGCCCCGTGCGCGGCTTCGGCGGCGGTGGCCTCGGCGAACTTGCGGTTGACCGTCAGGAACACCTGCCAGTCGTCCTCGCGGAACTTCGCGCGTTCCCAGAACACATGCAGCATCGGCCAGAACGCTTCTTTCGAGAAGCGCTTGTAGAAGATATCCACTTCCTGCCGGCTCAACGGCACCCGCGCAGCGGTAAGGGTGGGGTAGCGCTCGGCGTCCACGGCCAGGTGGGTCTGGAATGGCCCGCGCTTGGGGTCGTCGATGCCCCATGCCACCCACGAGCCCTTCTGGCCGCCTTCGAAGAAGCTCAGCAGCGAGGGAATGATGCCGTTGGGCGAGCGCGGCGGGCGCTGCACCAGCACACCGTTTTCCATTACTTCGTCGAAGGGCAGGCGGTGGTAGACCATCACCAGGTCGGCGCCGGCGGCGCGGGCCTGTTTGGGCGGGTAAAGATATCGGTCATCGTCGGCAAGCAGCGCGAAGTGCTCGATCGCCTCCAGGATGCCGCCGCAGCCCGGTGCCTGCGCATGGAAGGTGTTGGTCAGCGTGGCCGTGGCTTCGGTCAGCGCTGGCTCGGAATCGCCCACGCACACGCCGCGGAAGCCGGCGGTGTACATCGACAGGTCATTGAGGGTGTCGCCGGCCACCAGGATGCGGTCGCGCGGCAGGTCGAGCAGGCGCGCAAGCGCGGCCAGGGTGCGGCCCTTGTCGGTGTCCGGCGGCAGGATGTCCAGGTAGCGGTCTGCCGAATACAGCACGTCGCAGCCCAGCGCCTGGGCGGCAGCCTGGATCTGCGCGCGCAGCGGCGCCAGCGTCTGGGGATCGCAGAAGTACGAGCAGCGCCGCTCCTGGGGCACGTCCTGGCGCTGCAGCGCGGCGAACGGGCGCATCGCCGCGGCCACCACGTGTTCGCCGGGCCAGTGCGCATCGATCATCGACTGCAGCGGCTGCAGGGGCTGCAGCGTGTGGCCATCCACCACGGTCGCGCCGACATCGCAGACCACGTAGTCCGGGCGCGGAATGGCCGGGTCGGAAAGCAGCGGCATCACCGCTTCCAGGCCGCGGCCGGTGATGAAGATCAGGGCGATGCCCGGGTGCTGGTCAACCAGCCGGTACAGCCGGTGGCGCGCAGCGGCATCGCCGGCGAGGAACGTGCCATCCAGGTCGGTGGCCAGGATCAGTTGCGGGGCCGGCGTGGCCGGCGAAGTACGGGTGGGAGTGGAAAGGGCGGGTGTCGATACAGTCAATGGGCTTCCTTATCGGAACGGGTGGATTGGGGGGTGTCCGGCGGCGCCTCGAGGTCGGTTTCGGGCATCAGCTCCAGCGCCGACGGCGTGGTGCGCAGCATCAGCCGGAACCCGACCGGATGCGTGCGCACCCGCTGGAACCGCAGCAGACGCGCGCCGGTGAACAGCGCCAGCAGCATCAGCACCACGGCGAAGTACAAGGGCAGCGCGGCAGGGCCGAAGCGCTGCATGGCCGCGCCGGCCAGCGCCGGACCCAGTGCCGCGCCCACGCCGTGCACCAGCAGCAGGCTGGAACAGCCCGACAGCAGGTGCTGGCGCGGCAGGTAGTCGAGCATGTGGGCCACCGCAAACGGATACAGCGCGAACGCCAGCCCGCCGTAGCAGAAGAACAACCCGAACAGCAGGTGGGTCTGCAGCTGGATCATCGGCAGCGATGCCACCACCGCGATGCCGGCAGCGGCCAGGCTCAGGGCGACCAGCCCACTGCGCCGATCGTGGCCATTGCTGATATGGCCCAGCGGCCACTGCAGCAGCGCGCCGCCCAGAATCGCAGTCAGCATGAACAGCGCCACGCCATTGCCATCCAGGCCCACCGCGCCGGCATACACCGGCAGCAGGCCCCAGAAGGCACCCATCGCCAGCCCGGACAGGCCCGCCGCCACGGTGGCCACCGGCGCCATCGCATACAACCGGCTCAGGGTGAGCCGCGACACCACCGGCACGTCCGGCTGGCGCAGGCGTGTTGCGGTGACCGGCAACACCGCCGCGCAGATCAGGATCGCGGTCAGCATGAACATCGCCATCGCGCTGGCATCGCCCAGCATCAGCAGCACCTGGCCCAGCGCCAGCGCAGAAAGATTGACGACCATGTAAAGCGAGAACGCGCGGCTGCGCCGGGCCGGATCGGGCTCGGCGTTGAGCCAGCTCTCGATCACCGTATACAGCCCGACCAGCGCGATGCCGGTGGCGATGCGCAGCACTCCCCAGGCGACGGGATGCAGCCAGAGGGGATGGAGCAGAACGGCGATCGCCGCGAGGGCGGCGAAGAACGCGAACGCGCGGATATGCCCGATGCGGCCGATCAGCGAGGGCGCGAAAAAGGTACCGATGAAGAAGCCGGCGAAATACCCGGACATCACCAGCCCCAGCGTGCCGGCACCGAAGCCGGCCTGGCCGCCGCGCACCGCCAGCAGCGTACCCAAAAGCCCGCTGCCGGTAAGGAGCAGCGCGACGCCGGTGAGCAGGGCGGTCAGCCGCAGCATGCGCACGGCCTGGGTGGGAAGGCAATAAACAACACCTGATCTACCGTAGCACAGCTACGATGAAGCCCCGGTAGCAGCCATGCCGATGCGTTTGCACTGCCTGTGCATGCAGGCTAGGGTAGGGCGATGAATGTTCCCAAGGTTGTTGCACCGCTCGCCATTGCGTTGTTGCTTGCCGCCTGCGGTGGGCGGCAGGACAGCGTGGCCCACGACGTGGCCAATGCACCGGCCGATGCGTTCCTTGCCGCAGTCGCCGCCCATTGCGGCAAGGCGTACGAAGGCAAGGTGATTGCCAACGAACCGCGCACCGATGCACCCGATCCCTTCGAGGGCAAGCGGCTGGTGATGCACGTGCGCGGGTGCGAGGATCCCGCACACGGGCTACGTATTCCGTTCCATGTCGGCGACGATCACTCACGTACCTGGGTGATCAGCCGCACCGAGACCGGCCTGCGCCTGAAGCACGATCATCGCCACCAGGACGGTAGCCCCGATGCGGTGACGATGTACGGCGGCGACAGCAAGCCACCGGGTACCGCGCAGCGCCAGAGCTTTCCGGTGGATGCCGATTCGGTGGCGATGTTCCGCAAGGCAGACATGCTGCCGTCCGTGCACAACACCTGGGCGATGGACATCGAGCCGGACCAGCGCTTCATCTACGAACTCACCCGCCCGGGCGGTCGCCGCTTCCAGGTCGAGTTCGACCTGAGCAAGCCGGTCGCGCTGCCACCCGCGCCGTGGGGCAGCAGCCCGTAAAGCGGGGCTCTGCCCCGGTGTTCGCGGTGGCTGCCATCCAGGCCGCGTAGAGCGGGGCTCTGCCCCGCTGCTGTTCGCGCACCTGCCGGGGGTTCATGAGGTTGCCGGCCAGCGGCCGGCACTACCCGTTGCTGCGTCTACCGCACCCCGAACCGGGCGCGGCAGCCGTTGCTGACCCACAGGCTGCTGTTGGTATAGCCCCAGCTGCGGCCTTCCACGCAGGCACTGCCGGACAGCTGCTGCTGCAGCACTGGGCGGCCCTGCCGGGCGTCCCAGGCGCAGGTCTGCTGGCGGTTGCTGTTGCTGCTGCAGGTCACGCTGTAATTGGCGTTGCCCCCGCCGTTGCCCCCGCCCCAGCCGCCCCGGGCCTCGGCGAACTCGCCGCGACAGCCGCGGTTGACCCAGACCGCGCCATTGCGCACGCCCCAGGTCTGGCCCTCGACGCAAGCCGAGCCCGAGATCTGCCGGACCAGGGTGGCGTTGCGCCAGCCGGTGTTGCAGCTGCGCTCGCGGTTGTCCTGGCTCTCGCAGCGGATGGTGCCGCCGGTGCTGCCGCCGCCGCCGCCCCAGTTGCCGCCGTTGCCGCGCCCTTCGACGAACTCGGCGCGGCAGCCGCCGGTGACCCACACCGTGCCGTTGCGCGAGCCCCAAGTGCGCCCTTCCTGGCAGGCCGAGCCGGAAATCTGCCGCGACAGCTGGGCACTGCGCCAGCCGGTGTTGCAGACCCGCTCGCGGTTGTTCTGGCTTTCGCAGCGCACCGTGCCGCCGTTGTTGCCGCCGCCGCCGCCGCCGCCGTTCCAGCCGCCGCCGCTGCCGCGCAGCGAGGTGGCGATGTCCTGCTTGATCCGCGAGAAGCCCCAGCCCGAATTGACCTGGGCCAGGTAGAAGCGCAGCTGGTCGTCGGGAATGCGGCGGCCATTGGACTGGTCGGCATATTCCTGGGTGATCACCCGCGAGCGGTCGCTGGAAGACAGCTGCGACAGGTTCTCAGGGGCATAGGCGCGGGTGCTCATCTGGGCCTGGGCGGCCGGGGCGCTACAGCCCAGTGCCAGGGCCAGGCAGACAACGGTGAGGCGACGGTTCATGGCGACATCCCCTTGCGGTCGTTGGTGCGCGGACTATAGGAACGGGCCGGGTTCACGCCGTGTGATGCCCGCCGGGCGGGCCGCAGGCCCCGGCCGGGCAGGGGCGGGCAACGGCCCATTTGCCCCGGCGCAGGCTACGCCGCAGAATAAAGGGCTGTCCGGCGCAACCTGGTGCCGGCATTCTCCTGCGGAGCTTTACCCCCATGCGTACCCACTTCTGTGGCCTGGTCGATGAGACCCTGATTGGCCAAACCGTTACCCTCGCCGGCTGGACCGACGTTGCCCGCAACCAGGGCGGCGTGTGCTTCATCGATCTTCGCGATCATGAAGGCATCGTGCAGGTGACGGTGGAAGTCGACAACGCGGCCGTGTTCGCCGTGGCCGCCGGCCTGGGCTACGAGGATGTGCTGCAGGTGGAAGGCGTGGTGCGTGCGCGCCATGCGGTGAACGACAAGATCCGCACCGGCAAGGTGGAAGTGATCGCCACGGCCATCACCGTGCTCAACAAGGCCGAGCCGCTGCCGTTCCACGCCCACGAGAACCCGGGCGAGGAAACCCGCCTGAAGTACCGCTACCTGGACCTGCGCCGCCCGGAAATGCAGCGCATGCAGCGCACCCGCATCAAGCTGGTGCAGGCGCTGCGCCGCCACCTGGACGCCACCGGCTTCCAGGACATCGAAACCCCGATCCTGACCAAGGCCACCCCGGAAGGCGCCCGCGACTTCCTGGTGCCGGCGCGCATGCACCCGGGTGAGTTCTACGCCCTGCCGCAGAGCCCGCAGCTGTTCAAGCAGATCCTGATGGTGGCCGGCTTCGACCGCTACTACCAGATCGCGCGCTGCTTCCGCGACGAGGCCCTGCGTGCCGACCGCCAGCTGGAATTCACCCAGCTGGACATGGAATTCGCCTTCGTGCGCGAGCGCGACGTGCAGGACTTCGTCGAAGACATGATCCGCGCCATCTTCAAGGAAGTGGTGGACGTGGAGCTGGCCGCCAGCTTCCCGCGCCTGACCTGGGCCGAGGCGATGCGTCGCTTCGGGTCGGACAAGCCGGACCTGCGCATCGCGCTGGAGCTGGTGGACGTGGCCGAACTGGTCAAGACCAGTGAGTTCCCGGTGTTCACCGCCGCCGCCAACGACGCCGACGGCCGCGTGGCCGCGCTGCGCATCCCCGGCGGTGCCACGCTGAGCCGCAAGCAGATCGACGAGTACGCCGCACATGCCGCCAAGTACGGCGCCAAGGGCCTGGCCTACATCAAGATCGGCGACACCGGTGAAGTCAGCTCGCCGATCGCCAAGTTCTTCAGCGAAGAGGCCTTCGCCGCGCTGGTAGCCTACGTGGGCGCCGGCAACGGCGACATCGTGTTCTTCGGTGCCGGTGGTTACAACAAGGTCTCCGACTTCATGGGCGCCCTGCGCCTGAAGGCCGGCAAGGACTTCAACCTGGTCGCCGACGGGTGGGCCCCGCTGTGGGTCACCGACTTCCCGATGTTCGAGTACGACGACGAAGCCCAGCGCTACGTCGCCCTGCATCACCCCTTCACCGCCCCGGCGGTGGACGACATCGCCGACCTGCGCGCCAACGCCAAGACCGCGGTGTCGCGCGGCTATGACATGGTGCTCAATGGCAACGAGATCGGCGGCGGTTCGATCCGTATCCACCGCTCGGACATGCAGAGCACGGTGTTCGAGCTGCTGGGCATCGGTGCCGAAGAGGCCGAGGCCAAGTTCGGCTTCCTGCTCGACGCCCTGCGTTTCGGCGCGCCGCCGCACGGTGGCATTGCCTTCGGCATCGACCGCATCGCCGCGCTGATGGCTGGCACCGAGTCGATCCGCGACGTCATTCCGTTCCCGAAGACCACCGGCGCGCAGTGCCTGATGACCGGCGCCCCGTCGCCGATCCCGGACGAGCAGCTGGCCGAAGTGCACATCCAGGTTCGCCCGCGCAATGCCTGACCCGCCAACGTAGTGCCGGGCTCTGCCCGGCACGCCCCACCAAACCCCGGAGATCCTGCAATGAGCGAATACGCGTTTTCGTTGGAATGGGAAAAGCTGGGCAATGAAGGCGCCGACGCCACCCTGGTCACCGAACGCGCCCGCGTGTTCGGTGGCTGGCTGGTGCGCGTGGGCACCAACCCCGCCGCCATGGCGTTGACCTTCGTGCAGGACGGCGAAGGGCGCTGGGATGGCGAGGACTTCGGCGTGGAAGACTACGAAGAAGACGAAGACGAAGACGAAGACGACCTCGACGAGGAAGACGACGAGGAAGAGGGCGAAGAGGACGAGGAAGAGTACGCGGACGGGGACGAGGAAGAAGAGGAGGGCGACGAGGAAGAAGACGCCCCCACGGAGCGCAGGCCTGAGGCCTGCCCGGACACCGCCATGTACGCCATCCGCCGTGCCACCGTTGACGACGCACCGACCCTGTCGGTGCTGGCCACGCGTACCTTCGTGGAAACCTTCGGCCACCTCTATCCTGCGCAGGACCTGCAGGATTTCCTGGACGAGGCCTATGCGGTCGACCGCCAGCACATCATCCTGGCCCACCCGGATTACGCGGTGTGGCTGCTGGAACGGGACGGCGTGGCGGTCGGCCATGCCGCGGCCGGCCCCTGCGGCCTGCCGCACCCGGACGTGCAGCCGGGCGATCGCGAACTCAAGCGCCTGTACCTGATCAAGGACGAACAGAGCTGCGGTTGGGGCAGCCGGTTGCTGGAAACGGCACTGGACTGGCTCGAACGCGACGGCCCGCGCACGCTGTGGCTGGGCGTGTGGTCGGAGAACTTCGGCGCGCAGCGTTTTTACGCCCGCTACGGCTTCACCAAGGTGGGCACCTACGAATTTCCGGTCGGCAGCGTACGCGACCTGGAGTTCATCCTGCGCCGACCGGCCGGCCCGGCGCGCTGAGCACCCGTCCCGTTTCCTTCTCCATCGCAATGGACCGCAACGGCTTCACCCGCCGTTGCACGGTCTATTCGTCTAATGGCCGTGTTTCCTCCCGCAGGTCCCAAGCCAACCGGCTAGGCTGAGTGCATGAATCCCCCTGTTTTATTGCTTCACGGCATCTGGAATGCCCGCGCCTGGGTTGGCCCACTGGCCTGGCGGCTGCGCGCGCGTGGCTTCAGCGTGGACACCTTTGGCTATTCCAGCGTCTTCGGCGGTCCCGACGTGGCGGTGCCGCAACTGTTGGAACGGCTCAAGGACAGCGGCCCGGTGTCGCTGGTCGGGCACAGCCTGGGCGGGCTGGTGGCGCTGGAAGCGTTGCGCCAGCAGCCGGACCTGCCGGTGTCGCGGGTGGTCTGCCTGGGTTCGCCGTTGCGCGGCAGCGGCACCGCCCGGTCGCTGGCCGAGCATGGCTGGTCGCTGGCGCTCGGCCGCAGCAGCGACCTGCTGCTCGACGGCCTGCCGGCCTGGGAGGGCAGGGCGCAGGTGGGGTTGGTTGCCGGCTCGGTCCCGCACGGCCTGGGTAGCCTGCTGGGCGCCATCGGCGAAGCCTCCGATGGCACCGTGGCGCTGGATGAGACCCACCTGCCGGGCCTGGCCGACCATTGCGTGGTTCCGGCCAGCCACAGTGGGCTGGTGTTTTCCCCCGAGGCCGCGCGCCAGACCGCCGCCTTCCTGCGCGATGGCCGCTTCCGGCCCGACCGCGCCGCCCACGCCGCCTGAGCCCGGGCGGCCCCCCGGCCACGACTAACACGGTCGCGGCGGGCGATCAGGTAGAATCCGCGCCCTGTTCCTCATGCAAGCACGGTAATACCCATGGGTAGAGGTCCCTCGATCGAGAACCGCAAAAACGCGTCTGACGCGAAGCGCGGCAAGATTTTCACCAAGATCATCCGCGAGATCGGCGTTGCCGCGCGCGGCGGTGGAGGGGACCCCAACAACAACCCGCGCCTGCGGGTTGCCATGGACAAGGGCCTGGCCTCGAACATGTCCAAGGACGTGATCGAGCGCGCCATCAAGAAGGCCACCGGCGAACTGGAAGGCGTGGAATACGAAGAGATCCGCTACGAGGGCTATGCCCCCGGTGGCGTGGCCGTGATCGTGGACTGCCTGACCGACAACCGCGTGCGCACGGTGGCCGATGTCCGCCACGCGTTCAGCAAGTGCGGCGGCAACATGGGCACCGAAGGCTCGGTGGCCTTCATGTTCAAGCGCGTGGGCGTGCTGCATTTCGCCGCCGGTGCCGATGAAGAGACCATCACCGAGGCGGCCATCGAGGCCGGCGCGGACGACATCGTGGTGTACCCGGAAGACGGCGCGATCGACGTGTTGACCGCCGCCGACAGCTACCACGCGGTCAAGGAGGCCATGGAAGCGGCCAAGCTGACCCCGGACCACGCCGAACTGACCTTCCGCGCCGACAACGACATCAAGGTCGAAGGCGACACCGCCCTGCAGGTCAAGAAGCTGCTGGACATGCTGGAAGACCTGGACGACGTGCAGGACGTGTTCTCCAACGCCGACCTCGGCGCGGACGCCTACGCCTGACCGGACGCGCTGCCGGTCGCCTTTGGCGACCGGTGGGCGGACAATGCGGACCATGATGACTCCCGCCGTTCCCTGCCATCGCCGCCGCACTGCTCCGTTCCGGGTCCTGCCCGGCCGCGTGCGTGCCGCATGACCCGCATCCTCGGCATCGACCCCGGTTCGCAACGCACCGGGGTGGGCATCATTGATGTGGATGCCACCGGCAACGTCGTGCACGTGCACCACCTGCCGCTGGTGTTGCTGGGCGCCGACGATTTCCCGCAGCGCATGAAGCTGCTGGTGCTGGGCCTGAACGCCCTGGTCGAGGAATACCGCCCCGACGAAGTGGCGATCGAAAAAGTGTTCATGGCGCGCAACCCCGACTCGGCCCTGAAGCTGGGCCAGGCCCGCGGCGCGGCCATCTCGGCGGTGGTCATGCGCGACCTGCCGGTCAGCGAGTACGCGGCCACCGAAATCAAGCTGGCCGTGGTCGGCCGCGGTGGCGCGGAAAAACAACAGGTCCAACACATGGTCGGGCTCATGCTCAACCTGAAAACCAAGCTGCAGGCCGACGCCGCCGATGCGTTGGCCGTGGCCATCACCCACGCCCACGTACGGGCAACGGCGCAACGCCTGGGCGTCAACGCCCGCATGGCCTGGAGCCGCAAATGAGGAAAGCTGCATGATTGGTCGTCTGCGCGGGATCGTGGCCTACAAGGCGCCGCCGTGGCTGCTGATCGACGTCAATGGCGTCGGTTACGAGCTGGAGGCGCCGATGAGCACCTTCTACGACCTGCCCGAGCTGGGCCGCGAGGTCACCCTGTTCACCCACTACGCGCAGAAGGAAGACAGCGTGTCGCTGTATGGCTTCCTGCGTGAGGGCGAGCGCCGCCTGTTCCGCGACGTGCAGAAGGTCAGCGGAATCGGCGCCAAGATCGCGCTGGCGGTGTTGTCGGGGGTGAGCGTGGACGAGTTCGCGCGCATGCTGCAGGCCGGTGACATCACCGCGCTGACCCGCATTCCCGGCATCGGCAAGAAGACCGCCGAGCGCATGGTGCTGGAACTGCGCGACCGCGCGGCCAATTTTGGCGGGGGCGGCGCACCCCTGGCCGGTGCCGCGCCGGCCACCGACCCGGTCTCCGAGGCCACCGTGGCCCTGCAGCAGCTGGGCTACAAGCCGGCCGAGGCCGCGCGCATGGCGCGCGATGCCAACGCCGAGGGCGACGATGTCGCCACCGTCATCCGCAAGGCCCTGCAGGCCGCGCTGCGCTGACCCGCGCGCTGCCTTCTTCCTGATACCGACCGCGTCCGCCCGGAGCACCATGTCCACCTCTTCCACCCAGCACGACAACGGCCACGCCGCGCACGGCCACGCGCCGGCGGCCGGCGGCATGGCTCTGATGATCGGCGCCATCGGCGTGGTGTTCGGCGACATCGGCACCAGCCCGCTCTACACGTTGAAGGAAGCGTTCTCGCCGCATTACGGCCTCAACAGCGACCACGACACCGTACTGGGCGTGCTGTCGCTGGCGTTCTGGGCACTGAACATCGTCGTTACGCTCAAATACGTCACCATCATCATGCGCGCCGACAACGAGGGCGAGGGCGGCATCATGGCGCTGATGGCGCTGACCCAGCGCACCCTGCGGCACGGCTCGCGCTCGGCGTACGTGGTGGGCATCCTGGGCATCTTCGGGGCCTCGCTGTTCTTCGGCGACGGGGTGATCACCCCGGCCATCTCGGTGCTGGGTGCGGTCGAAGGCCTGGAGGTGGCCGCGCCCGGGCTGCATGCGTTCATCGTGCCGATCACGGTGGTGGTGCTGCTGGCGGTGTTCGCGGTGCAGCGCTTTGGCACCGAGAAGATCGGCAAGCTGTTCGGGCCGATCACCTCGATCTGGTTCATTTCGCTGGCCGCGATCGGCATCTGGAACATCGTCGATGCGCCGGAAGTGCTCAAGGCCTTCAACCCCATGTGGGCGCTCCGCTTCTTCATGGAGCACGGCTGGCACGGCATCTTCATCCTGGGCGCGGTGGTCCTGGCGGTCACCGGTGGCGAGGCGCTGTACGCCGACATGGGCCACTTCGGGGCCAAGCCGATCCGCCATGCGTGGTACTTCTTCGTGCTGCCGTGCCTGGTG
>Ga0308169_10000524_pt1 | contig 55741 bp, 50 predicted proteins | sample PhyBR1_2_FD_202139 | JGI IMG/M metagenome (GOLD analysis project Ga0308169, IMG submission 202139) | Phyllosphere microbial communities from UC Gill Tract Community Farm, Albany, California, United States - DLSLSB.R1 | ecosystem: Host-associated > Plants > Phyllosphere > Unclassified | place... | reverse complement strand
GCGGCAGAATGGTGAAGCTGCGGGTGCAGCTGACTGCAGGGCCTGCGGCTAACGGTACGCTGAGGGCCTCGCAGGCAGCCTGATTAATAGCGAAGAGCTTGTCCATGCTGATCATGGTGGCGTCCTTTTCAGCGTCTGCAAGCGTCGCCGATAGGGTCGATGAGTTGCCGACGGGGCGGGGGGCGGGCCGCGTTTTTTCACGGCTTTTTTTGCCTGCCAACCATACCGAGCTGACGCTTTTCAGGGACCTGGACGGTTTCTGATAAGGGTGTAGGAAAGTTCGCTACCTAAGGCAAAGGGCTGCCCAGCCGGACGCCTGATCCCGCCGCACAGGAACCAAAGCCAGCGCTGCCCACAGCAACAGTGAGCAGTTCAGAGATAGCCAAGGGCGCTGCGTAGCCGCTTCGTCCGGCACTGCGCCCGGCAAGGCTGCTCAGAAAGCGGGCGACCCTAGCTCGATGAAAAATCCTTCATGCCGAGTTTATTTACTTAGCCTGCTAATAAACCCTATAACTAAGTCCTGCGACACTCTGCCGCAGCCAACTCAAAGTGGAGTTTTCAACGATGACAGTCCAAGTAACCGAACGCGACGAATCGAAAATGTCCCATGAAGGCCTGGCCGCCGGTGTGCGGATCTGGGACGTCCACCAGCAAGGCGAACTGGTCGGCATGTTCCACCAGGAACACGAAGCCCAGCAATACCGCGCCGAACTCGAAACCCTCGAGAACCAGCGCCAGCAATAGCCCCTGTATCGATCAACGCGCCTGGCAGTTTCCCCACCAGCCGCCGCATGAAAAAGGGCTGCCAAGCAGCCCTTTGTAACTAAAGACACCACCCGTGACGGGGGTTACCACATCAAATCATCAGGAATCTTGTAAGCCGCATACGGATCATCCTCATCGGCCTCCTCGACATGCGTGTTGAGCAACAGAATCCGCCCAGGATCACGCTCCTGAATCTTCACCGCCGCCTCCCGCGGAATCACCTCGTAACCCCCACCCAACGCCACTACAGCCAACGAGCCATTGCTCAGTTTGCTGCGCATCAGCGCGTTCACCGCAATCCGCTTGACCTTCTTGTCGTCAACGAAATTGTAGTAATCCTCGGTGGTCAACTTGGGCAGGCGGGTCGCCTCGATCAACTGTTTGATCTGCGCCGCCCGGGCCTTTTGCTCAGCCTTCTCCTGCTGCTGGCGATTCAGCTCCTGATCACGCTTGGCTTTTTCCGCCATGGCCTCTTTGGCCAGACGCTGCTGGGTGTCGTCCACCTCGACCTGGCCTTTTTGTTCCAGGCGCTTCTGTTTCTTTTCTGCTTTGTTGGTCTGCTGGACCTGCTTCTGGTTAACCAGACCGGCCTTGAGCAATTGGTCGCGAAGGGAAAGGCTCATGGATGTTCACTCACTTATGCAACAGCTCAGCCGCAGCTGGGCAGGTTCTTTTCTTGGCGTTTGGCTTCACCCCAAAGGGCGTCCAATTCATCAAGGTTACAGGATTCGATAGGCTTGCCGCTGTCGCGCAAGGCCTGTTCGATGAAGCGAAAACGCCGCTCGAACTTGCGATTGGCGCGACTCAGGGCGTTTTCCGGGTCTTGCTTGAGATGGCGGGCGAGGTTGACCGTGGCAAACAGCAGGTCACCGATCTCGTCTTCCAATGCATCGGCGTCATTATCCGCCATGGCCTGCAGCACTTCATCCAGCTCTTCACGGACCTTGTCCAGCACCGGCAGCGGGTCGGGCCAGTCGAAACCGACCGTGGCCGTACGCTTTTGCAGCTTGGCGGCACGCGACAAAGCCGGCAAGGCCGCGGGAACGTCGTCAAGCAATGACAACTGCTCGGGCACGCTGTGTTCGGCGCGCTCCTGGGCCTTGATCTCTTCCCAGCGCAACTTGACCTGGGCTTCGCTCAGGCTCGGCGTGTCCAGCGGCGCGTACAGCTCGCCGGTGGGGAACACATGCGGGTGGCGGCGGATCAGCTTGCGGGTGATGCCGTCGACCACGCCGGCAAACTCGAAACGGCCTTCTTCGCGGGCCAGCTGGCTGTAGTAAACAACCTGGAACAGCAGGTCGCCGAGTTCACCTTGCAGGTGGGCGAAGTCGCCCCGCTCGATGGTGTCGGCCACCTCGTAGGCTTCTTCGATGGTGTGTTGGACGATGCTTGCGTAGTCCTGCTTCAAGTCCCATGGGCAGCCATGCTGCGGGTCACGCAGACGGGCCATGAGGTGCAGCAGGTCTTCAAGGGTGTAAGTCATGGCAGGTCCTTCGGTTGCGCCTCGTTTCACGGGTAAGCCCGCTCCCAGGGCCCTGATCGACCTGTGGGAGCGGGATAACCCGTGAAGGGCTCACCGCGGTTTCAAGGGGTACGGTTACGCCGCGTCTCGATGATGTTGGGCAACTGCGAAATCCGCCCGAGCAGACGCCCGAGGGCATCCAGACCGGGGATTTCGATGGTCAGCGACATCAAGGCGGTGTTGTCTTCCTTGTTCGAGCGGGTGTTGACCGCCAGCACGTTGATCTTCTCGTTGAGCAGCACCTGCGACACATCACGCAGCAGGCCTGGGCGGTCGTAGGCGCGGATGATGATGTCGACCGGGTAGGTCAGCACCGGCACCGGGCCCCAACTGACCTGGATGATCCGCTCCGGCTCACGCCCGCTCAGTTGCAGCACCGAGGCGCAGTCCTGGCGGTGAATGGTCACGCCGCGGCCCTGGGTGATATAGCCCACGATCGCCTCGCCGGGCAGCGGCTGGCAGCAGCCGGCCATCTGCGTCAACAGGTTGCCGACACCCTGAATCTGGATATCGGCACGCTTGCCGTTACGTACACCAGACGGCTTGCGCGGGGTCAGCTCGATCTGCTCGATCCGCTCCGGCTCAAGCAACTGCTGGGCTGCGTTGACCAGATGCGCCAGGCGCAAGTCACCGGCACCGAGGGCAGCAAACAGGTCTTCGGCGGTTTTCACGTTGGCTTTTTCGGCCAACCGATCGAAATCGACCTGAGGCAGGCCAAGCCTGCTCAGTTCGCGCTCGATCAGGGTCTTGCCGGCGGCGACGTTCTGATCGCGCGCCTGCAGCTTGAACCAATGGACAATCTTCGCCCGTGCACGCGAGGTGGTGACGTAGCCAAGGTTCGAGTTCAGCCAGTCGCGGCTTGGGCTGCCGTGCTTGCTGGTGATGATCTCAACCTGCTCACCGGTCTGCAGGCTGTAGTTGAGCGGCACGATGCGGCCGTTGATCTTGGCGCCACGGCAGTTGTGGCCGATCTCGGTGTGCACGCGGTAGGCGAAGTCAAGCGGCGTCGAGCCCTTGGGCAGGTCGATAGCGTGGCCGTCGGGGGTAAAGATATACACCCGGTCAGGCTCGATATCGACACGCAGTTGCTCGGCCAGGCCGCCGATGTCGCCCAGCTCTTCGTGCCACTCCAGCACCTGGCGCAGCCAAGAGATCTTTTCTTCGTAGTGGTTGGAACTGGCCTTGACGTCGGTGCCTTTGTAACGCCAATGCGCGCAGACGCCGAGCTCGGCTTCTTCGTGCATGCCGTGGGTGCGGATCTGCACCTCGAGCACCTTGCCCTCCGGGCCGATCACTGCGGTGTGCAGGGAGCGGTAGCCGTTTTCCTTGGGGTTGGCGATGTAGTCGTCGAACTCCTTGGGAATGTGCCGCCAGAGGGTGTGGACGATGCCCAGAGCGGTGTAGCAGTCGCGGATCTCCGGGACCAGCACGCGCACGGCGCGCACGTCGTAGATCTGGCTGAACTCCAGGCCTTTGCGCTGCATCTTGCGCCAGATCGAATAGATATGTTTCGCCCGGCCACTGATATCGGCGTTGACGCCGGTGGCCAGCAACTCGTTCTGCAGCTGGTTCATCACATCGTTGATGAAACGCTCGCGGTCCAGCCGGCGTTCGTGCAGGAGCTTGGCGATCTGTTTGTACTGGTCAGGCTCAAGATAGCGGAAGGACAGGTCCTCCAGCTCCCACTTGATATGCCCGATACCCAGCCGGTGCGCCAGTGGCGCATAGATGTCGAATACCTCGCGGGCCACGCGCAGGCGTTTTTCTTCATCGGCGGCTTTCACCGCACGAATCGCGCAGGTGCGCTCGGCCAGTTTGATCAGGGCGACGCGCACGTCGTCGACCATGGCCACGAGCATCTTGCGCAGGTTTTCGACCTGCGCCTGCGAGCCGAGCACCAGCGACTGGCGCGGGCTCAGGCTGGCACTGATGGCGGCCATGCGCAGCACGCCGTCGATCAGCTTCGACACTACCGGGCCAAAGCGTTGGCCGACCTCGGCCAAGGTGACCTTACCTTCACGTACTGCGCGGTAGATCACCGCCGCGACCAGCGAATCCTGGTCGAGTTTGAGATCGGCGAGGATCTCGGCGATCTCCAGGCCGGCCTGGAAACTGGACGTACCGTCCGCCCACGAATGCTTGGCCGGGTTGCCCTTCTTCTCGACTTCCTGGGCGAACTCGCAGGCTTCTTTCAGGTTCACCCGGTCCAGCGCCGAATCGACGCTCACCACATGATCCAGCCACGCTTCGAGATTGATACTGCCGTCGCTGTTGACCGGCTGGTGCACTCTCACCTGTACCATCTTTGCTTTACCTTTCCATACAGCGCAGCCCACGGCCGCACTGACAATCACCGTGCGCCTACCATTCCCTGGAAGCCGCACCAAGAGGGCCAGCGTTGGCTAGCCCACTTCGAATAACGCCATGGCTTCGACATGCGCCGTCTGAGGAAACATGTCGAGAATCCCGGCCCTTGTTAACCGGTACCCTTGGGCGACCAGCACCTGCGCGTCACGCGCCAGCGTCGCCGGGTTACACGAGACATACACCAGCCGCTTGGCCTTGAGGCGGGCGATGCCTTGCACCACCTCGTAAGCACCGTCGCGCGGTGGGTCCAAGAGTACCGCAGAAAAACCCTCGGCGGCCCATTCGGCACCTGCCAGAGGTTGAGATAAATCGGCCTGAAAAAACGCCGCGTTATGCACATTGTTGTCACGGGCATTGGCTGCCGCCCGCTCGACCATCGCCTGCACGCCTTCCACCGCCACCACTTCGCGGGCCTGCCTGGCCAACGGCAGGGCAAAGTTGCCCAGGCCGCAGAACAGGTCCAGCACACGCTCGTCAGGCTGCGGTGCGAGCCAGGCCAGGGCCTGCTCGATCATGGCCGTATTGACCTGGGCGTTGACCTGAACAAAATCGCCCGGACGCCACGCTAGCTGCATCTGCCACGGCTGCAAAGTGAAACCGAGGGTCTGCCCGGCTTCGACCGGCGCAGGCTCACCCTCCCCTTGCAACCATAGCTGGGCGCCCGCCTCTTTGCAGAAGGCCTGCAGCCGTGCCAGGTCATCCTCTGGCAACGGCGCCACGTGGCGCAACAGGACGGCCTCGGCGCTGCCGCTGAACAACTCGACATGGCCCAGCGCCTGCGGTTTGTTCAGGCTGCGCAACACCGTCGGCAAATGCCGCAGGATCTTTTGCAAGGGCTGTACCAGCACCGGGCATTCGTCGATGGCGATGATCGCCTGGCTGGCCTCGGCACGGAAACCGACTTCCAGCTGACGGTTCTTGACGTCCCAGCGCACGGCAATCCGCGCGCGTCGGCGGTAGCCGAATTCAGGCCCGGACAACGGCGCTGCCCATTGCTCTGGCTGGATCCCGGCCACCCGCTGCAACTGCTCGGCGAGCATGCGCTGCTTGAGCGCCAGCTGCTCGGCGTGCGGCAGGTGCTGCAGGTTGCAACCGCCACACCGATCATAGTGCCGGCACGGCGCCGGGCGCCGCTCGGGGCTGGCTTGCAGGACCCGCTCTAGGCGCGCATCGACGATCTTGCCACGGGCACCAAGCACCCGCGCTTCCACCGCTTCGCCGGCCAGGGCGCCGCTGACGAACCAGGTCCGCCCTTCATGAAAACTGATGCCGCGGCCATCACCGGCCAGGCGCTCGATGTCCAGGCGCTGCTTCTTGCCTACGGGAACTTGCGCAGCACGATCGCCGCCGGCCGGCTGGAAACGCAGGCCGCCTTTACTTTTCTTGGTCATCAGGTCGCGTCGAACAGGCCAGTGGAAAGATAGCGATCACCGCGGTCGCAGACGATCGCAACCATCACGGCGTTTTCCACCTGCTGCGACAGGCGCAACATGCCGGCCACCGCACCACCAGAGGACACACCGCAGAAAATGCCCTCTTCACGGGCAAGGCGGCGGGTGACGTGTTCAGCTTCAGCCTGGGACATGTCGATTACCTGATCGACCCGGGCGGCGTCGAAGATCTTCGGCAGATACTCTTCCGGCCAGCGCCGGATGCCGGGGATCGACGAGCCGTCCATGGGCTGCAGACCAATGATCTGCACCGCCGGGTTCTGCTCCTTGAGGTACTGCGAGCAGCCCATGATGGTGCCGGTAGTGCCCATCGAGCTGATGAAATGAGTGACGCTGCCCTGGGTCTGCTGCCAGATCTCCGGGCCGGTGCTGGTGTAGTGGGCCAACGGGTTGTCGCCGTTGGCGAACTGATCGAGGATCAACCCGCGGCCTTCGGCCTGAAGCTTTTCGGCCAGATCGCGGGCGCCTTCCATGCCCTCTTCCTTGCTCACCAGGATCAACTCGGCGCCATAAGCGGTCATCGCTGCCTTGCGTTCGGCAGTGGAGTTGTCGGGCATGATCAGGATCATCTTGTAGCCCTTGATCGCCGCAGCCATGGCCAGAGCGATGCCGGTGTTACCGGAGGTCGCTTCGATCAGGGTGTCGCCGGGCTTGATCTGGTTGCGCAGTTCGGCGCGGGTGATCATCGACAGTGCCGGGCGGTCCTTGACCGAGCCGGCCGGGTTGTTGCCTTCGAGCTTGAGCAACAAGGTATTGCTGGTCGCACCTGCGAGGCGCTGCAGGCGAACCAGAGGCGTATTGCCGACGCAATCGGCGATGGTTGGGTACTGCAGGGTCATGGTGTCTTTCGCAATCAAAACGACAGGGGCGCCTATCATACCGGCATTCCCTTGCCGGCCATATCACGCAATCTGTGGTCGATATAGCTGTCAGCTATATAGCAGCTGTGCCGGCGCCGATTCGCTCGCTTCGACGTGCGCTGGCAGGCGCATGCACAGGCGCAGGCCGCGTTTGCCGTTCTCGGCCCAAAGCGTCCCGCCCTGGCGTTGAATGGCGCCGCGGGCGATGCTCAGGCCGAGGCCAAAGCCGCCGTCGCCGGGGCGCGAACCGTCCAGCCGCGAAAACGGCGCGAAGATACGCTCCAGATCGTTCTCGGCCACGCCGCCGCCCTGGTCTTCCAGCCAGATCCGCCAGTAACTACCCTCAAGCCGACCGCCGAGGGTGATCACGCCGTCGCCAGGCGAATGACGAATGGCATTACGCAGCAGGTTTTCCACGGCCTGGGCCAAATGGTTGAGGTTGCCCTGCACCCAACAGGTTGCCGGCAATTCACAGCGCAGACGTGCAGGCTGCCAGGCGCTTTCGTAGCAGGCGTCCTCGGCGAGCATGTCCCACAGCGCCTGCAGCTGGATCGGTTCGAGGTTCATCGGCGCCCGTTCGGCGTCCTGCCAGGCCAGTTGCAGGGTGTCTTCGACCAGTTGCTGCATGCAATCGACCTCCCGCGTGACGCGCTCGCGCAGGCGCCCAAGGTCAGCCTCGCCATCGCCGGCCACCCGCAAGCGGCTCAGCGGCGTGCGCATTTCGTGGGACAGGTCGCGCAGCAGTTGTTGCTGCAAGGCCACTGTGCCTTGAAGGCGCTCGGCCATCTGGTCGAAGGCACGCGCCAGCTCGCCAAGCTCGTCATGTCGGCCCATGGTGGTCGCGTCCAGCCGCGCCGAGAGCTGATCGGCGCGCCAGGCATTGGCCTGCTCGCGCAGCTGGTTCAACGGCACAATCAGCATGCGGTACAGACCCACGCACAGCAGCAAGGTGAACAGGCCGGGAATCACCCCGTTGATCAGGATCCGCCACAGCCACAGGTACTGGCCCGGATTGAGCCGCGTGGGCAATTCGATGACCAGCATGGCCTGCGCGGCGGGGTCGGCGAACGGCAAGCGCAGCCACGGTTGATCGACACTGCGTCGGCTCATCGGCCAGTCGACCTGGCGCAGGCGGGTCAGGCGCTGGGTCTGCTCGGCCGTCAGCGGGGTACTGCTCAAGCTGTGCAGGTGGCTGTTGATGACGCCGACAAAGCCCTGCTCACGCGCCCGCATGCCTTGCAACCATTGATCGATGCCGGCCTGGCCGCCCTCGTGCCAGGCCTGCTCAGCCTCGACCGCGTAGGCCTGCAGCAGTTGCCGGGCGGGCTTGGAGAGAAATGCATTCTGGGTTTCCATGTAGCGACCCCAGCTGTAGCTCAGGCCGATCATCAACAGGCAAAAGCCCACCAGCAAAATCGCCAGGCGCCAGAACAACGAGTGTCGATCGAGCATGGTTCAGCCCTCGCCGGCGCTGAGCACATAACCTTTGCCCCAAACGGTGACGATCTGCCGCTCGTGGTAACCGACCGCCTTGAGCTTGCGGCGGATCTGGCTGACGTGCATGTCCAGGCTGCGATCGTGGCGGGAGTAACCCCGCTGCAACACTTGCTGATACAGCAGCGGCTTGCTCAGCACCTCGTCCGGACTGCGGTAGAGGGTGTCCAGCAGGCGATATTCGCTGGGGGTCAGGCCGGCCCAGTTGGAGCCGAGGCAAACATCGCTGATAGCGTCATCAAAGCGCAGCTCGCCTGGCTCGACAGGTTGCGGTGCCTGGCGCCGGCGCTCCAGCTCAACCCGGCGCAGGATCGCCTCGATGCGCACCTGCAACTCGGCCATGCTGAAGGGCTTGGGCAGATAGTCATCGGCGCCGCGCTGAAAGCCGGTGATACGGTCCGCTTCAGCGCCCAGGGCCGACATCAGGATCACTGGCGTGGCGCTTTTGCGCCGCAGCTGCGCGAGTGCATCGAGGCCGTTCAGCCCCGGCAGGAGGATATCCATCAGGACCACGTCGAACACCTGCCGGCCTGCTGTTTCCAGACCGTCAAGGCCGTTGCGGCACCAGGTCACCTGAAACCCACCGCGCTGCAATTCTTCGTGCAGGTAAGCGCCGAGGACCGGGTCGTCTTCGATGGCGAGAATGTTCGAGTGGTAAATGGCTACGGGATTCATTGGCTTCTGGCATTGATTCTCAATTGCGCGATTATTGGCCAGTAACTCAAGGCTAGGCAACTGGATTACGACCGAACCATTAGCGCCTCCGGCTGCAAGCGCAGCCTGCCAGCCCGCCTGGGGCGCTGAAATGATCGCTTTACGCCCGCAGCCGGAGTAACGTTCGGCAACTATTCCGTCCCGCTCGGCGACGGCCATCAGGCACATCACAGGAGGCGAGTGTGCTCGATCGTTTGGGAATCAGAAGCCGGGTCATGCTGCTGGCGCTGCTGCCGGCTACCTTGATGGCACTGGTGCTGGGAATCTATTTCACCTGGCTGCAACAAAACGAGCTGCGTACCCAGTTGCTCCAGCGCGGCAGGATGATTGCCGAACAACTGGCGCCGCTGGCGGCGCCCGCCCTCGCCCGCCATGCCACTGACCAGCTGGAAAGGATTGCCGGCCAGGCGCTGGAGCAAAGCGACGTGCGCGCGGTGGTGTTCCTGACCCCACAGCGCACCCAGCTGGCCCATGCCGGGCCGAGCATGCTCAACCAGCCGCCCAGCGGCGGAAGCGGCACGCAATTGCTGCAACGCACTGGCAATGACGCCACCCGCTACCTCATGCCGGTGTTCGGCCATCACCGCGACCTGGCCGCTGACGCAGTGCCGGCCGAAGCCGAGCGCCTGCTCGGCTGGGTGGAAATCGAGCTGTCGCATGATGGCACGCTGCTGCGCGGTTACCGCAACCTGTTCACCAGCGTGCTGCTGATTCTCGCCTGCCTGACCGTGACCGCACTGGTCGCCCTGCGCATGAGCCGCACCATCAACGACCCGATCAGGCGGATCAAGGAGGCGGTCACTCAGCTCAAGGACGGCAACCTCGAAGCGCGCCTGCCGGCCATGGGCAGCCATGAGCTGGACGAGCTGGCGGCCGGTATCAACCGCATGGCCGAGACCCTGCACAGCGCCCATGAAGAACTGCAGCACAGCATCGACCAGGCCACCGAAGACGTGCGCCAGAATCTGGAAACCATCGAAATCCAGAACATCGAGCTGGACATGGCACGCAAGGAAGCCCTCGAGGCCAGCCGGATCAAGTCCGAGTTCCTCGCCAACATGAGCCACGAGATCCGCACCCCGCTCAACGGCATCCTCGGCTTTACCCATCTGCTGCAGAAGAGCGAACTGGCGCCGCGTCAGCTGGATTATCTCGGCACCATCGAACAGTCTGCCGACAACCTGCTGGGGATCATCAACGAGATCCTCGATTTCTCCAAGATCGAGGCCGGCAAGCTGGTGCTCGACAGCATCCCGTTCAACCTGCGCGACCTGATCCAGGACACCTTGACCATTCTCGCCCCAGCCGCCCACGCCAAACAGCTCGAGCTGCTCAGCCTGGTCTACCGGGATACGCCGCTGTCGCTGGTCGGTGACCCGCTGCGCTTGAAGCAGATCCTCACCAACCTGGTCAGCAACGCGATCAAGTTCACCCGCGAAGGCACTATCGTCGTGCGGGCGATGCTCGAAGACGAACAGGGTGACCATGTGCAGCTGCGCATCAGCGTGCAGGACAGCGGTATCGGCCTTACCCCGCAGGACGTGCGCACGCTGTTCCAGGCTTTCAGCCAGGCCGACAACTCCTTGTCGCGCCAGCCCGGCGGTACCGGCCTTGGGCTAGTCATCTCCAAGCGCCTGATCGAGCAGATGGGCGGCGAAATCGGCGTCGACAGCGCGCCCGGCGAGGGCTCGCAGTTCTGGATCAGCCTCAATCTGCCCAGGGCCCACGACGATGGCTCGGAACTGCCGCTACAAGCGCTGCTGGGTCGCCGTGCGGCCATCGTCGACGGCCATGAGCTGGCCCGCCAGGCGCTGGAGCACCAGCTGCAGGACTGCGGCTTGAGCGTCAGCGTGTTCGCCTCGTTCGAGCAACTTGTGCAAGGCGTGCAAGCCGCCCATCAGGCCGGGCAACCGTTTGAATTTGCTGTGCTCGGTGCCAACCTGAACAACCTCTCGCCCGAGCTGCTCGGCCAGTACAACCAACAGCTGGAACGCCTGCAGTGCCTGTGCGTGGTGCTCTGCCCGACCACCGAGCAGGGCTTGTATCATCCCAGCTTGCCCAACCCGCACGGCCAGTTGCTGTCCAAGCCCACCTGCACGCGCAAGCTGCGCCGGCTGCTGCTTGAGCTGATCCAGCCGCGCCGGCAGCTGAGCGAAGTGCGTATGCCGGGCAGCCAGCGCATGCCGAAGATCCTCTGCGTCGACGACAACCCAGCCAACCTGCTGCTGGTACAGACCCTGCTCGAGGGCCTCGGCGCCGAAGTGCTGGCGGTCGACAACGGCTATGCGGCGGTCGAGGCGGTGCAGGACGAAGCGTTCGATCTGGTGCTGATGGACGTGCAGATGCCGGGCATGGACGGCCGCGCTTGCACCGAGCAGATCCGCCAGTGGGAAAGCGGCCAGACCGGCAACCCGCTGCCCATCGTCGCCCTTACCGCGCATGCCATGGCCAACGAAAAACGTGCCCTGCTGCACAGCGGCATGGATGACTACCTGACCAAGCCGATCAGCGAGCGCCAGCTGGCTCAGGTGGTGATGAAATGGACCGGCCTCAACCTGGCCCCACCGCAGCAGGAGCAGCCGCTGGAGCGGTTGCCGGAAAGCAGCGAGCTGAAGGTGCTCGACCCCGAAGAAGGCTTGCGCCTGGCAGCCGGCAAGGCTGATCTGGCAGCAGACATGCTGCGCATGTTGCTCGATTCGCTGGAGGCAGATCGCGTAGCCATTCAGGTGGCGCGGGGGGCGGGTGATCGCGAGGCGATGATCGAGCGGGTGCACCGCCTCAATGGCGCCTCGCGCTACTGCGGCGTGCCGCAGTTGCGTGCGGCCTGCCAGCGCAGTGAAACTCTGCTCAAGCAGGACAGCCCGCAGGCCATGCAGGCGCTGGATGAACTCGACCAGGCTATCGAACGGTTAGCCGAGCAGGCTCAGCTGAGCGGGTGAGCCGCGCCAGCTACGCTGGCCTGTGTCAATACGCCCCACGCCAGGCTGGCTACACTGCCCTGCTCAGCCGCAAAGGACCTCTGCCATGCGCATTCTCTTGTTCAGCAGCCAGCACTACGACCAGGAAAGCTTCAGCCAGGTATGCCGCGACAGCGACCTGGACCTGCACTATCAGTCTGCCCGGCTGACCGTCGACACCGCGCCGCTGGCCGATGGCTACGAGGTGGTCTGCGCGTTCATCAACGACGAGCTGCACGGCGATGTGCTGGAGCGCCTGGCAGCCGGCGGCACGCGTCTGATCGCGCTGCGTTCGGCCGGCTACAACCATGTCGACCTGGCCGCAGCCGCGCGCCTGGGCTTGGCTGTGGTGCGGGTCCCGGCTTACTCACCGCACGCGGTGGCCGAGCACGCCGTAGCGCTGATCATGGCCCTCAACCGGCGCCTGCACCGGGCCTACAACCGCACCCGCGAAGGCGACTTCACCCTGCATGGCCTGACCGGCTTCGACCTGCACGGCAAGACCGTCGGGGTGATCGGCACCGGCCAGATCGGCCTGGCCTTCGCCCGGATCATGGCCGGCTTCGGCTGCCAGTTGCTGGCGTATGACCCCTACCCCAACCCGGACATGCTCGCCCTTGGCGCGCGTTATCTGGAGCTGCCCGAGCTGCTGGCCCAGGCGCGCATCGTCAGCCTGCACTGCCCGTTGACCGAGCACACCCGGCATCTGATCAATGCCCAGAGCCTGGCGGCGCTGCACCCAGGCGCCATGCTGATCAATACCGGCCGCGGCGCGCTGGTCGACACTCCGGCCCTGATCGATGCGCTCAAGAGTGGCCAGCTGGGTTATCTGGGCCTGGACGTCTACGAAGAAGAAGCCCAGCTGTTTTTCGAGGACCGCTCCGACCAGCCGCTGCAGGATGACGTACTGGCGCGGCTGCTGACCTTCCCCAATGTGATCATCACCGCCCACCAGGCTTTCCTCACCCATGAGGCGCTGCAGGCGATCGCCAAAACCACCCTGGACAACATCATCTGCTGGGCGGCAGGCAAGCCGCAGAATCTGCTCGCAAGTTGATGCTAGGATACGCGGCATTTCTGGAGGACCCATGGTCGAGCACGATTTCCGCTACACCCTATTCAACCCGCAACACACCCTGATCGAATGCCGCGCACTGGTGCCGGGGCGCTACCAGGTGACCGGTAACGGTGGTTCGATCCAGAAGGACGATGTCCTGCTGGTGACGCTCAAGGGCAGCAAAGACCTGAGCATGCGCCTGACCGTCGAAAGCGTGCGCCACCTGATCAACCCGAGCGGCCAGTGGGTTGCCGTGGCCAGCGGCCCGGCGTTCAAGGAGCTGGCGATTCTCAACTGGCAGATCAAGTGCGACAGCTGTGAAGCCGTGCTCGACTTCGAATTCGCCGTGGACGCCAAGCTCGGCAGCAAAGGCCACAAGCCAGCCGCCAGCGAGCGCGTAGCGGCGTTGGGCTGGGCCAGCAAGGGCGACAAGCATGTGTGCCCACGCTGCCAGGAGAGCGCCCAGTGAAAAACCTGCTGAGCGCGCTGTTGATCGCCGGCAGCTTGCTGGGCTGCGCCTCGCAGCCGTCAGCGCTGCGCCAGGACCAAGGCTATGTGCTGGAGTGGATCGGTGAGCGCCCGCTGATGGATTACAGCAACCTGACCCTGACCTTGGGTGAAGACGGCCGCGCCTATGGCAATGCCGGCTGCAACCACTGGTTTGCGCCGTACACCCTCAAGGGTGACGAGCTCAGCTTCGGCAAGGTCGGCAAGACCCGCAAGCTCTGCGCGCCCGCGCTGATGGAACAGGAGCAGCGCTTCCTGCAGGCGCTGGAGACCGTGCAGCGCTGGGATGTGTCGGCAATCGAGCAGATCCGTTTCTGGCCGGCTGAAGGCAAGCCGCTGCGCTTCTGGCCTGAAGAAGGCTGAACAGCAGATTTCACTCAGCGCAGAGAGCGGTACCTGATATTTCTGCCAGTTGAGAGGGCCTCTTGGTGGCCTGATACTGAGGGCCACGAATATGAGGGCGTTGCCATGCAAATTTTTGTTAAAACCTTGACAGATAAAGTACTCACCTTGGTTGTTGAGCCGTCCTTTACCATTCTGGCGGTAAAGGCAAAGATTGAGGAAATGGAGGGTGTTCTGAAACAGCAACAACGGCTCATCTTCAGCGGTCAACAACTCGACGATAATAAAACGCTCAGTGATTACAACGTTCAAAGTGGGACCATTCTCCACTTGGTGCTTGGCCTGCAGGGAAAATGATCGATCAGTGGCACCTCAGAACACAACGCCTCTGTCTGTAAAGGAAGCCGCTGTCGCGCTTGGGTCACTGATGACACAAGCCAACGACAGCGCCCTGCCTTGTAGCAAAAGGCAGGGTTCGACAGACTTCTGAACTAGTATGTTTGCCAGTTGCAGGCCTGCCATCAAGCGGGGGGCTCACAACCTTTTGAGCGTTTTAATCTTCTCTCGCAACCCTTCCAGGGTCTGCTCGCCCAGCAGCTGTTCACGCACCTTGCCCTTTTCGTCGATGATGTAGGTCACCGGCAAGGCTTCGCTGCGCGGCAGCTCGTAGCGCTCGGCCGGGTCCTGGGCGAGCACGGTGAAGTCGATGCCCAGGGTTTGCGAGGCTTGCTTGAGATCGTCGCCCTGCAACCCGTCGTAATTGACCCCGATCACTTTGATGCCATCAGCTTGCCACTGCTTGGCGGCGGCATTCAGTTCGGGGATTTCGGTACGGCATGGGCCACACCACTCTGCCCAGTAATTGAGCACCAGCCACTGCCCCTCGATCTGCTCGGCCTTTACCGTATTGCCGTGCTGGTCCACGCCATAATCGGCACCGCAACCGCCGAGCAACAGGCTTGCAGTGATAGCCAGTGCCGCCGCCAAACGCTTTGCCATGGGTCAATCCTTCTCGAAGTATTTCAAACCTGTAATTCAGCCGCAGCGGTTAGAATAGCCGCCACACCCAGCTGGATGCGACCCGTCATGACTGATCTGACTCTCTATCATAACCCGCGCTGCTCGAAATCCCGCGGCGCCCTCGAGCTGCTCGAAGCACGCGGCCTTGCTCCACACATCGTGCGCTACCTGGAGACGCCATCGGATGCCGCTACCCTGACGGCGCTGCTGGGTAAGCTCGGCATCAGCGCGCGGCAACTGCTGCGCAGCGGTGAAGACGAATACAAAGCCCTTGAGCTGGCCAATCCGGCATTGACCGAAGCACAGCTGATCGCGGCAATGGTTGCCCATCCCAAACTGATCGAACGGCCGATTCTTGTGGCCGGTGACAAGGCTGTGATTGGCCGCCCACCGGAAAAAGTGCTGGAGATCCTGCCGTGAGCGAGCCCTATATCCTGGTGCTGTATTACAGCCGGCACGGCTCTACCAGCGAGATGGCCCGGCATATTGCCCGCGGCGTCGAGATGGCTGGCCTGGAAGCGCGCCTGCGGACCGTGCCGGCGATTTCCACCGAGTGCGAAGCAGTTGCCCCCGACATCCCTGCCAGCGGTGCGCTGTACGCCAGCCTGGATGACCTGCGCCACTGCGCCGGGATTGCCCTCGGCAGCCCGACCCGCTTCGGCAACATGGCGGCGCCGCTGAAGTACTTCCTCGACGGCACCAGCAGCCTGTGGCTGGGCGGTGAACTGGTCGGCAAGCCGGCTGGAGTGTTCACTTCCACCGCCAGCCTGCACGGCGGTCAGGAAACCACCCTGCTGTCGATGATGCTGCCGCTGCTGCACCACGGCATGCTCATCACCGGCCTGCCCTACAGTGAGTCGGCGCTGCTGGAAACCCGCGGTGGTGGTACCCCGTACGGCGCCAGTCATCATGCCGGCGCCGACGGCAAGCGCGAGCTGGACAGCCACGAAATAGCCCTGTGCCGAGCACTCGGGCAACGCCTGGCGAGCACGGCCAAGGCCTTGGGTGGCGCGCGTGGCTAAGCGTGCCAAGCCACTGCCAGCGCTGGCCTGGCTGGCACCGCGGCTGCGCCTTACCCGCGCGCTGAGCCTGGCTTGCCTGGTCGGCCTGATCGCCCTGCTGTTGGTCAATAACCTGTGGTTTGCCAACCTGCATGGGGCGCGGGTCGAGGTGATCCTTGCGGTCGAATTGATCCCGCTGCTGCTGGTGCTGCCAGGCATGCTGATGGGCAGCGCACGGGCCCATGCGTGGACCTGCTTCGTGGTCAATATCTACTTCATCAAAGGCGTGCTGGCGGCGTTCGACCCAGCGCGGGCGCTGTTTGGCTGGATGGAAACCCTGGTGAGCCTGGGCCTGTTCGTCAGCGCACTGCTATACGTGCGCTGGAAGTTTCAGCATGAAAGGCGCCTGGCAGGCGAATGCTGATCTGCTTTTTGTAGGAGCGGCCTTGCCGGGGCGCCGGACCGGTCGGAAAGGGCTGCGTAGCGGCCCCAGGATTTGTGCTGCAGCGCAAAATCGCTGGGCGCGCTGCGCACGCCTTTCCGACCGGTCCGGCGCCCCGGCAAGGCCGCTCCTACAGGGCACCGCGTTACGGCTGGCTCAATGGTTGACGGTGTGCGCCAGCATCACCGAGAGCTGACAAAGTGGCCGGCCGCTTTCGGCATGCCACTGATTGAACACCTCCTGCACCAGCGCACGATCACGCTGGCTGGTCGGCGCCTTGTCGATCACGCCCTGGGCGATCAGCGCGGCTGACATGTCGTCGGTGGGGATAAAGGTATCCTTGCCGACCATGCGCAGAAAGCGCGGTGCCGACAGACCGCCGAGCTGATTGCCATGCTTGGCCAGGTACTTCCACAGGCCGACGATATCGGTCACCGGCCAGTCGGCGATAAAGCTGGCAAAGCTGCCGTGCTGTTTTTCGATATCGAGGATCATCTGCGCGTTGCGTGGCACGCTTTTGAGCTTGCCCAAGTGGCGGATGATGCGCGTGTCCTGCATCAGCCGCTCAAGGTGCTCGGCGCCCATCAGCACCACCTTTTCCGGCTCGAAGCCAAAGAACACCTGCTCGAAGGCCGGCCACTTGGCATCTACCAGGCTGTGCTTGAGGCCTGCGCGAAATACCCGCAGCGCCAGCGTCGACAGGTAGCGGTCGTCGCTGATGTCACGCAACTGCGCCGGGGTGCGCGGTTGCGGCAGGAACGCCTCGAGGGCCTTGGCCGAGCCGAAGCGATTCAGGCAGAACTCATGCAGCCACTGATAATCGCGCATGGGTCAGATGTTCACCACATCGAGGAAGCGCGGCGCCGCGGTTTCATCGATTTTCAAGCTGGTGAAATCGAACAGGTTGCGGTCGGCCAGTTGTGACGGCGCCACGTTTTGCATCGCGCGGAAGATGCTCTCGGTGCGGCCTGGGTGCTTGCGCTCCCAGTCGATGAGCATTTCCTTGACCACCTGACGTTGCAGGTTTTCCTGCGAGCCACACAGGTTGCACGGGATGATCGGGAATTCGCGCATGTCCGAGTAGGCCTGGATGTCCTTCTCGCTGCAGTAGGCCAGCGGCCGGATCACTACGTTGCGGCCATCATCGGCACGCAACTTGGGCGGCATGCCCTTGAGCGAGCCGTTGAAGAACATGTTCAGGAAAAAGGTTTCGACCATGTCGTCGCGGTGGTGACCAAGAGCCATCTTGGTCGCGCCGATTTCGTCGGCAAAGGTGTACAGCGTGCCGCGGCGCAGGCGCGAGCACAGCGAGCAGGTGGTCTTGCCTTCCGGGATCAGTTCCTTGACCACCGAATAGGTGTCTTTCTCGACGATGTGGTACTCGACGCCCAGGGTCTTCAGGTAGGCCGGCAGAATATGCTCGGGGAAGCCTGGCTGCTTCTGGTCCATGTTCACCGCGACGATCTCGAACTGGATCGGCGCCACCTTCTGCAGGTGCAGCAGAACATCGAGCATGGTGTAGCTGTCCTTGCCGCCGGACAGGCAGACCATGACCTTGTCGCCATCTTCGATCATGTTGTAGTCGGTGATGGCTTCGCCGGCGAGACGACGCAGGCGTTTTTGCAGTTTGTTCTGGTTGACCGAGAGGGTGCCCATAGCGCTTGGAATCCGCGAGGTGTGACAAAAGCCGAGTATTTTACGCATAAAGCCGGCGCGGGCGAAGGCTTTCGCGACAATTAACCGCGCCAGGCCGACCAAAGACTGCAACGGAATCAACAACTGCGGCGACAGCGCGATTTGCTCTAAAAAGCGCCTATTGCGCAGGGATGTGCTTCCTATACTGCGACTTAAGGCCATATTACCGCTTGCTTCGGTGCCTGGCCGCGGGCCGCATGTGCTCCATCTGGGGTGCGTCAGGCAACGTCCATAGGAGTGACCGGTATGATCCATCACGTTCTCGGGCTGTTTACCCATCCCGACCAAGAGTGGCAGGAGATTCGTGGCGAGGAAGAATCGATCAGCCACATGTACTTGACTCATACCCTGATTCTGGCGGCCATCCCCGTCGTTTCAGCGTTTATCGGCACCACCCAGGTCGGCTGGGTGATCGGTGACCGACCGGCGGTCATGCTGACCGTTGAAAGCGCGTTCTGGATGAGCGTGATGTCGTACCTGGCGATGTTGATCGGGGTCGCGGTAATGGGCGCTTTCATCCACTGGATGGCGCGTACCTATGACGCCACGCCATCGATGGCACGCTGCATCGCGTTTGCCACCTACACCGCTACGCCATTGTTCGTCGCCGGACTGGCGGCGCTTTACCCACACCTGTGGCTGGGCATGGTGATCGGCACGGCGGCCATCAGCTACACGGTATTCCTGCTGTATGTGGGCTTGCCGACGTTCATGAACATCCCGGCGGATGAAGGCTTTCTGTTCTCAAGCTCCGTGCTGGCGGTAGGCCTGGTGGTGCTGGTGGCGATCATGGCGGCGACAGTGGTCATTTGGGGCCTGGGCGTGGGGCCTGTGTATACCAACTAGATCCAAACCAACACTGGGGCATCAAGTCACCGGCCGCCGCAAGGCGGCCTTTGACTGTGTGCTGACCGATGGCTCGGCAGCCTCTGGGGGGTTGCGGCATAATGCGCGGCTGAGGAGAACCTAGATCGCCATGCCCGAGTTGCTCGAATCCCGCGTTGAAGCCTGCTATCAGCAGGCCGAAGCGTTCTTCAAACGGAGCTTCATCCGCCCACAGGTGAGCTTCAAGCTGCGCGGCCAGAAGGCCGGCGTTGCCCATCTGCATGAAAACCTGCTGCGCTTCAATCTGCAGTTGTACCGGGAAAACCACGAGGATTTTCTGCGCCAGACTGTGGCCCATGAAGTGGCGCATCTGGTCGCGCATCAGTTGTTCGGCGACAGTATCCAGGCCCATGGCGAAGAGTGGCAGTTGATCATGCGCGGGGTCTACGAGCTGCCGCCTAATCGCTGCCACAACTATGCGGTGCAACGGCGTACGGCGACGCGCTATATCTATCAGTGCCCGTGCCCGGAGAGTGACTTTGCCTTTACGGCGGTGCGACACAAGCTGGTGCGCCAAGGGCGGCGGTATCTGTGCAAGCGCTGTCGGCAGGTGCTGGCGTATAGCGGGCAGACGCGGGTGGAGTGAAGCCGGAAGGGTTTTGCGGGATCTGGACGAACGTGGGGCCGCATATGCGGCCCCACGTTTGTTTCTGACTACTGGTTTCTGACTACTGAAGAGCGCGTTACGAGCGCGCTGGGCCTTCAGCTACACCGAGGTCGTCGGTTGGACGAGTGTCGGTCAGCGGCGAGCCGCCCGAAGCCAGTTCAGCGTGCAGCTTGTCTTCGTCCAGCTCCTTGACCCACTTGGCAACCACGATGGTCGCTACGCCGTTACCAATCAGGTTGGTCAGGGCGCGGGCTTCGGACATGAAGCGGTCGATACCAAGGATCAGCGCCAGGCCGGCGACCGGCAGGTGGCCGACAGCAGACAAGGTCGCGGCGAGGACGATGAAGCCCGAACCGGTGACGCCAGCAGCACCTTTGGAGGCAACCAGCAGCACCAGCAGCAAGGTGATCTGGTGGCTGATGTCCATCTGCGTGTCAGTCGCCTGGGCGATAAACACGGCAGCCATGGTCAGGTAGATCGAAGTACCGTCAAGGTTGAACGAGTAGCCAGTCGGGATTACCAGACCTACTACCGACTTCTTCGCGCCCAGACGCTCCATCTTGGCCAGCATGCGTGGCAGGGCCGATTCCGAGGACGAGGTGCCAAGTACGATCATCAGCTCTTCACGGATGTAGCGGATCAGCTTGAGTACGCTGAAGCCATGCGCGCGGCAGATACCACCGAGGACGATCAGGATGAACGCCAGGCAGGTGATGTAGAAGCAGGCCATCAGGTAGCCCAGCTGCACCAGCGAGCCGACGCCGTACTGGCCGATGGTGAAGGCCATGGCACCGAAGGCACCGATCGGAGCCAGCTTCATGATCATGTTGATGATGTTGAACATGACGTGAGCGAAGCGATCGATCATGTCCAGCAATGGCCGGCCGTAGCTGCCCAGACGGTGCAGGGCGAAGCCGAAGATCACCGAGAACATCAGCACCTGGAGGATGTCGCCGTTGGCGAAGGCACCGACCACAGTGTTCGGGATGATGTTGAGCAGGAAGCCGATAGTAGTCTGCTGCGCGCCGGCGGCGGCATAGGCAGCGACACTGCTGGCGTTCAAGGTGTTGACGTCAATGTGCATGCCAGCGCCTGGCTTGACCACGTTGACGACAACCAGGCCGATGATCAGCGCGATGGTCGAGACAATTTCAAAGTACAACAGCGCGTAGCCGCCGGTCTTGCCGACCGATTTCATGCTCTGCATACCAGCGATACCGCTGACGACGGTACAGAAGATGATCGGGGCGATGACCATTTTGATCAGTTTGACGAAGCCGTCACCCAGGGGTTTGAGCGCAACGCCGGTTTCAGGGTAGAAGTGACCGAGCAGAATACCGATGGTGATGGCAAGCAACACCTGGATATACAGCGATTTGTACAGCGGCTGACGAGTCGTCATGGCTTATTTCCTCGAGTGTGCCGGTTTCCACCCTTCCCAGGGCGGGGGCACCTAAAGCGCTAACCCTCCTGCACCCGGAGGGATTTGTCGTTGTGTTCGAGCTGCCTTTGCAGGCCTCTGCCAAAGTGAATAGCAAGGGCGATGCCAAAGTGCTCGAATGAGGTGCAAAGCCTGATCTAGAGGGGGTGGCATGCCCAAGGACAGGGCAACCAGGTGGGCCTGAGCTGGCGGATTTCCGCCCGTTGGCGGGAAATGAACGGGCGGGTTGGCGGGAATCCGCCCGGGCGCGGGGTCAGCCGCGCGTAAACACAATCCTGAAGGCGGCACCGCCCAGCGGCGAATCGTCCAGGCTCAGCTGGGCGTCGTAGCTGTCGATGATGTCCTTGACCACGGCCAGGCCGATGCCCTGCCCCGGGTGCTGGCGGTCCAGCCGCTCGCCGCGCTGGAGGATGCGCTCGCGCTGATCGGTCGGCACGCCCGGGCCATCGTCCTCAATGCACAGGAGCAGGCTGTCCGGGGTTTCGCTCAAGCTCACCCGCACCTGACCCAAACATAGCCGGTAGGCGTTCTCCAGCAGGTTGCCCAGTAGCTCCAGCGCGGCGCCCTGCTCCATGGGTATTTCCGCCTGGGCAGGGACGACCAGGGTGATCGCCACGTGCTTGTCGCGGTAGACCTTGGCCAAGGTATTGCACAGGCTGTCTAGCAGCGGCGCGAGCTGGACACGGTCGCGAACCAGTCCGCTCTTGCGCAGGCTGGCGCGCTGCAACTGGTAGTCGATCTGCTGGCTCATGCGCTCGATCTGGCTCTGCAGCACTCGCGCCTGCTCGCGCTCGCCACTGCCGTGGCCCATGCCTTCGCCCACGCCCTGGAGCACCGCCAGCGGCGTTTTCAGGCTGTGCGCAAGATCGTCCAGTGAGTCACGATAGCGCTGACGCTGTTCGCGCTCACTGTGCAGCAGGCGGTTGAGCGAGCCGGTCAGGCGCAACAACTCGCGGGGATGTTCGCCGCTCAAGCCCTGGCGAGCACCGCTCTCGACCTGATCCAGCTCCACACTCAGCCGACGCAGCGAGCGCAGCCCCCAGGTCAAGCCGGCCCAAAGCAGCACCAGCAAGGCCAGCAAGGCAGCGCCGAAGCCCAGGTAGAGTTTTTCCTGCAGGCCCTCAAGGGTGTCCTGATACTCGCGTACCGGTTGCAGGGCAACGATGCTGTAGGCGGCGCTCTTGCCGCCGAGCAGTTTTACTTCCACGTCGTAGACGAAGAACTCTTCACCGTTGTCCTGGCGAATGCGGGCAAACTCGTTGCCGCGGCCGTCATAACGCGGCTGGTAATTGATGTCGCGGTCGGCGGTAGCCCGCGAACGCCAGACCAGCTTGCCGTCGCGGTCGAAGATGTAGCCGATCAACCCGGTGTAAGGCAGGTTGTAGCGCTCATCCGGGAGCTGATCAGGCATCTGCAGGCGGCCCTGCTCGATACGCGCGGCGGAGATCAGCGTGGTCGCATCGGATGCCAGGCGCTGTTCGATCGACTCCTGCAGGGCCAGACTGAAAGCCTTCTGCAGGGCCGGTAGCAGCGCCAGCATGAACAACAGCGCCAGCAGCGCCGCCGCCAGCATCAGGCGTACGCGCAGCGAACGGATCATCGGCAGCGCTCGGTGAACAGGTAGCCCAGGCCACGCACGGTATCGATCGGTTTGAAGCCGTGCTCGCCCTCGAGCTTGCGGCGCAGCCGGCCGACCAGCACTTCGATGACATTCGGGTCGCGCTCTTCATCGCCTGGGTACAGCTGCTCCATCAGGCGGTCCTTCGCCACCACCTGCTGGTGATGACGCATGAGATATTCAAGGATGCGGTATTCATACGCGGTCAGCGCCAGCGGCTGATCGCTGAGGCTGGCTTGCTTGCGATTGAGGTCGAGCACCAGCGGCCCGGCGGCAATGGTCGACTGGGTGAAGCCGCTGGAACGGCGCAGCAAGGCATTCAGGCGCGCTTCAAGCTCCTCGAACTGGAACGGCTTGACCACATAATCGTCGGCGCCGGCCGCCAGGCCTTCGACCTTGTCCTGCCAGTTGCCCCGTGCGGTGAGAATCAGGATCGGGAAGCTCTTGCCCTGGCTGCGCAACTGGCGGATCAAGTCCAGGCCGCTCATGCCCGGCAGGCCGAGGTCAATGATGGCCAGGTCAAAGGCGAATTCCTCTGCCTGGTACAGGGCTTCTTCGCCGTTGCCGACCGCCTGGACCACATGGCCGGTTTCGCTCAGGCGTGTGTGCAGATGATGGCGCAGCAGCGCCTCGTCTTCGACCACCAGCAGTTTCATGCCTTTCTCCTTATAACCATCACGGCGCTGTCTTGCCTCTCCGGCGCAGGCACGGCGCAAGGCCGCTGGCGAGCCAGCAGCCTTGTGCGTTGCAAACGCCGATACAGAGTACCAGCACGCCTTAGAACTTGTAGTTTGCCGAGAGATAGGTCTGGGCGCTGCTGGTCAGGCTCATGCTGCCGATTTTCGGCCCGCCGTGTTCGACCAGTTCGGTGCTGGCGTTGGTGCGCAGGTAGCGGTAGCCCAGTTCGACCGAGGCGTTGTCGGTGACTTCCTGGATAACGCCGGCTTGCAGGCCTGCAGCGTAGCCGTAATTGGTGTCGCGGCTGTAGCCGGAGGATTCCTGGGTCAGCTTGGTCACGCCCAGGCTGGCGCCGCCAAATAGTTTGGTGGTGTCTCCCACGGGCAGGAACAGGTCGTAGCTGCCGAGCAGGTTTTCCTGGCGCAGCTTGAGCCCGCTGTGGTCACCGGAGACGTTGTCGTAGGTCATGTAGTAGCGACCTTCGTTGTTCATCTTGCCCAGACGCACACCCCAGGTGCCGTCCTTGGCGATCACGCCGTCGGTGTTGAGGTTGTCGGTGCTGCGCGAGAGCAGCCCGGACTTGCGCACTTTGTCACTGGTCTGGCCGTAGGTCAGGCTGGCGAAGGTGTCGTCGGCGTTGGCCTGAACGCTGAAACCGGCGGCACATACGGCCATTGCTGCAAGCAGGGTATTGACTGTTTTCATGGGTTCTTACTCCAGTTGGATGCGCTGTTTCGGTCTGGAAGCTAGAGTAAGCAAGGCGCCCTGAACCGCGGCTGAACCCTGCCTGAACCGCCGCTGAACAGCCTGCGCTTCCCTCGCCTAAAGGAGTTGCGACCATGCGTTATCTGTTTGCCCTGGCTTTGTTGAGTTGCGCCAGCCTTACTCATGCAGCGGTGCAGACCCGGGAAATCCCTTATCAGGATGCCGACGGCAAGCGCCTGATTGGCTATTACGCCTATGACGATGCTATTGACGGCAAACGGCCGGGCGTCGTGGTAGTGCACGAGTGGTGGGGGCTCAATGACTATGCCAAGCGCCGCGCCCGCGACCTGGCGGGGCTGGGTTACAGCGCGCTGGCAATCGACATGTATGGCGATGGCAAGCACACCGAGCACCCGGCCGATGCAATGGCGTTCATGAAGGCGGCGCTGGAGAACCCGCAAGCAGCTGCCAAGCGCTTCGATGCGGGCCTTGAGCTGCTCAAGATTCAACCAAAAACCGACCCCGACAAGCTCGCTGCGATTGGCTACTGCTTTGGCGGCAAGGTCGTGCTCGACGCGGCCCGGCGTGGCGAGGAGCTGGCCGGTGTGGTGAGTTTCCACGGCGCCTTGGTCACGCAGACTCCGGCCAGCCCCGGCAGCGTCAAAGCCAAGGTGCTGGTCGAGCACGGCGCGGCAGACAGTATGGTCACCCCGGAGCAGGTCGCGGCCTTCAAGGAAGAGATGGACAAGGCCAAGGCCGACTATCAGTTTGTCAGCATCGCCGGCGCCAAGCATGGTTTCAGCAACCCCGATGCCGACCGTCTCAGTCATGGCGAGCATGGCGGGCCGGATATCGGCTATGACCAAGCGGCCGACAAAAGCTCATGGGCAGACATGCAGGCGTTTCTGGACAAGCTGTTCAAGTGACCGCTGCACTGGCAATGGCCAGCTCTGGCACAATAGCGCCATGAACCGACTGCCGACCTGCTGCGCCCCCTTGCAACACCACTGGCCACTACCGCGCCCGATCCCCGGCGCGGTGCTGGTCAGTTGTGCGTTCGACCCGACCAGGCTTGCTGCCGACGACTTCCAGCGCGCGGGCATCGAGCCCAGCGCCAGCCTCCAGCGCTCCGTAACCAAGCGCCAGGCCGAGTACCTGGCCGGCCGAGTCTGCGCGCGCGCCGCTCTGCAGCAACTGGACGGTCGTGACTATGTGCCCGCGACCCATGCCGACCGCTCACCGATCTGGCCGGCAGGTATCCGCGGCTCGATCACCCACGGCAAAGGCTGGGCCGCCGCCGTGGTGGCCGATGCTGCCAGCTGCCGAGGCATCGGCCTGGATCAGGAAACACTGCTGGATGAAGCCCGCGCCGAACGCCTCGCCGAAGAGATCCTCACCCCGGCCGAGCTACAACGGCTCGACCGCAGCCAGCTGGCACTTAGCGTGACACTGACCTTTTCGCTCAAGGAAAGCCTGTTCAAGACGCTCTATCCACTGACCCTGCAGCGCTTTTACTTCGAGCATGCAGAGCTGCTGGAGTGGTCTGCAGACGGCTTGGCGCGGCTGCGCTTGCTGACTGACCTGTCGCCTGAATGGCGCCACGGCGCCGAGCTGAATGGCCAGTTCTGCGTCAACCACGGGCAGCTGTTGAGCCTGGTCAGCGTCTAGTCTTCAGCTTCCTGCTGGCGCGGCCAGCTCAGGCTGAAGCACGCCCCACCCAAGCCTTCACTGCGCGCAACCACCGCCCGCCCGCCGTGCCAATAGATGATTCGACGCACGATCGACAAGCCCAGGCCATGCCCACCCGAGGCCCGGGTGCGGCTGTCGTCCAGCCGGGTGAATGGGGTAAAGATGCGCTCCCAGACGCTTTCCGGCACGCCCGGGCCGTCATCCTCGACATCGATGCGGCAGCGCTGCTGACCAAGGTGATAGCTAACGCGCACTTCGCCCTCGGCGTGGCGCATGGCGTTGGCGACCAGGTTCTGCAGCGCACGGTGCAGATAGCGCGGCTCGGCTTCGACCCAGGCGCCGTCCTCATCGGCGCCCTGGCACGGGCCACGCAGCACATTTATCTGCGGGCGCAGCGGCGCCAGCTCGGTGATGACCCGCACCAGCAAGGCATCCAGGTCGACGGCCTGAAACTGCAAGGCCGGCGCGCCTTGTTCGAGACGCGCGTAGGTGAGCATTTCGTCGACCAGCTTGTCGAGGTCCTGGATATCGCCGTCCATCCCCGCCAGGTGCTTGGCCCGCGCCTGATCGGTGCTGGCGGTTTCGAGCATCTCCAGGCCAAAGCGCAGCCGTGCCACTGGCGTACGCAGCTCGTGCGACACCGCTCGGACCAGCTCGCGCTGCATGTTCAGCGAGCGCTGCAAGTGCTCGGCCATACCATTGAATGCCGCCGCCAGACGCCCCACCGAATCGGCGCCGCCGGCCGGCACGCGGGTATCGAGGCTGCCCTGGGCAATCTGCGTGGCCGCCGCTTCCAGGCCGGACACGCGCCGCTCCAGCTGACGTACCAGCAGGTACACCACCAGGCCGATCAGGCACAAACCGAGAAACGCGATCAGAATCAGCAATTGCGGCGGGTAGGGATTGAGCTGGTACAGCGGGCCGATTTCCAGTACCCAGGGTGAGCCGGGCACCCCGGAGAACACCCGCACCGAATCACCGTCCTTGCCCAGCGCCATCACCGTATCGCCCTCCTCGACCCGGTGGCGCTGGTCGTCATCCAGTGCCGCCCGCTCCAACCGTTGCAGGCCGATATCGAAGCCAAAGCCTTTGCTCTGGCGCAGTTGCGCCAGGCGCTGCGGCTGTTCGCTGACCGGATAACGCACCAGCTCATCAGCCAGCAGGTATACCGTGGCCCGCGCCAGCTGCTCGCTGATCTGCTTGACCTCGGCCACCAGCAGCTGGTCTTCGCGGCCGATCCGGCGCAATACCCGTGCGGCATGCGGGCCGGTCTTGTCGACCACCACCAGGTCGCGGTACAGCCGCGCGCGCTGGCCGCCGTCGAGGGTCAGCGCGGCCATTGGCCGGACATCCAGCGGCACGCCGAGCAGGCGCTCCCACATCAACAGCGAGCGCTGGCGCTCGACCGGGTTCTGCGGCGCGAGGTTGTCGGCCATCAAGCTGAACGTGCCTTGCGCCAGGCGCTCGCGGTGCTGCTCGGCGCGCACCAGGTTGACCAGGTGCAGGCTGACCACGCCGAGCACCGCCACCAGCACCAATACCGCCAGCATACCGCCATAAATACGCAGGAAAATCGACTTCATCAGGCCGGCGCCGCCTCAGCCACGAACAGATAGCCCTTGCTGCGCAAGGTCTTGATCAGCCGCGGATGAATGGGATCGTCACCGATCTTGGGGCGAATCCTGGAGATACGCACATCAATCGAACGGTCCTGGCCGTCGTAGCCGACGCCGCGCAGGGCGGTAAATATCTGCTCGCGCGACAGCACCCGGCCGGCATGGCTGGCCAACAGCCAGAGCAGGTCGAATTCGGCGCCGGTGAGGTCGATCGGTTGCTCATCGAGCCAGGCCTCGCGCAGGCTGTTGTTGATCTGCAGCGGGCCAAAGCGCAGCGCCTGCACTTTGCTGTCGGAGCTGTCGCTGCGCCGCAGCAAGGCATTGATACGCGCCAGCAACAGCCGCGGCCGCACCGGCTTGCAGACATAGTCATCGGCGCCCAGGTCCAGGCCCTGAACCTGATCGAGCTCATCGCTGCGCGCGGTCAGCATGAGAATCACGCCTTGGTACTGGCCACGTACCCGCCGACAGATGCTCAGGCCGTCTTCACCGGGCAGCATCAGGTCCAGCACCACCAGGTCCGGCTGGCTGTCGAGAATGCGCCGCACCGCGCGCGCGCCGTCCGCCTCGACCGCAACCTCGAAGCCATTGGCCTGCAGGTACTCGGCGGTCAGTTCGGCGAGACGCTGATCGTCCTCGACGATGAGGATGCGGTTGCTGGGTTGGTCCATGCCTGGCCTCTGTTGTTATGGATGGGCTGCCGCTGGTCACCTGAATGTAGCCTTGTTCGCGGATACTACGTCGCACATCTGCGCATGCCAATCGGCTCTGTCGGCACCGCTGGTCCGAGACAGGCCAGGACGAATTAGCGTGATGCGCCGCACAGCAGTAACATTCTGCAACGGGTCATTCCGGTGCGGAAAAAAAGTGAAAAGCCGTGAGGACAAGGCCTACAGCCGATACCCACGAATCACACACAATCTGTACACACGTTATCCACAGGCGGTCGCCTTGCAAACACCCTCAGACCGCATTATCTTGTATCCCCATCGCGGCGAACCACTACATGTTGGGGTTGGGCCAAAATCGAGAACACAAGTCAGCGGCGAAATTCAAGCGTTTTTTCGACCTGAACTTATGGCAATACAAGCAGCCAAAGCGCTCCTGCGCAGGCAGACCGAGGCAAGCCTTGCACAGGGCTTGTTCGGGTACGGGTGTTGCAGGCACAGCCTGGCGACCCCGACAGCAACAGATTTTGCGTTGTAACGCAGAACCTTTGACTTCGGCCAGGGAGCGGCAAGCTATTGCCCCTTATTCCTGAGTCTGTCCCGAAGTCGGCACGCCCGAGCTGGCGGATCCACGTGCGCGTGGGCTCCCCGCTCGGGCAAGCCAACTGGCGGATGGAACGGTGGGCGTGGATGACACGCCCGAACACTATTGAAACTGTGGAGACACCCACCGATGCAAACCGACACAACTCGCGAGAACCCGCAGGCCCAAGCGCCGCAGGCCGCTGATTCGAACCAGGATCTGGCTGCCACTGCGCCTGGCCAACTGCGTGTGATCAAGCGTAACGGCACTGTCGTCGCCTACACCGACGACAAGATCACCGTGGCCATCACCAAGGCGTTCCTTGCAGTTGAGGGCGGCACTGCCGCCGCTTCGTCGCGCATCCACGACACCGTTGCGCGCCTGACCGAGCAGGTCACCGCAACCTTCAAGCGTCGCATGCCGTCGGGTGGCACCATCCACATCGAAGAAATCCAGGACCAGGTCGAACTGGCCCTGATGCGCGCCGGCGAGCAGAAAGTGGCTCGTGACTACGTGATCTACCGCGACCAGCGCGCCAAAGAGCGTGCTACCCGCGCCAACAACGATGCCGTGGTCGAGCCGCACCCGTCGATCCGCATCAGCCTGGCCGACGGCAGCAAGGCGCCGCTGGACATGGCCCGCCTCAACACCATCATCAGCGAAGCCTGCGAAGGCCTGGCTGAAGTCGACGGCGAGCTGATCCAGCGCGAAACCCTGAAGAACCTGTACGACGGCGTTGCCCTGAAGGACGTAAACACCGCCCTGGTGATGACCGCCCGTACTCTGGTCGAGCGTGAGCCGAACTACTCGTTCGTCACCGCCCGCCTGCTGATGGACACCCTGCGTGCCGAAGGCCTGAGCTTCCTCAACGTAGCCGACAGCGCCACCCACCACGAGATGGCCGAGCTGTACGCCAAGGCCCTGCCTGCCTACGTTGCCAAGGGCATCGAGTTCGAGCTGCTGAACCCGGCCCTGGCCGACTTCGACCTCGAGCGTCTGGGCCAGGCGATCAACCACGAGCGCGACCAGCAGTTCACCTACCTCGGCCTGCAGACCCTGTACGACCGCTACTTCATCCACAAGGATGGCGTGCGCTTCGAGCTGCCGCAGGTGTTCTTCATGCGCGTGGCCATGGGCCTGGCGCTGGAAGAGAAAGACAAGGAAGCCCGTGCGATCGAGTTCTACAACCTGTTGTCGTCGTTCGACTACATGGCCTCGACCCCGACTCTGTTCAACGCCGGTACCCTGCGTCCACAGCTGTCGAGCTGCTACCTGACCACCGTGCCGGATGACCTCTCGGGCATCTACCACGCGATCCACGACAACGCCATGCTGTCGAAATTTGCCGGCGGCCTGGGCAACGACTGGACGCCAGTGCGCGCGCTGGGCTCGTACATCAAGGGCACCAACGGCAAATCCCAGGGCGTCGTGCCGTTCCTCAAAGTGGTCAACGACACCGCCGTTGCGGTCAACCAGGGCGGCAAGCGCAAGGGCGCGGTCTGCGCCTACCTGGAAACCTGGCACCTGGACATCGAAGAATTCATCGAACTGCGCAAGAACACCGGTGATGATCGTCGTCGTACCCACGACATGAACACCGCCAACTGGATCCCTGACCTGTTCATGAAGCGTGTCTTCGATGACGGCCAGTGGACTCTGTTCTCGCCGAACGAAGTACCTGATCTGCACGATTTGACCGGCAAGGCCTTCGAAGAGCGTTACGAGTACTACGAAGCCATGACCGAGTACAACAAGATCAAGGTATTCAAGACCATTCAGGCCAAAGACCTGTGGCGCAAGATGCTGTCGATGCTGTTCGAGACCGGCCACCCATGGTTGACCTTCAAGGACCCATGCAACCTGCGCTCGCCGCAGCAACATGTCGGCGTGGTCCACAGCTCGAACCTGTGCACCGAGATCACCTTGAACACCAACAAGGACGAGATCGCAGTCTGCAACCTGGGCTCGATCAACCTGCCGAACCACATCGTTGACGGCAAGCTCGATACCGCCAAGCTGCAGCGCACCGTCAACACTGCCGTGCGCATGCTCGATAACGTGATCGACATCAACTACTACTCGGTACCGCAGGCACGTAACTCGAACCTCAAGCACCGTCCGGTCGGCCTGGGCATCATGGGCTTCCAGGACGCTCTGTACCTGCAGCACATCGCCTACGGCTCCGACGCTGCCGTCGAGTTCGCCGACAAGTCGATGGAAGCGGTCAGCTACTTCGCCATCCAGGCCTCGTGTGACCTGGCTGACGAGCGCGGCGCCTATGAGACCTTCCAGGGTTCGCTGTGGTCCAAAGGCATCCTGCCACTGGACTCGCAACAGATCCTGATCGAAGCCCGTGGCCAGAAGTACATCGACGTCGACCTCAACGAGAGCCTCGACTGGGCACCGGTGCGTGCTCGCGTACAGAAAGGTATTCGTAACTCGAACATCATGGCCATCGCGCCAACCGCGACCATCGCCAACATCACTGGCGTATCGCAGTCGATCGAGCCGACCTACCAGAACCTGTACGTGAAATCGAACCTGTCCGGCGAGTTCACTGTGATCAACCCGTACCTGGTGCGCGACCTCAAGGCCCGCGGCCTGTGGGACTCGGTCATGATCAACGACCTGAAGTACTACGATGGCTCGGTGCAGCAGATCGAGCGTATCCCGCAAGAGCTGAAAGACCTCTACGCCACTGCGTTCGAAGTCGACACCAAGTGGATCGTCGATGCCGCCAGCCGTCGCCAGAAGTGGATCGACCAGGCGCAGTCGCTGAACCTGTATATCGCCGGCGCTTCGGGCAAGAAGCTCGACGTGACCTACCGCATGGCTTGGTACCGTGGCCTGAAAACCACCTACTACCTCCGTGCCCTGGCCGCGACCAGCACCGAGAAGTCGACCATCAACACCGGCAAGCTCAACGCCGTTTCCAGCGGCGGCGACAGCGCCCCGGTCCAGGCCGCAGGTCCAGCACCTGTGCCGAAGGCCTGCGCGATCGACGAGCCGGATTGCGAAGCTTGCCAATAAGGCCGGCGCAGCGCTGAGCTGACACCACCGCAGCCATTGCCCCCCGGTAATGGCTGCGGTTTTTTTTGTCTGCGCGGCAGCGCTTGAGTCAGGCTTGGCGAGGCCCTTGCGACACCCGCTCGCACCCTGTCGTCAGGCGCTTACGGGCAATACTTCTGTTTGACCCTGATCAAGATAAAACACCATATGCAGTGCTCGGCAAAATAAAGCAGCACAAGATGTAGGAACAAATCGTATTTAGCGCTAGACTCACATCCCGTAACAAGCAGCTGGAATCGAGTGAACACAGGCGTGCTCTGCGGGTCAAAAAATTACCATCCGTAGCGGCCGAGGGGCCCCGATCCAGCCTCGTTTCCGGTATACTTCGCGCCCCCCGAAAGGGCGAGCTGACGACAAGATTTCCAGCGCCCTGGCCCCTCGTTCGAGGACAGGCCAGGCGCTGAGCCAGACACCTTTAAATGTGACGAGAGCACGCTCTCAGCGCCCGCCGTAACGCCTTGTGGGCATTGCGCTGTACAGGCATCACTTGAAAATCCAACCGGTTGCCGCGCGCAACCCTCTAGCAGGAGCCATGACATGCTGAGCTGGGACGAATTCGACAAAGAAGACGACGAACTTGCCGTAAAAAGCAGCACCCCGGCGCAGGCCAAAGCCGCCGCCACCCTCGACAAGCTCGACAGCGCCGGTGGCGCCGCCGCCCTTGAAGCGCGTGCTGCAACGGCTGCCGACTCGGACGCGGTCAAGCGTGCCAAGGCTGCCCTGGACGACCTCGACATCGCCGAAGGCCTGGCTGAACTGGAAGGCTCCGCGGCCCGCGTTGCGGTCGACGAGAAGCGCATGATCAACTGCCGTGCCGACCTCAACCAGCTGGTACCGTTCAAGTACGACTGGGCCTGGCAGAAGTACCTCGACGGCTGCGCCAACCACTGGATGCCGCAAGAGGTCAACATGACCGCCGACATCGCCCTGTGGAAAGACCAGGACGGCCTTACCGAAGACGAGCGCCGCATCGTCATGCGCAACCTTGGCTTCTTCTCCACTGCCGACTCGCTGGTTGCCAACAACCTGGCCCTGGCCGTGTACCGCCTGATCACCAACCCGGAGTGCCGCCAGTACATCCTGCGCCAGGCTTTCGAAGAGGCGATCCACACCCACGCCTACCAGTACTGCATCGAGTCGCTGGGCATGGATGAAGGCGAGATCTTCAACATGTACCACGAGATCCCGTCGGTCGCGAAGAAGGCTGCCTGGGGCTTGAAGTACACCCGCGCCATCTCCGACCCGGAATTCAACACCGGCACCCCAGAGACCGACAAAGAACTGCTGCGCAACCTGATCGCCTACTATTGCGTGCTGGAAGGCATCTTCTTCTACTGCGGCTTCACCCAGATCCTGTCGATGGGCCGTCGCAACAAGATGACCGGCGTTGCCGAGCAGTTCCAGTACATCCTGCGTGACGAGTCGATGCACCTGAACTTCGGTATCGACGTGATCAACCAGATCAAGATCGAGAACCCGCACCTGTGGGATGCGGCGATGAAGGAAGAAGCCACCCAGATGATCCTGCAAGGGACCCAGCTGGAGATCGAATACGCTCGCGACACCATGCCGCGCGGCGTGCTGGGCATGAACGCAGCGATGATGGAGGACTACCTCAAGTTCATCGCCAACCGTCGTTTGACTCAGATCGGCTTGAAGGAAGAGTACCCAGGGACCACCAACCCGTTCCCGTGGATGAGCGAGATCATGGACTTGAAGAAAGAGAAGAACTTCTTTGAGACGCGTGTAATCGAGTATCAGACCGGTGGGGCTTTGAGCTGGGATTGATCTCGTGAAGCGTGGAGTCGCATCTAAAGCTGAACCTGTGTCATAGCAAATGAAACGAACGTTCTGAGATAAAGGGTTGCCAAGTGGCAGCCCTTTATCGTTTGGGAGCTTTACAGCGGGTAACCGATATTGATCCCATTAGACATTTACAGCACAAACGCAGGAAAACGCCTCAGGGTCGCGTTGGCCTCGCCCGGCGCTGCAATTTGATAGCTCCCCCACCGACTGATAGCCTAACGGCGTGGTTGAATTCCACCGTCCATCCCAAACACCGAGGCTTCATGCGGTGACCGATAATCATCTGCTAGCGACACTCAAAGCAGAAAACGCGCGCTTGATTGCCTTGCTCGATGCGCACGGCATAGATTGGCAGGTGCCTGTCGAACCAGTGCGCATACCTGCGACGCACGTCGATCCGTCCATCGCCATGGACACCCACAGCAAGCTCGCCCTCTTTCTTAGTCTGTTCAGAGGCCGTACCGACATCTACCCGCTGCGCTGGGAAGGCAAGAGCGGAAAGTCCGGCTATGCACCTGCCTGTGCGAACGAGTGGCGTCCAGGAGTTTGCGAAAAGCCACGGATCAAATGCAGCAACTGCCACCAGCGCCAACTGCTGGAAGTGACCGACGACGTCATATTCCGCCATCTGGCAGGCGCGGTAGTTGTCGGCGTCTACCCGTTGCTCAAGGACGATACCTGCTACTTTCTAGCCGCCGATTTCGACGAGGCCGAATGGCGTGATGACGCCATGGCTTTTGTGGAGTCATGCAAGGCGCTGGATGTGCCCGTCGCGTTAGAAGTCTCCCGTTCGGGCAACGGCGCGCATGCTTGGATCTTTTTCGAGGACAAGGTGCTCGCCAGCGATGCACGGCGTCTCGGCGCCGCGATCATCAGTCACGCGTGTGAACGTACGCGGCAGTTATCGCTCAGTTCCTATGACCGTTTGTTTCCTAACCAAGACACCTTGCCCAAAGGCGGCTTCGGCAACTTGATCGCGTTACCTCTGCAAAAACGCTCTAGGGCACAGCATCACAGCGTATTTGTCGACGATGCCCTCGTGCCCTATGCCGATCAATGGGCGTTCCTCGCTAATCTCCAACGCATGCATCCCGAGCGCGTTCACCCGGTCATTACTCAGGCTATAGGCAACAGCGATCCTGTCGCAGTCGCCTATGTCGATGAAGACGAGAGTGCCCAACCATGGAAAGCCCACACGCCTCGGCAGCACGAGCCCGGCGTCCCGATGCCTGCCACCCTGAGCATCACCCTGGCAAATCTGATCTACTTCGAAAAAGCTCAGTTGCCTCAACCCTTGGCCAACCAGTTGATCCGTCTCGCGGCGTTCCAGAATCCCGAGTTTTACAAAGCGCAGGCACTGCGCTTGTCAGTGTGGAACAAGCCTAGAGTCATTGGCTGCGCACAGAATTTTCCTCAACATATCGCCTTGCCACGTGGCTGCTGGGACGCCGTGCAGGCGCTGCTGAAGGAATACCAGATCACACCAGAGGTGGAGGACGAGCGTTCCGAGGGCCATCCGCTGGATGTCAGTTTCCTCGGCGCGCTGCGTCCTGACCAAGAAACCGCCATCACCGCCATGCAGGCGCATGACACCGGCGTCCTTTGCGCGCCAACGGCCTTTGGTAAAACTGTAAGTGCCGCAGCACTTATTGCCAGGCGGCGGGTGAATACTCTGGTTTTGGTGCACAGGACCGAGCTGCTCAGGCAGTGGCAAGAGCGCTTGCAGGCGTTCCTTGGCGTAGGCAAAGAGGTTATCGGTACCTTGGGCGGAGGCAAGCCTAAGCTCACAGGCCAGATCGATATCGCCGTTATGCAGTCGATGTCGCGCAAAGGCGAGATCAGTGATCTGGTTCGAAACTACGGGCAGATCATCATCGACGAATGTCATCACCTTTCAGCTGTGTCTTTTGAAGCCCTGTTGCGCAGTTCGCCCGCGCGTTACGTACTCGGGCTGACGGCAACGCCGATCCGGCGCGATGGGCAGCATCCCATCATTTTTATGCAGTGCGGACCGATCCGCCATATCGCTGCCCGCCCGGCCTGCGCCCCTAATGATTTGTCCGTAAGCCCTCGCATACTGTCTGCACCTGTCATAGTTCCGGAGTGGTCTGGGATACAGGAAGTATTTAAGCGACTGGCCGATGACACACAGCGCACGGCCACCATTGTTACTGCGGTGGTGCAGGCTTACCGCCAAGGCCGAAAGGTTCTTGTGCTTAGCCAACGCACTGAGCATGTTGAAACGCTAGATGTCGCACTCAGGAATCAGATCGCGAATCTGTTCACGCTACATGGCCGAATGCCGAAGAAACGCCGAGCTGAGCTGATCGCTGAACTGGAGCCTCTGCCAGAAAACGCGCCTCGAGTACTTGTTGCCACAGGTACGCTCATTGGCGAAGGCTTCGATCACCCTGCGCTGGATACATTGGTGCTGGCCATGCCCATTTCCTGGCGCGGCATTCTCCAGCAGTACACCGGACGTCTGCATCGCCTGCACACGGCCAAGTCTGACGTTCAGGTTATAGACTTCGTGGATGAGGGTCACGCCGCCATCTTGAGAATGTGGGAGAAGCGCAAGGCTGGGTATAGAGCTATGGGGTATCGCCTGGTCGATTCATCCGACACATTGTCACTGCTGTAGCCATGCTGCATAGAGGCGAGGATAGCCCATGCCTAGCGGGATTTGCCGGGGCCGCTCTAGCTAGGTAGAGTGCGCTCAGCAAGATAGCCTTTGTAAAGCGGATGTTGCAGTGAGCCATCCAATTTCTGGTAATCCAGGTCTTCCTTGTCCAGCCCGTCCAATCCCTGAATTCCCCCAATGAGGGTAGGCCAGTCCTCGCGCTTGACAGCTGCGACGACGTAAGGTGTCAGGTATGCGTCCAGTGGCCGCTGGGCTGGGTCAAGGATTTCTGCGGTTAGGGCTGCGAGGTAGCTCTCTTTGGAGGTTTGACTCCAATCGATGCTGAAGCCCGCTCGATAGCAGAGCTCTGTGAAAATGAGAAGGATGGTTCTGCCATTTCCGTCCAGGAAAGGATGAGCCAGTGCCAGTAGACCCATTACCTCGCCGGGCCTGGTGCGAAAGCTAGTGTGTTTGCTAGCCGAAGAAAGTCCATATTCAGCTGCCCTGACGATGTCCTCTGCGTCAGCAAACACGGTGTAGCCAGGCTCTCCTTCGCGGCCTTTACTGATCCGGAGATCTGGCGTCACTTGCACACGATCCTGCCCAGCCCAAGGGTAAATTTCTTGGAACAACATTCGATGAACATCAAGGATAGATGTGTAGTCGACGATGTCACACTGAGCTAGGTAAGCGAGAGCCTGTTCGATATTGGCTTCGAACGAGGAGTGTTCCAGGCGCTTGACGGTGTTGAGGTCGGTTAGCCGGAAGTGGTTACGTAGGTACCCGGCAGTATCAAAATCACCGAAGGGGTCAAAGCTCACGCCTGAAGCTTCTTCTTGGCTTTAGCTTTGCGAGCACCTTTCTCTTTCAGATAACGCACTTGCATCGAAAGCAGATCATAGGTGCTCATCACGCCTTTGCGCTTCAAATTCACTAGCAACTGTTCGACAGTGTCCAGAGCAACACTGTCGCCAGACAACGATGTAATGCACGCAGCCATACGACTGACGCTATCTCGCTTGGCAGTAACATTGTGAACCTTAGCCAAATGGCGGACCTCACTGGCAACGCTCTTGGTGGCTGATTGAGTCATGGAACGGCCCTCTCACTAGGTACAATATCATTCTACATTACTACGAGTTTTTTGGTGTCACTAGGCTCTCAGCAGGGCTCGGCGTCGTGAGCATTTGATCCCCTGGTGGTCAAGACACTCGCGTATGGGCTACCTAAGCGCTTCCATGCTCGACAATGAAATTGGAAAGGCAAATCTCCTCCCTGCGCATTTCGAACCAAAGCGTTCATAATGCGATGTTAGTCACCGTTCGTAAGGATAGCTACTGGGTGAACAACGGCAGGCAGCCCGTCATACGATCTCTACAGCAAACCCAAACACCCCGCACCAGAGCCATCGGGCGCGTATCATCCCCTACCCCGCCGCTGAATCCCACCTCCGCCCCCATTGACAAGCTTTTCCCCCGCCGTTAATAATCCGCAAAGTCGTACGACAACACACAACAAAAACAACAATTCAGTGAAGCCCCTATGACGATCTCAGCCCTCCCCCACGCTGTTCGCCTTCGCCGTTCTCTCCAGCCCAGCACTGCCCGCGGCAGCTAGCCCTCGCGCGCAGGCTCGAAACCGTTTGGCCTGACCGGCCTCGCCAACACCCCGCCACTGCCGCTGGCCGCTTGCACGCGCCTGGCATACGGAAAGTTTCACCCCCAGGGAGCACAACAATAATGAAAATCCGCCAACACCTTCCCCTCGCGCTGTTCAGCGCAACCGCCCTCGGTGCATTGCCGCAGGTGAGCTTTGCCGCAGGTTTCATGGAGGACGCCAAGGCCACGCTGGGCCTGCGCAACTTCTACATCAACCGCAACTTCGTCGACCCGGCCAACCCGCAGAGCAAGGCCGAGGAATGGACCCAGAGCTTTATCCTCGATGCGCGCTCGGGCTTCACTGAGGGGCCGATTGGCTTTGGTGTGGATGTGCTGGGGATGTGGTCGGTCAAGCTCGATGGCGGTGGCGGCACCTACGGCACTGGGCTGCTGCCGCGACATGATGATGGCCGGCCGGCAGATGACTATGGCCGTCTTGCAGTGGCGGGCAAGGCGCGGATCTCCAAGACTGAATTGAAGATCGGCGAGTGGATGCCGGTGCTGCCGATCCTGCGCTCGGACGACGGTCGTTCGCTGCCGCAGACGTTCCGCGGCGGTCAGGTGACGTCCAACGAGATCGCCGGGCTGACCCTGTACGGCGGTCAGTTCCGGGGCAATAGCCCGCGTAACGACGCAAGCATGGACGACATGATCTACGGCGGCGCTGCCTCGGACCGCTTCAACTTCGTTGGTGGTGAGTACAAGTTCAACCAGGACCGCACCTTGTTCGGGCTGTGGAACGCAGTACTCAAGGACGTCTATCAGCAGCAATACCTGCAGGTCAGCCACAGCCAGCCGGTCGGTAGTTGGACTCTGGGTGCCAACCTCGGTTACTTCCAGGGTGAAGACGACGGCGCCAAGCGCGCGGGCGAGCTGGATAACAAGACCTACTCAGGGATGTTCTCGGCCAAGGTCGGCGGCAACACCTTCTATGTCGGCCTGCAGAAGGTCAGTGGCGATACCTGGATGCGGGTCAACGGCACCAGCGGCGGCACCTTGGTCAACGACAGCTACAACGCCAGCTTCGATAACGCCAACGAGCGTTCGTGGCAGGCGCGGCATGACTTCAATTTCACTACCGTCGGCGTGCCCGGGTTGACCCTGATGAACCGCTACATCAGTGGCCGCGAGGTGCACAGTGGCGCCGTTACCGATGGCAAGGAGTGGGTGCGTGAGTCGGAGCTGGCCTATGTGATCCAGAGCGGCACCTTCAAGGACTTGAGCATCAAGTGGCGCAACTCGACCATCCGCCGCGACTTCAGCAGCAACGAGTTCGACGAGAACCGTTTGATCTTCAACTATCCGTTGTCTCTGCTGTAACAGCGGTTTATGGGGTGTCAGTGCTGGCCTCTTCGCGGGTGAACCCGCTCCCACAGGGGTCGCAGGGAGGCTGTGGCAGTGACAAAACAGACACGGCAAGCATTGACAACCTTGCGAATCACTACCGATAATCCAGCACAGTCATACGACAACCTACAACAACTCAAAACAAACGAGCTTGCCATGACTATCACACCGTTCAAGCGCCTGCTGCTCACCGGAGCCGCAGGCGGCCTCGGCCAGGTGCTTCGCGAGCGCCTCAAAGGTTACGCCGAAGTACTGCGCCTCTCCGACATCGCAGCAATGGCGCCCGCCACCAGTGCTCAGGAAGAAATTGTCGAATGCGACCTGGCCGATAAGGCCGCCGTGCACCAGTTGGTCGAAGGCGTCGATGCCATCTGCCACTTTGGCGGTGTTTCGGTCGAGCGGCCTTTCGAAGAAATCCTCGGCCCTAATATCTGCGGCGTGTTCCACCTCTACGAGGCGGCGCGCAAGCATGGGGTCAAGCGGATCATCTTCGCCAGCTCCAACCACACCATCGGCTTCTACAAACAGGACCAGCAGATCGACGCTCGTGCTCTGCGGCGCCCGGACGGCTACTACGGGTTGTCCAAGTGCTACGGCGAGGACGTTGCCAGCTTCTACTTCGATCGCTACGGCATCGAGACCGTCAGCATCCGCATCGGCTCGTCGTTCCCCGAGCCGCAGAACCGGCGGATGCTCAGCACCTGGCTGAGCTATGACGACCTGACCCAACTGATCGAGCGCGGCCTGTTCACCGAGAAAGTCGGCCACACCGTGGTCTACGGCGCCTCGGCCAACCGTGACGTGTGGTGGGACAACCGCCATGCCGCGCACCTGGGCTACCAGCCGAAGGACTCCTCCGAGGTGTTCCGCGCCAAGGTCGAAGCGCAACCAGCGCCAGCCGCCGATGACCCGGCGATGGTGTATCAAGGTGGCGCGTTCGTCGCTGCCGGGCCATTCGACTGATTCACCACGCGCAAGGAGGCTGTCTACCGTGAACTACGAACTGATCGTGGATGCGCGCAATGCCACCGGCGAAAGCCCGGTGTGGGATGTTGCCGAGCAGGCGCTGTACTGGGTCGATATCCCTGCCGGCCAGCTGCACCGCTGGACGGCCGCAGATGGCGCTCATCAAAGCTGGCAAGCGCCGCAGATGCTCGCCTGCATCGCCCGCTCGGCCAACGGCAGCTGGATTGCCGGCATGGAGGATGGCGTTTATGCGCTGACTGCCAATGCCCAGGGCAAGCTCGACAGCAGCCTGCTGAGCGCGGTTGAACATGGCGCCGAGGGCATGCGCTTCAATGATGGCCGCTGCGACCGCCAGGGTCGCTTCTGGGCCGGCAGCATGCTGATGAACATGCAGCAGGCGGCGCCGCTGGGTGCCCTGTATCGGTACGACGGCGAGGGCCGGCCGCTGCACCTGCAGCTGGACCAGATGATTGTGCCCAACGGCTTGGCGTTCAGCCCGGACGGCACGCGCATGTACCTGTCCGACTCCCACCCCGACGTGCAGCGCATCTGGCAGTTCGACTACGACATCGACACCGGCACCCCGCACAACCAGCGCCTGTTCGTTGATATGCGCGGCTTCCCGGGACGGCCTGACGGCGCTGCCGTGGATGCCGACGGCTGCTACTGGATCTGCGGCAACGATGCAGGCCAGGTGCACCGCTTCACTCCCGATGGACGACTGGACCGCTCACTCAATGTGCCGGTGAAAAAGCCGGCGATGTGCGCCTTTGGCGGGCGCAACCTGGACACCTTGTTCGTGACCTCGATCCGCCCCGGCGGCGACCTGCACGATCAGCCGCTGGCCGGTGGCGTGTTCGCCCTGGACGCGGGCGTGCAGGGCCTGCCAGAAACAGCCTGGCGCGGCTGAACCGAATCCCGCTGCACCCGTGCGATACCCAAATAATAACAACACTGGAGCGTCACCATGGTCTTCAAACGCAAGCTGCTTCTGGCCGTACTCCCGTTGGCGATCAGCCTCTCCGGCACCGCCTCGGCGCTGGATATCAAGTTCGCCGAGATCCATCCGGCCGGCTACCCGACCGTAGTTGCCGAGCAGAACATGGGTAAAAAACTCGAAGCCGCCAGCAATGGCGAGATCACCTTCAAGATGTTCGCCGGTGGCGTGCTCGGCTCGGAGAAGGAAGTCATCGAACAGGCGCAGATCGGCGCGGTGTAGATGACCCGGGTCAGCCTCGGTATCGTCGGCCCGGTGGTGCCGGATGTGAACGTGTTCAACATGCCGTTCGTGTTCCGCGATCACGAGCACATGCGCAAGATCATCGATGGCGAGATCGGCCAGGAGATCCTCGACAAGATCACCAATTCCGAATTCAACCTGGTCGCCCTGGCCTGGATGGATGGCGGCACGCGCAGCATCTACACGAAAAAACCAGTGCGCAAGATCGAAGACCTCAAGGGCATGAAGATCCGTGTGCAGGGTAACCCGCTGTTCATCGACATGATGAACGCGATGGGCGGCAACGGCATTGCCATGGACACCGGCGAGATCTTCAGCGCCTTGCAGACCGGGGTGATCGACGGCGCCGAGAACAACCCGCCGACCCTGCTCGAGCACAACCACTACCAGAGCGCCAAGTACTTCACCCTGACCGGCCACCTGATCCTGCCTGAGCCGGTGGTGATGTCCAAGACCACCTGGGAAAAGCTTACGCCTGAGCAGCAGACCCTGGTGAAGAAAGTCGCCCGTGAAGCGCAGATGGAAGAGCGTGCGTTGTGGGACGCCAAGTCGGCCGCCAGTGAAGAGAAGCTCAAGGCTGCCGGGGTGGAGTTCATCGTGGTCGACAAGAAGCCGTTCTTCGACGCCACTGCGCCAGTGCGGGAAAAGTACGGCGCGCAATACGCCGATCTGATGAAGCGTATCGCCGAAGTCCAGTGACCTGCGGCTCCCTCCCCAGCTAGATGCGGCTGCACGGCTACGTGCAGCCTCGGTGGTGCTTTATGAAAACACTTGTGTTGCGTGTCAACGATACCTTGTACAGCGGTTGCATCTGGGTGGCGGGGCTGTCGATCCTGACCATGACGCTGATCATTCCCTGGGGCATTTTCGCCCGTTACGTGCTCGGCAGCGGCTCGAGCTGGCCGGAGCCGGTGGCGATCCTGCTGATGGTGGTGTTCGCCTTCATCGGCGCGGCCGCCAGCTATCGGGCCGGTGCGCACATGGCGGTGACCACGGTTACCGACCGCCTGCCACCGGCACGCCGCAAGGCTGTAGCACTGCTGGTGCAGGTGTTGATGCTGCTGGTCTGCGCGTTCATGACCTTCTATGGCATCAAGCTGTGCGTGACTACCTGGAACCAGTTTCTCGCCACCCTGCCGTCGATTCGTGTGGGCATGACCTACGCGCCGATCCCGGTCGGCGGGGCGATCACCCTGCTGTTCGTGCTGGAAAAACTCTTCTATGGCGATCAGAGCCATCGCCAGGTGATGCGCTTCGATGTCGTCGAAGAAAGCGAAGGAGCTGCATAAATGGATGCGTTCATTTTGTTGGGTAGCTTCATCGCCCTGATCCTGCTGGGCATGCCGGTGGCGTATGCGTTGGGCCTGGCCGCTCTGGTCGGGGCCTGGTGGATCGATATTCCACTGCAGGCAATGATGATTCAGGTTGCCAGCGGGGTTAACAAGTTCTCGCTGCTGGCGATTCCGTTCTTCGTGCTGGCCGGCGCAATCATGGCCGAGGGTGGCATGTCGCGGCGGCTGGTGGCGTTTGCCGGGGTGCTGGTGGGGTTTGTCCGTGGCGGCCTGTCGCTGGTCAATATCACCGCCTCGACCTTCTTTGGCGCGATCTCCGGCTCGTCGGTGGCCGACACCGCATCGGTCGGTTCGGTGCTGATCCCGGAGATGGAGCGCAAGGGCTATCCGCGTGAGTTTTCCACGGCGGTGACCATCAGTGGCTCGGTGCAGGCACTGCTGACTCCGCCCAGCCACAACTCGGTGCTGTACTCGCTGGCGGCCGGCGGCACGGTATCGATTGCCTCGCTGTTCATGGCCGGGGTCATGCCAGGGCTGTTGATGAGTGCGGTGTTGATGGGCCTGTGCCTAATCTTCGCCAAGCGCCGCAACTACCCCAAGGGTGAGGTGATCCCGCTGCGCCAGGCGCTGAAAATCGCCGGTGAAGCGCTGTGGGGCTTGATGGCGATGGTGATCATCCTCGGCGGCATTCTGTCCGGGGTGTTCACCGCGACCGAGTCGGCGGCGATTGCCGTGGTCTGGTCATTCTTCGTGACCATGTTCATCTACCGCGATTACAAGTGGCGCGACCTGCCGAAGTTGATGCACCGCACGGTGCGGACAATCTCGATCGTGATGATCCTGATCGGCTTTGCCGCAAGCTTTGGCTACGTGATGACGCTGATGCAGATCCCGTCGAAGATCACCACGCTGTTCCTGACCCTGTCGGACAACCGTTACGTGATCCTCATGTGCATCAACTTCATGCTGCTGCTGTTGGGCACGGTGATGGACATGGCGCCGCTAATCCTGATCCTGACGCCGATCTTGCTGCCGGTGATCACTGGCATAGGCGTCGACCCGGTGCATTTCGGCATGATCATGCTGGTCAACCTGGGTATCGGTCTGATCACGCCGCCGGTGGGCGCGGTGCTGTTCGTTGGCTCGGCCATCGGCAAGGTCAGCATCGAGGCGACGGTCAAGGCAATGCTGCCGTTCTATGTGGCGCTGTTCCTGGTGCTGATAGCAGTGACCTACATCCCGGCTATCTCGCTGTGGCTGCCGAGCGTGGTGCTGTAACTGTGACAGGCGGGCCTGCGGGCCCGCCCTCCCCCCTGCAAACGGATTTGTGCACATGGCTGTCGCCTCCTCTTCGAATACCTCACTCTTTCCGCGCAAGCTGGCGGTGGCGCTGTTAGCGCTGCTGGCTTGTGCCTTTGCCGGTAACCACATCGCCGCGCGGATCGCCTTTGATAACGACACCGGCGTGCTGCTGGCGATTCTGTGTCGCTCCGGCATCACCCTGCTGGCGTTGGCGGCGCTGGTGCTGTGGCAGCGCCAGTCGCTAGGCCTGCCCGCAGGTTCGCGACGCTGGCAACTGCTGCTGGGCCTGCTGATTGCCACCCAGAGCCTGTGCCTGTATTCGGCGGTGGCGCGGATCCCGGTGGCGCTGGCGCTGCTGGTCGGCAACACCTTCCCGATTCTGCTGGCGCTGCTCAGCTGGGCCCTCGGCGGGCCGCGACCGACGCGGCGCACCGTGCTGCTGATGGGGCTGATTCTGCTCGGTCTGGTGCTGGCGCTGGATGTGCCGTCACGCCTGGCCGACAGCGCTGAGGCCAACCCGGACTGGACCCTCGGCGTGAGCCTCGCCTTCTGCGCTGCCTGTGTGTTTGCCTGTGCGTTGTGGATCACCGATCACAAGCTGGCCGGCGTACGCGGGCCGGTGCGTAGCTTGCTGACCCTGATGATCGTGTTCGCCAGCATGCTGGTGGCCGGGGTCGGCGGCTGGGTGCCGGCGGGCTTGTCACTGCCCAGCAGCAGCGCTGGCTGGATCGCTCTGGCCAGCCTGGTGGTGCTGTATGGCGTGGCGTTTACTCTGCTGTTCGTCTGCGTGCCGCGGCTGAACATGGCGCAGAACGCGCCGGTAATGAATATCGAGCCGATTGCCACGCTGTTGCTGGCCTGGGCCTTGCTCGATCAACGCCTGAGCGGCATGCAGTTGATCGGTGGCGCGGTGGTGGTCTGCGGGATTGTGCTGCTGACCTATCGGCGCTCGGCCTGATCACCGTGTTTGCACCTGGAGCATGCTGAATGGCTTTATTCGAACTGCACCTTGAAGACCGTCTGACACGCCTGAGCCTGGCCCCGGAGCTGGGCGCCAGCCTGGTCAACTGGCAGGTCAAGGACAGTGGCCAGGCATTGCTGCGCCACAGTGATCAAGCGGCGCTGGACAGCGCTACGCCAAGGCGCCTGGGTTGTTATCCGCTGGTGCCGTGGTCCAACCGCATCGACAGCGGTGGCTTTGCCCGCCCTGATGGCTGGCTGGCATTGGCCGCGAACACCGAGCACTCGCCCTACGCGATCCATGGCAGTGCCTGGCAGCAACCTTGGGTGGTGACTCATCAAGGCACTGATCATGCTTGCCTGACGCTGGACAGCGAGCTGCCTTTTGCCTATCGGGCGGTAATGCATGTCAGCCTCGACGAGGGCTGCCTGAGCCTGGATCTGCAGGTTACGCATCTGGATGAATTGCCCTGCTGGCATGGGCTTGGGCTACACCCGTACTTGCCTCGCCATGCTGATACCTTGCTGCTGGCACCGGCGCGTCAGGTATGGGTAGGCGATGAGGGTCGCTTGCCATCGCGTCAGGTTGAAATCCCGCCCGAATGGCGCTTCGGGCAGTTGAGTGAGCTGCCAACGACAGTTGTCGATCACGCCTTCAGCGGCTGGCAGGGCGAGTGCACGATTGTCCAGCCGGCAGCCGGCTATGAATTACGCTGCAGCGCCAGCGGAGCCGACCATTACCTGTTGTTCTGTCCGCAGGACCAGCCGTTCTTGTGCTTCGAGCCGGTCAGCCATCCGATCAATGCGCACCATTTGCCTGGGCGCCCAGGCTTGCGCCTGCTGCACAAAGGCGAGCACGTCAGCCTGGGGTTCAGAATGCAGTATCAAGCGCTCAATTGAGGTAGTGGTGCGCACGCAGGTTACTCGCCAGCCGGTCGATGAACGCCCGCACCTTGGTCGAGCCGTATTTGCTTTCGCGGTGCAGCACATGGATCGGCCACGGCGCTTGCTCGTAATCCTCGAGCACCACCTGCAAGCGCCCCGCCGCCAGCTCCGCTGCCACTTGATACGACAGCAGCCGCGCGATGCCCAGACCTGCCGTGGCGGCGACGATTGCCGCGTCGTTGCTGGTCACCGTCAGCCGGGGCTTGATCCGCACCTGCACAGGCGTCTGCTCAGGGCCAAACGTCCAGTCCAATCGCGGTGACACGCCGCTGGCTGCGATCATCGTATGCTCGGCCAGCTCGGCGGGATGCTGCGGTGTGCCGTGGCGCTGTAGATACTCAGGCGAAGCGCACAACAACCGGCGCACCTGGCCGACGCGCACAGCCTTCAGCCCCGAATCGGGTAACGGCCCGATGCGCACGGCAACGTCCATGCCCTCCTCCACCAGATTGACTACCCGATCGAGAAAGTAAGCGGACACGTCCACCTCAGGGTAAGCCTGCAAGTAGTCAACGATGCACGGCATGACAAAGGCTTTACCGAACAGCAGTGGCGCGGTCACCGACAGATTGCCTTTGGGTGCGGCGTTGATCCCGGCCGCCGCCTCGTTGGCCTCGTGGATACTGGCGAGGATATTGCGACTGTCTTCCAGGTAGCGGCTGCCGGCCTCGGTCAGGCGCACATTGCGCGTGGTGCGCTGCAGCAGCTTGACCCCGAGCGCCTCTTCCAGGGCACTCACCGCCCGCGTCACTGCCGCCGGCGACAGGCCGAGCTTGCGCGCCGCTGCGGCAAAGCTTTCCAGCTCACCCACCGCAATCAGCACCTTCATCAGATGGATCTGATCCATGCCCCGCCCCCTGTATCAATCCTGCTGCGATTATTCCCGGGGCGGGCGGCTGATCACAAGGGCGCATCGATCAAAGATCCAGCACCAGCGGCTGACCGCCGTCATCTGCCGGCACAGCGCAGCAGATCAGCACGCTGCCGCTCTCGGGCAGCCCGGCGGGCGGCTGCGGGTAATGCACCTGGCCGCTGACAATGCGCGTCTTGCATGTGCCGCAGGAACCGCCACGGCAGCTGAACTCAGGCGTCAGCCCGCGGCGCTCGGCCAGTTCCAACAGGCTGCCGGAGTCAGGCGTCCAGCGCGCCTGCTTGGCCGAGCCGGCAAAATGCACCGGTACCGGCTGATTGGCTGCAGATGGCTGCTGCAGCGCAGGCTGAGCACCGTCGCCGTGACGGGTTAGCGTCGACGGGCCAAAGGCCTCGGCATGGATGCGCGCGTCCGTCACGCTCAACCGGCGCAGGCCGTCATAAATATCCTGGGTGAAGCTGGCCGGGCCGCAAACGTAGAAGTCGTAGTCATCCAGCGCCAGGCGCGCTTTGATCTGCTCGATACCCAGCCGACCGGCCATCTCGAAGTCCTGGCCAAGTACCGCTTGAGCTTCGGGCTGGCTGAGCGCTCGGTACAGGTGCAGGCGATCGCCGGCCTGCTGTTGCAATGCACTCAGTTCCTGGCCAAATGGCAACTCGGCCAGGCTACGGGCGCCCTGGAACAGATAGATCGACCGCCTTGCACTGAGCGCCAGCTGCTCGCGCAGCATCGCCAGCAGCGGTGTAATGCCGACCCCTGCCGCGATCAACACCAATGGTCGCTCGCTACTGCTGTCGAGCTTGAAGCTGCCCATCGGTTGGCGCACGTGCAGCACATCGCCGACGCCCACCTGCTCATGCAGGTAGCGCGACGCTGCGCCCTGCTGCTTGACGCTGATGCGCAGGTAGCCGTCCGAGGGCGCGCTGGACAGGCTGTAGGTGCGGATCACGGTGGATTGCGCATCAAGCGGCAAGCGCAGTGGGATGTGCTGCCCAGGCGCGAAGGTTATTGCTGAGCCGTCTGCGGGTTGCAAATAGAACGAGCGGATATCACGACTCTCCTGCTCGACCCTGCTCACCCGCCAGCCGAGCCAGTCCTGCTGGCGCTGAGCCTGTTGCAGGCGTTGCTGCGCTTCAGCCCAGGTGCCAGTGGCCAGGCTGGTTGGCGCATAGGCCTCGAAGTCCCAGCGCAGCGACACTGCCGCGGGGCGTCGTACTACCTGCTCGACCTCCAGTACCCACAGCCGCTCGGCGCCTTCGAATGCCTCGGTCAGCGGGCTGTCCAGCAGCAACTCGGTGCGCCCTGACAGCTGCAGCACGTCGCCACTGGCAAAATCCACGAACAGCAAGCCGGCGCGTGGATTGACCAGTAGATTGCCCAGGGTATTGAAGTGCAGGTTGCCAGCGTAGTCCGGGATGGTCAGGCGATTGCCCTCGACCTTGACGAAGCCTGCCCGCCCGCCACGGTGGGAAACATCCACCGAACGCCGACCGTCGGCATGCTCGACATAGCTGGCGACGAACAAGGTGTCGGCGGCTTCGATCAGCGCTGTGGCCCATGCGTCCAGCGAGGGCGCATCCTCGCGGGGCTGCGCGCACCCTTCGACACGCCGATAGTTGCGCAGCTGGATATATTGTGGGCAATTGCCGAAGGCGTGCTCGACCTGCACGTCAATTTGACCAGCTAGCGCCGTTTCAATCACGCCATTGATACGGTTGCGCCGACGCGTGTGCAGCTCGATGCCGAGCATGCCAATCGCCTGCCCGGCGGCCAGCCCAGCGGCGGCTGGATCATCCTTGGCAAGCTTGGCGGCCAGGCGCAGCTGACGCGGATCGGGCGACCTGACAAAGCCGTCCGCCCCTTCGATCAAGGTCGCCCAGGGCCGGCCCTGAGGGTCAACGCTGGCGGCAATCATGAACGGCAGTTGCTGGTAGAACTGGCGGTGCTGGTCGGGCATGTAGTCACGAATGACCTTTTGCCCGAACACTGCCATCCGCTCGGCGACGCCGGCCTTTTCTTGCAGGGCTCTCTCGCCGGCGTGCCAGGGCGAGCTCGGCTCATTGGATTGCGTATGCATGACGGCGTCCCTCGGAGGGCGTGGGCCAGATCAGTCGGCGCTGTGCAGGCCGGCGGCAGTGCGCGGCATGGCGACAAAGCCGGGCAGCGCTTCGATGCGGGCCAGCCAGGCGCGGACATTGCCGTACGGCTCCAGCGACACATTGCCCTCGGGGGCGTGGGCGATGTAGGAGTAGTTGGCGACGTCGGCGATGGTCGGGCTGGTGCCGGTCAGGAAGGGTTGGATGGCCAACTCCTGGTCGATCACGGCGAGCAGGTTGTGCGCGCGGCCGATCACTTCCTCCGCATTGAAGGGAGCGCCGAAGACGGTAATCAACCGCGCCGCAGCGGGGCCAAAGGCCAAGGGGCCGGCAGCAACCGACAGCCAGCGCTGCACCTTCGCCGCGGCCAGAGGTTGCTCAGGCAGCCAGTTACCCTGATCGTAGGTCTTGGCCAGGTACACGAGGATGGCATTGGAGTCGGCAATGACCGTGCCGTTGTCGTCGATCACCGGGACCTGGCCGAACGGGTTGATGGCGAGAAACGCGGGCTGCTTGTGCTCGCCCTTGGCCAGGTCGACGAAGATCAGTTCAGTCGGCAGGCCGAGCAACGACAGCATCAGCTCGATGCGGTGGGCATGGCCGGACTTGGGGAAGTTGTAGAGCTTGATAGGGGCTGGCATGGTCCTGACTCCGTGGTGGGTGGATGACGCAGACAATCCTGCGCCCATCCGCCAGCCAATAGAATCAGTGCCCGTGACAATCCATAATTTCGCCGGGCGAAATAATCATTCAGTTGATCACGGGCCTGCCGCACACCTTGGGCATTAGTGGCGATGTTGCTTCTGGTAGCGATACAAGCCGCGCGCGGCGTCGATCACCAGTGGCACGCAGGCCTGAAGTTCATCGAAACTCATCGAGTCGAGCAGTTCGAAGTTGTCTTCCAGGCCATGCAAGGAAATGGCCTTGAGCAAGGCGTCCTGCTCTGGGGGCAGCTCGCCCCACTGCGCGACTTGCGTGCCGCGCATGTAGCCGAAGCACCACTCTTCCAGAATGATCGCTACGCCCTCTTCGCCTTCACTCTCTTCGAACAACGGCTCGAAGTCATCCAGCTGTTCGGCCAACTCCGCGGCCACGTCGTTGCAATAGCGCAACATCAGCGCGGTGTAGGCTTCTTCATGGGCTGGACGCTTGAACTTCGGCACCTTGCCGCCGCTGACTGCCGGCAACCACTGCTCAGGGTTGACCTTGACCGGGGAACTGGCCAGTGCGGTGAAAAAGCCATTGAGCTCGGCCAGGTTCAGCACCGAGAAATCGTTGCCGTAGGTGATCAGCAAATCTTGGAGGCGGGCGAGTTCTTTTTCTTCAAGACGGGGCAGCATGGTTCGGCGGATTCCTGCACTACGGGATATGCAGGCACCCTAGCATAGCTAGCCGGCTTAGGTGGCAGGTTGCAGTGTGTGCCGCCACAGCCGGCGTCGCTCAGTACTGATCCAGATGCTCCTCGAGGGTTTGTTCAAGACCACAGCCGAGGAGCAGCCAGAGCAGAATCCGGCATTTGCGCGGGCACAAGCGCCCTGCCATCAGCATCCGTTTGCTGCGCAGGTCAATCTCGCCGCCGACAAAGCCATAGGTAGCAGTGGCCGTCGGCCCGCTGCCGGTGCGCGTGGCGATCATCACCGGTATCTGTTCGGCGATCATTTGCAGCGCCTCGGCCCAGCTTGCCGATACGTGGCCGGCACCGAAGCCGGCTACCACCAACCCTGCATAACCGAGCTTGGGCAGCGCCTCCAACAGACCGGTGTCGGCATCCAGGCTCGCTTCCAACAGCGCGACGGTATGGCCACGATTGGTGGGTAACGGCAAGACACTACGGGCAGCACCAGGCTGGCGATATACCGGCTTGCCCTCCAGCAGATAACCGTCACAACCATCACCCGGCGAGGCAAAGGCTGCCATCGCCAGGCTGGCGACCTTGCGCACTTTGGCAGCGCTGTGGATTTCATCATTGATGACCACCAGCACACCGCGCCCGCGACTGCTTGCTGCCAACCCGACCTGAGCTGCGGCGAGCAGATTGGCTGGCCCATCGGCGCCCGGCTGGCTGGCCGAGCGCATCGCGCCGGTCAGCACCAGCGGGGTTGGCGATGACCACAGCAAGTGGAGGAAATAAGCCGTCTCCTCAAGCGTATCGGTGCCCTGGGTAATGACCACGGCCTGGGCGCCCCGCTCTACCTCAGCTTGCGCCCAGGCGAGTACTTCGAACAGTTGCGCAAAGCCCAGTGACGCGCTTGGCAGCAAGCACAGGGTGGCCGTTCGCAGCTCGGCCAGCTCCGCCAATTGCGGGACTGCCGCCAACAGGCCCAGGCAGTCGAGCGTAGGCGTGACGCCTTGCCATGGTGCCGCCGCCTGCATGCTAACGGTGCCTCCCAGGCTGCCAACCGAGAGTACTGCTCGCTTGCTGATGTGAGTCATCCTGCTTCTCCTGCAATCAAACTGAGCAACGGCACTATCGCCAATGTGCAGATCGCCATCGACAGCACGTTACCGATATAGCCGTGCATATAGCTCGGCAGCCGGGTACTGATCGCGACCGCCAGCGGCGGCGCGAAAAGGGCACCGAGGCTGGCGCTGAGCAGCATGACCTGCCAGCTACCGCCCAGAGTCAGCAGCGCGGCTGGCACCACCGAAACGATAGGAATGTAAGTTGGATACCAGCCGCGTGCAATCCACTGTCGCCGCCACAGCAATACGCCCAGCAACGAAGCCAGCGCCTGGGCTGCGACCATTTCCAATACCAGCATTGAGCCATACGCCGCGGCTGCAGGCGCCAGTACATGAGCCAGCAGAACCCCAAGCAGGAGGCCAAGGCTGGCCCACTCATTGCCGAAGAACGGTGCTTCGCTGAAATCAGCCAGCACCCGGCGCAGTGTCCAGAGCACGCCATGGTCAGGTTTGGCGTTGATGGCCGGAGCATCGTTCAGAGCAGAATTGCGGCGCTCTCCCAACAGCCCCGGGAAGCGTTTGTACAGAATAAACGCCACTGCGCTGGCCAGCGCCATGCCCAGCACATTGCCAACCACCACCGGCAGCTGCAGCGGGTAACACACATAGTTGACCAGCAGCAGGCTGGCAGGCGTGACCAATACCGCGCCCAGCAGTGCGCCACTGAGCGCTACCCGCCAACCACCTCCAAACAGCAGCACCATCGCCGCCGGCAACGAGACGAAAGCGACGAAGGTGGGTTGCCAGTCGCCGCTGGCCAGCGTCCACCCCCACAGCACATGGCTTAGCAGCAACCCCAGCAGCGAACTGAGCAACAGCCATGGCCATAAACCGGTGCCGTAGCAGATCGCGAAACCCTGCCAGCGGCGCCCGTTTCGATGTGCCCAGTGACCAATCCCGGCGCCCAGCAACAGGCCAAGCGCTGGCAACTCGTGCTTGTAGAAAGCGACTTCACTGATGTCGCCGACAATCCAGCGCAGGTAACTGATGGGTTGCTCTAGCGTCGACGCAACCTGCGCGTAAGCGGGCCAGTCGCCGATCAGCACTAGCGCCACCAGCACGCCGGCCAGCCCGATCAGGAGCAGTTCCAAGGCACCGCTGGGCGGTGCCGATCGAGTACGGTTCATCACCCCTCCTCAGCGCGGCAGCGCTGGATGCAGGCGATAACCGAGGGTCTCATCGTAGAGGTCGGTGCGGCGGTCGCGAGGCAGGTCGTTGAGGCTGTTCCAGATCGGCGCACTACGCGCAGCACTCAGGTCGACGTCGGCATAGACGATGCACTCAGCCTCGGCATCGGCAACCTGGCCGATGGGCCAGCCGTTGGTACCGGCAATCAACGAACAACCGAGAAAGCGTCCGCCACGCTCTTTGCCGATGCGGTTGGCCGCGGCGATATAGACATTGTTGACGTGGGCTGCGGTCATGGTCAGGTAAGACGCCATGCAGCGCCCGGCATCATCGAACAGCGGCGGCGGCGTCCACACCCAGTTGTTCAGGCTGCAGATGATATCCGCGCCCTGCTGCGCCATCAGCCTGGGTACTTCGAGGAACCAGATATCCCAGCAGATCAACAGGCCGATACGCCCGATGGGGGTCTCAAACACCGGAAAGCCGAGGTCCCCCGGTGTGAACCAGAGCTTCTCCTGATTCCACAGGTGCGCCTTGCGATAGTGCCCGAGCAGGCCATCGGGGCCGAACAGCACGGCACTGTCATATAGCTTGAGACCATCACGCTCGGCGAAGCCAGCAGCCAGATAGACCTGATGCTTGCGGGCGAAGTTGCTCCACGCCTCAAGGCTGCGACCGCCGTGCAGAGGCTCGGCATGGGCATAGGCCTCGGCGCGGGTATGGAAGGTGTAGCCGGTGTTGGCTAGCTCCGGCAGCACAATCAGCGTGGCACCTTCGTGCACGGCCCGGCGAGCCAAGGCCAGGCCTTTGCTCAGGTTGCCGTCACAGTGTTCGAGCCCCACTTGCGGGTCGTACTGGATGACAGCAATGCGTACCGGGCTGACGGCATTGGGGGTATGGGGCATGGTGGCTTCCTTGTTGTGGTTATGGGAAGGAGGCCAGTAAAGCGGGGATGGCAAAGTTACCGACAGCCAGGCGGCTCCGGCAAAATCGTAGGAAAAATCTAAGGCGTAGGCAGGAAGCAGACAGGGTCCCTGCGCAGACCGGGCGGGTTACGATCTGTTACCCAGCTCTGAATCTGGATGTTGCTGGCGTCGACATATAAACAATCGAGAGCAAGCTTGGGGCCATGGCCTAGAGGGAGTTAAGCAGTACGCAGGTATGGCTTTATCCCTGAGGCTTGTACAGGCACACGCAGCACAAAGCCGCTCCTGCACAAATAAATACAGCTGTTGAGGCTGCACTTATCCAGCAGAAGCGGCTTTGTACATACAGGCCCTGATTGACCTAAGCGTTACACCGCCAGCGCGCGCTCACGCAGCTCGCTGTTGAGGATGCGGTCGTTCTCGCTGTAGTCGACCGGGCAGTCGATCACGTGCACGCCTGGGGTCTTGATGCAGTGTTCGAGCAGCGGCAGGAAGCCTTCGGCGCTTTCTACGCGGTGGCCATTGGCACCGTAGGCTTCGGCGTATTTGACGAAGTCGGGGTTGCCGTAGTCCAGGCCGTAGTCGGTGAAGCCCATGTTGGCCTGCTTCCAGCGGATCATGCCGTAGCCGTCGTCACGCAGGATCACCACGGTGATGTGCATGCCCAGGCGTACTGCGGTTTCCAGCTCCTGGCTGTTCATCATGAAGCCACCGTCGCCGCACACGGAAATCACCGGGCGGTCCGGGTAGACCAGGTGCGAGGCCATCGCCGATGGCAGGCCGGCACCCATGGTTGCCAGGGCGTTGTCGAGCAAGACGGTGTTGGGCTTATGCGCCTTGTAGTTGCGGGCAAACCAGATCTTGTAGATACCGTTGTCGAGGGCAACGATGCCTTCGGACGGCAGCGCGCGACGGATGTCGGCGACCAGGCGCTGCGGGTATACCGGGAAGCGGTCGTCGTCGGCGCCTTCGGCGATCTGTGCTTCGTTGGCTTCGCGAATGGTCAGCAGACGGGTGAAGTCCCAGTGGCTGGTATCGGTCAAGGCTTCGCCGATCTGCCAGACGGCGTTGGCGATGTCACCGATCACTTCGATCTGCGGGAAGTACACCGCATCGACTTCGGCAGAGCGGAAGTTGATGTGGATGACCTCGGTGCCGCCACGGACCATGAAGAACGGTGGCTTCTCAATGACATCGTGGCCGATGTTGATGATCAGGTCGGCAGCTTCGACGGCGCGATGGACAAAGTCTCCCGACGACAGCGCGGCGTTGCCGAGGAAGCGTGGGTGGCGCTCGTCGACCACGCCTTTGCCCATCTGAGTGGTGATGAACGGAATGCCGGTCTTGTCGATCAGTTGCTTGAGGACCTTGGCGGTCATCTTGCGGTTGGCACCGGCGCCGATCACCAGGATCGGGCTGCGCGCGTTCTGCAGCTTCTCGACAGCGGCTTCGACGGCCTTGTGCTCGGCCAGCGGACGGCGGCTCAGGCTTGGCGGGATCGGCATGCTGTCGGTTTGCTCGGCAGCGATGTCTTCTGGCAGCTCAAGGTGCACAGCGCCGGGCTTTTCTTCTTCCGCCAGGCGGAAGGCTTCGCGCATGCGTGCTGGGATGTTGTCGGCCGAGGCGAACTGGTGGGTGTACTTGGTGATGGGTGCCATCATGCCGCACACATCGATGATCTGGAAGCGACCCTGCTTGGACTTCTTGATCGGCTTTTGGCCGGTGATCATCATCATCGGCATACCGCCCAGGTAGGCGTAGGCACTGGCGGTCACCAGGTTGGTTGCGCCTGGGCCGAGGGTCGACAGGCTGACGCCGGTCTTGCCGGTCAGACGGCCATAGGTGGCGGCCATGAAGCCTGCGGATTGCTCGTGGCGAGTCAGTACCAGCTTGATCTTCGACTTGCGCAGGGATTCGAGCAGGTCGAGGTTTTCCTCACCAGGGATGCCGAATACATACTCGACACCTTCGTTTTCCAGGCATTGCACAACGACATCGGCGGCCTTAGCCATCTTGCTTGTTACCTCAAGTAATTGGACGCCGGGACGTCCAGGACGGTCAGCACATGGGTGCTGAAAGAGTCTTTGCACAGGCGCAAGGTGCCCGTGGGTTAAGTCTTGACGTTGAGGGTGCAGGGGAAAGTCACGTCATCAAAGTGCAATATTGTCGCACCTTGGAGGTGGGGGATGTCGAGGGGTTTGCCAGGAAGGTAGATTTGGGTGCCAGATGCAGCCGCAGATATCCGGCTCCCGGAAAAGACAAAACCCCTACCTGCTCGCGCAGATAGGGGTTTTGCGAAATGAATCTTGACGATGACCTACTCTCACATGGGGAGACCCCACACTACCATCGGCGATGCATCGTTTCA